>Ga0316226_1001144_pt1 | contig 30491 bp, 32 predicted proteins | sample TBH18017metaG_FD_206009 | JGI IMG/M metagenome (GOLD analysis project Ga0316226, IMG submission 206009) | Freshwater microbial communities from Trout Bog Lake, Wisconsin, USA - TBH18017 | ecosystem: Environmental > Aquatic > Freshwater > Lake > Hypolimnion/Profundal zone | place: USA: Wisconsin...
CTTCAGCGCCGCAAACATCGCCTGCAACTCCGCCTCTCCAAACGTCTGGACAGCTGCGCTCATTTACATCCGATGTTCAAACGATCCATCCTCCCGCAGCTTCGCCCCCGGCACAAACGCCAGCGCAATCCCCGAGTCCTGCCGGCCGAACATGGCCGGCGGCCCCAGTTGCCGCGTGCGCACCAGGCAGCCATGCGGCAGCTGCATCGCATCCGTGCGGGTTTCCGTCCCGTCATCCTCATTCAGCGTCAAGTTGATCAGTTGCCATTCCATAATCAGCCTTTCGCCTTGTCCGCCTTGATCTTGTTCCAGCGCGCTTTCTGTGCCGCTTTAATCTTCGCCACCATCGCCTTGCGCGCATGGGTCCCCTTCGTCGCCTTCGTCCCATTGATTTCCAGCTGTTGCGGCTCGCTCTTCACCGGCAATTCCGGCACCGCCGCGGCCGCCTTCTCCTCCGCCACCAGGTCCACGCCCATTGCCTTCCAGAGCTTCAGCGTCCCCTCCTCCCATTCGCCATCCTGCCAGCAGGTGGTGTTGTCCAGCCGATCGCCCAGAAACTCAACCACTGCCTTGGCCACCGGCGTCTTGGCTTCCTTCCAGGCGGCCGCCTGCACCCGCCAGGGCGCCGGCGGCTGTTCCGCCAACCCCGCCATCAGCTCGATCACCACGCCCGGCTTCAGTTTGTTCAGCTTTTGGCCCAGATTCACCGCCAGCCGCTCCGCCAAGGCCGCGCGCGAGGTTCGCCGCGCGTCCACCTCCTCACGCTTGGCCTTCTCTTTCGCGTGCCCCTCCGGCGTCTGATCCTTGAAGAACTTCACCCCGTTCTTCCTGGCGGCCGCCACCGCCTCCTCCTTCGGATAGAACTTCTCCAGCCCCTCCGCCGTGGCCACCAGCACCGGCTCCGGCGCGTGCTTGCCCATCAAGGCTTCAAACGTCCCGCCGCGATTCGTCGCTTGCTCGTACGCATCGGCCGCCACCAGCTTACCCTTCTGCGCCTTGAACTCCTTCTCCGTCAGCACCGTCTTCCCCTTCTGCGCCTCGTCCTCCGCCTTCCGCTTCCAGAACGCCTTGCACTTCTCCCCAAAGCATTCTGGATTTGTGCACACATTCGGCTTGCTCTTCAGCTCCGGAAACTCCGCCAGCATGTTCCCCGTGCGCATTGGGCACGTCGTGCACGGCTCCAGTACATCCGTCCCATCGGTCCTATACGTCTCATCCTGCCCAAACGGCGCATCCGCCAGCGACTTCACATATTCATCGGCAATCTCCTCCTGCACATCCCGCACGCTCATCGGGTGGTACTTGCTCGCCTCCTCGATCCTCTTCAGCAGCTTCTCCTGCTGCGCCGGCGTCGGCAACTTCGCAATCTCCGCCGCGATACTCGTGCTGATCGTCCCCGCCACCAGCGCCTCGCGGATTTTCGGCTGCAACCGGTTCAACTTCAGCCGCTCATAGATCCCCGCCCGGCTCATGCCCAGCTCCCGCGCCAGCATTTCCGCCGAGAACGTCACATCCAGCCGCTGCCGCTCCTCCAACTGCTTCGCCAGCGCTGCCGCCTCCTCCAGCGCCGAGATATTCTCCCGCTGATTGTTCTCAATGAACTGCATCGCAAACCGCTGCTCCTGGCTCAGCCCCACGTACGCCCTCGCCGGCAGCATCGTCAGCCCCACGATCCCCGCCGCCCGCCAGCGCCGTTCCCCGCACACAATGCGGTACGTCTCCTCCAAGGCATCCGGCTCCAGCTCCTCGATGAACTTGCGGCACTCCACCTCCGTATCCGCGCAGCGCAGTTCCCACTCGTCCCCCGCCCGCATCATCACCTGCCAGTTGTCCGTCGTCAGATCCGGTTCATTCAGCCGGTACTTTGCCGGCATCCGCTCCAGCACCAGGTCCTGGAGAATCCCGTGCTCGCGGATGGAATCCGCCAGCTCGTTCAGTGATTGCTCACTGAACGTCTTCCGCGGCTGCCCCGGGTCCGGCCGCACCAGCTCATAGGCCATCTTGATGTTTATCGCCTCCGGCAGCGGTTGAACCATCCGGTTTTCCCGGATCGTTGCCGTCTCTTTGTTCTTCTTCATGTGTGTGTCAGTTATTGGTTGTCGGTTGGTTAGTTACTGATTGGGCGTTTCCGTGGGGAAGGTTCCGGTCCGCTTATATTCGCCACGGCCCACTTTCACGATCCACCCGCGCTGCTGCCAGCGGAACAAATGATTCCCCAGCGCCTTCTGTGCAAACCCAGTCGCCACAGCCAGCGAAGGCGCCGTAAACGGTTCCGGGCACGTGCGGGCAACCCCCATCATCTTGATAATGTCCGCCGTTGGCGCTCGGCCCGTGGCCGCCGGCGAAGTCCGTTCCGGACCGCGCGCAGCGCTTCGCCAGCCCCACCCGCCCCAGGCGACTTCGCAGCCCGTGCCCGCTTGGTTTCCCGCCGGCCTTTCTCCGGTCCGCCCGTCTGGACAGCCGTCGGCGCGATCGTCTCCACCGGCGGCAGCTCCTCATCACCACCGTACAACTCCACCAGCGTATTCCGCGTACAGCGCAGCCGGTCTATGTCCTGGTTGAGCTTGTAGATGTCCTGATCAATTTCCACCACCGCCTTGCGGAAATGAGGAGCCATCGTGTTATCACTGCTTTCTTTCATGTGTGTCTTTCTGTTGTGGCCTGTTGGCCGGTTGTTGTTACCGCAAAATCATTGTCCTGCAACCACCGCATCAAAATCCGACTGCTCCGCCGGCGTCGCCCCCATGTGCTTGCTCTCCCCCTCCTTGCGGCCCTCCACCCCGTGTTTCACCTTGAACAAGTGCCAATCCTCGAACTTGCACAGGTTCCCCTGGAAGACCATCTCCGCCTTGCCCGTCGGCCCGCGCCGGTTCTTCACCACCCACGCATCCACCCGCTTCGGCCGCCGGCTCCATTCCCAATCCCCGCACACCCGCTGCAAAATGTCCTTATCCGTCACCTTCGTCCCATCCGTCCCATCCTTCTCCTGCTCCAGCTCCCGCCGCGGCGTATTCTTCAAAATGATCACCTTATCCGAGTCCTGCTCGATCGCCCCCGACTCCGCCAAATCACTCAGCACCGGATTACGGTCCCGCTCCGCCGTCTCGATATTCCGGTTCAGTTGCGCCAGCACCAGCCACGGCACCTTCAGCTGCTTCTTCAGCGCCATGATCTTCTTGGAAATCTTGTTCACCCGCACCCGCGCCTCATCCCGCGGATCATCACTCTCCGCCAGTTGCAGGTAATCCAGCACAAACAGCTTGATCCCATGCTGCTTCGCCATGCGCCGCGCCTTCGCCGCGATCTGGCCGATCGTCTGCGCCGGCGTGTCATCCAGAAAAATGTTCAGCTTGCTCAGCTCATGCGCCGCCTTCACCAGCTTCTCCGCGTCGCCCTTCTCCGCAAAGCCCTGGTTAAACTTCGCCTCACTCACGCCCGCCCGGCCGAACATCAGCCGGTACCCCAAACTCTCGTTGTCCATCTCGATCGAGAACACCGCCACCGGCATCCCCGTCCGCTTCACCATCTCCTCCACCTCCGCCCCGTCCTCATTCGTCACTCGCTTGCCCGTCGGCTGGTACCACACATGATGCTCCGCCAGGTACTCCACGATATTCAGCGCCAGCGCGCTCTTCCCGCCGCCCGGCCGCGCCGCCAGCGTCACGAAATGCGTCTCCCGAATCCCCGTCAGCACCTTGTCCAGGTAATTCCCCGGCAACCCCGTCGGCAGCCCGCGCAGCTGCGCGCTGCCCCGCGCGTAGTGCCAGCTCTCCATATCCGCGATCACCCCCCGCATCACGTCCTTGATCGGCTGCTCACTCGCCGCCGTCTCCTCCTCCGTCAAATGCGCCACCTCGCCCTCCACCGCCAGCAGCAGCTTCTCCACATCCCCCTCGTACTCGTACACCCGCCCCAGCGCGCCCACGCAGATCTGCAACAGCTTCCGCATCCGGAACTTGTCCCGCACCGTCGCCAGGTAGAAATCCAGGTTCGCCGCCGTCGGCACCTTGTCTTGCAGCTCCAGCAAGTAGCCAATGTCCCCGATCTCCGCCAGCACCCCGCGCTGCTTCAGCCGTTCCTGCACCGTAATGATGTCAATGCCCTTCTCCTCGCCGTACATCTGCCAGAGCACATTGAAAATCGTCTGGTGGCGCAGGTCGTAGAACATCTGCGGCTCCGCCAGTTTTTTTTCTGCCAGCCGGCGCAAGCTCTCCGCCGGGTCCAGCAGACAGCACCCCAGCACGCCCTGCTCGCTCTCGATGTCATGCGGCGGCAGCCGGTCCATCTCCGTAGCGGCGGACTGGCGTCCGCCGCTGTTATTTCGCCGTTCACTCATTGCTCCAGCTCCTTCAAAAGTTTCTCCAGCTCCTTCTCCCGCCGCTCGTCGGCCGCGGCCGGCTGCGCGCCGATGTCATGGCACGCATCCAGCCGCTCCCTCACCGCCTCCAGCTCCTTGCTCAGCTCATAGCGCAACTGCGCCGGCGACCGCCCATCCGACCCCGCCACCGTTTTTTTCTCCGGCGTGGCCGCCCGTCCCCGCGCCTTCGGAAAACCCGCTATCCAATCTGACCGGAAATCCAGCGGCATTTTTTCGCGCCATTTTTTGGCCCAATCGGGGTTCCGTCTGGACGCCAGCCAGCCCAGAATCCAAGCCTCCGGGATCTGTGCGGGAATTCCGCGTGCCATGTCGCCCAGAAACTCGCGTCCGAACGCCAAAACTTCAGCTTCTGAAGGCGTTTCAGCGAAGTCCTCCCGCGGGCGCGCTTCCCCCTTCCTTATTCCTCTTCTTCCCTCTTCCTTATTCTGTCCTCGGTCTGTACCTTGATCTGTACCCTCTTCTGTGCCTTGGCCTGTGCCTCTTTCTGTGCCTTGGCCTGTACCTCTTTCTGTGCCTTGGCCTGTACCTTGATCTGTGTCTGTTTTGAGCGGATTATACACCTCATAATTCAGCACCGTAATGACCGTCCGTCGGCGGTTTGCGTCCACCAAAATCATGGTCTGCTCCTGGCAGAATTTCAGGAACGCCCGCACCCACATCTCCGACCGCTGCCAGCGCTGTTCGAGCCTCCGCTGACTCCAGGCGAGCTGTCCGCGCTTCAGCGGCACCGGCTCCCCGTGGATGAACGTCACGCGTTCCTCGTCATTGGCCAGCGCGATCAGGTCAATCCACGCCGCGCCGTAACAGGCCGGCTCCCGGTTCCACACCGGATGCTCTAGCAGCCGGCGGTCAATCATGATGCTCCCCAATAGCTTCGCCATTTTTTGTTCGTTCTCGTTCATCTGAAAATTAAGAGCGGCGGGGCGCGCAATGCGCCCCGCCGCGTGTTTAGGCGCCATAGCCATCGCCATAGCCATCGCCATAGCCATCGCCATAGCCATAGGCATAGCCATCGCCATCGCCATAGCCATGGCCATCGCCATAGCCATAGCCATCGCCATCGCTATAGCCATAGCCATCGCCATAGCCATCGCCATAGGCATAGCCATCGCCATCGCCATAGCCATCGCCATCGCCATCGCCATCGCCATCGCCATCGCCATCGCCATAGCCATGGCCATAGCCATGGCCGTCCAGGGTGATTACCAGTTCTTTGAGCATTGCAGGAAGTGAATGACCGCGCGCAGCGGTGCCACCACCGTGCCCGCTTCATCCAGGACAGTGTTTAATTGCGGTCCGCCGGCAGCCAACTGCCCCAGCCCCCTCGTAGTACCCCAGCGGCGAATGTTTTTCGCGCCGTGGATCGTCACTGTGTCACCCGTGCGGGTAACATTGCCCTGGTACACATATCCGCGGTCAAGCACCACGATCTGGGCACCCATGTTGTTTTCTGTTTCTTCCATTACTTTTACTTTCAGTTGTGGCATTTCTGCCGGTTGTTTTTCACTAACAAATGGCGAGCGTAGCCTGCTTTCCGTACGGCCGCCAAAACTCCACGGGTTCCGTCTCTGGCCGGCTGTTCTCCAACAGCAGCGTCGTCAGCCGGTCCTTGCGTGCCGCCTCCGTAAGCGTGTCCAGGTACCGCGCGGGCGCCACTGGGTCCGGCATCGGCCCAGACAGCTCCAGAATACGTTTAGTCAGCGAGTCCATAATAATGGGGTCCAGCGTCACGCTGGTCACCAGCGCCCCTTCCAGCGCGGCAACGGCCCCACGAGGTCATACACCTTGTCGCTGACCTTGCTGCCGCGCAGGCGCATGTTCAGCATGAAATTGAAGTTGGCCCGCACGTTCACCGTCACGACGTTCAGCGGATTATTCGGGTCCGTATCCGGCTTATAGCAGATCAAAATTTTCGGGTTTTTTTTCGGCACCGCCCACGCCAGCAGCAGCTCCGTCGTTTCCGCGGGCGCGGTTTTTTTTGGCTCGGCCGTTTTTTTGGCCGACGGCTCATGATTGGTTGTGTCTGGCACTGGCATGGAAACCTTTCTTTTGTAGTTTGATTTTCTCTAACCCAAAGCATCGGGTCGTGGCCCCGCATCCCCGTCCGACCCCCCCCCCGCCCCCCATCCGGGCGCGCGCGCGGTGTCGCCGGCGGCCGGCCGGCCGTCTGGACTTGGCCGGGTCGAACTGACATCTAAAGTTGCATCTGGCGCGTGATCGCCCTGTATTTGCTGGCCATTTGCCACCAGCCCGAAGGATTGCGAATCCTCCGGAACCGAAATCGGCGAATCGGCGATCGCCAGCTGCTCCAGGAAGGAGTTGAGTTTGTCCACGCTCAGATCCTCGGCCACGACCGTGCTGGCGGAGATCGAGGTGGCCTGGTTCGTGGCCAGCTGCCTTTTGTCGAAAATTATCCCCAGCCCAACCGGTATTTGGCCGGCGCTTATGCGCCCGTCTTCGAGGGCGTCACGATAGTTGGCGATGCCCGCTTCGATCGCATCTTCCATGGACTCGACAACTCTTTGTACATAGGTGGCCAGTTTGCCCTGCGCCGTCAGCGCCCGGCGCGCGGCTCGCACCGTGTGCGGGCTGATGTTCATCTCCCGGGAGATCTTCTTGATGCCCCAGCGCGCCACCAGCAGCTCCACCAAGCGCAGGCAGCGCTCGTCATCATCGGTCAGGCGCGCCCCGACGTGCTCATAGCGCCGCTGCCGCACGGCCTCCAGGACCGGCAGGCACACCGGCAGCTGCGAATCATCCAACAGCGCCGGCTGCTGGAGGTCCTGCTGGTCTGCCAGCTTTGCTTTCTTGGTCACTCGTGCCATGGGAAAAATAAAAAAGCGCGCCGTCCAAACATCTGGATCACGCGGCCACGGGCTCCGCCGCGGCCTTGCGCCGCAGTTCGCCGACGGAACGCGCCGTGATACCCGGTTCCAAAAAAACGCGGCGGGCGGCCAGCCAGGCGTTAATGCCGCTGGCCGGGATGCGGTAGTCTGGTGCCGAGGCGCTCCCGAGGTTCACCACCTCCACACCCAGCTCGCCCGACTCCAGGCGCCGGCGGATGGTCTTGTCGCTCAGTGACAGCAGCAGCGCGGTTTCGGCGATGGAATAGAACTTCTCAACGGCTCGCATAAAAGGGGATGGGTTAAGCTCCTTCGCGCACAATATTGCCCTCGCGGATAATTTTGCCGTTCAGGTCCTTACCCAATAGCGTTGCTTTGATTACATGGTTAACCAGCTCCGACAGCACTACCTCTGCGGCTGTGCAGGACTCGCCGGCAGGCGGAGATTTCACAATTAGTGATGTTTCGTCTCCGCGTTGTTCAATCGTGATGGTCAGTGTAATCATACGTTGTGGTGCAGGTTGTGGAACAGTTGTTGAAACAGCGCCGCCGCTCGTTCCGGCGCGACCGGCGTAAATTGATGCGAGCGGGCCACCTGGTGCGCGTGCACCGCGGCCGGATCTCCGCGCAGCGGCCGATCCGGGACCCACGAGGCCGGCTGATGGCAACGCTGGCACACTTTGCCGAAGGCCGGCTCATCGCAGGCAGCGCACCACCAATGTCCGGCGGCATTCATGGTCAGAACATCAGGAGTGCGATCGCTAACAGAAAAAACAGCGCCGCCAGCAGCAGCGCCAGATCCAGAAAATCTGGCCCGCCGTTATCCAGCATCCACTGCGGATGCGACCAGGCCAGCCGCCGGCCGAGGCGATGCGCCCGACGGTTGCGCGCGCTTCGACCAACCGTGTTCGCGCCGGCTCCTTTCCCGGACACAAAAGAGCGACCAGCGTTTACGGCACTGGTCGCATACACCGCCTCATCCAGCGTTGCGTAAACCGAGACGCCCGGCAGTCCGGCGTTTTCTGGTTGAGGCTGCCTATTGGCACTATGGGGATTGGTAGCGGGGGATGGAATCGAACCACCGACAGGGAGGTTATGAATCTCCTGATCTTCCACTGATCTACCCCGCAAAAAGCACGTTGTGCACAGCAGTCGGGCACCTAGGACAGCCGTTGTCGGCCTCAGCGTATCTCCGCAATCCGCACAACACCCAAGACTATGAACCGAAAATTCGCTTTTCATTCGTCCACCTCCAGCGTCTGCTTGAGCGCCAGGCGCAGCGCCTGGGCAATGTCCACACGGCCGCGCAGCTCGGCCATGTCCGCCGCCGTCTCGATGTGCTCCGGGATCATCGGGAGGTGCAGGTCGTAATCAAACACCAGGTTGAAATCATCCAGCGCCTGCTGGAGCGGTCCTCTGAGCTTGGGGACATATTGAGTGATCATGGGGTGGTGGTGGTGGTGGTTGCTGACTGCTGATCTAACCGTGCGATGGCCTCGCGTGTGAGACGCACACCTTTGCGCGCATGGTCCAGAATTTCTTTACGATCAAGACTGAACCAAGCCAGCATCGTTCGGAGCCGCATTGAATCCCAGTGATCATCTAACTGGACCAACCCATGGCCCCGCTTGACTGCTCGCGTGTAGCGCATGGCGGATGATCCATAGTTTTCCGCCATCACCAGCGTATAACCCGCCAGTTCCGCCTTCGAAGCTTTCACGCGGCCACCTCCGCTTTCTTTCCCAACTCACCCGTGGTAGGCTGCTGCACGTGAGCATTGAAGAATCCGAAACAGAGTTTAAACGCCTGGGTGAGCTTCTGATAGAGCGTGGTTTTGCCACTCGGTATATATATGACGATACCCAGCACGCGGGCGTCATTCAATGGACTACGGCCGGCGAGGATCTTCAGCGCCATCTGTGGCGCCTCTTTGACGTGCCGCAGACCCATCCAATGGACATTACCCCCAAGCACATCATTGAACTGTTTATGTTCATAGTGCTTAGCCCACCACTCCGTCCACGCAGCTAGAGATATCCTGCCTTCGTACGTCTTCACGCCACCACCTCGGCTTTCTTTCCCTGGGCGCCCGTGGTAGGCTGACCGACATGAGCCTTGAAGAATCCCGAAACCAATTTCGCCAGCAGCTTGATCTTCTCGTAACCCGCGGCTTTGCCAGCGGGTATATTTACGACGAACACCACGAGCCGGGCACTATCCACTGGACGGAGCGAGGACTTGCCCTTCAACAGGATCTGCGGCACTTGTTCGGCCTGCCCAAATCCAATCCCAAAGACATCACCTTTGAGCACATCCATACCGTTATGCTGCTCCTGCTTTGTGCGCCAAGCGTGCCAGACTTGGAATAACGGGAGATTGCCTTCGTACGTCTTCACGCCACCACCTCCGCTTTCTCCGCCGAGGCCGCCTCGCGCTTATCACGCACAATCAACCCGCGGATATAGCTGCTCAAATTCCCCGCGTGTTCTGGCTGGCTGGCGCGTTGCTGCGCGAAGGGGGCTAGTTCTGCCGGGATTGTCACCGTGGCTCGCACAAACTGCTGTTTAAGACTGGTCTGCTCTGACATGGGCACAGTTAATCACACTATGTCACACTGTGTCAACAAAATATCTCAAATAATCTTTCGCGTCGGGAATGTGCAGATTTTGCTTGCCTAACCAGTGTGATTCTGTATGCTAAAAGCAAATGAAGGGACGATCTGATAAGCGCACCACAGTTTCTCTAGCGGAAGTGGTGTGGAAAATGGCCGAAGAACGAATGGATGCCAAAGGTTTTAACGACAACTTTTCTTCCTACGTGGCCGATCTCATTCGCCGCGACATGGAGCGCGCAGGCGTGGCAAACCCCGTACCACCTGCGGCCGCCATCAGTTCCGCCCCAGCACCGGCAGCCGCCGGCACTGCCCACAAGGTGATAATGCCTGAGAATCTTGGCGTCTTTGCAGTCGTCGAGCAGGAATCGCCGCCAAAATCGCCGCAAACTCCACGCTCGAAACGGCGTTCTTCGGGCGTTTCAAAAGTTTAACCCATTTGCTTTCTTGATTAGTCATGGTAGTCCCAATGAAAGAGCGCGGCCCAATGCGTCGCCACAGGCACCGCGAAGCGCCCAAACAACCACACCAGACCGCGCCGATGCGGCGCGATCAGCCCGTGGTTGTTGGTCAAAATTCGCGGTTTTGTGGCAACCAGGCGTCGCTAAATCGCATTCCTAATAACAAGCGTTTATAAGCCCGTCAAATGAAAACCAAATTTCGTCTGTACAAACGCATGGACGACGGCAAAGAAATGGCGCCCACGGCCGCCGGCTACAAAGAGCAGTCCTACTACTTCCGGTTCACCTTTCGCGGCAAGTCCTATCCCCGCTGCCTCGAAACCACCGACGCCACCGAGGCCCAGCGCCGCGCCCGCATCAAATACCAGCAGATCACCGAGGCCGTCACCCGCGGCCAGCTCGCCCACCTCGAGGCCAGCAAGATGCGCCAGAGCGCCGTGGGCACCATCGCCCAGCTCGAGGCCGCCTACCTCCTGAGCCCCAGCGAAGCCGGTTCCACCACGCGCGACCACAATATCAACGCCCTCCATTACATTGTCCCCGCCACTGGCAGCGTGCAGGACCTCAACCCCGCGGCCGTGCGCGCCTATTTTGCCGCCGTGCAGGTCAAAGCCATGGCCGAATCCGACCAGGGCAAGGCCGCCAGCCTCCGCCGCAGCGCCAACAGCGTCTGGGCCAAAGCCCGCAGCCTCTTCACACCCCGCTGCCTGGAGTATTACCGCGGCCAAAATCTCTACCATGAATGCCTGGAGGCCTTCGTATCGGCCGGCAACCTCGCCAAATTCAGCTCCCGGGCCGTCCCCAAGGTCATGTATAACCCGCCGGCCGATAAGATCATCACCGCCACGCTAACCGCGTGGGCAGCCCTGGCTGACCAGGACCGCAATCTGTACCTCGCCATTGGCCACGAGCTGGCCTTCGGGCTCCGCATCGGGGAAATGGCCCAGGCCAAATGGGGCTGGCATCAGATCCGGAGCGGCTATCCCGTCCTGGATGGCACCGCCACCGTCAAAAGCGGCAGCGGCATGATCCAAGTGCGCGCCCTCGATCCCTGGTACCGCCAGATGCAAGTCCAGATGCAACTTCACGCCTGGCGAGGCGATCCCGACGACCACATCATCACCGGCAGCGAGGCCTATCGGCAGGATGGACTCTTCCGCGCCGCGTCCGATTGGCTGCGAAAGTTGGGGTGGGAAACCAAGAAAACGAACCACGCCCTCCGCGCCTACGCCGGCGGACAGGTCGCCATGAAGTACGGGATTTACGAGGCCCAGATGTTCCTGCGGCACTCCACCGTGAAGGTCACCGAACAGAATTATGCCCATTTCATCAAGAAGTTCCGCCCGGCCGATCCCGAGACCATCCCTGCGCGTTGGGCCGTCGTTACAGGAGATAATGCAAAAGTTGCATCTAAGGAAAATTTTCCCAAAGATGCAACTTTAGATGCATCTGGAAATGTCCAAAAGGGGGGTATAGAGTCCAATACCGGGAAACCGGAAGAGCCTATGGCAGAGGATCAAAACCCTTGAAAACACTAATGGCCATGCGGGTTTCCCGCATGGCCATTGGTTAAAAGAGTGGTGGCAGGACCCGGAATTGAACCGGGGACACAAGGATTTTCAGGCCGTACCGAATTTAGCCTTGCCCGTTGCGCTTACGCTACTTACGCAAGCGCTCAGGGTCAAGATGCTACTTTAGATGCTACTTCGCTAATTCCCGCACGTAGGCCGCCGCTTGCTGCGGGTCCAGGCTCTTCGCGTTGGCAATCTTCGAAACGATGATGGGCTTCAGCTGCGTCTGCTCCTCTGGACTGGCCACCCGCCACACGTGCATCGCGGCGTCGGGCGTCATGTGGTGCACCTGGAACTGGAGCGGGGTGTATTGCAGCCGCTCCACCAGCGTCTGCGCCGCCGACTCGTTGAGGATGCCCGCCTGGAGGCCGCCGCGCAGCTCGGCCACCGCCTGGGGCTGCTTGCCGGTCTTGAGGTCCCGCACCACCTGTTTGATCAGTTGGCCGCGATCGTAGCTTGCCTGCGTCCGCGGCTCCGTGGGCATGGCGGCCGCCGTGATCTCCGCCGCCAGCTCCTGCGCCGGCGTCATGCTCATGCGTGACGAGGCCGGCGTGATCCCAAAGAACGGGGCCACCTGCTGCCAGGCCGGCGTGGCATTCTGGTGGAGGTTCATCGCGCCCGATACGCTGAATGGCACCAACTGTTGCCCGGCCCATTGCGCCACCTCGCTGCCCTGCTTCCAAATCGGATCGTCCGGGTTGCGGATGCGCACGTCGTAGAAATTGCGGTTCATCAGCAGATCCATCATGGCGCTGCCCAGGGGATTGAGCGAGTGACCGAAACTCGTGGCCGGATGCTTCGCGTAGGCCATCACGTCCTTCACGTAGCTGGGGAAGTTCACGCGCAGCGGGTTGCCGTTTTGGTCCGTGCCGCCGATGGGCGGCATGAAGTAATCCTTGCCCTGCGGCCGCCGGCCCGTGGCCAGGTACGTCACCACGCCGCCCAATATACCTACCAGAATCGGCAGCGCCATCACGTAGGCCATGCGGTGGGTGAACTCCGGCCGCTCGCCCCGGGCACCTCGCCGCGCCGCTTCGGCTGTATCCGCGATCGCCCCGAGGCCTTCCTGGTACTTGCCCAACTGCCAGCCGTACGCCCGCATTGACAGCAGCAAGACATCCTTCATGGACCGGTTATAAAACAGGTTATCGTACACGACCTGGCCCATGCGGTTATCCACCGAGTTCCACACTTTGCGCATAGCCTCGCGCACGTCCTCCGGCGTGGGATCAGGTCCCAGCGCCAGCAGGTCCCGCTTGGCCATGTCGGCGAACACCCCCAGCTTCTGCCGCGGCACCACGTATTCCATGATTGGCCGCATCATCTGCTCGACCAGCGCCAGCGGCGCATTCAGCGCGCCCGTGGCCAGCCCCGTGGCCGTGCCCTGGTGAAACGCCCGCAGCATCCGCCGGGTAAACTCCGTCTGCCAAAACTTGTCCTGCCCGATCCGGCCGCCGCCGGCCTCCAGCGCCTTCACGAGCGGGGCCAGCTCGCCCGTGGTAATGTCCGCCAGCACCGCACTCCGCAGCCGCGCGCCGGCCATGATGTTCGTCAGCGGGGAAACCGGCACGCTGGCGATCGTGCGCGCCGCGCTCAATACCCGGCCGTGTACAGCGTCCTCGATGCCCACCGCCAGGCGCGACACCGCCGCGTCCAGGCTCGTGAAGCCCAAGTGAAACGCCGACATCCCCAGCTGAATCCCGTTTAGCAGGTTGCTCGAGGTCTTCAGCGTGCGGTACCACAGATGCGGATTGAGCCCGGGCGACAGGTAATTATTCACCACGCGCGCCGCGGAGTCCGGCATGTAATAATTCCCCAGCTTCACCAGGCCGTTCACCGCCTGCTCCGTCTCCGCCTCGCCCAGGCGCAGGCCCGGGCGGATGTCATTGATCTTGTCCAGCTCCGGATGCGCCTTCAAGAAGCCAGCGAACGCCTGCTTGAGCGAAGGAGCCACTTGCTCCATGCGATCCGGCGCATGGAGGTACGCCTGGAGAATCACCGCCATCTTCTCCGGCATGGACCGCACGTAGCGCTTGAAATGGTCACTCGGCTTCTCGCCCTCGTAGCGCAGATCCGCCAGCTTGCGCAGCTCGTCCTGCATTTGGTCCGTGGCCGTCATCGTCGGCCGCAGATCCGGGTAACGATTGTCCAGCACATGGCCCAGCTCGTGCCACCGCACCCACTCCGGCCCGCCAAACTTCGTCACAATCCGCTCTTTGCCCTGCACGCCCTGCTGATGCGTCTCGTAGCCCCACCGCCCGCCGCCAATCTTGGCCAGGCGCTCTTCCGGCACCCCCAGCGACCGCAGCACGTCATCCGTGGCCTCGCGCATCCCGGCATCAAACGCCTCTTTGATCGTCACCGTCGGCGGTCCATACACCTGGAACGCCCGATCGTTGGCCGTACTCCAGCCTTCCGGCGCCTGCCGGAACGCGTGGACAAACTTCAGCAGCCCCGCCGCCTTCATCTGCTTGCAGAACTTCACACCCAATATATACCGGCCCACCTCCCGCCGCTTCAGCATCCACAGATCCACCGGGTTGTCATGCACCGGGAGGAGCCCGGCCGCCAGGCCATCCAGGAACAGCTCGTGCGTGCGCTGCTTGAGAAACGACTTGGAGCCCTGCAACGGCCGCCGCGCTAGGCTGGCCGCGATCACCTTCTTGGCCCGCTCCGAGTCATCCCACAGATGCGGGAAGTAATTTTCGATCACGTTATGCAGCGCGCCCGTTTCCAACGCATGGACCTGCTCCAGCCAGGCCTCGTTCTGCCGCGCAAACTCCGCCGCCGCGGCCGCCTCCGTGGGTCCCAGCACCGCCGCATTGCCGCCCTCGTACGCCGCGATGAACGCCAGGTTGCGGGGCAAGGGCAGGGTAGGATCATACTTCCAGCCCTTCGGCAGCGGCGTGCGGTCAAAGGAATTGCGGAACGGCCGCAGCGCCTCGTCCGCGCGTGCCTCCTCATTGGCCAGCTCGGCATTGAGCATCCGCAGCAGGTTGGCCGCGAACCTCGCCGGCTCGCCCATGGTTTGCGGCGCGACCACCGACCGGAACCGGTTCACGTCTTTCATGAAGTCGTTCGCCGGCTTCGCCAGATCAGCCGCCGTTACCGGCACCGCCGGAGGCGGCCCCTCGGGCATAGGCGGCATTTGCGCCTTGGTCTTCGGCTTGCGCGAGCTGGCCATGCCGTGTTCCACCGTGCCGCCCGCCTCGGGCGACTTCTCCAGCAGCTTGCCCATGGCCGCAATGCCTGCCGTCTCGTCCGTCGGCAGGAAATAGCGAGGCGTCCAAGCGATCCGTTCCATGTAGCCGCCCAGTTGGGTCACTGTGTTTTCTTCCCCGTAGGGTACGCCCATGATTTCGATGCGGCTTTCGCCTCCCACCCGCTTGCGCATCAGCTTCCAGCCGTTGGCCAGCTCGACCGACTCACCATTTTCGAGCACGCCACGGAAAACTTCTTCCGGGCTGCGCCGCTCGCCCAGGCCCGCGCCCAGGCGCGACCGCAACCCCGCCACCATCTTTGCCGGCACATGCGCCCCCAGGAGATTCTCGCCCTTATCCGTGCGAATGCGCCAGATCTTCGGATTCGGGATCTTCAGCCGGTCCCAAATCGGCAGGAACGTGCCCACCACGTAAGTATCCTTTTGCGTTAGCACCTTGGGCAGCGCCGCCGTCTGCTGCTGCCAGAGCTGCTGTGCTTCCGGTGGGTCCAGACGTCTGTAATTGTCCCCGCTCACGTCCGCCTTCGGCACCAGGTCGTAGCCGTTCACCCACATGCGGTAGTACGTCGGCACCAAACCACCCGCCTCGCTCGTGCGCACCGGCCCCTCCTTCAACGCAAACAAGCGTCCGCTCCGGATATTCGCCGCGTAGCCCGCCACCGGTTGCCCCCGGTTCAAGTCTTCCCAATGAATCAGCTTTTGCGGGTGGTCATGCTCGATGCTCACTAGGCGCGTCTCGGCCGTGCTGTCCGGGTCCTTATACACCGACTCATCACGCAGTTTGCGGATGGATAGCGCCTTAAGCGTCTGCGTGCCCGGGTCATAGCTGCCGTCCGCCTTGGCCGCCTCGATGCGCTGCGTCATGCGTTCAATGAAACCGTCAAACGTCGCGTTCTGGTCGTTCACCTCCAGCGACAGGATGCGGTTCAAGAATTGTTGGATGCTCGGAATCTTGTCCTGCACCAGCGACCCGTCATGCGGATTCACCATCAGGTTGCGCTCTTTGATCTCGCCCGTTTGTTCGTCCACCTCCAGCTTGGTGTACCCCAGCTTGCGGCACAGCTCATCAAAACCCATGCCCGCGATCTTGCCCCCGCCAAACGCGTCGCGGAACAGCTTTTCCACCCCATCTTCCGCGTAATCGTTTTCGAGATTGCTGTTCTCGTTAAACATCTCGCCGCCGGCGCTCTTGCGCTCGCCGCCGGTCAACGCCCCGAGTTCGCTTAGCCGCCGCGCGATCGTGGAGATGAACCGCTGATGTCCCTTGATGTCCGTGGACGGCAAAACATACTCCGGGGCGTGCGCCTGGTCACTGCGATGCGTGCGGCCGAAGCCTTGCATCGCCGCGTCCGCGCGCCAGCCAGCCTGCACCAGATAATGCACCCGCCGCTGCTGGTTGATGGCGCGCCGGCTGGCGTGGTAACTATATCCCGTGCCGCCGGCGTCCGAGAAAATCAAAATGTGCCGTTTGCCGTCCTGGAACTCCTGCGCCTCCACCTTGCGCTTGGCGTCGCTCCGGTTCTTCTCCAGCACCCGCTTCATGGTGCCATCCTCCTGCTCCTTTAGCACCACGCGTTGGCTCCGGCCCGTGATCTCCGCCACCTTGTCCGCGCCAAAGGTGTCCAAAATCATGCCGATGGGAGAGCTTGGCGCATTCAAGAGCGCAATCCGATCCATGAGCTGCTGCTTGCGGCGCAGCGCCTCCGGGTCCTTCACCGGATTGCCGTTGGCATCGCGCACCGGCCGATACTTCGTGTTGCCGTTGTCGTCCTGGTACGGCTCATAGAGCGTCGTGGGATAACTGGTGTCGATGTACTGCAACAAAATGTCCTTGGGCGACAGATCCAAGTCCTCCAGATAATTGTCGCCATCCTCCGCCTCGCCGGCTTTTGCGGCAATCTGCCGGTTTTGCGCCGCTTCGTCTGTGTTTACCAGTTGGAGCACCACGGAATTATTCTTGGCCCGCTCCGCTTTGATATCGTTGATGATGCTCGGCATCTGCATCGCCGTCAGCAGTTGGTTGTAGAACCGCTGCTGCGCCCCGTAAAACGCCGAATTTGCCTTGCTGCGCGCCTGGCCATCCTTCGCCGCGTTCGTCGCTGCCATCGTCTCATCCCGATGCCGCAGCACATATTGCCACGCCTGCGCCATCTGGTCGTAAATACCCCGCTGCTCCTGGGAAAGTTTATGCACGAGCTGCCGATGATCCACGCCCTCGAAACTCAGCGTGCGCGCCAGGTACCGCCCCATGCTCTTCATGTCCCGCGCCACGATCTCCATGGCCGACAAGCCGCCCGCCCGGATCTGCTCAAAGAATTTCTCTTTGGTGGAGAAAGGCGTTCCCTCACCCCAAATGCCCAACCGGTCCGCGTAGCTCAAATTCGTGATGTCCGTCGCGCCCGTCGCCGAGGAATAGACAATGCGCGCATTCGGAAAGAGCTTTTGCACGTCCAGCACCATCATGCCCTGCTCGCTCGCCTTCTTCACGCCCCGCTTGCCCTTAATGTCAATCGCGTTGCCCGCCAGGTGCGACTCATCGAACACAATCACCCCGTCAAAATCTTTGCCCACCCACTGGTGCAGCATGTGTATCCGGGCCGGCTTCGCCACGCCCTGCTTGATTTCCGGCGGATGCAATTCTCCCGTTTCTTTCAGCCCCGGGTTGCCGCTCTTCAAGCTGGAATAAGGCACAAATGCCACGCCGTCGCCGGCTCCAATCAGGTTCTTGCCGCTATTCTTCCAGAAGTCAATCACCTTGGCCGTGTCAAAACCCAGGTCCCCCAAATCCCGCTTGGCGTCTGCCAGGAGTCCGCCTTTGGTCGAAACCCAGACCGCTTTGCGCCGGCCCTTATTCCAGTTGTCCATGATGATCGCCGCAATCTGGCGACCCTTCCCCACGCCCGTACCGTCGCCAATGAAATAACCCATGCGCTGGCCATTCTTCAGCAGCTTGCCGTGCGCCTGGCCGGCGTACACCACGTTCTCCAATTGGGCGTCCGACAGGCCGCCCTTGGCAATCATCTCTTTGGGCAGGCTTGGCCGATACGTCGGGTCCACCGGTTCCACACTCGCCATGGCCGTGGACTCCACCAGCGGCGTCGGGTGAGGCGAGGCGCCGGCAATCCGCACCTTTTGCGGCGAGTATTCCGAGAAAACCCCCAGGTCACTTAGTTTGCGCTGGCCTTTCTCAAGCTGCTCGACCGTCAGGCCCTCGTCTTTCGCCTGCTCCTTTAGCTTTGGGGCGGGCTGCTCGCTCCCCGGAGGGTGTTCGCCACCTGGTCCGTGATCCGATCCAGATTTGCCCGCTCCACCCAGTCCGGCGTCAGGCTGTTTTCCAGTTCCGCCAGCGCCGCCGCCTGCCGGCCGCTGTCCGGGCGTCCCCAATCCGCCAGCACCTTTCCCACCGGGCCGTCGGGTTCCGGGGGTTCGCCCTCCTGGTCCAGGCTGCCCAGGTGCGCCAGGTTCAGCAGGTGCATTAGGTCTGGGTCCGGGCCGCTCCCCGCCGCCCGCAGGCGGTTGAGCGCCGCCTGGTTCAGCGGGTGTTGATTCAGTTGGTTCAAGTGTTGGACGTTCATTGCGTATCCTTTCCAGTAGCGGAATCAGTTCTTCAACCTTTTCCACCCGGCCGCCCACCGTTCCACTTTCGGGCGTGGGGCCGCTTTTGTCAATCACCACGATTTGGTTGTCGAAGCTCGTGCCATACTTCGTGTATTCCTTGCCGGAAACCTGGATATTGGCGCGCACATTGTACTTCGCCTTCATCTGTTTCCACCACGGCTTGAAACGCGCCATGTTCTCCGCCATGCCGCTGCCAACGATCGCCACCAATCGGCCGCCTTGCGGCAGCAGCTTCAGGGCTTCCTCCACGTGCTTGGCCCCCACGAACGTATTGCTCGTGCTTACGTTCGCCGCGTTCGAGAAAGGCGGATTCATCACCACCGCCGTCGGCTGCCGCACAGCCTTCGCCTCGATCGCCGGCGTTAATTGCGCGTTCAAATGTTCGGCATTGTGGCGCGAAATCTGGTCCGCAATCCCTGTTTGTCCCAGCAGGTCCGCCCGCCGATCGCTCAGCTCATTGGCAATCACATGCGCGCCCGCCGCTTTGGCAAACACCGCCAGGCCGCCCACCCCGGCGGAAGGCTCCAGCACCGCATCATTCGGCTTCAGGTTGGCCACCCAGTTAGCCAGGTACGCCTCGCTGGGCACCGTTGAGAACTGTTGCAGTTTGTCCTGCTCCGCTGTGCGCGTCGTTTGCGTTGGCAGCCGCTCCGTCAATTCCTTGATGCGGCCCACAATTCGCGCCGCCTCGTCGGCCGGCACATCGGTGCGGGCGTAGGCATCCGGGAAACGCAGCATCACCTGGTTCATGGCCATTTCAATGGCGTCGCCCATGTCTTTACTGTCAAACTTCCCCGCCGCCATGGTGCCCCCGTACGTCCGGCTCAGGATCTCCGCCGCCGTCTTCTTGTCGAGCGGCCCTTTAAGGATGGCCTCGGCCAACTCCTTTACCGCCGGGCGCAGATCCACCGCGCCTACCGGCAGCGAGGCTGCTTCCGGCGTCGGCTCGGGAGGCACCGGTTCCTTCGCCACAGGTTCGGGTACAGGCGTCTGGACGGGCGGAGGCAGAATCTCTGCCGGCGGTGGCACGGGCGGGATTGGCGCCGTTGCTTCCTCTTTCGGTGGTGGCAGTGGCGCAGGCGTTTCATTCGCCGGCGGTTTCGTTTCACTGGGTTCCGTTTCTTCCCCAACGCTTTCCGCGTTGGGTCCCACATCCCCATTGGGTTGCTGCTCATATCCCGGGGCCAGTGGGCGGGGCACGGCCGGCGGCTCCTCGGCTTTCGGTGCCACCGTTTCCAGGGGCTCCGCCGTTGTCTCCTCCCACGTCGGCGCATTCAGCAGCTTCGGCTGCTGGCCGGCCGCGAGTTCCCGCGGCACCTCCTGCACGTCCACCACGTCGTCGGGTTTGGCTGACACCACCTCCGGCTCGTTCACCACCTCCGGCGTAATCGGCCGGTTCCGCATCCACTCCGCCGCCCGGCCGGCGGCCCGGTCCAGCATGTGCGTGCCCTCGATCGCCCCACCCGTGATCATCGCCGCATCCAGCCCCATGTCCGTGATGCTCTTGGCCATGCCCGCCACGTCCCCGTTATACTTCGCCTCGTAGAAGCTCTGCAACTGCTCCGGAGCCTGGTGCGCCATCGTCGCCACAAACGCCGCCGCCGCCGCCTTCTGCACCGCCGCCGGCGCAGCGCCCAGGCCCAGCGTCGCCGCGCCCAGCGGCGAGGCAAAGAAGCTGATGCCCTCCGCCACCGAATTTTGCGAGCCGGCAAACGTCGCTTCCGCCGTGCTCGGCGTCCGCTGCCGCTGGCCCGCCACCTTGGCAAACGTGTTCACGGGATCTTCCCCGCTCAGGATTGCGCCCAGGCCTGCCGCGCCGCCCATCACCGCATCCGTGGCATCGGCCACCGTCTGCGGGTCCACCTTCAGCTTGTCGGCCACGAACTGCTGCACCTCCGGAAAGCCATGCCGCCCCGCCTGCGCCATGGCTGCCGTGAAGCCCGTCGTGTTGGCCATGCCATCCTCCGCCTTGCCGCGGCCGGCCGCCATGCTGGCATAGTCCGCCTGGTCCGAAGCCGATAGCTTCACCGTCGAAAGGTCCGGCTTGGTGTCCTCCCAGGCCGGCAGCTCGCTTGTGTTTTCCCACGTCGGCAGTGGGGCCGTTTCCGTGGTGTCCTCCCACGCCGGCAATACATTACTTGGCATAGCGCAGTGGCTTCTTGGTCTTTGCGTCGTACACGATCGCCCGGCCGTCTGCCGAGAATCGCGTCACTTCGTTAGCCGGATTCACCGGAGCGGTCGGCGCTGGTGCGGCATTCGTATTAGAACCGCCGTGGAGGTATGCCTTTAACTGATCCCATCCCGATGGCGTAGCTGCGCTTGGTGGCGCATTCGTGCCCACGAAGTCTTTCAGTTGATCCAATGCCGATTCCCGGGCCGGCCCCACCGTCTTCAAAATCTTGCCCTTGGCATCCACCACCGCATTCACCCCGTCAATCGTTTTGATCGTCGCACCATCCGGGAAGCCCAGCTGCTTCAATTCCGTCCACTGCTTCCCATTCCACAACATCTTGCCATCCGGCGAATACACCGGCTGCGTCGGCGACATCTTTGGGTCCGTCCCCGAAGGCATGATCTGTTTCCCGCGTGAGGCAAACCGCACCCCGCTCACCGGGTCCTCATCAAACGTCGTCTTCACCCCCGCATCCGGGTTGTTCGGGTCCGACTCCTGGAGCTTATTCCAGTTCGCCAGGCTATCCAGGATCGCCGGGAAATGCCGGCCGCTCAGCCCGGGCGTGTTCTTCGCCGCGTATTGCAGCCTATCCTCCGGAGCCATGTCCGTCTCCTCGCCCGTATCCGGGTCCGTCTCCTTTGGAGCCGTCAAATAATTCTGCAAGAACTTGCCCGTCGTCTGGCTGTCCTGCACCTGTTGATCCCGCGCCGCGCCAAAGCTCTTGTAATAATCCCCGCGCGCCAGCTGCTCCGCGATATCCGCCTTCTGCTTCTGCTGCGTCAGCGCCGCCACGTGCCCCTGCACAATCCCCTCCAGTTCGCCCAACCCCGCCGTATGCGTCTGGTCAATGATCGCCTTTTGCTTGTCCGGGTCCGGCTCATCCGCCGCATAACTCTTGATCACCGCCCGCAGCGCCTTCGCCTTCGCCGCGTCCGCGGAAAATTGCTCATAGCCCTCCTGGTGACTTTGCAGCCCGCTCAACAGCCGCTGGCCAATGCCCGGCGACTGGTCCGCCTGATCGCCGCCGGCAATCTGACCATAGCCCCCATTGATCATCCCCAGCACCGTGTTATTCAAACCGCTGCCAGCCGCCGCGCCGGCCGCAAACGCCGCCGGATCAAAACCAGTCGCCATAATTATCCTTTCTCCGTGTTGGTTGCCATCCCCGCGGGTCGGCGGGATTCATAAAACTCGTTTTGCTGGAGCTGGAGGCCCCGCGCCGCTTCCGGGTTCTCGCAGATCGCCCGATGGATCGCCGCCATGTCCCGGTATGCCGGCACCTTGCTCACCTCGTCCGCATACGTGCCGCAGTTCAGATGCTCATACGCCCCGTTCTGCTGCGCCGTAAAGGGCGTGCCCCAGCCCGCCTGCCACAAGCCCGCCGTCGTGTCGTACAACAGCTTGCCCGTCCGCATCGGCACAAAGTTTTGCCGGATGAACGGCACCTGCGCCGTATGGAACACCGCCGGGATCTCCTCCCGGCACCACCGCAGCATCGCCGCCCGCAGCGCGCCCGGGTTCAGCCACATCAGCGCCGTGTGCAATCGTTCCAGATGTATGGACCGGCTCCATGGCTCGTCCCAAGTCGGCTCCAACCGCCCCGCGAATAGCTCCGTGTCCTCCTCCTCAAACCACCATTCCACCTGGTCAAAGAACACCACATCCGTATCGCAGATCCAGAACGGCTGCGCCTGGTGCAGCACCAGCTGCTCCACCCACGCATCGTGACAGACCGGCGCTAGATTGTGGAACGCGGCCCCGCGGCCGGCCGCCCCGTAGGCCACCTGCTCCGCCACCGCCGGCTCCAGCCCATTGCCCCACACAAACACCGGTGCCGACGGGAAACCCGTGCGCAGCGTCTTAAACACCAGCAGCGCCGCCGGCAGCAGCTCCGGCTTGCGCATCGTCACCAGGATGTGAACCGGGCTTTTCACGGCTCGTTCGTCGTGGCCACTTCCTCCGCCAACGGCCGCGGAGCCTCGCCCGGCAGGACAAACTCCAGAAATTCATATTCCCCGCGCGCCCGCGCCTCCCCGAAATGCTCGCCCGTTTGCAGCCGCACGCGGCCGGCGTCCGCATCCACGATCAGCGCCTCCACGATCGTATTGCCCGTTTTGGTATCCCGCACCGCGCACCAGCGCCCGGTGTTATTTCGTTTCATTCTCATTGGTATCCTTGGTTGGTTGCCGCGCCGGAGAGGGAGTCTCCGTGAAATGCTCGGCGTAGTTGACCGTCCGCAATTCCAAACTGATCGCGCGCATGTGCTGGTAGCCGCCCACAATCCCCGCCACCGCCAGCACCATCTCCGCCCCGCAATGCCGCGCCCACTCGCTATACTCGCGCTTCCACTGCTCCTTGCTCTTCTCCCAGGCCACGCTGTCCGCGTACTGGTTCGTGATCAGGTACACCAGCGGCTTCAGCGCCGCCTCGTGCTGTTTGAAGAACGGGCAGGTATAGACCTCCAACGCCTGCACAAACGTCCCCAGCCGAAACTCCGGCGTCGTCGGCTCGTCCTCGATGTCATCAATCGCGTGCACATACTTCGCCCAGCGCCACACAAATTCGATCGCCGCCGCGTTGCCCATGCACGCGCGCTCGATGCCCTGCTGTTGTAGCTCAAACGGTGTCATAATTTTGAAGCCAATGCTCCCGCCGCCCCTGCGCCGCCGGCGGCCCCGGCCGCTGCGGGCAGAAACTCATTGCCGGCGGCATTCAGCACCGGCGTCGCCGCGCCGGCCGCCCTGCTTGCCTGCCAGGCCTGGTACGCATTGCCCGCCCGCTGCATACCTCCCTGCAAATTCGCCCCCATCTGCTGGCCCGCGGCAATCGCATCTGGCACCGAGCTGCCCGGCTGCAACCCCGGGTTGGCCGATGCCTGTTGCAGCGAAGCCATCGTCCGCCCAAACTGCTGGCCCGCCGCGAACGCGCTATAATCAAAATTGTCTGAGGATGGATACATAGTGCCTTTTGGTTACAGATTGCTCACCGCGCCCAGCCCGGCGGAAATGCCGCTGTTCTGCGTCTGCGCGTTAAATTGTCCCAGCTGCGCCCCGATCTGCTGATTCTGCATCGCCGCCGCGCTCGGGTTAAACTCGCTCGACTGCGCCGGAGCCGCCCCCGCGCTCGCCAGGCTGCTGATGCTATTGGCGCTCATGCCCGCCCCGCTGTTCATCCCCGAGATCGCCCCCGTGGGATTCCCATAGAACTGCGAGAGCTGCGGCACCAGGCTTTGCGCCGCGCTCATGCGCTGCTGATAGAGCTGCTGGCCGTAGCCCGTATCCGCCATGGACTCGTTGAAAACATCGCTCGGCCCATAACCCAACCCCCGCGCCGCGCTCGCCCCGCGCGTGCTCTGGTTCATCTGCACCTGCTCCGCCGGCGTCAACTGCGTCCCGTAGCTCAGGTCCCGCCCCGTATTGCTCGTCAGCGTATCCAGCAAGCTCGCCCCGCCCGGATTCGCCGCCCGCTCCGTGGCGATGTACTGCGGCGTCAGCGCCGCCGCATCCGAGAGATTGGCCGTGCGCAACTGCGTATTGGCCGCCGTCTGCCCGGCCGTCAGCTGCGGCAGGATCTGGTTGCCGTACTCGGCCAGAAACCCGTTGTTGCCGTTCGAGCCATTCAGGAACGAGCTCAGATTGTTCAGCGCCAGTTGCGTATAGCCCGGCGAATACTGCTGGTTGGCCGCGTAAATGGCCGGCGCGTATTGCACCTGCGCCGCCAGGGCATCCCCGTAACTCTGCGATTGCGATGGCGCCTGCGCGCTTTCAAAACACATAATCGTTGCCTTTCATTTGACCGACCGTTTCAGAAAGAGGATCGCCGGCCCCAGCCGCTCGTATCCCATCCGCTCCACAAAGGGCAGCAGCGGGCTGTTCGGACTCACCGCCAGACACAGACCCATCCCCGCCGCCACCACCTCCGCCTGCCGCCACGCCGCAAACGACTCCCGCGCCACCAGCTTCTTCGAGTCCAGCCAGGCAAAGAACAGCCGCTGCCCGCCCAGGCTCGCGTAGCCCACGCACTCATCCGTCCCGCGCACCGCCACATGCGTCGGCGCGATCACCCGGTGATTGTCCGCCGTGGCCGCAGCCGCCAGCGCTGCCGCGTGCCGCGGTGGAGAGTACGGCTCCAGATGGATCTCAGAACTCATAGCCGGTGCAGATCAAACGGGCCCCCGGGTTGGTCACGCCAGCCTTTACAAACACAGTTTGGCCGATCAGCAGCGGCAAGCTGAAAGCCGTCGCCCCCAGAAAACCGTCAATCGTGTAGGAGGAAGTCGCCGAAGTCGCATACACCGCGCCCATGCCGGTAATATCCCCCGCCAGCCCCACCGACGAGCTATTCAGATTCACCCCCAGCGTCCCGTGCATGATTTTGGCGATCAGTGGCACCGCCAGATTCACATTCGTCGTATAGGCCGCCCAGCTCGTCGTCGCGGCATAGTTGCTCATTATGCTCACCTCCGGAAAGAACGCCCGCCGGTTCACCACCCGGAACTCCAGCAACTGATTGCTGCTATTCGTGATCGCCGCGCCCACCAGCGCCAGGTACGTGTAGCCGCTCGGCAACAGCGGCCCGCTCACCCCGCCCAGCGCCTGCAACGTCGGAGCCGTCAGCGACACCAGCGAGGCCACCGTCAGCGTCGTCGGGTTGTAAATGGCATAAATGTAATACCAGGTCGAAGCCGCCAGCGCGCCCGTATCCAGCCCATTCGCCACCCCGCTGGTCGCGCAATTCGCCTGCACGCTCACATTCGTCGCCACAAACTGATTGCCGTTGGTATCCTTCAGCACCAGCTCATCCGCCGTGATATTGATCAGCGTCGCCGAAACCGTCGTGCTGCTCGTGTATACTCCCGTGATATTCGTCACCACGCAATTCGTGCGGTTCTGCACCGCCGCCAGGCCCTGCGCCACATTCAGATTGCTCAGCCAGCCCTTCGCAAACGCCGCCACCCCGTTGGCGTCCGGCGTGAACGTATTGCTCACCATTTTGCCTTCCGTCACGCTCTGATCCGCCAGGATCGCCGTCGTCACGCTCTGGTTGGTCAGCTGCGCCGTCCCCAGCTGCCCATTGAGCTGGAGCGCCGGCTGGCCCAGCGCATTCAGCTTGGCATAGCTCAACATTTCCCCAGGACTGAACTGGTAGCCCGGCGTCAAAGTAATTGAAATGGCACTCATAAAATTTGTCTCACAGCTGCGGTCCCGTCGTGCTGGCTCCCGGCGAGCTATCCACCCGCATCCCCACCAGCTTGATGCGCCCCTGCGTATTGGTGATGCTCAACTGAAAATCCTTGCCGCGCCGCGTCCCCACATACCGCGTGTCCAGCATCTCCTGGAATTGATCCAGCACGATCCCGCTGCCGATGAATAGGCCGTAGCCCAAGAACGCCGTCACCGGTTCATTGGCCATGGAGTGGAGATAGTCCAACGTATTGATGCCGTAGAGGGTGTAACCCGCCGCCGATGCCACAAACGAGCCGCTCACGATCGTTTGCAAGCCATTGATCAACGCCCCATCGTTTGGCCCCGGCTGATACACGTAACTTTGTCCCGGCACCAGGTTGCCAAAGTACTCGTACAGCGGATATTGATAGGCCGCTCCCGCCGGCAGCAGATTGGTATTCGGCAGCACCACGCCATAATCCTGCCGCCACGGATTGCTCCAATCATTATTGACGTTCGTCGCATTCCACGGCAGCGCCGTCCACGGCCGGTCGTACTTCGTATTGCTCCGCGTCACATTGGCCGCCACCACCACCGCGTTATTCTCCCCCGGAAACTCCACCGCCAGCGAGTAATTCGGGTTAAACGTCGCCAGGCTAAACGCCATTTCCGTCGGCCACGGCGAACCCTTCACGCTCGTCCCGTACGCCCGCGAGAGCGCATACGTCTGGATCTCGCCCCACCCGAGGCCCTGGATGCCGGTCACGCTGGGCAGTTGATCCGGCCCGTCATGCTCCTCCAGCAAATTCACATAGCCGCTCGTATCCAGGAACAAATGCCGCTCCGTCCCGTTCAACGTCATCCGGAAGAACTCCTGCACCGCCAGCGCCGCCCCCGTATCCATCGGCGTCCAGCCCTGCGTCATCACCCCGGATTCCCATACATTGTTGCCCATCCGCACCGACGCCTTGAAATCATAAATCAGGATCACCCGCTGCCCATTCTTCAGCGGCACCGCCAGGTAGAGCTTGTTATCCCATTGACTCATGCGGCACTTGTTCGCCTGCGTCCAGTCAATCTGGTTGATCGTCCACTGGATCGGCGCGCTCAGCGGCACATTCACCGAGAGCGTCGTGCCCAGGTCCGTCGTCCGGATCACCACCACCCCGTACGTCGGGCTCAGGAAATACGCATTGCCGCCCACCACCGCCCAGCACCGCGGCCCCGCCGCGCCGTACTCCTTGCTCATGAATTGCAAGGCCACATTGGCAATCGTCCCCGTATTCAGCCCCGTCAGCATCGCCCAGGATTTGCCCTTCAAAATCACCACATTGCTCGGCCCAAACGCAAACAAATCCACAATCTCATCCGCCGTCCCCTGATTGATCCGCAGCTCGTTGTTAAACGTGAAATGCAGGTAATCCTGGTAATTCGTCACCACGATGAAATCCACCGTCGAATACGCCCCGCCCGTGATCGTCGCGTAATTGTTCGTACTGCTCGGCTGGTAGGCCGTCGGCACCAGCAGCAGATTTTGAATGAACAGCGCCGTCTCCGCATTCGGCAGAATGTTGTAGCACCGCGTCCAGGCGTTTGGATTGCTATCCGGCGTCTGGCCCGCCAGCACCTTGCTCGTCTGCGCCGTCATCACCCCCGCCGTGTTCGGCCCCGGATCCGTCGCCAGCGCAAAGGTGAAGGTATTCCCGCCCGTCACCACGATCGGCCAGGTCCCGTTAAACGCCGCCACCGCCGCCCCCGTGATCGTCACATAATCGCCCGTCGCAAACCCGTGCGCCGCCGCCGTCGCCAGCGCCGTCGTCCCCACATTCAGCGTCGCCGTCAGCGGCCCCGTGGCCACATTGGCCGAGGGCGCCGTGGCCATCGTGTACTGGAACTGGCTGCTGCTGATCACCGTCACCGTATAGCTGCCATTAAACGCCGTCTGCACCGCCCCCTGGATTTGCACCTGCTGGCCCGTCAGCAGCCCATGGCCGGCCGCCGTCGCCGTCGCCACCAGGTAATTGCTGGGCAGACACGTGATCGTCCCCGTCGCCGTCGCCGTGCCCGGGTTGGCCGTCATATTGTAGGTAAACTGGCTGGTACTCAGCACCGTCACCCCAAACGTGCCGTTGAACGAGCCGGCCCCCGTCCCCGTCGCCCCCTGGATTTGCACCTGCTGGCCCGTCACCAGGCCATGGCCGGCCGCCGTCACCGTGGCCAGCAGCCCATACGGAGCCGTCCCCGTCACCCCGCTCGCCCCCAGCAACTGGATCCCGGGATTCCTCGCCAGCGCATACGTAAAGGTCGTTGCGCCCGTCACCGTCGCCACGTACGTCCCGCTGTACGCGCCCACGGACGCCCCGGCCACGATCACCTGCTCCCCCGTCGTCAGCCCATGCGGCGAGGGCGTCGTCGCCGTCACAACCGAAGCCACCCAAATCAGCGACACAATCGAAAACACATTCGGCCCCGCGCTCACGCCGCTCACCGTGAACTGGCTCGGACACGTCAAACTCGTCAGCGAGAGCACCGGGTTGCCCGTCGTCAAGCTCGTCACATTCACCGTACTGCCCGCCGCCGTCCAATAGTAGGCATTGTTCGTCACCAGCACCGTCCCCGCATCCGTGCCCGACGGCGCCAGCGTCTGGCTGCTGGGGATGGGATAGGTAAACGTGTAGGCATCCAGCACCGTGATCGGCACCCGGCCATTCAGCGCCGCGGCCACCGCCCCCTTCACCGTCACATCCGCCCCCGAAATATATCCATGTTGCAGCACCGTGGCGCACGTCGCCGTGCCGCCCGTCCACGTCAAGCTGCTCACCGCCTGGTACGGCCCATACGCCATCTGGTCCGCCGCCGTCCCCGTGGCCACCACCGCCGCCTGGTACACCCCGCCGCCAATGCTCCCGCCCGTCGCCGCATTGAATTGTGGCAGCAGATCCGTGAAGCCCGCGTTCAAGTCACTCAGCACCAGCGGCGCCAGGTAACGGCCGCGAAAGCAGAACAGCAGATTAAACGCCTGCACAAACCGGCAGGAATTCACCATCGTCACCCCCGCCGGCAGCGGGATCGCCACATTCGCATTGCCCGGCCGCGTCCGCCACACATAGCCGCCGGCCGCCACAATCTGCCACTCCACCCCATTCGGATCGCGGAAGATCCCCGCCCCATAAGGCGTGCCCAGGCTCCCAATCAGGATATTGCTCGGCGAAGTGTAATTCGCCCAAGCCGGCTTCATCGTCCCCTTGCGCGTCGTCGGCACCCCGTCATTGAATCGGAGATTCGTCGCGTCATTCAGGAGCCCCGGCCCCAGTGTGCGCGCATCCCGCTGATCCACCGCCCACAACAACAGCTCGCCGTCAGCCGGTTTAACCTGCTGCTGCGAAGTAATGTTGGGGTTGGCAATCACAAACTGCTCACTGGTTATTTCGCCGTCGTCAGCGCGCTGGTGGCATTCGTCTGCGTCGCCTGCCCCGTCAGCAAGGTGAGATGTTCGGTATCCTGCGCGCCCACGCCGGCAACACCGTTGGTGCCCGAGCCCGTCGCGGAGGCCGCCCCGCTCCCGGATGCGCTGCCCGCCGTGCCCATGTTGATCGCCACGCTCGGCGTCGAAATGAAGTTCGTCGCGCTCGGCTGCACCACCGTCCCATTCTTCCAGAACCCCGCAATCATCTTCACCCCGATCAGCGAGGCCCCACCGCTCATGGGAATCGGCACCGACGCATCCAGGTTCAGCCCGCTGCCGCTCGTCGCATTCACCACCTGGTAGCTCTTGCAGCCCGATAGCATCGGTCCCATGAGTCCCAGCAGTCCTATTCCCACCAGCAGCGGCGTCTTGTTCGCCAGCCCCTTCAGGTCCTCAATGATGATCGCCCGTTTCCCCCAGATGGAGTGCCCCACGCCAATCAGCGTGAGGACCGCCGCAATGGCCAGCTTGCTATCGTCATTCGAGATGATGCCCTTGGCCGCGAGCCAGCCGCCGCCAATGGTGAGAGCGTGTCGGACAATCAGCCCGACAATCGCGTTATTGATCCAGTTCATACTATTTTATTCCTTGGTTGTTCTGTTGTTTAACCGCGCCTCGTGGTCCCGTTGAGTCGTCTCCACGGCCACCACCCGAGAGTCAAGATTGCTGATCAGCGTCCGGTGATTGTCGAGCTGGGTCACGATATAGCCCACCAGCGCCAGCGTGATGGTTTGCAACAGCACCAACAACCCGCCGACAAGCTTCACCGCGATAGTTTCGATTTGGCTACTCATAGTGTTATTTCTTGACCGCACCCGCGTGCCGCTTTATATCACCAGCCATGCAAATGCTTAATGACGTTGCGCCGCGCCGGGCGCATTCCCCACGTCCGACTGAAAAGGTCCGCATTGGTCCCGTGCCGTTTGCCGCGCTCGTCACCCTGCTGCTGCTGTTATTCGCCGTCTTCATCGTGCGTCACGCTTCC
>Ga0316226_1001147_pt1 | contig 30445 bp, 23 predicted proteins | sample TBH18017metaG_FD_206009 | JGI IMG/M metagenome (GOLD analysis project Ga0316226, IMG submission 206009) | Freshwater microbial communities from Trout Bog Lake, Wisconsin, USA - TBH18017 | ecosystem: Environmental > Aquatic > Freshwater > Lake > Hypolimnion/Profundal zone | place: USA: Wisconsin...
AGGAGGCCTTGCACGACTTCAGAACCAACCTCGCCCGCATGGACTACGGCAAACACCGCAAATCCGGCTACTTCATTGGCTCGGGGGCCATGGAAGGCACCTGCAAATCGCTCGTCAACCAGCGCGCCGACCTCGCCGGCCAGCGTTGGCACCCTGCTGGCTCACTGAACGTGCTCCGCTGCCGCGCCCTCGTCGCCTCGCTTGACCTCGCCAGCCTTCTGCGCCAGTATCGGGGCTTGAATCGGGCGGTTGTCCGCGCTGTCAGAACGCGTGCGTGCCGCCCGCGGGTCGGAAGAGAGGAACATCCATGAGCATCGTCGACTTCAGCCTCAAGGGACGCGTCGCGCTGGTGACGGGCGGCAGCAAGGGGATCGGCAACGCGATTGCGCGGGCCTTTGCCGAGGCGGGCGCCGACCTCTTCCTGTGCAGCCGGCACGAGGCGCCGCTGGCGGCGGCCGCGGCCGGAATCAGCCAGGCCGCGGGCGTGCAGGTGGGCTGGATGGCCGCCGACATGGCGGTACGCGAGCAGGTGCTGCAAGTGGCCGCCGCCGCCGAAGAGCGCTTCGGGCGGATCGATATCCTGGTCAACAACGCAGGTTGGAACGTCCCGCAGGCCATCGATGCGATCCAGGACAAGGACTGGGAGTACATGGTCGAGCTCAACCTGACCAACGTGATGGTCATGACGCGCGCGGTTGTGCCCGGCATGAAGCAGCGCGGCTGGGGGCGCGTCATCCACATCTCGTCGATCATGGCCCTGGCCAGCACCCCCGCGCGCAACGGCTACTCGGCGACCAAGGCGGCGCTGATTGCCCTGGCCAAGGCCAGCGCGCTCGACCTGGGCGCCTTCGGTATCACGGTCAACTGCATCGCGCCGGGGCCCATCGCGACGGACATGCCCATGTCCATCCTGAGCAAGGAGCAGCAGGACACCCTCGCGCAGCGCACGGCCGTCGGCCGCTGGGGCACCCCGGAGGAGATCGCCGGGCCGGCCGTGCTGCTCGCCAGCGAGGCCGGCCGCTTCATCAGCGGCACCTGCCTGCTCGTCGATGGCGGCGCCCTGGCGCGGGTGTTCTAGCGTCGTGTCGCATCTTCCCGACGCCACGCCCTGCAGCCGCACTTTCTACGGCGTGGACTTCACGGCGGAAAGCATCGCACCCTGCCGGCCGAGTCCTGCCATGTGTGTGCCGTCCGCGGCGACGGTCAGCGCGTTGACGACCGTCGGCCAGTGAATCAGGCACACGCGTTCCTTGATCTCCCAACTGCCGACCGTCCCATTGCTGATCGATCTGGCCTTTCCATCGGCCTTCAACAAGACCATCTCCGTGCCGGACCGCCCCGCGTGGCGCCAGGTGATCGTCCACGTGCCCGACATCGTCATGGCGAGATCGTCCGCGGGTGACGGCCCCGGCTGCGGCGCGGATGGTTGCGTCTTCGGCGCTTCCGATGCGGCGTCCGCCTCCTGGAATACGAGGCCGGTTTTCGCCGCCTGCAACTCGTCCCGGACGGCCGTGGCTTCGGTGAGCCGATCGGCCCGCGTTTCGCTCTGCATCAGGGCAGTCAGGTGGTCGATGTAGAGACGCTGCAACTTGATCCTCGCCTGGTCGCACGCGCTCGCCGCGTCCAGCAGGGCCTTCTGGTACTGCGCCACCGCTCCCGCCAGGGCAACGACCACGCTGTTCGTATTCACCGTGCCCTCAACCGCGCAGCGCTTCTGTTCGGCCTGACAGGCAAGGACGCTGTCGAAGTCGCCTTTCTCCCGGAAAGTCTGCAGGAGCGCATCCACCGACTGCCGGTACGCCGCCCATGCATGGGCCTTCTGCGGTTCGCACGCCGCCTCGAGCTGCGCCTTCTCGGCGGCATAACCGGTCTTCAGAGCATCCAGTTCACCGGTCGCGCTCCCTGCCAGAAGAGTCGCGGCAAACAGGCTGCACAGCCCGGCAGATGCGGCAAACAGGCGTTTCATGGCGATGACCTCCGCGACCGTTTCCTTGCTTTCACGGCGCCAGCGCGACGTGCGACAGCGCCATCCCCGCGACCAGCAGGGCGAGCAGGCCGAAATAGAGGATGGACATGATGACTCGCCGCAGCGGCGGAACCTGGTAGTAGGCGGTCTTGCGATTGTGGTAGCAGCGCCACATGTGCGGCAGGGACATGATCATGATGATAAAGAGCACCACGTTCGGGCTCAGGAACATCATCGCGCCGGCGACGCCCAGCCCGATCACCCAGAGCCAGAGCGAGATCGCGCCGACGACGCGGCCGCCATCCAGAAAACCGACCGGCGTGAGGTTGAAGAGGTTGAGGAAGAAGCCGGCGTAGGCCAAGGCGCTGAAGAGCGGCTGGCCGGTCGCCGCGTAAATGCCCCAGCAGAGGAAGGCGCCAAGAGCGCCCACGAGCGGGCCGCCCAGCCCGACCTGCGCCTCGATCCAGGCGTCGCGGGGAGCCTCTTTCATGGCGATGAAGGCGCCCATGAAGGGGATGAAGACCGGGGCGCCGACCTTGAGACCGATGCGCCGCGCCGCCAGCAGGTGCCCGCACTCATGCACGAGCATCAGCAGCACAAACCCCAGCGCGAACTTCCAGCCCCACGCCAGGGCATAGGCTCCGATGGAAAGCACCATGGTGCCGCCCGTCTTGAGCAGCAGGGGAAGAAATTTGATGATGGGCAGGATCAGGAACTTGATCTTTGCGAGCAACTTGATGACCACCACGAGCCCGATACCCACGGGTCCCAGCAACCTCTTGATCCGGCGCCAGAGGCTCTGCTTCTCCCCCCATGGCTCGTAGCCTGGCGGCGGCTCCCGTCCGGACTGGCTGTCGGCGTAATCCTGCATGCAGGGATGCTGGACCAGAGAGGCCGCCGGAGACAAGTCAAATGGGAGTTCCAGGCGAACAAGGACCGTGGCTCGCGAGGCCACGCGCCCGCCACCATGAGCGCAGACGCATGCCTCCAAACTGGAGGGCAAGCGAATGGTCTTGCGGTTTCCCGATAGGAATCGTATTTTACGAGCGCTTTCGGGAACATCGGTTTCTGGCGGATTTCCGCCGAAACACGACACGCGGTCGGCATGATGCCGACCCTGTGTTTTCTTTTCCGTGGCGAAAGTAGCTCAGTTGGTTAGAGCGTCAGATTGTGGATCTGATGGTCGCGGGTTCAAATCCCGTCTTTCGCCCCATTTCTTCTCTAGCCAGCCGCCTGTTCGGGCATGCGCTGGCGCTCAGCGCCGCCGCGCGACATCCGCGGCGAGCCGTTCGAAATCAGCCAGCTCGTAGGGGTTCAGCTCTCCCTGGCGGCTGCGCACAAGCTTGAGGATTTCGCGCGCGCGGCCCAGATCGCCTTTCAGGTACTGAAGGCGAGCCATCGAAACCTGCACACGCATATCGTCCTGGCTCTTCTGCGAAGCCTGCTTCAGGGCTGCTTCGGCCTCATCCAGGTGGCTCTCCTCCATGAGGATTGACGCCAGTGTCTCCCATGCCACATAGAGGTCGGGTGCCTTGACGGTGGCCTCGCGCGCGAACTTCTCGGCGTCATTGTACTTCCGGATACGCCGCAAGGTCTCGGCCAGATCATTCAGGGCCGCCGGCAGCGGCTCTGAATCCACGCTGCGGCGCAGGAAGTCTTCGGCTTCGCCGTATTGTCCCGTCTGAAGGCGCAGCGAACCCATGACGTAGTTGGCCAGCGCGTGCTTGCGGTTGACGCGCAGAACCTGGCGGGCGTGCTGCTCGGCGCGCGGCTGGTCGGCCAGGGCGATGTCGAGCTGGAGGATGATGTCGTTCAGACGGGTCACGTCGGGCCGCAGAATACTGGCGCGAATAAAGGCCTCGCGCGCCAGACGGTAGTAGTCCTTGCCCCGCGTCATGGCCAACTGGGCGCGAACGATCTGGATGAAGTACTGGTCGGGCGAGCCGGCAATGCCTTCCATCTTCGGCAGAACGTTCTGTTCGACCTCCTTGAGCTCTCCCAACTGCAACAGCACGACGGCCAGCATGCCCCACGCCTGCAGGTTGTTGGGCTGCAGATCCAGCGAAGCCTGCAACTGGAGGCGCGCCTGGGCATACTCGCCGGCCGCCAGGTGAATGGCCGCCCATTCCACACCCATCTGGTTGCTTTGCACACCCGTGTCCTGCATTTTCTGCAACCAATTCCGGGCTTTGTCGAGTTCGCCGCTGGCGACGGCCAGGTGGGCCATGGAGAACAGGGCCTGCCGGTTGCCGGGATCACTGTCGAGGATATGCATGTACGTTTCTTCGCTCTTGGCCTTCTCGTCGCGCAGCATGTACATGGAAGCGATGATCTGCTGCAGGGCGATCTGCGAGGGCTTGGAGCCAGCGACCAGTCCAATGGCGTTGTGCACGCCGACCAGCGCGGCGCCGAACTGCCCCGAGAGCGCCCAACTCCAGCCGAGGCGCGCGAACATCTCCGGGTTGCGGATGTAGCCGTAGTAGCGCGAGAGCGACCACAGCGGATACTGCTGATTCTGGCGCGCGATGAAGTCGCGCAGGTCCTTTTCGGTCTGTGCGATGCGCGCCTTGTCATTGGTACGGCGCGCCATCTCGAAGAGGTTGAACAACACGCTGATGTTGTCCGGATCAAGCTGGCGGACGCGCTCATAGACGACCATCGCCTCATTGGTGCGGCCGACCTCCTCCAGCGTCACGGCGAGATTGTTGCCGATGAACCCCATATGCCGGCGCAGGTTGTTGCAGAACACGTCCGTCGGCTCGGAGCTCCTCGGCTTGCGCGGCAGCAGTTTCTCCATGCGGGTCCAGAAGGCCAGATGGTCGGCAACCAGGGCGTTCACGTCCAGGTTGTTGAAGTTGCGCGCACCGCTGAAGAAGAGCTCGTCGGGAATGGGCAGGTGATCGGTGCTGGTGCCGTACCAGAGGTCGGGCACGCCGAAGACGACGACCTTGCGCGCAATATCCGCATCGCTGATGAACCAATCCTGGATGAAGGGCAACACGCCAAGATCGACGGTGTTCAGCATGCGCTGGTGGTCGTTCTTGAAGAGGCCCTCCTGGTCGATCATCTTGACCAACTGGCGCTGGTAGACGCGACTCATGTCCTTCTGCAGGCAGAGCAGGTGGATCGGCTGATGGCGTTCGCGGGCCTGGATCTCGAGATGATAGTCCAGCGTCCCATCGGTCACGATCCAGGTGCGGCTGCCCATGCGGTCCAGCATCACCTTCGCGCAGATGTCAGCGCCGCTGCCGCGACGGCCGGCGGCCTCGAACGCGTTGACGACGATCGCCGCCACCACCAGGGCCACGAAGGGCCAGGCAAGCACGAGCCCCATCCAGTTGCCGGCCCGCTTGGTCAAATTGGAGATCTCCTGGTCATGGCGTGCCTCCCGGACAACCATCAGCAGGTACCAGTAGGCCGCCAGGTAGCCGCAGACCATGGCCATCAGCAAGTAAGCGACCACCGGCAGGTTTCCCGAGGCGCGCAGGATGCGCCAGGGCGAGAAGGAGAGATTCGTCAGCACACAGACGGCCAGCACCGTCAGGATCAGATGGAGCAGATAGAGGCTCCAGGAACGCTCGTTGTTCAGCGCCCGCCGGGCGGCGATGAGGGCCGCCAGCCACGGCACCAGCGACTGGAAAAGCAGCCACATCCAGCCCACGCGGGGGATGCCACTGCGAATGTCATGAAACTGGTCTCTCAACATGAACACCAAGACATCCGAAACGTGCTGATAGCCCCGCAACTCGATGTCCGCCGTGCGGAAGAAGCGCCAGCCGAACCAAAGGCAACTGCTCAACCCGAGCAGGCTCAGCATCAGCAGGCCCAGGCATACCTGGTTGGTGAGACGGCCACGCCGCCACAGCGCCAGCAAGGCAAACACGCCGGCCAGCGGCGCCATCACGATGAAAATCGTGGACTCGACCATGCCCAAGCCGTAGCACAAGGCAAACAGCAGCATGAAAATCAGGCGATCAACCCGCGCATACAGCACGATCAGATATAGCACGGCCAGCAGCAGCAGCAGGTCGAAACTCTGAAATTGCAACCGCGTGGAGGCTTCCCAGAAGGGCACGCAGAAAGCCAGGGTGGCCGCCGCGGTCAGCCCTGACAGTGCCGCCGCCAGATTGAGCTGGCGGTCGCTGATCGTCTCGCTTTCGATCGTCTGGCGCATGAAGAACGCCACCAGTCGGTAGACCAGCATAACCGCCAGCGCGCCGCACACCGCGCTGAAGAGATTCAGGCGCAACGGCAATGCAAAGAGGTGCAACCCGCCCAGCCAGCCGACAATCGGCGCCCAGAGCGGATGCGTGGGTGCAATCTGAGGTTCAATGCCGGTGTAGGTCGCCATGAGCATGGCCGACTGCCCCGGATAGACGCCTGGCGAGATGGTCAGGAGGTAGACCAGAAAAGCCACGGCACCGGACGCCAGCGCCAGGCGCAAATCCAACCGGTTGGCCGCGCGCGAAATCGTCTTGAACTCGGTCATAGGAGTACCCGTCGTTAGAACATAGACCAATCCGTTATCGGCTTACTATACTTGCCTACTCCTGCCGAACGCAAGCATGGCAAACCGGGGGGGCATGCGCGGCGCGAAGCGCACGCTGAAAGCGGGCGCCGTTCTTGCCAAGCCGACCGGGTGCCCTATAGTATGCCAGCAATTGTTTGGCATGAGGATGATCGGGGGAGGATAGCCCATGAAACGCTCGGAAATCAACACGATCTTGCGCCAGGGGATGGCCTTCCTGAGCGCGCGGCAGTTTCTGCTGCCGCCCTTCGCCGCCTGGTCGGCCGCCACTTGGCGTCGGCAGGGGTCCGCCGCCGGCGAAATCGTCAGCCAGCAACTCGGCTGGGACATCACCGACTTTGGCAGCGGCGACTTCGCCCATGTCGGTCTGCTCCTGTTCACCCTGCGCAACGGCACGCTGGAGGAGTTGCAGCAACCGCTGGGCAAGGTTTACGCCGAGAAGATCATGATCGTGCAGGAGGGGCAGGTCACGCCGACCCACTTCCACCATCAGAAGATGGAAGATATCATCAACCGCGGCGGCGGCAACCTGGTGATCCGGCTCTGGAATGCCACGCCGGATGACGGCCTGGCCGACACGCCGGTGAGCGTCAGCCTGGACGGCCTGCGCGTGACGGTCCCGGCCGGCGCCACCGTCATACTGCGCCCGGGAAGCTCCATCTGCCTCCGGCAGCGCAACTACCACCGCTTCTGGGGCGAAGCCGGACAGGGCCCCGTGCTGGTCGGCGAAGTCAGCCGGGTAAACGATGACCGCACGGACAACCGCTTTCTTGAACCCGTGGGCCGATTCCCCGCGATCGAAGAGGACGAAGAGCCCCTCCACCTGCTCTGCCCGGACTACGCCCGGTTCTGCAAGCCGCAGGGGTGAGGGTGTCAGGCTGAAGGGGCGATGAGGACTTAGGGTTCAGGTGTAATATCCTCTTCGATGCTCTGTTGACTGTCCTAAACCCTGATTCCCGGTTCAACGAGGAACGAAGAACGAGGACCGTCTCATCCCTGAATTCGTTCCCTTCCGCTATCCGCGGTCACGCTCTCCCGCCCGCCACGACGCCGACCGTGCGCAGCAGGATGCGCAGGTCGAGCCGCGGCGAACGGTGTCGCAGATACCAGATATCGACCACGCACATCTCGGCGAAGGTCATGGCGTGCCGTCCCGACACCTGCCACAGCCCGGTCAGCCCGGGCGTCCCCTCCAGCCGGGCGCGCTGCCAGGACTCGCCGTAGAGGCGCTCCTCATAGGCTGGCAGCGGACGCGGCCCGACCAGCCGCATCTCGCCGCGTATGACGTTGAGCAGCTGCGGCAGCTCATCGAGTCCGTGCCGCCGCAGCCAGAGGCCGATGCGCGTGGCACGCGGGTCGACGGCCAGCTTGAACGGCCGACCAGCCGCCGCGCCCGTTTGCAGGCCGCACTGCAACCCCTCGGCCTCGGGACGCATGGTGCGCAGCTTGTAGAGCCGGAACAACCGGCCGCCGCGGCCGAAACGCTCCTGCGCGAACAGCATGGGGCCGCCATCTTCGAGTCGGATGATCAGGCCCGCCAGCAGCAGCCCGGGCAGCGCGGCGGCCAGCAGCGCGGCGGCCAGCAGCCGCTCCAGGACGGCACGCCGCCGGCTTTCCACGACCGGCAGCGGAAAGATCACCGCGCCGTCAGACAGCGTCCACGCGCCACACCGGCAGGCCAGCACGGGCAGCGCGGCAGCCGGCGCCCTCACCGGCGCCTCCTGCTGCGCCACCTGCGTCATGATCGCCGACCGGAACGCAGCGGCAGCCGATGGCGCGAAGTCCAGACTGGTTGGTATATCCACAGAAAATGTCCGCGATGGCCCTTGCGCGATGCAGCCTAGTCTGACATATTCATCACCGTTACGCCAAGCGGGTTGCAAGGTGCACGGAGCGTTTTGAATCGGGCCAAGCGGGCGCGCATGCCGGCTGGTCCGCGACAGACGAGTGGTCCCATGCTGATCCTGTCGTCTGTCTTCGAACGGTGTCTTCACAGAAGAGGAAAAGCCGACGATGAAAGACATGCCTGTCGCCAATGTTCGTAACTTCGCCATCCTGGGCCACAGCGGGTGCGGCAAGACCACGCTGGCTGATGCCCTGGCCTTCAAGCTGGGTCTGAACGACCGGCAGGGCTCCGTGGATAACGGCACCAGCGTGTCGTGCTACACGGACGAGGAGAAGGCGCGCAAGATCTCGCTCTTCGCCAATCCCTTTACCGCCGACTTCAAGGCCTCCAGCGGCGAGACCTTCCGCATGGTCTTCATCGACACCCCCGGCTATATGGACTTCTATGGGCAGGTGCTCGGCGCCGTGCGCGCCTGCGACGCCGCGCTCATCGTCGTGGATGCCAGCAGCGGCGTGCAGGTCGGCACCCGCCGCGCCTGGCAGGCCTGCGAAAAGGGCGGCGTGCAGGCCCGCGGCTTCGTGATCACCGGCCTCGACAAGGAGAAGGCCGACTTCAACAAGACCATGGCCTCGCTGCGCGACGCCTTCGGCACCAGTTGCGTGCCCGTGGAGGCGCCGTCCGAGGGCAAGCTGGTCGACATCCTGGCCGCCAACGATCTGGCGCCCGAACTGCAGGAGATCAAGGGCCAGCTGGTCGAGTCCGCCGCCGAGACCGATGACAAGCTGATCGAGGAGTATCTCTCGGGACAGAAGCTGACCGCGAGCGAGATCGCCGAGGGCCTCGTGCATGCCGTGGCGGGCGGCAAGCTCTTCCCGGTCTTCGCCGTCATGCCGCTCAAGGACGACGCCGGCGTCCAGGAACTGCTGGAGGAAATCTGCCGCCTCTTCCCCTGCCCCGGCACCCGGGACTACCTGGACGCCGCCGGTCATGTGATCAAGCCCGATCCGGCCGCGCCCTTCGTGGGCCAGGTCTGGCGCACGGTGATCGACACCTTCGTCGGCCAGCTCAGTTTCGTGCGCGTCATCTCCGGCCGCCTGGCCAAGGGCGAGCTGCACAACTCCACGGCCAATGGCAAGGAACTGGCCGGCGCGCTGGTCACCACCGTCGGCAAGAAACAGATCAGCGTGGAGACGGCTGGTCCGGGCGAGATCGTCGCCATTCCGAAGCTCAAGGCCACCCACACCGGCCAGACGCTGACCGCGCCGGGCCAGACCGTGCAGGTCGCGCCCATCGTCTTCCCCAACCCGGTGATGTACATGGCCATCACGGCCAAGACCCAGGTGGACGAGGACAAGATGGGCACCGCCCTCCACCGCCTGTGCGAGCAGGATCCGACGTTGCGGGTCGACAAGGACCATGAGACCAAGGAGGTCGTGCTCAAGGGGTTGGGCGACGTCCACATCGACGTGGCCGTCAAGCTGATGAAGACCCAGAGCAACGTCAACGTCGACCTGAGCACGCCCAAGGTGCCCTACCGCGAAACGGTCACCACGCTGGGCGACGGCCACTACAAGCACAAGAAGCAGACCGGCGGCCGCGGCCAGTATGGCGAGGTCTACCTGCGCGTCGATCCCAAGCATGCGGACGAGAAGGAGTGGTTCCTGGACGAGATCGTCGGCGGCACCATTCCCAACAACTTCAAGCCGGCCGTTCAGAAGGGCGTGGTCGAAGGCATGCTGGCCGGTTCGGTGGCCGGCTACCCCGTTGAGCGGGTCAAGGTCCACATGTACGATGGCTCGTTCCACGACGTGGACTCGTCCGAGATCGCCTTTAAGATCGCCGCCATGCGCGCCTTCCGCGACGCCATGTCCAAGGCGCGCCCCGTGCTGCTTGAGCCGATCATGACCATCAAGGTCACGGTGCCCGAGCATGTCGTGGGCACCATCAACGGCGATCTCACGCACCGGCGTGGCCGCGTGCAGGGCCTCGAGCCCGATGGCGCGCTGCAGGTCATCACCGCCGAGGCGCCGCTCTCCGAACTTTTCAAGTACGCGGCCGAACTGCGCAGCATGACCGGCGGCCAGGGCTCGTTCGACATGACCTTCACGCGCTACGATGTGGTGCCGGCCATCGTGGCGCAGAAGATCATCGCCGAATCGGCCAAGCACCGGAAGGTTGAAGAAGAGGAGTAGGCCACGGCACGAGGGTTCAGGAAGATCCGCAGCGTGGTGGATGACCTGATCTGAACCTGAGAAGAATTAGCGGAACCGCAGATGAACGCTGATGGACGCTGATTGGCAAGCCTCGCCAACAGAAGCTTTTCCCATCGATCTGGTGAAGATGCGCTTGTATGGCATTGCACGGACTGCGGTGAGCCGATCTGCGTTGATCGGTGTCCATCTGCGGTTTCACAGCTGAATCATGCCGGTTCGCCTGCGCGCGGCGCAGTCAGTGCGCCCAGGATGGCGGTTGCGGCGCGCTCGGCGGCGCGACCCTCGCCCAGCGCGGCGTTGACCGCGTCCATGTCGGCCAGCATCTGCGCGCGCGCGGCCGGATCGGTCAGGTAGCGGCGCAACTCCGCGGCCAGCCGTTCGGGCGTCAGATCCTTCTGGATCAGCTCCGGCATGATGCCGCGGCCGGCGATGATGTTGGCCAGACCCAGGTGGCGCACGCCGCGGATGACGCGCTTGGCGATGACGTAGGTCAGCCAGGGCACGCGGTAGATCAGCACCGTCGGGCAGCGCATCAGGCTGGCTTCGAGCGTAGCGGTGCCGGAGGCCACGGCGGCCACCTGCGCCGTGCGCATCACCTCCCGCGCCTGTCCATCGACAAAGAGCAGCCGCGACGGCTTGCGGGCGCACCCAGCGGCCACGCTTTCGGCCAGGCGTCGCATGGCGGGCGTAGGCGTGGGAATCAGGAATGAGCAGCCCGCCACCGCCTGTTCCAGCAAGGCCGCGGCGGCCAGCATGTCGGGCAGCAGATGGGTGATCTCGGCCGAGCGGCTGCCGGGCAGCAGCGCAATGTGGTGCGCGCCCTGCCAGGGCAGCGCCGCCGCCGGTTCATCCCAGCTTGCACGCGCGCGGTCCACCAGCGGATGGCCTGCAAAGGAGACGCGCAGGCCGGTGCCGGCAAAGCACGCCGCCTCGAAGGGGAAGATCGTCACGAGGTGGTCGAGATAGCGGGCCATTTTCGGAATGCGCCCGCGGTTCCAGGCCCAGACCTTGGGACAGATGTAGTGGCAGGTTCGGAAGCCGCGGCGATGGGCGCGCTCCGCGAAGCGCATGTTGAAGCCGGGATAGTCCACGGTCAGCACCAGGTCCGGCTTCCAGAGCGCCAGTTGCCGCACCATCACACGCATCATGTGCAGGAAGAAGCCGATGGCGCGGTAGACATCCCACAGGCCCACGACGGCCGTCCGGTCGGTGTGAAAGAGCAGTTCGGCGCCCTCGGCGCGCATGGCGTCGCCACCCACGCCGCGAAAGGCGATGGGGCCCGCATGCTGCGCCCGCAGCGCCCGCATCAGCGCCGCGGCGTGCATGTCGCCCGAGACTTCGCCGGCCACGATCAGGATGCGCAGCGGGGCCGGCTGTGGGCTGTGGGCTGTGGGCTGTGGGGAGATTTCGCCCCGGTTTGTTGCCAGAGGCGTCACCATCGTCTGATCATCGGCCTTCATGGTCTGATCCGTCTGCCTTCCCGACTCAACCCGGATTCGGCTATTGGCGTGCCTTGTGAAGCCGTCACGCCTCAACCGCCAGCGGCCGCTGGCAAGAACCGCAGCCTCCAACAGCCTACAGCCCACAGTCTACAGCCCTTCTTGTAGCCGCGTCGGCGCCGGCGGCAGACCCGAGTCGAGCGACACGATGGCGAGGCCGTGGCGATTGGCGGTAGCCAGCACCTCATCGCGTTCGAGCAGCACGGTGCGGCGCGCCTGGAAGGCCAGCACCGAAATGCGCGCGCGGCGCATCGTGGCGACGGTGCGCGCGCCGATCACGGGAATGTCGAAGCGCATGTCGTGGCCGTCCTTGGCAACCTTCACCACCACCGCGCCGCGACCGCCCAGCCTGCCGCCGCGCCGGATGGTCTGGTTGGTGCCTTCGAACGCCTCAACCGCCAGAATCATGCCGTCCTTGACGACCACGGTCTGCCCCACGTCCAGCCCGCACACGGCCATGCCGGTGCGCGCACCGAGATCGATGTCGGCCTGCTCGCGCGCATCGGGCGCCCGCTGGGTCAGGACGCCCGGCGCGGGCAAGGAGTCGTCCATGAACGCCGAGGCGGGGATAGTCTGCAGGCCGCGAGCCGCCAGCATCTCGGTGACGGCGCCGAAAATGGTGTGGGCGTTCTTGACGGTGAGCCGGCCCAGCGTCTCGCGCGCCAGCGTATCGAAGCGCGCGCAGAAGAGGGCGGAAGGCGTGATCTGCCCGACCAGCGCCGCATGGTGCGCTCCGCTCTGCTGCGCGCACGCCAGCACGCGGGCGAACTCGCCGACGTAGCACCAGCTAACCGCATCCGCCTGAGCGGCCAGACGACGGCTGGTCATGCCGCGCACCGCGACCACCGTAATGCGGCGGACACCCGCCTTGCGGGCACCATCCAGCAGGGCCTGGGGGTACGCCCCGCGGCCCGCCATGATCACCAATTGCTCGGGGACACCGGGTTGCATGTGTGCATCGGACTCCGGTCGATGGCCGTCACCGCACACGGCTCAGAAACTCCGCGGCGTTGGCCACCGGCAATGCGTCAGCACTGTAACGTGATCGGCATCGACGGACAAGCGCGAAGGCTTTCAGCGGGCAGCGCCTCGAAGGCGCATTCGCCGATGGGCAGCCCCTGGCCGCGGAAAATCAGCTCGAAGTCGGTCTGTTCGTCGGCGCTGCGCACCAGATGCGGCACCTCGCGGAAGCGCGGGTCGCCGGACAGTTGCTTGCGGATGACGGCAAAGTAGTCCAGGTGATCGGTGGCCACCTGAATCGTGCCGCCGGTCTCCAGCCGTGACCAGAGCACATCCAGGAACTCGGGTCCGAAGAGGCGGCGCCGGTGGTGACGGCGTTTTGGCCAGGGATCGGGGAAGAAGAGGTAGACCGTCCGCAGGCAATGGTCAGGCAGCAGAAACTGGAGGCTGTAGAAGGCCTCGATGCGCAGCAGGCGCACGTTGTCCAGGCCGGCGCGCCGGACCTTGCCGTCCAGCTTGCGGATGCGCGACAGCATGCGGTCGATGCCCAGAAACGAGACCTCGCGATGGGCGCGGGCACGCGCCAGCAAAAAGCGGCCCTTGCCGCAGCCGACGTCGGCTTCCAGCGGACGGGCGGGATCGAAGAGCGTCGCCAACGGCAGGTGCGTGTCGATGCCGGGCGGACGGATCACGACCGATGACGCATCACCCGCGGCCGGGACACCTGCCCCGACCGGCTGCGGCACGCTGACGGCCGGCTCCGCTTCCGTTCGATCCGGCATCTTCATGAACCGCGGGCAAGCCAGGCATCCCGCATCTTCTGCCAGAAGCTGGGCGGTTTGTCCATGGACGCCTCGATGAACGGCAGGGCGAACAGGCGGAAGTGCCGCATGGGGTCGCGCCGCGGAAAGCGCTTGGCGGCCCGGTACAGACCGACGCGGCCGCGTTCAATCAGGGATGTGCGGTGCTTGGTGTCGTCCCCTGCCCGCTTCGTCGCCATCATGATCAGCAGCGGCTGAAACTGACGCTCGAGGTTGCGCTTGGCTTCCCAATCACCGAGGCGGCAGCCGGCAATCGCCTGCCCCAGCGACTCGAGATCGCTGTTGCTGGAGGCCAGATTGGCCAACTCATCGTGGCTGAGAGGAATCTTCATGAGCAAGGCTACCCTGCGATGACTGTTTTTGTTTTTACACGACCAGCGGATGGGGAGCAAGCCCGAAGCGTTGAATCTCTCTGGGAAAAACCCGTGGTTTTGGGCGCGCAAAAGCGGGGTCGGGCAGCGAAAAGGTCTTCAAATGGCGCCAGCGTTGCCAGACGCGGGCGATTTTGATATGGTTTTCCTTCTTTTCATAGACCACCCTACGGAGATTCGCCGCATGTCCCTCGTACTTGGATTGCCCAAAGGCAGCCTGCAGGACGCGACCTTCAACATGATGCGGAAGGCCGGCTTCAACCTTCAGGTGGGTTCGCGTTCCTACATGCCGAGCGTGGACGATCCCGATCTCCATTGCCGTTTGATCCGCGCCCAGGAGATCAGCCGCTACGTGGAGTTGGGTGTGCTGGACGCCGGCATCACCGGCTTCGACTGGATTTACGAGAACGGCTCGGACGTGGTCCAGGTCGCCGAACTGCTCTACGCCAAGCAGGGGCTCCGCCCCGTGCGCTGGGTCGTGGCCGTCCCCAACGACTCGCCGATTCGCACGATCCAGGACCTGGGCGGCAAGCGCATCGCCACCGAGGCCGTCGGCCTGACGAAGCGCTACCTGCAGAAGCACGGCGTGCAGGCCGAGGTCGAGTTCTCGTGGGGCGCCACCGAGGTCAAGGCCCCCGAACTGGTGGATGCCATCGTCGAGCTGACCGAGACCGGCTCCTCCTTGCGCGCCAACAACCTGCGCATCCTGGACGTGGTGCTGGAATCCACCACCCGCCTGATCGCCAACCGCAAGGCCTGGCAGGACGCCGCCAAGCGGGCCAAGGTCGAGCAGATTGCGTTGTTGCTGGCCGGTGCCCTGGCAGCCGAGTCGCGCGTGCTGCTCAAGATGAACGTGGCCGCGGCCAATCTCAAGGCCGTGATGTCCCAGTTGCCGTCGTTGCATGCCCCAACCATCAGCGCCCTGAACACCGATGGCTGGCACGCCGTCGAATCCGTGGTCGAAGAGCGCGTGGTGCGAGAAATCGTGCCGCTGTTGCACAAGGCGGGCGCGGAAGGTATCATCGAACTGCCGCTGAACAAGGTCATTCTGTGAGATCTGCGCCCGGTGGCGGGCGCGACCGTAGCAAGGAGAGCGAACCGTGGGATCCATTAAGAAGAAGCGCCGTCAGAAGATGTCCAAGCACAAGTATAAGAAGCGTCTGAAGGCGAATCGCCACAAGAACAAGTAGTCCAGGAGTCCGCGGCCTGACGCCGCGGATTCCCATTTGGCATGCATGTTGTCCGCTCTGCAAACAGATCGCGGCCATGCAACCGACTGGAGCCGCACGCTCTGGGTGCTGGGATGCATGGCGCTATGCGTGACGGGATGTGCGACATCCCGTCCTTCGGCGATGCGGAGCATCGCGATAACCGCGGCGCCCCCGCCTCAGGATATTGCCTTTTCCCGTGCCCTGGCCTTCTATGCCGATGGCCTGTTGCGCCAGGCCGAGTCGACGGGGACTGCGTCGGTGCAGGAGGCCTTTGATGCCGCGCGCCGGTTCGACCCGGACAGCCGGCGTCCAGTGGATGCGGCGGTTTTGCAGTTGCTGGAACAGAAGCGCCCCGCCGCCGCACTGGATGCGCTGGAGGTCTTCTGCCGCAACCACCCGGACGATTTCGCGGCGCAGCGCGATCTGGCCCGTCTCGCCGAGGCCGGCGAGGATTACAAACGGGCGGCACTCTACTGCGACGCCGCCGCCCGCCTGCATCCCGACGACCTGACGCTCGCCGCCGGCCGCATCCGTGCCCTCTTCGCCGCCAAACGCGACCGCGAAGCCCTGCGCGCCATGCGCACCCTGGCGCATGACAAACCGTCGCCCGACACGCGCACGTTGCCCATCTTCTGGGCGATGACGTTCATCCGCCGCACGAACGAGCCGGCACGGGCGCTGCCCTGCATCGAGGTGGCCGCCACCACGGCCACCTCGACCGCGCAGCGGGTCGAGTGCCGGGTGTTCTACGGCGAAACCGCCCTGGCCGCCGGACGCACCAACGATGCGCTCGAGGCCTTCAAAAAGGCCCTCCATGAAGATCCCGCGCAGATCCGCGCCGCCCTGGCGCTGGGCGCCCTGCTCCAGGCGCGCGATGGCGCCGCGGCGCTCGCGCGCCAGACGCGCCGTGCGGAACGAGCGCCCCGCGATCTGGCGGCCTGGCTGACCCTGGCCGGCCTGCAGATCGCCGCGCAGGATCGCACGAATGCCAGCGTCGCGCTCTCCCACGCCCGCTCCCTGTTCGACGCCGGACAGCTCACACCCCCCGTGGCTTTCGATCTGCTGCAGGGCGGGACGCTGGACGAACTCGGACGCGGTGACGAAGCCGCCGCCATTTTCAAGGAGGCGCTGCACCGCCATCCGCGCGCGGATATCATCATGAATTACCTGGCCTACATGTGGGCGGTGGCCAACGTGCGCCTGGACGAGGCCGAACGCCTGGCGCAACAGGCCGTGCAGCAGAAACCCCGCAACGGCGCCTACCTCGACACGCTGGGCTGGGTCCGCTACCGCCAGCAGCGTTTCGCGGACGCGCTGACGCTGCTGTTGCAGGCCCAGGAAAAGATGCCTGACGATCCGACCGTGCTCGACCATCTCGGAGACGCGCTCGCCAGCCTGAACCGCATCCCCGAAGCCACGGCCTTCTGGAGCCGCAGCTTCGCCGTCGATGCCACCCAGGTGCCCGTCGCCGCCAAACTCCGCGCCCAAGGCGTCAATCCTGCGCGCATTCCGCGCGTCACGCCGCGACCGGAAACGGAGGCCGACGACGACGAGTCGGAGTGACGGAAGAGCCCTTCCTCAGCCGACTTCCGTTCGACGTGGCCGTTTGCGTGGTCCACGCAAACCCTCGATGTCCGCCAGATCTTTCTTCCGTCCGGCCTGTTGCTTGGCCGCCAGCAGGTCCTGCAGCGCGACAAACCGGACCGGTATGCCGGCGAGCCGCCCGGCAACGGCGCGGGCTATGATGTCGCGCGTGGCGGTCCGACTCATCGACGTCAGAATGTCGACTTGGTTCGGCTGGACGCCCAGCGTGATGGCCGTGCCTTCCTTGAGCAAGGCGGCGACGGGTATTCCAGCCTGCCCGAAGCCGAAAGCCCGCAAGGCGCACAGGATGCGTTTGGCGTTCTCGGGATCTGGAGTCACCAGAACATCAACGTCCATGGTCACACGCGGGTATCCGTGAAACGCCACGGCATATCCCCCGCAAACGGCAAAATCGACGCCATGTTTGCGGAAGAGACGCAGGAGATCGCGAATATCGCGCGAGATCTTAAGCATGGCACGCACATTCAACAGGAATCAACCACGTGGACGCGGGGCGATCTTCGGGCGAAGGTGGTGGACCAGACGTCGCACCCGGGCAACCCGCTTCAACCCGTCTGTCTGACCGGCGAAGATGCGGTCGCGCATGCGCACGAGTTGCGCCACGCGTTTGTTCGGCGACATGGCAGCGCAGTCAGCCCAACCGTGCCGGTCATGCATGGAGACGGAATCGATGCGCACAAGGCCTTCCATGCAGCCCAGCATGGACGAGGGCGCGACCAGCTTGCAAGAGAGAAATACGGCATGCGCGATCTGAAGCCCGGGTGCGTCGCTGCCAGAGAGCCGGCTCAGCGGCTGGTTGACGCACGGACGTTCCCGCCACAGCCTACAGTACCCCCGCCTCCCGCAGCCAGGCCGCGGCAATCAGCGCGTGCCCGGCCGTGGAGGGATGGCAACCATCCGACGTCCAGCACACCTCCGGCAGATCGGTGCGGGCGGAGAGGATGGCGTCGCGCGCCGGTACGTGGATGGCGCCGAACTGACGTGCCAGTTCGCGTATGGTCTCGTCGTACTGGCCAACCAGATCGTTGAGCGGCGAAACGTTCTCGGGCGTGATCGTCGTGGGGCTGATCAGGATCAACTGGCGGATGCGGGCCGCCAGGGCCTGCTCGATCAGCCGCACGCAGTTGGCGCGGTAATCGGCCAGCGGAATGTGCTTCTGGCCGTTCCACTCGCCCGCCAGACGCCAGACATCATTCACGCCGATCATCAGCGAAAGCACGTCGGGCTTCAGGTCCAGGCAGTCCGACTGCCAGCGCGCCAGCAACTCCGGGGTCCGGTCGCCGCCCACGCCGCGGTTGACCACGTCCACCCGGAGATCCGGCCGCAGCGCCCGCAACAGGCCGCGCACGATGGCCACGTATCCCCCGCCCAGTCCGGGCGGCAACCCGCGCCCGGCGTCGGTGATGCTGTCGCCCTGGAACAGGATGCGGTCGCCGGCCTTCAACACACACGTGCCCATGAGATGAAGATCCTTTCGCGCTTCGCGCCGATTCGGCGCCTTGAAAGAAACTGTAGCATGCGCACACGGCGCGCACAACGCGACGTCGCTGCCTTTCTTCCCGCGCATCGGTTGGTGAATGCGACCCGGTGTGATTGGTGTCCTTGTCATGCGCCGAAACACTCGTGTATGCTCTCCCCAACCCATCATGCGCTTCTTCCGTTCTGTCCCCCAAGCAGCGGCCGGCTTTCGCCAGACGATCCTGGTCGGCAAGCCGCTGGAATTCCTGCATGCCCCGCTCGCCGCGGCAGGCGTGGCGCCTGATGCCGTGCTCTTCTCGGTGCAGGGCGACCTGAATCTGGACGGCTCGACGGGTGACGTCTGGCTGGTCGTAACCGCCATCGCCGTGCTGGCCGTGCGGGCCAATACGCCGCCGGACCGGGCGCTGGCTGCCGGCCCCTTCAACCTGGCCGATGCCAAGAAGGTCCGCAATTTCCAGACCGTCGGCAGCGCCTTCCTGCAGGTGCTGATCGAAGGCGTCTATGTCGACATTATCCGCTACAGCAACGGCCGGCGCGAGAGTTTCGGCCGTGCCCAGGCGCAGATCGACCGCCTGCTGCAGGGCAACGAGATCCGCCGCGACGCCCTCGGGCGCCCGAGCGACGTCGTCTGCCAGACCTGCGGCCTGGCCCTGCCCGGTCCCGGCGCAACCTGCCCGCGCTGCGCGGGCAGGCGCGGCCTCTTTGCCCGCACGCTCGGCCTGATGCGCCCCTACCGCATCAGCATCATGCTGCTGCTGGTGACCATGCTCTGCGGCGTGTGCCTCGATCTGATTCCGCCGCTGCTCACCCGCTACATGGTGGACCGCGTGATCAAACTGGACGCCCGCCCCGCGCAGCCCGCCGTCGCCGCAGCCGCCGTGCCGGAATTGCCGGACGCGGGCCTCTGGACCGTGCTGCGCCGCGAACTGACCGCGCCCCGGAATACGGCGCGCGAGTTGAGCGATCGCGAACGGCTGCAACTGCTGATGATGATCTTGGCCGGCCTGGCCGCCGCCTCCGCCGTCCGCCAGGCGTTGAACAGCGTCATCGGCCGCACCAGCAGCATCGTCGGCACGCGCATCACCCGCGAGTTGCGGGAGAAGTTGCAGCGCAAGCTCATCGGCCTGAGCGTCGAGTACTATAACCGGCACTCGGTCGGCAGCCTGATGAGCCGCGTGCTCTACGACGTCGACATCTTCCAGGGGTTCGTGCAGCAGGTCGCCCAGGGCTTCCTGCTGAACCTGCTGCTGGTACTCGGCATCGGCGGCGTGCTCTTCACCATGAACGCGCGCCTGGCCATCCTCGTGATGCTGCCGATCCCCTTCGTGGTCATCGGCACCACCTTCTTCTGGAAACACATCTACCCGCGGCACTACCGCCTGTGGGACAGCCAGTCCAAGACCGCCCAGCTTCTGACGGGCCTGCTGCAGGGCATCCGTCTGGTCAAGGTCTTCGGCCAGGAAAATCGCGAGCAGGCGCGCTTCAGCGCGGCCGCCGGCTACATGCAGCAGGCCCGGCGCGGCGTCGAGACCAGCATGGCCACCTTCAACCCGGTCATGGGGTTTGTCTTCGGCCTCGGCGGCCTGCTGATCTGGTTCGCCGGCGGCCGCATGGTGCTGCAGAACCACATCACGCTGGGCACGCTCATGGCCTTCTTCGCCTACATCGGCATGTTCTACGGGCCGGTCTCGGCCTTGAGCATGTTCTCGAACTGGGTCACCCAGTTCCTGTCGGCCGGACAGCGGGTCTTCGAAGTGCTGGACTCCTCGCTCGCGCTGCCCGAGGATCCCCATCCCGCGCGCATCCCCCGCCTCTCGGGCGCCATCGAGTTCCGCAACGTCACCTTCGGCTACGACCCCTACCGGCCCATCCTGAAGAACGTCAGCTTCCGGGTCGAGCCCGGCCAGTTCATCGGCATCGTGGGCAAGAGCGGCTCCGGAAAAACCACGCTGGTAAACCTGATCTGCCGCTTCTACGACACGCAGGAGGGGCAGGTGCTGCTGGACGACGTGGATGTGCGCCGCCTGGCCGCCGAGGACATCCACCGCAACACCGGGCTCGTGCTCCAGGAACCGTTCCTCTTCCGCGCCACCATCGCGGAGAACATCGCCTACGGACGCCCCGACGCCTCGCCCACGGCCATCATCGACGCCGCGCAGTCAGCCAACGCCCACACCTTCATCGCGCGCCGGCCGAACAGCTACGACATGAAACTCGGCGAACACGGCGCCGGCCTCTCCGGCGGCGAACGCCAGCGCGTCAGCATCGCCCGCGCCCTGCTCTGCAACCCCAGCATCCTGATCCTGGATGAGGCCACCTCGTCGGTCGACACCGAATCCGAACTGGAGATCCAGAAGGCGCTGAGCGTGCTCGGCAAGGGCCGCACCACGATGGCCATCGCCCACCGGCTCTCGACGCTGAAGAACGCCGACCGCATCTTCGTGATCGATGAGGGCCGCATGGCCGAAGAGGGCACCCACGAGGAACTCATGGCCGCCCAGGGCATCTACCACAAGCTGGTGATGATCCAGACCAAGCTCACGCGCCTGGAGGGCTGAGTCGGAAGGCCAAAAACGGAAAGATGAGTGGTCAGTAACCAGTGACCAGTTATCAGTGGCAAGATAACTGATGACTGATCATTGGTCACTGACCACGAACGCCACACCGAAACCATGAACGACGCCACGACAACGCAGACCGGCGACGCCCTCCTGGTGACCACCGGGTTCCGCCGCCTGACCCCGGAGACGACGACGATCTTCGAGGGCGCCTTCTCGCTGTTGCACTGCCAGGTCAAGGGCGATGCGACCGCCTACCGCGGCGTCTGGGCCGTGCGCATGTTTCCCGTCACCCAGCCCGACGCCTATATCTCGCTGCGCTACACCGACGCGTCTGACAAGGAGCAGGAAATCGGCATCATCGAGCGCCTGTCCGACTTTCCGCCTGCCGCGCAGGACCTGGTGCGTGCCACGCTGGTCAAACAGTACCACCAGTTGACCATCACGCGCGTGCTGGGCATCACCTGCAACTATGGCCTGCTCTTCTTCAGCGTCGAGACCACGCATGGCCCCTGCGCCTTCATGATGCCCTGGCGCCAGGACCGCGCAGAGGATTTTGGCGTCCGCGGCAAGGTGCTGCTCGATTCGCTCGATAACCGCTACATCATTCCCGACGTGCAGTCCTTGCCCCCCGCCGACCGCCGCGCCTTCCTGAGCTACATCTATTGGTAGCCGCCCGCCGTCTCTCCGCTTCCCACTGCTTTTCTTCCGTGCTAGGCTGCGGTTTGAGCATGTTGGGTGATCTTGGCGCGACATGCCTGCGGGAGATCTGCGATGGGCGATTCGGACTGGATGGGGTTCATCGTTTTTCTGCTCATCTGCCTGTTGGCCCTGACGGTGCGGGGCCTCATCCTGCTGCGCCGCCTGCGCCAGCGCATGGATGAGCAGAAGCGTCAGCGCAATGACGACATGTACGTCCTGATGCGGGAGATCCGGAACCTCCGCGTCGAACCGGAACAGCCAGCCGATACGCCGCCCTCGCCTGCCCCAGTCAAGCCCGTCGTGTCCGCCCCGTTGATCCCGCCGCCGCTTGCCGCACCTGCTCAGGTGCCGCCGGTGCCTGTCGCGGCCACGCCCGAGCCGGTCAGCTTGGCGCCGCACACCGCTGTGCCGCAGGCTCCCGCTCCGACCGCCCCCCAAGCGGAGCACGTGGACTCGGCTGCCGCCCGCATCCTGCGCGCGACCTGGAACTGGCTAGTCGTCGGTTCAGAGTATCGCCGCCCCGGCGTGTCCATCGAGGAGGCTGTCGCCACCAACTGGCTGATCCGCATCGGCGTGCTGGTGCTGGTCGTCGGCATCGGCTTTTTCCTCAAGTACTCGATCGACCGCGGCCTGCTCGGACCGCAGGCGCGCGTGGCCATGTGCTTCCTGACCGGCGCCGGCCTGATCGTCGGCGGCGTGCGCCTCTTCGGCCATCGCTATCAGATCCTCGGGCAGGGTCTGGCAGGCGCCGGCGTGGCCACGCTCTACTTCGCGATCTTTGCCGCAGCCGGCCTCTTCCACCTCATCCCGCTCCCGGCCGGCTTCGTCCTGATGGCCTTCGTCACGCTGGCCGCAGGCATGCTGGCCGTGCGTCACCAGACCGTGCTGCTGGCCGTTCTCGGCACGCTCGGCGGCTATCTGACGCCCGTCATGCTCAGCCAGGTGCAGGGCAGCGACCTCTGGCTCTTCGGCTACCTGCTGCTGCTGGCCTTGGGCATCACCGGCGTGGCCTGGCGGCAGCGCTGGCCAGCCCTGACGTCCATGAGCTTCGTCTGCCACAACGCACTCTTCTTCCATGCGGTGCACTGGGACGCCTGCGCCACCACCCTGCCTTTCTTCGCCGCTTACTTCGTTCTCTACACCACGGCGATCTTCCTGCCCGTGATCACGCGGGACAAACAAGTCTCGGCACTGGAGCCGATCGGCCTGTTCCTCGTGGCGGCCGTCTTCCTCTATGGCGGCTATGAGTTGGTCCTGACATCCTTCAGCCGGATGGCCGTCGCCTGGGTGACCATCGGCATGGCGGCCTACTACACGGCGCACGTCTACTTCTTCCTGCGGCGCGGCGCACAGGACCGCGCCTTTCTGGCCACGTTCCTGGGACTGGCCGGCGGCGCGCTGACACTGACGCTGCCGCTGCTGCTCTCGCACGCCTGGCTCACGCTGTCGTGGTCCGTCCTCGCGCTGGTCGCCATGTGGGTTTCGCAGAAACTCGAGAGTCCCTTCCTGCGCGCCCTGTCCCTGGCCCTGCACGGCTTCGTCGCCTGCAAGCTAGGCAGCTTCGATCTTCTGGAGGCCTACGGCAATCTCCAGCCCGCATCACTCGGCGCTTACGGACCGGAGCTGCTGGCGCATGTGGTGCAATTCGGCGTGCCGGTCGCCTCCTTCTGGCTCTCCTCGCGCCTGCTGGTCAGAATGCCGGCGGATACTCCGGAACAGGACGCGCGTCCGCGCCTCGGCGCCTGGGGCATCGTCTGCCTGGTCGCCATGTATGCGCTGCTCTTCCTCGTGCTGAACATCGAGCTCTTCCATGTCTGCGGCCTGCTTTGGGCGCCGTGTCAGGGCGCCGCGCTGACGCTCATCTGGGTGGTCTTCGGCCTGCATCTCCTGGCGCGTCACGAGCGTCTCGGCGACGGGCTGTGCATCGGCTTGGCCCTGCTGGTCCTGCTGGCTCTCATCGGCAAGTTCCTCTGCGACTTCGCCGGCTGGGATCCGGAACTGGAACACGGGATCTACGACCAGCGCGCGCAAGATGGCGGCACGCTGCTGCGCCTGGCCGATGCCGGCATGCTGGTGGCCTACCTGGCGCTCGCGTGGCACGTCTGGCGGCAGCGCGCCGCGACCCGCTTCTGGGCCGGGGCGTGCGGCTACGTCGCGCTGGCGATCCTCTTCCTGCACCTGACCTTCGAGACCGCAACGGTCTTTGACCTCTGGCTGCCCGGCTTCCGCGGCGGCTCGGTTTCGATCTTCTGGGCGCTGTTCGCCTTCGCCCTGATCTTCTCCGGCATCCGCTGGCAGGTCTGGGCCCTGCGCGGACTGGGCCTGGGCCTCTTCACCGTGGTCGTCGCCAAGGTCTTCCTGGTCGACCTCAGCCACCTCGCCTCCGTGTACCGCATCGCCGCCTTCGTGGGCCTCGGCATCGTGCTGCTGCTGGCGGCCTTCGTCTATCTGCGGCACGACCGTCCGACAACCAGGGACGGAATCCAGAAGGAGTGATGCGATGAGTCAGCCTGGTGTGCGCCCCTGGCGCCGACACACGTGGATCGCCGGCTTATGGCTGGCGGCTTGCACCGCCGGAGCCGCGTCGACGGCCTGCCGCGTGCCGATCCTCTACCCGCCGCTGGCGCGCGAGGAACTGGTCGCTGCCGCGCTGACCAGCAATGTCTTTGCCCGCTCGCGCGACGACCTGGCCGACCTGCGCGTGCTGAACGACGCCGGCCAGCCCGTGCCCTTCGTGCTGGAAAACCAGGAGACCCGCGAGCAGACCCTCGCCCGCCGCGATTGCCCCATGTCGACGCCGCAGGCACGCGAGCGGGATGACCAGGCGCTGGAACTGGCCTTCGCGCTGCCCACGAACGGCGTCTCGCCCACGGGCCTGACGGTGGACACGCCGCTGCGCAATTTCCGCCAGCGGGTCCGGGTCGAGGGCGCCGCCGACGCCGGCGCCTGGCAGGTGCTGGCCGATGGCGCCATGCTCTACGACCTCGCGCGCTTCGTCGACGTGCGTCAGTGCGATGTCTCCTGGGCGCCCAACGCCTGCCGCCGTTTCCGCGTCACCTTCTTCGACGCCACGCGCGACCGGCCCGACGATGTCCGCGAAGTGACGAGCGGCACGGCCGGCACCAACGTGCGCCAGAATGTGCGCAGCGAACCGTTCCGCGTGCAAGCCGTCCGCTATTGGCGCACCGTGCCGGTCGAGTCGCGCAGCATTCCGGTCCTGACGGCCTATTCCGTGACCCTCGATGCCGCCGCCTCGCAGCCGGCCAAGGGCCTCTTTGTGTTCCGCAGCGCGCGCGAGCCGCTGACACGCCTGGTGCTCGCGACCCCCAGCCGGCTCTTTCACCGCAGCTACCGGCTCTACGGACGCAACGGCCCCGAGGAGGCCATGCCCGATGATCCCGGCCGGCTGCTGGCCAGCGGCACGCTGACCCAAATCCGCTTCCAGGAGATTGCACGCACGGAGATGACGATCGACTTCCCGGTCAGCCGCTGCCGCGAATACGTGCTGGTCTGCGAGACCGGCGTCGATGAGGCCGCGGAAATCACCGTGGCGCGGGCGGAAGGGATGACCATGCGCGTCATCTTCGCCGCCACGCCGGAACTGCACTATGCCCTGAGCTTCGCCGACGCGGCGGCGTATCCGTCCATGCCCGAATCCTCTACGATCCAGACGCTGCTGGCCAACGGCTGCCACCCAATTGCCGCCTCGCTGGGTGCGGGCCCGAGCATCGTCGCAGCCACCCGCCCCTGGCGCGCCTGGCTCAACAACTCCACCGTGATGATCGGCGCGATGGTCATCGCCGGCCTGTTGCTGGCCCTGATGCTCGTGCAAGCCGGACGGAAACTCAAATAGGTGCGGGATCTCCCGCGTCGGTCGCATCACACAACAGAAGAGATCCATCATGAAGATTCCCCGTTATTGGGCCAGGCATGCAACGGCTGGCAGCACCTCCTTCTCCTGCTGGGGATGGTCGGATGAGAGCGCGGCGGCGGCGGGTGAACAGGCACGGCAGCGGGCGATTGCGCTCGAGCAGCGGCTGAAGCAGGGAAAGGCGCCGGACCGCTACCTCTATGGCGACCGCCCCATGCGCGAGGAGACGCTGGAAGCGTGGTCGCGCGCGGATGGCACGGCGCACGCCGCCATCACGCGTAACGCCTACGGCTGCCAGGTGCTCAACACGGCGGACATCATGTTCGTGGACGTCGACCTGCCGGACCCCGCGTCCGGAAACACGCTGCTGCAGGGCATGAAGAAGCTCTTCGGCAAGAGCGGGCCCGATCCCCGCGCCCAGCAGGAGGCTGCGGCCCTGGCCAAGGTCGATGCCATGGTTCGGGCCGATGCGCGCGGCGGCGTGCGAACCTATCGCACGCGCGGCGGCCTGCGCTATCTCTTTACGCACCTCCACGCCGACCCCAAGTCAGAGTCGACGCGCACCATCATGACCGCCCTCGGCGCCGATCCCCTCTACATGCGGCTCTGCCAGGTGCAGGAGTGTTTTCGCGCCCGCCTCTCGCCCAAGCCGTGGCGCTGCGCCATCCCCGCCCTGAGCGTCAGCTATCCCTGGCTGGATCGCGAGGCCGAGGCCCGCGCACAGGCATGGCTGCTGGAGTATGCCGCCGCCTCACAGCCCTTCGCCACCTGCCGCCTGCTGGGTCACCTCGGAACGACGGCCATGGACGCTGAGATCGCGCGCGTCGTGACGACCCACGACACCGCCACGCGCGCCACATCCAGCCTGCCATTGGCTTGAGCGGGGCTCCCTACTTCAGAGCTGTCAAGCGCCTGGGAACGCCACGCTCCTGCGTGGCAGGTGTCGCGCTCCTGCCCGTACTGGGCGACCGGAGTGAAGCGTGCCACCCCATGGGAGCGTGTCTGGCCGCAAAAGACTGAAATCGAAAAGGAGGCCGCCCTTTTTGTGATCTTTGCGCTTTTTGTGGCCAGCATCGCTCCCGCAACAGGTGCCGGCGGCCTTGACATTCTTGCGTTTTGTCCCGTATTCTACGGTTTTAACGGTATCGGTTCTCCGGCGGGCATTTGTGGGCTCCCCGGACCTGGAGGTCGAACATCGATGCAGTCTCTTGAAGTGATGCGTCACAGTGCGGCGCATGTCATGGCTGCGGCTGTCTGCCGCCTGTTTCCCGGCGTCAAATTGGACATCGGTCCCGCCACGGAAGACGGGTTCTACTACGATTTCGACCTGGCCCACCGCCTGTCGCCCGAGGATTTCCCGAAGATCGAGGCGGAGATGGCCCGCATCGTGAAGGCCAACCTGCCGTTCGAACGCAGCGAGATGTCGCGCGCCGACGCGCAGCAGAAGCTGGCCGGCCAGCGCTTCAAGCTGGAGCGCTTGGCGGATATCCCCGAAGGTCAGGCCATCTCGTTCTACCAGTGCGGCGAATTTGCCGACCTCTGCCGCGGTCCCCACGTGGCCGCCACGGGTGAGATCGCAGCCTTCAAGCTCACCGCCGTGGCCGGTTCCTACTACCGCGGCGACGAGAAGAACCCGATGCTGCAGCGCCTCTACGGCATGGTGGCCGAGTCCCAGGCCGCGCTGGATGCCGAACTGGCCCGCATCGAGGAGGCCAAGAAGCGTGACCACCGCCGCCTCGGCCGCGAGATGGAGCTCTTCAGCATCCACGAGGATGTCGGCCCCGGTCTCGTCCATTGGCACCCCAAGGGTGCACGCATCCGGGTGGTGATCGAGGATTTCTGGCGCCGCGAGCACTTCCGCGCCGGCTACGAGATGGTCTTCACCCCGCACATCGGCCGGGCGCAGCTGTGGAAAACCTCCGGGCACCTGGGCTTCTACAAGGAGACCATGTTCCCGCCCATGGAGATCATCGAGGAGGGCGAGCACGGCGCCAAGACGGCGGAACCGTACTACGTCAAGCCGATGAACTGCCCGTTCCACATCCAGATCTACAAGAGCCGCCGCTACTCCTACCGCGACCTGCCGCTGCGCTGGGCCGAACTGGGCACCGTCTACCGCTTCGAAAAGGAGGGCGTGCGCCACGGCCTGCTGCGCGTGCGCGGCTTCACCCAGGACGACGCCCATATTTTCTGCACCCCCGATCAGATCGAGGGCGAGATCCGGCGCACGGTCAACTTCGCGCTGGGTATCCTGCGGCGCTTCGGCTTCACCGAGATCACCGCCTTCCTCGCCACCAAGCCCGAGAAGGCCGTGGGAGAACCGGCCCGCTGGGAGCAGGCCACGCACTCGCTCGAGAGCGCGCTCAAGGCCGAGAACATCGCCTATGAGGTGGACGCCGGTGGCGGTGCCTTCTACGGCCCCAAGATCGACCTCAAGATCAAGGATGCCCTGGGCCGGCCGTGGCAGCTCGGGACCATCCAGTTCGATTTCAACCTGCCCGAGCGCTTCGCCCTCTCCTACATCGGCGAGGATGGCAAGGAGCACCAGCCCTACATGGTGCACCGCGCGCTGCTGGGCAGCCTGGAGCGCTTCTTCGGCATCCTGATCGAGCACTACGGCGGCGCCTTCCCGCTCTGGCTGGCGCCTGAGCAGGTACGCGTGCTGCCGATCACAGAGCATCAGCTTGCCTATGCGCGCGAAGTGGCCGACGCACTCCGCCAGATCGATATCCGCGTGTCGGTGGATGAGAACTCCGAGAAGATCGGGGCCAAGATCCGCCGCGCGCAGATGGATAAGATCCCGTACATGCTCGTCGTCGGTGCCCGTGAAGCGGAAGCGGGCGCCGTGGCCGTGCGACGTCGCGAGGGTGGCGACCAGGGCGTCATGCCCCGGGCGGCATTCATCGACTTGGTCCGCAAGGAAACAGAGGCGTAATTTACGCCCGACCACAGGAGGTGGGCCATCGGCTCATTCATACGTACCAACTTCAAGATTCGTGTGCCGAACGTCCGGCTTCTTGGCCCGGACGGAGCCATGCTTGGCGTGATGGCCACGCGCGACGCGCAGCGTCTCGCGGACCAGCAGAGCATGGATTTGGTGGAGATCTCTCCCAACGCCGATCCGCCGGTCTGCAAGATCATGGACTTCGGCAAGTTCCGCTATGAGGAGAGCATCAAACGGAAACAGGCGCGCAAGTCCCAGATCCGCCAGCAGATCAAGGAGGTCAAGTTCCACGCCAGCGTGGATGAGCACGACCTCCAGACCAAGCTGCGCCACATTCGCGAGTTCCTGGAGGCGGGCGACAAGGTCAAGCTGACGCTCCAGTACCGCGGCCGCGAAAATGCCCACAAGGAGTTGGGCATGGAAGTGGTCACGCGCGTGATCAAGGAGCTGGAAGCCGTCGCGATCGTGGAGCAGCACCCGAAGCTGATTGGACGTCTGCTGGGCTGCTTCCTGGCTCCCCGTCCGCTCAAGCCCGGCCAGGCTCAAAAATCGCACCCGGCTGCACCGGCTGCACCCCGGCCACCCGCGCCTGCACCGGCTAGCGCGCCGACGCCTGCTGCGGCTGCGCCCCGGCCGCCAGCACCCGCGCCCGCGCCCGCGACGCCCGCTGCGGCGCCTGCGCCTGCCGCTCCGGCAGCACCGGCGGCTCCAGCCGCCGCGCCAGCGCCGACGGCGCCCACGCCCAATACGACACCCTGATCAGACAACCACGCACAGGCCCGGTCACCCAGACCGGGCCTGTTTGCTTTCAGACGATCTTCCCGGTGAACCGCCCATCCTTGGACCCATCCTCGGCGTCGACCGCAGCCACCATCGCCTGAAGCTCCTCCGCCGAAAGGCTCCCCTTGCGCAGCAGCAAGCGCACGAGTGCTGCCACGTAAAGCTTGAGCTCGGCATTCTCGGACATGAGCCAGCGGATCGCCTCATCCTGTGACATGTCCTTCCGGAATGCCCCGTCAATCTCGCGCTTCAGCCCCTCGATGTCCTGTTCCGTATCGGCAATGTCCATGCGGTTGCCGATGTCCCCGAGCAACAATGTCCTGCCCCATCCCATGTCATGCTCCTTCCGGTTGCGTTGCGATGTGAAACACTCGCGCCATGCCACAACTGCCTGAAACTTCCAGCCTCAATGTCCCCGGACCTGCGCTGGCAACGGTCGCGCACCAGCGGTTTGTCGGAGGTCTGATCTCATCGTGTCTTGAGCACCTTGAGATACTGCAATGCTGAGGCGCGAAAGGCAGGAGGGTGATTCGTGTCAGCCGCAAAAGTAGCAAGCTGTTCGGTTGCTGAAAGGCCCAACTCGACGCTCCGCTTCATGAGCGCGATGGCAGCTGCACCAGGGGGTGGCTCATTCGTGATTGCCCAGTTGCGAATGAACGTGGTGATCTCGTTGTATGAATTTGTTGCGGATCGATTCGTTTCTCGTAACGCCGAGTCCGCAGTGGCCCGAATTTCTGCCGATTGCTGGAGGTTTGTCGAAAGGTTTGCTAATTCCTCCGATGCGCGCTGCCCCATGTATGCGGTCTTGCACAAGGCCTGAAGCATCTCTGAGCTGTTATCTGCGGCTTGCGTAGCGATGGAAATACTCAAGATGAGTGCGCTCAGGATGATTCTCTTCATTCTCTATTCCCTCCAACCAATGTCTGGAGCCCCATGCCGAGTTTGATGGGAGGCATGACCCAAGTTGACCATGAGGGTAATGTAGGGCGACCAGAAGCAGCTTGGCAAGCGGGTCGTGTATCAGTTGAGGAACGAGAAGCGGCGCGTCCAGCGGCCGCGCCCTACCTGCGCCGGGTTGCTGACGGTAGAAG
>Ga0316226_1001148_pt1 | contig 30439 bp, 20 predicted proteins | sample TBH18017metaG_FD_206009 | JGI IMG/M metagenome (GOLD analysis project Ga0316226, IMG submission 206009) | Freshwater microbial communities from Trout Bog Lake, Wisconsin, USA - TBH18017 | ecosystem: Environmental > Aquatic > Freshwater > Lake > Hypolimnion/Profundal zone | place: USA: Wisconsin...
TTTCCCCCTGCCTCCCACGCAAGTGAAGCAACAAATACATTTGCACCGGTCCAGCAGGTTGCGCAGCCGCCTCTCCAGGCCGTAGGATTGGCACGTCCTCGCGCGCGGGAAAGCAGGGTGTTCCTCGCTGCAATACTGTCTCTACGTTGCCATCACGCTCCGCTGCCAGGCCTCGTCTCACCGGTCACAGGAGTTTATATATGCCTTCCAAAACCATCATCGAGCCCTTCCGTATCAAGAGTGTTGAACCCATCCGCTGGACAACCCGCGAGCAGCGCGAGAGCTTGCTTCGCGCCGCCCATTACAATCTCTTCCTGCTCCAGGCCGATGATGTTTTGATTGACCTCCTGACAGACTCCGGCACCGGCGCAATGTCCACGCACCAGTGGGCGGCGGTCATGGAGGGCGATGAGAGCTATGCCGGCAGCAAGAGTTTTGATCGCTTCAAGCAGTCTGTGCAAGACATCTTCGGCTATCGCCACGTTATTCCCACCCATCAGGGGCGGGCGGCAGAGCGCATCCTGTTCAAAGTGATGTGCAAACCGGGCGATGTGGTCCCGAACAATACTCACTTTGACACCACGCGCGCCAATGTCGAGTCGGTCGGCGCAGAGGCCGTCGATCTGCCCATCCCCGAGGCCCGGCAACCGGCCACCGTGCTTCCGTTCAAGGGCAACATGAACGTTGAGGCGCTTGAGGAGTTGATTCAGCGCGTGGGCCGCCAGCGCGTCCCGCTCGTCATGCTTACGGTTACAAATAACTCCGGCGGCGGGCAGCCCGTCTCCATGGCCAATGCCAGAGCCGTCTCTGAGGTCTGCCACAAGCATGGAATTCCGCTCTACTTTGATGCCTGCCGCTTTGCCGAGAACGCCTATTTCATCAAAATGCGCGAGCCGGGCTTTGCTGACAAAACGCCCAAGCAGATTGCGCAGCAAATGTTCAAGCTGGGCGACGGCTGCACCATGTCTGCCAAAAAAGACGGCATGGCCAACATCGGCGGCTTCCTCTGCACCAACGACGACATCCTCGCCCGCCAGGAAAAAGACCTGCTGATTCTCACCGAGGGTTACCCCACCTACGGCGGCCTCGCTGGCAGGGATCTTGAGGCGGTGGCAGTCGGCTTGCAAGAGTCGCTGGAGGCAGACTACCTGCGCTACCGCATCGCATCCACGGCTTACCTCGGCGATCACATTGCGGCCCAGGGAGTGCCCATCGTGCAGCCGCCCGGCGGCCATGCCATCTATCTTGACTCCAAGGCGTTCCTGCCCCATATTCCCGTTGACCAGTTTCCCGGCGTTGCTCTGGCCGCGGAGCTGTATCTTGAGGGCGGCATCCGCTCGGTCGAGATCGGCAGCCTCATGTTTGCCGGGGCGGCCCAGATGGAACTCGTGCGGCTGGCCATTCCCCGCCGCGTCTACACCCAGAGCCATATCGACTATGTGGTCGAGATCATCCTCCAGGTTTGGGCGCGCCGGGCCCAGATCAAAGGCATGAGGCTTACCTATGAGGCGCCCTTCCTGCGCCACTTTACCGCCCATCTTGAGCCGATCCACTAACCCGGGAGACGCAAGCTTCATCAGGCGATAGGATATGAGCATTGTTTCGGAACCATATCCCGTGAACACCCTTTTTAAGCGACTGCGCCCGGCGGGGTCGATTGCTTTGGCAACCGCGCTCGTTCTGCTGTGTCTGGTGGGCTGGCTGCGCCATCGCCTGCCGTCGCACTCCCGCCAGGCGTCCCTTGCCGCGCCAGCCGACCCCATGCACCCCTCCAGCGGCTGGGCCGACAGCTTTGGCGATGGAACTCCCGACTTTCTGCGCCTCCGCGACCCCGCGGACCAGCAGGCCTTCCGCCGCTGGTTTTCGCTGATCGCCGACTACCAGGCAGTCCGCCCCACTGAGACCGTTCCAGTCGAAATCACTGACTGCGCCAGCCTGCTACGCTATGCCTACCGGGAAGCCCTGAAGCGGCACGACGACACCTGGTTTCAGGCCACCGGCATTGAGGTGGCAGCCCTTCCCGGAGAAATTCGCGCTTGGCACTATCCCAATACACCGCTCGGTGCGGCGCTGTTTCGCATTCAGCCCGGCAGCTTTGAGGCTGCCGACTTGACTGGCGGAGCCTTTGCGCAGTTTGCTGACGCCCGCACGCTGGTGCAACGCAACACCTACCCTCTAAGCCGGAACGTGCGCGATGCCCAGCCCGGAGACCTGCTCTTCTTTCGCCAGTTCGGGCAGTCGTCCCCCTGGCACTCCATGATTGTTACCCGCATCGGCGGGCAGGCAGCGGTGGTTTATCACACCGGCCCGGACCACGGAAAACCCGGTGAACTGCGCCGCGTCGCTCTTGCCGAACTGCTTGACCATCCTCAACCGCAATGGCGGCCAGTCGCTGCCAACCCCAACTTTCTCGGTGTTTACCGCTGGAATATTCTGCGAGGAACTTTATGAAGCTCCGTAAGCCGCTTCTGTTCGCACTGCCGTTGCTGCTCCTGGTCTGCGCCGCAATGCCCGCCTCGGCCGGCAGCCCGCCGCGTTCGTTTTCGCTTTCCACCACCAAAACCTTTGCCCCCGGCGAAAGCGTCAAGGTTCAGCTCTTTGCCAGAAACGTGCCCGCGCTCGAGTTTCGCGTCTACCGCGTGCGCGATGCGGAAAAATTCTTCGCCGCCCTTAAAGACCTGCACAGCTTCGGAGCCGCCAGTTCCTCGCCCAGTGAGCAGATTGACCAGAAGACCCTGATCGAGCGCCTGCACGACTTCAAAGCGCATCTCTGGTGGCGCGTGCGGCGCTTCTTCCGCGGCCAGTTCAATGACGATGCGCGAGACAGCTTCCGCGAGCAGCAGGGCAAGCTCGGCAAACGCAGCCGGGTCATTGGCGCAACGGAGTTCGCCGCCATTCCCATCCTCAACCAGAGCCAGCTTGTCGCCCGCTGGAAGCTCGAAACGCCGCCAACCATCGTCAGCGAGACGCAACAGTTGCCCATTGACGGCCTCAGCGCGGGCGTTTACCTCATTGAGGCTACGGACGGCACATACAAAGCCTATACAGTTGCCATCGTCACCAGCATCGCCCTGGTGGAGCGGCCAGTAAACGGCCAGGCGTATCTCTACGTGGCCAACCGCAAAACCGGCGCTCCAGTCGATAATGCAGACGTAATGCTGTGGGCTGGCGGAAAGCAGCAGTCCTCGGCTAAAACCGGTGGCGACGGCTTTGCCACTCTCACCATGACCGTCCGCGGAGGCGCGCAAGGCGCGGAGCCGGAGAACGTCTGGGTCATAGCAAGGCACGGCGCAGATGCGGCCATCGTCACACCGTGGGGCTATGGATTCACTGCCAGCGGCTCAGGCGATCTCAAAAGCTATGTCTATACTGACCGCCCCGTCTACCGGCCCGGACACACCGTTCACATCAAGGCTGTCATTCGCCGCGAGGTAGGCGACGCGCTCGATCTTCCTCAAGACAGCACCGTCGAACTCAAGGTGAACGCCGCCGACGGCAAAACCGTCCTTACCCAGAATGCCTCTGTCTCCGCGCATGGAACCGTCACGGCAGACCTGAATCTTGAGAGCGATGCGGAGCTCGGTTTCTACAACGTCACCATCTCCCGCAACGGCCAGGGCGCTGGCGAAGGCAGCTTCTACGTTGAAGAGTACAAGAAGCCTGAGTACCAGGTGACGGTCAAGCCCGCCGCCCCGCGCGTCCTGCAAGGCAACAAGATTCAAGCCATCATCGAGGCGCGCTACTTCTTCGGCGAGCCGGTAGCCAATGCCAAGGTCAAGTACGTTGTCCACACCGCGCAACACTACTGGTGGGACGCGGGTGAGTCCGACGAAAGCGACACTGGCGGCGACTCGGCAGACAGCACCGGTGACTCCGACGTCTCCTACGGCGAAACCGAGCAGCAGGAGCACGAGGGCGTGCTCGACGCCAATGGCCGCCTCACCGTAGCGCTGCCCACGGCGCTCGACGGCAAGCGCAATGACCAGGACTACCGCATTGAAGCGCGCGTCACTGACCCCGCCAACCGCGAGGTCAGCGGCCACACCACCGTCCTGGCAACCTATGGCTCCTTCCGCGTCAGCGTTGAGCCCACCAGCTACGTATTCAAGGCGGGTGACTCCGTCAAAGTAAAAGTCACCGCCCAGGACTACGACGGCAAGCCAGTCAGAACCCCCGTAAGTATTGCGGTAGCTCTGCAAAAGTGGGACTCCACCACCCACCAGCGCACTGAGACGCCGGTTACCAGCCGCGACGCATCCACGGGTGCCGATGGAAGCGCCCTCGTGGACCTCCAGATAAATTCAAGCGGCAGCGGCGATTTTCAGGTAACCGCCAGTGCCGCCACGCCAGAGAATCGAACCGTTCAGGGCCGCACCTGGGTCTGGATTTGGAATGGCGCGGGCGAAGCCTACAACCAGAACACCCAGGCCCAGATCGTCGCAGACAAAAAGACCTACCAGGTGGGCGACACTGCGCACCTGCTGCTGGTAACTGACCTTGATGAGTCATGGGCCGTGGTCACCGCCGAGGGAGACAGCGTGCAGTCGCGGCAGTTGCTTCACGCCACCGGCAAAAGCTTCGCCTTTGACCTGCCCATTACAAAACTCGCGCAGCCAAATCTTGTCGTAAACGCCGTCATCGTCCACGACAACCAGTTGATCACCGCGCAAAAGAGCCTCAAAGTCCCCCTCGTCGAGCGAACCCTCACCATTACCGCAACCCCCAGCAAGCCTAAATATCTGCCCGGCGAAAAGGGCAGCTTTGATGTGTTCGCGGTGGACTACCAGAACAAACCCGTAGAGGCAGATCTGAGCTTCGGTGAGGTTGACGAGGCGCTCTACTCCGTGCGGCCTGATTCAAACGGAAATATCGTCAACGCCTTCTATCCCAAGCGCTATGTATCGCTCGATCCGCAAACCTCCTTTGACTACTTCTTCTCCGGCGAGGCGGGCACCAAAAGTCCGCTGCTGGCACAGTTGGCCAGCACGCTCTACCATCCGCGCCTCGCGCAGGTTAAGCCCGGCTCTGATCTGGTAGTGCCCAAGGTGCGCAAGGCGTTTCCAGATACGGCCTATTGGAATCCCACCGTCCACACCGGCCCCGACGGCCACGCGCGCGTCGAGTTCAACTTCCCGGATGCGCTCACCACCTGGCGCACAACCATCCGCGCCATGACGGACGACGGCAAGGCAGGCGGCGCTGTAACCCGCGTGCTGGTCCGCAAAAACCTCATCGTCCGGCTGGCCGCTCCCCGCTTCTTCCGCCAGGGCGACGAGGTTACGCTCCGCGTCATCGCCCACAACTACCTCGAGTCAGACAAGGACGTTACCTTCGCCCTCGATGTCCAGGGCCTTGACGTAATCGGCGGCCAAACCCAAAAAATCAGCATCCCCGCCAAGGGCGAGAGCTTTGTGGATTGGCGAGTAAAGGCCCGCGCCACCGGCAACGCAGTCCTCACCGCCAAGGCGCTCACCAATGAAGAGAGCGACGCGCTTGAGATGACCCTCCCCGTGCTGCCGTTCGGTGTAAAGCAGCGTGCGGCGGCCTCCGGCGTGGTCTTCTCGGGCGTCGGCCAGCAGCAGTGGAGCTACGGCTACCCCGGCAACTCCGACGCAGGCACACGCGCCCTCACCGTCACCATCGCGCCCAGTGTTGCGGGCACTGTCTTTGACGCGCTTGATTACCTCACCAGTTATCCCTGGGGATGCACCGAGCAAACCATGTCCAGCTTCCTGCCCGATCTCATCGTCGCGCAGGCGGTGGACAAGCTCCATCTCAAGTCGCCCATTGACCGCGCCACGCTCAATGACATGGTCAGCGCGGGCCTCGAGCGCCTCGCCGCCTTCCAGCATGACGACGGCGGATGGGGCTGGTGGCCCGACGACCCCAGCCGCGTATTCATGACCGCCTACGTGGTCAGCGGATTGGGACAGGCCAAGGATGTCGGCTACAAAATTGAGAACGCCCGCCTCTCCCGCGGCCGCAACTGGCTCCTCGCCACACTCGCCGCGCATCCTGACATGGTTCCAGACCTGCGCGCTTACGTGGTCTACGCCCTCGCTACCACCGGCGGCGCGCCTAAAGACGGCCTCGAAAAAGCATGGGCGAGCCACGGCAAGGTCAGCGATGAGGGCCTCGCGCTCATCGGCCTCGCGCTCGATGCCGCTGGCGATGCCCGCGCCAAAGAGGCAGCCACGCTGTTGGAGAAGAAAGCCAAAGCCACTGATGCCGATGCATACTGGGCCGGCAACTATGACGGCCTCCTCGAATATTGGGATGACACCTCCGCCGAAACAACCGCCCTCGCTCTCAAGTTGCTCGTGCGCCAGGACCGTTCCAGTGGGTTGGTGCCCAAGGCCGCTGTCTGGCTCGGCCAGCACCGCAACGGGAATTACTGGGAGTCGACCAAGCAGACCGCGATGGTCATCAGCGGCATTACAGACTACCTCGCCCTGAGCGGCGAGTTGGCCAATACCTCTGACGTTGAAGTGCTCGTCAACGGCGTCAGCGTCGGCAAGCGCCACTTTGGCCCCGGCGATGGCTTTGCCCTGCCATGGAAGCTCAAGCTTCCCGCTGCGCAGGCGGGCGGCGGCGGACAGGTCACCGTCCGCAAATCCGGTAACGGCATCACTTACTGGTCTGCGGAGAGCACCTGGTACGCGGCGGATAAAAAGCTCTTCCAGCAGGGCAAGCTGGCGCTCAACATCACCCGCGATTACTATCTGCTCCAGAAAAAGCAGGACAAGCCCACTGACGCCATCACTTATGACCTGGCCCCGCTCAAAAGCCCCGTCCGCGTCGGCGATGTAATCGCCGTAAAGCTGGCGGTCAACGGAACGGATTGGAAGTACCTGCTCGCGGAAGATCCCATTCCATCCGGTACGGAGTTCATTAACAACACCGGTCTTTACACCTTGAACAGCAAGCCCTCCTGGTGGGCAGACTGGTATACCCGCAAGGAGTTCCACGACGACCGCGCGGGCTTCTTCAACACTGAGTTCAATGGCCGCCGCGAGTATGTCTACTTGCTCAAGGTCGTCAACCCTGGAAAATTCGTGATCAGCCCGGCGCAGGCTGGGCCCATGTATCAGTCCAATATTCAAACCACTACCGATCCTGCAATGCTGGAGGTGCAGCCGTGAGTCTGTTCAAAGATTTGTTGAGTCGTTTGCGCCTTCGCTGGCCCTGGGTCGCGGCGCAATTTATTGTCACCGCGCTGTTGATCTTCGTGGCCCTTGCCTGGACGCGCCTCCCCGACAAGCACCTGTGGCAGGTTGCGCTCTCACTGTTGGTGCCGCTGCTGCTTGTCATCTCCGCGCTTGAGCTTCAGGCCGGAACCGTGCGCGCCTTTCAACACGACGATGGCAAGCGAATCAAGCTTGTTTGGGGCGCTGCCGCCATGCTCGTCTGGGTGGCGCTGTTCTGGCTCTGCTGGGCCGCCCTCGACTGGTGCGACGACCAGATCTCCGTCTGGGCAGGCTATCTCAACTCCAAGGCCTCCGCCGGCGCGCGCGCCACGCTCTTTACCTTTGACCACATCCAGCACTGGCTCACCATTCTGGAGTGGATTCTGCGCTGGGTCGTCGTCCCCGCCAAAATCATTCCCTATGCGGCGGCCTCCGCCCAGTGGGGCTGGCGGCTCCCCTGGCGCAGGGTCATTCACCTCTTGTGGAACTGGCGCTGGTGGCCGGGTGTTTTGCTCGCGGCGCTGCTGGGCGTGTATTTGCCGGGACGCTTCTTTGTCGCCGTGCCCACCGGCACGGTTCACGCGCAGGTCTGGCACATCACCCTCAAGCTGCTTGCCACGTATCTTCTATCTGTCGGCAGTTGGGTTCTTCTGCTGGGTTGGATGTCGGTGCTCTTTTCCCCGCCCCAATCTCCATCCCTGCCAGAGTCCGCTCCCGTCCCCGCGCCTGTAGAGCCGCCAGACGATCACAACCAGGAGGCAGTCAAGCTTCCGCTGCCCTAACCCCAAGAGCCTGGGGCAGCGCAGCATCAATCAACTCCGGTACCCCATCCATTCCGCGTTTTGTGCGGAATGGGTGGGAATGAGCAGTCCACAGAGTCTGGCAGTCCGGTAGGCACGGCGCAAAATGCGATCTATCGGCATCGGCGTCCCTGCCTTTGCCATTGCGGAGCACCCGCCCCAATCTCTTTTGCAGATCATTTCAATCCATTCGCGCATAATCACAGCATGCCAAATCTCCGTCAAACCGATCTGTCAGGTATCTCCCCGGTCCGTACCCCAAAATTGGATACCCCCACCCCCTGAACCAAAACACCCACTTTTCTTGCCCGAGCAAATCAGTAATCTATTCATTGCAAACATCTTATAAAATCCGCCCCGTAACCAACCAGTAACACCTCACCCTACTTTTTCGTCTAATATCGACCACAAAAAGCCCGTTTTCCCCTCGAAAACACCTCGAATCCGCTAAAATTCGACCCCATTATCGCGATCTCTCATTGCCATCGCTTCCAAAAGCCGCAACCGGAACGCCTGACCGCAGCCACTCCAAAACCTTGGCGCGGCCAAATCGCTCCAGCAGTTGCGCCGCATACCAGCCAGCAGCGGCATGAGCCATCTCGGATTCAGCCTCGCTGCCGGCGTGCGCCAGCTTCTGGCTGGCCTGCTCTGGAGTCAACGCAGGCTTTTGTAGCCGCCGCGCGTCGCCGGACCAGGCCTCCACAAGTCCCTCGCGCAGCCACAGCGGAGTGCTCGCAGTAGCTTGTTCCTCCACCAGCGCGTGCAGAAACTCGTGCCGCATCACATCCGCAAGCAGCTTGCGCGCAGCCAGAACGCGCAACGGCTGCGCGGCAATCATGTTTCCCTCTGTAAAAGCCGCAACCCAACCAGGCGCGAGCGTTGCATCGCGAAAGGCAGGCGTAGAGCGGTAGGCGCGAACCGTAAACGCCGCCCGCGAAGCAAGCCCGCTCCGCCTCTCGGCCTCGGCCAGCGCACCGGCAAGAATCGGCATATACGCGTCGTCCGCGGCCTCGCTCGTATCGAGCCTGAAGCCCTGTCCACTCATGTTCAGCCAGGCAGCGCCGGTCGACTCTTCCGCAGCAATTGCGCCGGGAAAATATTGTGCAAGAATCTCTCGGTATCCGCGCCCTTCGCTGGCCATCTCCGCTGCGCCAGTCTGGCAAAGGCCAACGCCGTGGCCAGACCCGCGCCCGTGAAATAGAAAACTCTCGCCCTCTGCCGCAACCTCAAACCAGTTGCTGCGAATCCGGTTCCATCCCAGGCTCCGGCCAACGGCAAGTCGAAAACTCTCCGCCGCCATCTGCGTGGAGCCAGCCTGCACCATCGTTGCCCTGCCTGAATCGCCCCGCCGCGCAATGCTCAGGCTCTTCCAGCCCGGCGCAGCCAACCCTGCTGCGGCCAGCGCGCTTGTCAACTCCGCGCGCGAAAGTGTAGCCGACCACTCGCCCGAACTCACACGCGGACAATAGTTGTCCGTGCGTGAAACCAGCGGCCCTGAGTCAGTGCGGCCCTGCGCCTTGTGCTCCGGCCACACTTCCGTGGCAGCAGCCGTGCGGCCTCCGCAGTTCTGATGAAAGTATGCGGCCGTGCGCCTGCCGTGGAACCACAGGCTCTCTCCGGCAGTCGCAAGCGTGGCCGCGTGAGCGTCAGGCGTGGTGCGCCATCGTACCCATTGGCAGTGTGTCGAGTCGCACACGTCAAAGCCAGCGTGTCCATGCGTGCGATCGAGAGCAAAACTGCGTGCCGTCACGGCCAGCGCCTTGCGGGATTCGGGGCTATCCGCCGCGCCGCTCTCCGCCGCAACGGCAAGCTCCACATAGCGCTCCACCGGCAGCGTGGCCGCCATCACCAGCGCACCGCCCTGCGCGGTAATCCACAGCGGGTAGGCCAACTGTAGCGATTCCCCATGCGCCGTAAGCCGAGAATTGCCGCCAAGCAGCAGCTCTTGCGCGGTGTGATTGCCGCCCTTCTCACTCCACAGCAGTGCAGCGCCTTGTGCGTGAATCTCAATCGATGGCAAAGGCCGGGCCGGGCAAGCCGCGCAGAGGCGAAGCGTTGCTCCATGGACTGGCGTAACACTAACCTGCCTGTCGTGCCACAGGGTCCACAGACCCACGCGAATGGTTCCGCGCGGCGCACTCTGGCAGGGCAGGTGCGCGCAGGCCGCAACCAGGCACAGTGCAGCCAGTGTCCGCCTCATCGTATCCTCAAGGGCGAGTGGGCCAGCAAACTCGCCGCAACCTGCGCCGCGTCTGCTCCACGCCCCACAGGCACGTAGACGGCAATCACCACGCGCGGCGACTCTGCCGGCGCAAGACCAACGAACCACCCGTGCGTTGCTCCGCCGCTCTCCGCGCTGGCAGTGCCGGTCTTGCCGGATACAGGCACGCCGCCCAGCGATGCTGCGCCCGCCATGCCAAAGCTGGCCGAGTCTGCCAATCCTGCGCGCACAACCTCTGCCGCAGGCTTTCCATACTGCGCAGCCAACTCGATTGCCAGCGACCGGTATGCTTCCGCCAACTCCAGAAGCGTAATCCGAATCCCTTCCACACCCAGCGCGGCAAGCTGATTCTGTTCAGCCGTGCGAGGTTCGCGAAACTCCGCAACGCTCTCCTCGCGAGTCAGTCCCGTGGCGCCAAGCAGTCCGCGCACGCTAAGCGCTCTGCGCAAATCCTTCGGCGCAATTGTCCCTGCCAACTCCGCAAAGTACGAGTTGCAGGACCACGCAAGCGCCTGCTCCGCATTCATCGGGTCCGCCGCCGGATGAGAACAGTTGAGTGCGTGCCCGCTCAAGCGCAATTGCCGGCTGCAGGCTACGCGGTGCTCCGGGCTCCAACGCCCATAACGAAGCGCGTAGTAGAGAATCAGGGGCTTCAACGTCGAGCCCGGACTAGCCAGTCCACGGCCTGCCTCTGCTAGGTGGGCAGAGCCCAATAGCCGGCCGGTTCCAATATCCAACACAACCATCCGTGCATCGGAAGCAGCACCGGCAGCACTACTCACCGCACTTTGCCAGTTGCCAACTGCTCCGGGATTACCGCCGCTTGCCCGTGCTGAACCAACTGCGCCAGCACAGGCAAGCCACAACAGCGAAACAGCCAATCCCGTTCGTGATAGCCAAGATTGCATGTCTAAAGTATGAACGACAGCCAGGCGGATCGTAAGTTGTTGTTGGTTGCGCTCCTTCGGATTTCTATGGCGCTACGCGCAGGTTGTCGAACTGGATGCGATTCCACTCCGTCGCCAGCGCGATCATGCCGTGCGTGTGAGCCTCGTCTTCAACTGAAGCCAGCGAGGTCCCATCAAGAAGTGCGTGGATCTGCTTGCCGCTAAAGCGCAACTCCAAATGATGCCACTGGCCGCGATCGACATGCGCGGAGCCGGATGCCAGAGTCACCAGGGGCTGTTTGTACTTTGAGGAAATAAGCTCCCACGCGCCGTCAGGCTTCAAACGCAACACGTAGCCGCTGGGCCACTTGGCGCGGCCATCCTGAAATACATCCGCTGAGTCGATGCGTCCAATAATGGCAGCAGGAGCATCACTTAAAAAGCGTACATCTGCGGATAGGGAGTAATCCTTCCAGTCCGCATTGCCGGCCAGCGTAAATGGATCGGGCATCGGACCCCAGGGAACGGGAAGGGAAGTAATCACCTGCTCCAGGCAACGGCCCGAGCGCCCTGCGCAGGGCTGCGCTTCAAAGGCGCCATTCTGGTCAGAGAGATACTTGGGCGTGTGCCCTTGAGAGGTCTTGTCAAAGTTGTCCGTATAGGGAAACGGAAATGGAGCTGGAGGTGGCGGTGCTGCCGTGCCTTTGCCCTGCCCAGTCGTTGTGGTCAGCGTATAGAGCGAATCGGGGTCGAAGCTGTACTGGAAGTTATTGTTCGACGGAGTCACATCGGCAACATGCTCAAAGGTGCGGGAGCCGTTCGTCTCCCAAATGTGAACTGGAGTGGTAGCAAGCCCGCCGGCCACACTGAACGCAATTGTCTGCGCATGCTTGGCGTTGATGGTTTCCAGAACGACGCTCCAATTCTTCTGGTCCGTGGACCGAAGAGCTACATAACTTCCCTTTTCAGAAAGATTGCCAGACGCCGAATCGAGATACTGCCATCCCGGCTGCGCAAACTGAGTGGTGTGAGCCGTTGCCCAGATTGTTCCCTGAACATCGTAGTGCCCAGACCAGGGAGTGTTCGCGTACATGAGTCCGGAATTTGGAGCGGCCAGATTGTCGTAGTAGGAGGTGATGGGGCTCCAGATTTCGGTAGATGTGAGCGAGCCTTCCAGATAGTTCTGGTTATACAGGTGGGCAAGAATACGGCCGCCTACAGGCCAGTCGCGGCTCACAAAGGGCCCGCCTCCGCCGTTAGGCTGATCTTCGCTCGACCAGAGCGGCTTTCCAGTCTTTCGCGCTGCATCCGTGGTGGTGATCTTTCCGTCCATCAACGGGTAATGCCCGCCAATAACCGCTATATCTCCGGCCAACTCCGGGTCTTTCAGCATCTCATCTGCAATCGACCATTGACCGGCGCCCTGCCCTGGATACTCGTCACAGCAGGCAATCTTCGTCGAGAGATGGCTGGCCAGCAGTTGCCGATGAAACTCCTTGATAAACCCGATGTCGTAGACCTTCTCGTTCCACGGCCCGGCGTAAGCAATGTCAAGCCCGTAGTCCTGCTTTGCCGTGCGGATAAAGTCGACCAAATAGGCAGCCATTTTTGGCGTGTAGAGCGTTGGCTTTCCACCCACGGTGTCACCAACCCACCCAGGTGCGCCCCAGGGCAGAATCTCAAGAACAATCCCCGGGTTCCGCTTGTGCGCCTCTACCATCAGCCACCACTCGTAGCCGCGTGTCGAGTCATGATCGGTGGCCGTACGCATGTGGCTAGGCTCGGAGCCATCCGTCGAGTTGACGTCTCCTCCTATCTCGACCTTCAAATGCTGCAAGGCCGCGCCATAGCCCGGCTTGAAAAGGTAATCGAGTATTTCGCTCCGCTGCGGCTCGGGATAATCGATGAGCAGGCGTGAAGAGGCGCCGGCGCTTGCAGCGCCGAGACCGTCGAAGATGCGCCCTTTGCTCTGGCCGTCCAGTACAACTTTTGTTTGTTGTGCGATTGCAAGTGCGGAAGACAGGCAAAGCGCCGCTCCAAAAAGAAGCATGGTTGCACCTGACCAACGATGCGAAACTTGCAGTGTGTTCTTCATCATCTCCTCACTATCTCCCAGTTACTCGTAGCGCAGTCTCAATTTCCTCAAGTGTCTTTCCGCGTGTCTCCGGCAGTCGCTTGTAAAGAAAGAGCAAGCCTGCCAGGCAGATTGCGGCGTAAGTCCAAAAGACGCCCGCCGTCCCGAGCGCAACATTCAAGGACGGAAAAGTATAGGTAAGCACGAAGCAGCCAGTCCACAGCGCTGTAACCGAAATCGCCATGGCGCTGCTACGAATCCGATTGGGAAAAATCTCCGCGATCACAACCCAGGTAACCGGCGCCAGCGAGAGGGCGTAGAAGGCGATGGCGGCAAGAACCAGCACGAGCATCGGCCTCCCTTGTATATGCAAACGGTAAAACATGCCGAGGAGCGCGTAGACAATTACCAGCCCAGAGATTCCGCCGAGCAGCAAGAAGCGCCGACCGTAGCGATCAATAGCTGCCAGTGAAATCAGCGTGAAGACAACATTCACTGTACCTGTAATCACGATGTTGAAGAGGATGCCAGACACCTGATACCCAGCCGCGGCAAAAATCTCCTGGGCATAGTTGAAGATCACATTAATGCCGCACCATTGCTGCAGAACGGCAAGGGTAACGCCAAGCATCAGAACTTTGCTCATCCCGGGTGCTTGCAGGTTGAGCAACATTGAGCCTGGCGGGTTTGTGCCGCTGGCGGTCTTGAAATCGAGGAGGACCTGTTGTGCGTAGGCTCGTCCTCCGAGACGCTCAAGTACTCGAAATGCTAGTTGATCGCGTCCCTTTGAGGCCAGCCAGCGCGGGCTTTCAGGAACGAAAAAGGTTGCGGCAAGAAACAGCAGCGAAGGAATAGCCGTGACCGCAAACATCCAGCGCCATCCACATTGGCCGTTCCATGAAGCCAGAATCTCCTGCGCCGTAACACCTGAAGCCACAGGGCGGGCAATAAGCCAGTTGGCCACTTGCGCTAGCAGAACTCCAAACACAATCGCCAACTGATTGAGTGAGACCAGCCTTCCGCGCAGGTGAGCTGGTGAAATTTCAGCGATGTACATTGGCGAGATACCGGAGGCGAGACCGATTGCATAGCCGCCCAGCATTCTCCAAATTACAAAAGCTGTGAACTGCGGCGCGAGTCCGGTTCCCAACGACGAGAGCGCAAAGACCAGTGCGGCCAGCGTGAGCAGCCGCTTTCTGCCAAAGCGATTGCTCAGGGCTCCGGAAGAGACAGCGCCGATAAGACAACCAATCAGCGCGCAACTCATCGCCCAGCCTTCAAGGGATGGCGAATTAAGGTGAAAGTAGAGTTCGTAGAAAGGCTTTGCGCCGCCGATCACGACCCAGTCATAGCCAAACAGCAAACCGCCTAGCGCACCGGCCGCTGCGGCCAGCCAAATATACCCAGAGTGGAAAGTGCCCTTGCATTCTAAACTTGTATCGGAAGATGGCATGGAAGGCATCATAACGCGGCTTGCCCTTCCTGCGTCTGCTTTCGATCAAGCCACAGTAACGTCTCTGCGGCAAAAAGATGATTGGGGTCCTCGGAGAGCACGTCGCGGAGCAGCCGGTCGGCTGTCTCAGCATCGCCGAGTGCATCACTTGCCAGAGCGCTCAATAAGAGCGACTCCACTCGATTGCGCTTTCGCAGGTCGTCCTCAAAGAGCAGCATGTTGGGCAACGAAGTGGCAAAGTAGTCGATCTTCGGCTCAGCCAGCATTTGCTTTCTCGCAAAATCAGCCAGGCCTGAAAGTAGCTCATGAGCGGTCTCACTTTTGCCAAGCGCCTTCAATGCGAGGGCTTGGAAATATGTATGGATTCCTATGGACGGAAGAGGTGCAACTGCAGCATCCCAGTGTTGGCGCGCGAGTTTAAAATCACCAAGCTTCGCCGCAGCACAGCCAGAGAAGTAATCAAGATCGCGCTCCAGAGTGAGCAGATGTTTGCCTTCGCCCAGATTGTGAGGATAGTGCCTTGCAGCCTCAAAGTGATCGAGCGCCTCGCGAGCTTTGCCCGCTGCCAGCGCGTCACGGCCTAGTTGTCTATGGGCAAGAGCATACTGAGCTGAGACCAGTCCCTCGCCACCTTCCCACGGGCTGAAGTGCCGCGTACTCAAATGCTCCAGAGCCAACTCCCATCTGTCGCACTGGTTCAGCAACGTGATGTACTCCACTGTGAGATCGTCCCTGTGCTCCACGAGCGCTCGATGCTGATCGAGTAACTGGAGTCGTTCTCCCGGCGCGGTCAGGCCTGTTCTCTTTTTTAGCTGGTCCCATTCGTACAGAACTCGCGCATCATCTGGGCTGGCGGCAAAAGCTCGCGCATACATGCGGTCGGCGGCTTCAGAGTCATGCAGTACATTAAATTCTGCAATACCAAGATTTCTCCATGGGATCGAGAAATCTGCGTCTAATTGCACCGAGCGATGCCAGCAGAGTATTGCCTCTTGATAGCGACGCTTATCGTAGTAAAGATTGCCGAGATAGTAGTTCGCCTTCGCGCCTTCTGGCTTTTTCCTGGCGCAAGCTTCCAGCACCATCATCTCCTCAATGCGTGCCGGGAAACAGTAGCGCGAGGAGGCTGCTTCGGCCTGATCCACATAACGGCTAGCGTGCGCTTCGAGTCCGAGCAAAGCCGCGAGCCACGAGGCTGTATACATCAGCATCGGGTGACTCCAACGCGACTCCTGGATACAGGCATCTAGGAGAGCGTAGGCATCATCGCGAAGCCCAGACCAGGCGAGATCGTAAGTTACATCGAGAAGTGTTTGGACGTCTCCTTCGAGCGCAGCAACAAATGCGCGGAGTTGCTCCTGTTCGCGGGTCAACAGGAAGCGCTCCGCTATTATGCGGAAGCAAAGCGGGTCCAACTCCAGAGTCTCGGCTACGAGAATCCGGGCGTCTTCTGAACGGCCCATGCGGCGCAGCAATGCGGCCTTCAGACTGCGTGCATCCAAGTTTGCAGTGTTGGTGAGCAGGCTTGACTCCACCTGCTCCATCGCAAGGTAAAGGTTTCCTCGTCCTGTGCTAATCGAGGCTAGAGCGTAGTATCCTGCGCTCTGCCATGCGTAATTCCAAATTGATTTGTGAAAGGCGTCGTAAGCCGCCGATGTCTTGCCTTGATACAGCAGCGCCAGGCCAACGTTATAGAACGGCTCTCCATCGTTGGGGTTGGGATTCCTGAGTGTGATGCGGCGAATCGCGCGAGAAAAGTGTTCTTCCGCTATGGCGAACTGCCCTTTCCGCAAATAGCTCAGGCCCATCGAATTATTCAGGCGAGCATCCTCCGGGTCACGCCTTAGGCCTTCGTGCCAGTATGATTCGGCTGAGCGTGTGGCGTGACGGTACTGCTCAAGATGAAGACCGGTCAGGTACAACTCGTCGGCGCTTGCAATCTCTTCTGGTGGAGGAGGCTCTGTCGCAGGAGCGGGAGCCTCCTTATCCTGAAGCTCCTCAGGCTGGTAAGCGATCAACTCATCACCACCACTGTCCAGGATGGATAGCCGGTACTCATGGCGCTTGGCTCCAGAGACCTCGAGTGTCCTCACAAAGGGCTCGCCGGGCACAAGCTCTACCTTGTCTTCCATTACAGGCTGGCCTGCACGGGTGAGCACCACGCGCACCTGTTGGCGTGACGTCACGCATACTCCCACGCGCACGGTGTCCTGCTCAAATTCCAGATTCACAGCCGCCAGTGTGTTGGCATTCTTTACAGGTCCGATCTTCTGGATTGGATACCAGTATTGACTGAAGGTTCGTGTCTCCCAGGGCTGCAGCCATGAGAAATCAGGCTGGTTGTCCGTAAAGGCACCGGCCATCAATTCGATATAAGGACCGCCCTCGTCCGTCAGGTTGCGGTCCCATGCATAACCAAACTCGGCATTGCCCCACGTCCACATCTTTTTGCCCGGAGCTACGCGATGATTTGAGGTATGCACTACTCCGGCCTCGCACCCATGATCGTAGCCACCGAAGAAGTCGTACTTTGAATCCGTGATCATGTAAGAGGTGGGAACTGGAATGTTCTTGTACCAGGAAATGTCAGTTCCTGGGCTATAATCGATGCCGTAATAGCTGCCACGAGCTAGCGGAAACGAAGAGATTGCACGCTTTGCATGGTCAGCGACAAAGGCTACGTCAGGCGGGAAAAAAGCCTGATATTGATCGTGAACACGGACTGCGACATTGGCCCACCATAGGAATGTCTGTGGCAACGGGGTCCGATTGTAAAGCCTCACTTTGGCCTCGATAACCGACTTGCCTGGACCAAGGTGGATCCCGACCATCCCTTTCATCCTGAGCATGGGATCATGTTCGCTCAGCCATACGGTACGGCTGCCATCAGAATGCTCCTCGATGGAGGCATGCACAGGCATATATGTTGAAGGACGGTGATGCTGAGGCCAGTTGAACTCGATACCGCCAGAGATCCACGGCCCTAGCAGCCCCACAAGAGCCGGCTTGATTACATCCTGCCTGTAAAAGAAATCGTACTGGCAGGTCTTGTCTAGACCGGCATGAATGCGGCCGCCAATCTGTGGGAGGATCATCAACTGGATGAACTCGTTTTCCAGCATGATTGCCCGATAAGTCGCATCCACCTTCTCCAGGGCTACACGGTCAGTGAATGCATTTGGATAGACTTTTCCACTACTTCCCTGATAGACCCGCTTTTCAAGGAACATGGGATTGGGGTCGGCATCCTGCACGGGATAGGTGGGAATGACCACCTGCTGCTCCCAGCAGCGGACTTGATTGGATTGAACTGCTTCGCTCACGTGACTAGAACCTCAGTAACAAACAGAATCCTGGGCATGAAAAAAGCGCGTATGGCAACTCGTCGTACGCCCTTGCTCTCATTCACCGTTAACGTACACGCTTGGGAGAATCCTGTCAATTCCAATCGACTACAGCCTGGTAAGCTTCACGAACATCTGCAATGATAAGGGCTCAGATAGTGGGGCTATGAAGCCGATTTAGACGCTCCAGTGTGTGCGCATCTGCCGTACAATCTACCTTCGAGCAAAATCATATGAAGCAGCCAAGTATCAAAGACATTGCAGAAGCGCTCGGTATCTCAATCGGCACAGTAGACCGTGCCCTGCATGAGCGCCCCGGCATCAATCCCTCAACGCGTGCAAGCGTGTTGAAGAAAGCCGAGCAACTCGGCTACCGGCCCAATGTGGCCGCCCGCTCATTGAAACTCAACCGCAAACTGCGTGTTGGCGTTTACCTTCCTCGACAAATTGCTTCGTTCTTCGATCCGTTGCGCGCTGGAGTGCTAGCAGCAGCTTCCGCGGCAAGCGGGGCCAATGTGGAGCTGGTATTCAGGTCATTTGCAAGGCTCGATGAGGGGGACGTGGAATTGCTAGTGGCCGACACAAGTCAGAAGTTTGACGGCATCATTGTAGCTCCGGGTAATCCACGCCATATTGTGCCTGTCCTGCGCAAACTCTCTCGCCGAGGACTCGTTATCGTGTGCGTTGCCAGTGATGCACCGCGCAGTGAGAGCCTGGCCACAGTTACAGTGGACGCGCCTACCAGCGGCGGCATTGCAGCTGAGATTTTCGCGCGCACGCTTCTAAAGCCGGGATTAATAGCTACCATTACAGGCGATCTCAACACGTGCGACCATGCGGAGAAGCTTCGTGGGTTCAAAGCAAATCTCTCCCTGTTTGCTCCTCATCTAAGGCTCCTTCCAGCAATCGAGTCACACGAACTGCCCAGAGAGGCATATCGTCAGGCAAGAGCTCTGTTATCCCGCATGCCATACCCGTTAGGAGTTTACATAAGCACAGCCAACAGTGCTCCGGTGCTACGTGCGCTTAAAGAATCAAAGATGCTTGGCAAAGTTCAGGTAATAGCAACGGATCTATTTCCGGGACTCGTTCCGTATATTGAATCCGGAGATATTCTGGCGACGCTTTACCAGCGCCCGTTTCGCCAGGGAAAGACGGCACTCGAAATTCTCTTATGTAACCTGGTGGACGGCGTAAGACCCAAGCCAATCACACGCCTTGCTCCACATATCATTTTGCGCAGTAACCTCGCCCTGTTTGAGAGTCATGAAAGCGATTCAGCCAATGAGGGTGGGCAGAGGGGCGAAGTTTGATGGTGAGGGAGATCCATTGCTCATGAATCGATGCGAATTGGAGAGTGATTTCACGGATGCGTAACCGCAGAGAGTTTATTAGCAATCTGGCAAGCATTGCGGGACTATCAATGCTCCCCGCCACGCTGCGCGCGACGGCAGGCCCGGTGAAGAGGCCGAACGTTGTCTTCTTCCTGATCGATGATCTGGGGTGGGGTGATTTGGGATGCTATGGTAGTACATTCCACGAGACGCCGCATATTGACCGTCTAGCGCAAGAGAGTATGCGTTTTACGAATGCATATGCCAGTGCTACAGTATGCTCGCCGAGCCGTGCGGCGATTCTTACAGGCAAGTCTCCCGCGCGTCTGCAACTTACGCAGTGGATTCCCGGAGTGACCTATCCCCTCAAGAGGCTTATAGAGGCGCCGGTGTCACTCCACCTTGACTCTGAGGTCCAGACCCTGGCGCAGATGATGAAGCATGCGGGCTATCAGACAGCGGCCATGGGAAAGTGGCATCTGGGCGGAAAAGGATATCTACCTGAGGATTTTGGTTTCGACGTAAATATCGCAGGGGATGATCACGGACATCCGCCATCCTACTTTGGTCCCTTTGACTTTCATAATCTTGCTGGCTATACCAATGGTGATTACCTGACAGATGTACTTACGGAAAAGATGGATGAATATGTGCAGCAGGCGGCCAGAAAGGGTCCGTTCTTCCTCTATATGGCCGAGTATTCAGTGCATCTCCCTTTGGTAGCAAAGCACGCAATGATTGAGAAATATCAGCGCAAGAACGGAGGAGATGATGGGCCTGACCCTGCGTATGCGGCGATGATTGAAAGCACAGACATGGCGCTGGGAAGCTTGCGAGCAGCTTTGGAAAGAGCTGGTGTAGCAGACAATACGATCATTATTCTTACTTCAGACAATGGAGGAGTTGGGTTTCAAGGTCGCAATCTGCATCGCATTGCCGACAACGGCGGACTGCATGGCGGAAAGGGGTTTCTCTATGAAGGTGGGATTCGTGAGCCGCTGATAGTGCATTGGCCGGGGATTACAAAGCGAGGCAGTGTATGCAATGTCCCGGTGGCCGGAGTTGATTTTATGCCCACGATTCTGAAGATGGCAGGGGTCGGCCCTGCGCCTTCGCCCTGCGATGGCCTTGACATCAGCAGCGCGCTTTGCGGTGGGCAGCTTGAAAGGAGCGCGCTCTATTGGCACTACCCTCATTACAGCGACCAGGGTGGAACGCCGAGCGGTGCGATTCGAAAAGGGGACTGGAAGCTGATTGAGTTCTTTGAAGACGGCCATCTTGAACTGTACAATCTCGCGTTGGATCCTGGCGAGCAATACGATTTTGCTTCGACGTACTCTGACAAGGCGTCTGAACTGCGGAGTGAATTGAGGGTATGGCGAGGAAAGATGAACGCAAGTATGCCGCAGCCAAACCCGGAATACAGGGCAATCAAGGCCCAGGCAAGCATCGAACGCCAGGGCTGTAGTTGGAAGCCTGGACCCACTTGTGTTGAAGATTGAAACCAAAGTGGTAGCTGTTGCAGCTCACTGGCCAGTACTCAGTCGTTGGTATGCGCTGTCGCTGCAGTTGATCCTTAGCCCACGCTGGGAGCAAGCGGTAGTGTTAGCGTGATTTGCGCTCCACCCTTCTCGCGATTCCATGCGGTTACATCCCCTCCATGAGCACGCGCAACGGCATCGATGAATGCCAGGCCCAGTCCGTGACCATTCGAGTCTCTGCCCTTCACTCGGCGCTCGAAAAGATGGGGGCTAACGTCAGCAGAGAACCCTGGACCGTCGTCCTCCAATATCAGCGAAGCAACGCCATTATCTGCCTGAAGTTGGATCACTACCGTACAGGCGGCGGGCAGATGCTTGAGTTCATTGTCGAAGAGGTTTGCAACCATTCGATGAATCAATGCAGCATCCGCTTCGATATGGAGCGGGCCGCCGCTGCGAAGGCCGATATGCAGGCCTCTCTCAGCCATGCTGGGCTCGTACAAATCGATCATTACCCTGAGCAACTCATCCAAGTCGATCTTGCTTGGAGTAAGGCGAAGTGCATCCGCCTTTGCCTCGGCAACATCGAGCGACTGATTCAAGAACTCTGTCAGGCGGTCTAACTCCTCGATGACAGCGACGATGGGTTCAGCCTGCTCACCATGTGTTGAGACGGACAATGACATCTCAAGCTTTCCTCGGATTGCTGTCAGCGGACTGCGCATGTCGTGCGCAAGCGAGTCGGTTATCGTATGCAGTTGGTGCATGGAATTTTCAATGCGGTCCAGCATTCGATTCAAAGTGAGGGCCAGTTGCGCCACTTCATCATTTCGCTCTGTTGTCGGCACCCTGGCATTCAAATCGGAATGGCCGATTCTCGATGCGGCCTCAGTGATCCTTCGAACGTGACTGAGCATACGCCGAGTTGTGAAGAAGACGATTGTGAAGCCGAGTAAAACGATCAGGAGCCACAGGAGAAAGAAGCGCAGGCGGAGGCTTCTCAGGACCCGCAGTTCATCGCGCTCCGAGAGCCCGAGGTAAATCCGGCTGCCATCGTCAACTCGAAGGGAAGCAACCCTAAATGGCACTGAGAGCCCGTTCACGCGGAGATCTGTTGGCTCGTCAGAGATCATCTTGCTGGCTTGGATTGCTTGCAGCGTCTGTTGTCCACTGCCCTCTCCAACCCACAGCCTAAGTGCTCCATCGCTGCCTGCCTGCAGAAAGAATACAGAATCATTCGATCTGTTCTCAGAGCGTAACTTGTTTGGAATCTCGTTCTCGGCCAGCTCCGCAACCTCTCCAACGACCCGGTCATAGAGGGCGTCTTTCGGTGTTCGCTCCGCAACATCGCCAAGGACTTCTACCTCTCCTGAAAGCCAGGCATCACTTCGCTGCTTGATGTCATTCGCAATAAAGCGGTGTAAGAAGATGAAGACAATCAGAGTACCAATGGCAAAAGCCAGGGTGGCCCAGAGCGATATTCGCCAGGCAGCACTGTGCACCTTCGACTTAACGATCCTTGAGGACATAGCCCACACCTCGCAATGTGCGAATCAGGGGAAGCTGTCCCTTGCCGTCTACTTTGCCGCGCAGGCGGTAAATGTGAACATCAACAACGTTTGTGTCGGGCTGAATGCGCATCCCCCACACCTTGTCGAGTATCATCGACCGCGTAACCACTCGGCCGGCATTGCGGCAGAAATATTCCAGAAGGACAAACTCTTGCGGTGTGAGTTGCAGCACCTGGCCGGCGCGGGTTGCCTCACGGCGAAGCAAGTCAAGTTCAAGATCGAGAACTCGCAGGCGCGTTGCCTCGCTGCCTGGCGGGCTGTTACGCTTGAGCAGATTGCGTAGCCTTGCCAATAACTCCGCAAGCGCGAAAGGCTTGGTAAGGTAGTCGTCCCCGCCCTGTTCCAGCCCCGTGACCCTGTCGTCTACTGATCGACGAGCGGACAGAATCAGTACCGGAGCCCGAACGCCAAGTTGCCGCAAACGAAGGATCAGGCTGATGCCATCTTGGTCGGGCAGTCCAAGATCGACAATCAAGATGTCGAATACATTCTCAATTGCAAGTTGGACAGCGGATTTTCCGTCTGCCGCGGCATCAACCTGATACCCAGCCTCCTCTAGTGAGCATTTCAGAAAGCTCTGTATGTCGAATTCGTCTTCCACAAGAAGGAGTCGCATAAGGGGATATTAGTGCATTTTGTGAAAGATTTTCACATTTCAGAGAGGTTGGATGGCGGCCCAAGGTAAGATCAGCGCGAAAAATGAACGATTTGTCATGATTGCGTTGGGTCACCGTCATGTCAATTCTCTATGATCTATAGCATTGCCGCCTGAATGAACGGATTGTCATCAATGCTAGGCTGCCTGTGTGCTATCTAAAGGTTACCAGCTTTCGTCTCAACTAGTACGCACTGCCCTCAGCCAGAAGCGACTGAATTGCTCTGGCTGGGTTGAAGTCGCGGGAAGACATTCATGATCCGAGAGGTTACAAATATCAGAGTGCCAACGGCCCAATCTTTGGGAATATTGAACACGACACCAATTGCAGATGCCTTCAGTTCAGGCTTGCAGTTGCCGTCTGCGCTCGATCCGCACCTTGAAGAGGCGATTCGCCATGTGCTGGACAATCCTGGAAGCCTTGTTCGACCACGGATGGTCTACCAGGTCGCTACCGCTTATGGTCTTGGCAATGCTCGCGCCAAGGATCTGGCCGTTGCGCTGGAGTATTTCCACACGGCATCGCTCATTTTCGATGATCTGCCCTGCATGGACAATGCACAGAAGAGGCGAGAAGTTCCTTGCGTCCATGTTGCATACGGCGAGGCTGGCGCGATTCTTACCGCCCTCGCTCTCATCAATCGGGCCTACGCTCTCAGTTGGCGTGCAGCTTCAGGATCTCCGCAAACATCCCAGTCAGGGGCATTGGCCTATCTTGAAGAGTGTCTTGGCATAGGAGGACTGCTCAACGGGCAAAGCCTTGACCTGCACTACTCAGGGTTGCCACACAACCGAGAGACCACGGAGGCGATCGCACGTGGCAAGACGGTATCATTGATCCGGCTTACACTGGTGTTGCCCGCATTGTTGGGCGGTGCGCCGCAGCGAGAGATTCAATTGCTCGAGCGGATTGCGCTCTGCTGGGGACTTGGATACCAAATGGTTGATGATTTGAAGGACGTCTTTGATAGTGCGGCCGACGCAGGAAAGACTGTTGCCCGGGATTTGTTACTCGATCGGCCGAACGTGGCATCGGTGATGGGAGCCTCCGGGGCAATTCTTAGGCTCAATCGATTCATTCGCATCGGTGATACAAATCTTGGCCTGCTTCTCAAAGCAAGACCTGAAGTGTCTTTCCTTGCAAAGTTGCGTAGCGACCTGGAAGAGGAACTAATCCGGGTCACGCAAAATGCCTGTGTGTTGATCGCGGGGGAGAATAAGTGATCTTTCTGAAACTAATCTTGACAAATCTTCGCCGCCATCGTATTAGGACACTCATCAGCGTTGCGGGTATAGCGTTCAGTGTTGCAGCCATGTTGACTGTTGTCACAATTCTGCAAGGCGCAATAGGCATGTTCTCCGGAATCCTGTCGAGCGATAGCGAGATCATTGTCTTCGAGCGAAATGTTTCGGATCTCTTCTTCAGTAATGTGCCCGCCGCGGCGGTTCAAGAGATTGCTGGTTGGCCTATGGTCCTCCATGCTGACCCGGTGCTGTTTGGAATCGTCTCCAGCGCGGACCATCCCATCATTACATGTTTCGGCGTGACGGCTGCAGACGCACGCATACGCAAGGCAATATGGATTTCAGGCGATAGGCTCACATTTGCCCAGCACACAGACGATGTTGTTCTTGGAGAACGGGCGGCGGATTTTATGAACGCGAGGCTCGGTGATCATGTGCCGATAGGGCACGTCGTCTTCCATGTCATAGGCATTCTGAAGACAGCCAATGGGTTTGAAGACGGCGGTGTGTTCATGCCCCTCGCTTCTGCGCAGACCTTCTTTCATAAGGAGGGCACATCATCCGTAATTACCATCAAATTACGTAGCAAGGACAATGCTGCACAGTTCAAAGCCATGGTCAAAGCCAAATTCGCCAACATGATTGGTCTGGAAGACGCAGAATTTACCCGCTCCTATTCGCAGTTCAAGATTCTGAAAGCGACTGCTTGGGCAGTAGGCGGATGTGGCTTGATCCTTGGAGGCCTGGGTGTGGCAAACACCATGATTATGTCGGTCTTTACGCGAATTCGAGAGATCGCAATCCTGCGCGTTAATGGATTCTCGAACCTGCAATTGGCGGGAGTGATCTTTGGTGAGTCAGCGTTGGTCTCTATCATCGGCGCGCTGGCTGGATTATCGATTGGTACTTGCTTTTTATACATGCTCAAGTTAGTGCCAGCACTTCACGGTTATGTGAATGTGGCAATTGAGCCAGTAGTCTTGCTGATTGTGATTGCGCTGGCCTTGCTTACCGGAGTGGCTGGCGCTCTCTATCCAGCCCTTTATGCAATGCGCGTACGTGCGGTGGAGGCGCTTCGTTTCGAATGAAGAGAAATCAGGTGAATGAATCGAAGAGCGTTGTACTGTGCGCTGAGGATGTGTGGAAGAGCTATGATGATGGGGCCATCACGGTTCTGAAAGGTGCGAGCTTTCAAGCAGTAGCGGGTGAGACCGTAGCGCTTTGTGGCCCATCAGGCTGTGGCAAGAGCACGCTTCTGCACTTGTTTGGCGGGCTTGATTCTGCCGATCGAGGGCGCATTTCAGTCAACTGTAATGAGATCAATCGCCACAGCAACCTGTTGCATTTGCTGAGGCATGAAGTTGGCTTTGTCTTTCAGCTCCACAATCTGATACCTGACCTCACGTTGAGAGAAAACTGCATGATTCCAACGGTTGCCGCTAGCGTCGATCAACTGATTGCGGAGGCTCGCCTCAAAGATCTTACAGACCGCGCCGGCCTTGGTCATCGCTTGGATCATCGTATTCAGAAATTGTCAGGTGGTGAGCGTCAACGCACTGCACTGTGCCGCGCGTTGATGAACAAGCCAAAGATATTGCTGGCGGACGAACCAACCGGCTCGCTGGATGAGCGCACGAGTGGCACTGTGTTTCAACTCCTGCTCGACATTGTTGCTACTGAGGGGGTGACGCTTTTGATGGCAACCCACGATCGCGGTCTGGCCGCACGATGCGACCGGATTTTGGAGATGCACGAGGGGAGAATCCATGAGTCCCGGAACGCTTGATGCGATGCCGCTTGCTCGCAAAGCCTCATTGGGCGTTGCCAACGCTGCCTGGCACAGCCTGCTTTGGCTTACCGTCGCAAATGTCATCGGAGTTCTGATTGCGGTTCTTCTGCTTTTCCCAGTATTGAACAAAGTGCTTGGCGAGTGGACATATGGTCGGTGGGTTATTGTCCACATGAACTTGGAACTCTATGGATGGTCGAGCCTTCCGTTGGTTGGTTTCCTCTTCAATGCATATGGGGCAGATCGAGAGTCGATGTCAAAGTGGTGCCGACCAGTTTTATGGGTCTGGTCTGCAGCAATGGTTGTGGGCGTGTGCTCATGGCTGTCCGGGCAATCCAGCGGCAAGCTGTTCCTTGACTGGAGTGGGTATGCTCGCGTCTTCTTTCCTATCGCGATTCTAGTCTTATGGCTGTTCATCGCAATCGCGTTTGCGCAGGGCCCGCGCGGCAAAGCAGCATATGCGACATTCGCGGTGCAAGGCGCAAAGTTGCTCGGGCTAGTGCTTCTGTTTGTAGTCCCATTTCTGATCTATATTGCTTCCAGTCCTGCATTCTACCCGGCGATCAATCCTGATACAGGCGGCCCGACCGGAGCAAGCCAGCTTGAGTCGTCGCTGATTGTTGTTGCAATTCTTCTCATGCTCCCTTACGGCCTGACACAGCGCAAGCCAGGCAGTTCATGGATGATATTCACTGCTTGGGTAATCATGATTGCTGAGTTCATTCTGTGCATCGCACTTGGTCGTGCAGACATCAGCCATCATAGTCCCATGCAGTACATCAGTCTTGGCAGCCTGCTTGCATGGTTGCCGCTTACGCCTGCATACTATGCACGCTTTGAGTGGCATGCGGCAACGCGACTCTGGCGCGTCGCCTTTCTTGCCTGGTGGTCGGCACTCGTACTCACTGGCTGGGTCCTCTTCCTTCCCGGCGTTCTTGACCATTTCAAATTTACCGACGGCTTGGTTGGCCACTCCTTTGTTGCCATGGCAGGCTTCACGTCCAGTCTCCTCATCTTTATGATGGTTCAGCTTATGGGCGACGACGGGTGGATATTCAACGGTGCGCGATCCTTCTACCTCTGGAACGGAAGTGTCATCTCCTATGTTGTGTTGATGACGATCGCTGGATGGCGGGAGGGGTTGGACCCCACCTTCACTATTGTTCCAGGCATGGCTCGCAATCTAATCTATGGCCTTCGCCTCATCACCGGGATACTCATGTTCTTTGCATCCCTTGAATGGTTTCTTGATGCTACAGCATTGCTTCGCGAACGCGGGCATGTTTCAAGCCCTGACCACTTTGCACAGGAGACAACCGCATGAATCGTTCGATCCTCTTTGGATATCAGCTTGTTATTGGTCTTTCTGACACGCTTACCGGCCTAATGCTTATCGTTGCGCCGGCGTACACTCTCCAGATGATGGGCCTTCATGTTTCAAGCGACTCAATTCCTTTCTTGTCGTTTATTGGTGCATTCGTCTTCTCAGTCGGCTTGGCGTGCCTTTATGGAGCACTGCTGGTTGCGCGGCGAGGGAGCCCTTGCAAGGTTGAAACAGTCTGGCTGCTGACCGGTATCACGCGCGCCAGTGTTGCCATCTTCATCGTTGCGCAAGTCCTTGCCCATACGCTTGAAGCTGGTTGGGTTACGATTGCAATCTTTGATGGCGGATGCGTTTTGATTCAAGTGGTCGGATTGCGCAAAGGCTGGCTGGCCCATGTTACGCAGTAGATGGCAACAGACCGGATGGCAAGGCGCGAGTCTTGTCGCCATTACGTATGTCCATTTTCTAATCTTTGCCCAGTTCGCCTTTCTAAACCGACTTGCAAGTCTTGGATTGGCCGGAGCGCATTTAAAGGCTGTGATGGCCGCGATGGCAATCGGCGGAATCTCATTTAGTCTGTTCGCACCAAGTCTGAATCGATGGCCATCACCGAACCTTCGGGCCTGCCTTGGGTTGCTTGTTTCGAGCATGGCGGCGTTTCTTTCACTTTTGCCACTCAATTTCACTGGCAGTCTCTGTGTGTCATTCCTCGTCGGCGCCGGACTAGGGCTGCTGACTGTGACCCTGGTGACCCACCTTCGCAAATGGACGGGCAACCAAAACCCGCTGTTGCTCGTAGGTCTCGGTACTGGCACGGGCTATCTCGTGTGCAATATTCCTGCCTTCTTTACTGCTCCCCCTCAGATGCAGACGTTGGCCGCGGGCTTATTGTGCCTAGTCGGAATTTGCATAACTCTCCTGCCCTCGCCCGAGCTACGCGATGAGCAAGCGGAGGCCTCGCAGTCTACGATTCCATATCCTCTTGTACTAGCCAGTTTTGCCGCGCTTGTCTGGCTTGATTCCGCTGCGTTCTTCATCATTCAACACACACTTGTTCTGAAGGCGGATACCTGGCAAGGCACACTTCATCTTTGCTCCAATGGCATGCTCCATCTTGGCGCTGCATTCTTGAGTGTGTGGCTTTTGCGGAGACGAGGGCTTTCGTTTACCCTCGCCACTGCGATTGCTGCACTCGGCGTAGCATGTCTGTTGTTGCTTGAATCTAATCGTGTATTGATTGCGTCAATCTTTTATCCGATTGGCGTATCGCTCTACTCAGTCGCACTCGTCGCGTATCCAGCTTTGCTTGCGCCGGCTGCTTCCATTGCGGAGCGTGGACGGAAGGCTGGATGGATATATGCCATAGCTGGCTGGTTTGGTTCCGCCATGGGAATCGGAATGGGACAGAACCTTGGCCATGTTCCAACCGCATTTGTGTTCGTTGCCGGCGCTGTTGTGCTTCTGCCTGGCATCTATTGGTTGCTTCGTCATAGAACGCGAGAGTTGGCGATAACCGCTCTCGTAGCACTCACGGCCCTCTCCATAAGTCGTGTTCTGCAACCGGCTAAAGCGCCCACCGCACTCTCGCAAGTAGAGCGCGGACGTCAAGTTTATATTTCCGAAGGCTGCATTCACTGTCATTCGCAATACATCCGGCCGAATTCATCTGAAGTACTCATTTGGGGGCCTGTGGAGTCGATTCAGGAACTCCGACTTCAGCATCCGCCGCTTATAGGCAATCGCCGCCAGGGTCCAGACCTTTCGCAGGTTGGTGGACGCCGTTCTGCGCTTTGGTTGAAGGCGCATTTCTACAATCCAGCTGAGGTAAGTGGATCGTCGATCATGCCGACATTCTCCATCCTTTTCCGCAACAGCAGGGGAGACGATCTTGTTATGTATCTCCAGAGTCTGAATGGCAGTGGTACGAAAGAACATCAGAACGCTGAGAGACAGTGGAAGCCATCCCCTGATGCGATGCGTGCGGGCGATTCAGAATTGGGAGAACATCTTTTTCAGCAGGACTGCGCAACCTGCCATCTTGTGGATGGCCAAACGAGACGTCAATGGAAATCCAGTTTCAAGCGGATCCCTCCGAATCTTGCGCTTGGCCCTTTCTTCTATCTGCCTCCTTCCGGTCCGGAAGCCCAGCGCTTGATCCGTCTAGCGCAGATCACCAAGTTTGGAATCCCCGGCACCGACATGCCTGGGCACGAATATCTGTCTGACAAGGAGATTGCCTCCATCAGCCTCTGGCTGTCGCATCTCACCGCGCAATCAAATCAAGAACAATAAAACCCATCGCAAACAGGAGAAGAACCATGAAGGTCTACACCCATTCCATCTTCCTCGCACTCCCGCTACTGCTCGTACCGGCGGTGCTTGCACAGCATCAGACCTTTACCGTGAATCCAGCATCAAGCAATGTTTCCTTTTCCCTGGGTGGCAATACGCATCCTGTGAATGGGACGTTTCACGTCCAAAGCGGCGTAATCGAGTTTGATCGCAGCGCAGCCACGATCTCTGGCAATGTAGTTGTAGCCGCGGGTAGCGGCGACAGCGGCGACAAGGGCCGCGACCGCAAGATGACAAACGATGTCCTGGATGCGGCCCATTTCGCGGATGTGTCTTTCGTACCGAAGAGCTATCAGGGGACAATTGCAACCACTGGCGACTCCACCATCCAAGTGACTGGAGTCTTCACTCTGCACGGCTCAGCGCATGATCTCACTGTTCCCATGCAGATTCATATGGATGGAATTAACCTCACGGCCAAGACACACTTTACCATTCCATACGTCCAGTGGGGCCTGCATGACCCAAGTGTGTTTATCCTCAAAGTTGCCAAAGAAGTTGGGATTGATCTCGCGCTTTCAGGTACTGTTGCTGGCCGGGGATAGGTCGAACTGAAATAGCGGCCATGACATTTGTGCCCTGTTAAACCGCCACAAGTCTTCTCCAGAAGCTTGTGGCGGTTTAACATGTGAATTCATCTTGCGTGTGCCTCAGCGGTGTACCTTGCAAAAGGGGCATCACGTCAGCAGAAATGCGCTAACGCCTTTCTCGGTTCTTGCAGA
>Ga0316226_1001149_pt1 | contig 30352 bp, 21 predicted proteins | sample TBH18017metaG_FD_206009 | JGI IMG/M metagenome (GOLD analysis project Ga0316226, IMG submission 206009) | Freshwater microbial communities from Trout Bog Lake, Wisconsin, USA - TBH18017 | ecosystem: Environmental > Aquatic > Freshwater > Lake > Hypolimnion/Profundal zone | place: USA: Wisconsin...
GCCGCCAGCGTACCGCCAGCGACGGCGACCCCGAGTAGAACCGATAGAATCTTCTTCATGACATGTCTCCTGCTTGTTGATTGTCTCGCGCACCATGCGCATTGGATCACCGTTAAGCAGCCTAAGCCGCAGGAGGCTTTCGATCTATGGGGTGTAACCCTACGCCGGAAGTCGCGGCGTATGAGAGCCAGGCGCTCACGCCGGCGTCAGGCCCTGCAGCGCAGTCCGGATTCTGGCGACCAGATCGGCAATCGGCATGGCCTTGGACAGCATGGTCTCGCCGTCCGCGTTCGTCTTGAGCCGCTCACTTCTGCTCACCAGCGAGGTCAGGAAGATCACCGGGATGCCCCGCAGCGCCGGCTGTTCCTGCAACTCGGCCGCGACCTGCCCCCCATCCTTGCCCGGCATGTCCACATCCAGCAGAACCAACGCCGGACGGTACTCGAGGCACGCTCGAATCGCGTGCGCCGGACAGGTCTCGGCCCGGACACAGAACCCGTGCCCTTCAAGGCCGGCCTTCAGGACTTGCCCAATCGACTCCTCGTCGTCCACGATGAGAATGCGTATTTTAGGGGTTCTCATTGCTGCGGTCCTTCCTTACGGCATCTGACATCACGCGGGCTCGCGGGGCAGAACCAGCCAGAAGGTGCTCCCCTGGCCAAGTTCGCTTTCGACGCCAATCCGCCCGCCATGGGCTTCGACAGCCATCTTGCAGAATGTCAGTCCCAGGCCCGTGCCAAGTCGATGCCGGCGGTCTTCGACCTGACCGAACTTCTCAAAGATTCGCTGATGAAACTCGGGAGCGATCCCGGGGCCGTCGTCGCAGACGGCGATACGGACCTCGCCATGGGCTGGCGTGACGACAATGCGGACGTTACCGCCTGCCGGAGTGTACTTGATCGCGTTGCTGATCAGGTTCTGAAACACCCGTCGCATCAGGCTTGTATCCACGGTCACAGAAACGAGCGCTTGCGGTGTGTCAAACGTCAACGTCCGGTTTCCAGGCAGCGGCTGTGTGGCGGCAATCACCGCGCGAATGAGCGCGTCCACATCACACGCTTCGCGCTGCAGCTTCATTTCGCCAGCGCCGATCTTGCTGACGTCAAGAATGGAGCCGATCATGATAAGCAACTCCGTCGCGCTGCGTTGCGCAACCGAGACCAGGTTCTGGATGTCGTGTGAAAGCGTCCGCGCCTCGCCGGACTCCAAGATATCCAGGAACCCGCAGATCACGCTGAGCGGGTTGCGTAAATCATGAACAACCATGTGGGTGAGGTCGTCGCGCAATTGCTCCAGTCGGCGCAACTCCAGGTGGGTTCGTACACGGGCATAGACCTCCTCAAACTGGAACGGTTTCGTCACATAGTCCACGCCGCCTGCGCCGAACGCTTTCACCTTGTCGATGGTCTCGCTCAGCGCGCTGATGAAAATGACGGGGATGTCCCTTGCCGCACCGTCGGCCTTGAGCTTTGTGCAAACTTCATAGCCGCTCATCCCCGGCATGTTGATGTCGAGAAGAATCAGGTCCGGCCGTTCCGCGCCGACGGCCTCCAGCGCCTCGCGGCCGCTGAGCACCGCCCGCGTCCGGTAGCCGCGCTCCCCGAGCATTCTCGCCAGCAACAGGACGTTGGCCGGCGTGTCGTCGACGATCAGGATGCCCGGTGCCGAGTGTGGGGTGCCAGCCATCATGGCCTGCCGCCTTCCACACATTCCAGCGCTGCATTCAGCGTTTCCATAAACTCTTTAAGTTTGATCGGCTTCGTGAGGTAACGAAAGAAACCCGCGGCAAGTCCTGTTGCTACATCCCGCGGCATGGCATTGGCGCTGAGGGCAACAACCGGAATGTGTGCCGTGGCCGGGTCGCTGCGCAGGATTCTCAAGGCCTCAATGCCGCTGATTCCCGGCAGGTTGATGTCCATCAGGATCACGCTCGGCAGCACCGTCCGCGCCAGTTCGATGCCGAGCGCGCCGTTGACCGCGGTCACCAGACGGATATCCGGCCGGCGCGCAATCAACTGCTCGACAAGCCTCATGTTTGCCGGGTTGTCCTCGACATACAGCAGCGTACGTTGGACCCCGTCTGTGTTCCCGAGCGCTTCAGAAGTCGGTTTCTCCTCGCTGCTCTGAACAACCACCTGCGGAGCCTCGACCGCCAGCAGTTCGCACCAGAAGACGCTCCCAACCCCGACCGTGCTCTCAACGCCGAGCACACCCTCCATGAGCTCAGCCAGCCGCTTGGTCACAACCAGGCCGATCCCGGTGCCGGCCACACCTCCCGCCTCCTGGCCGAGCCGGTTGAAGGGCTGAAAGAGCTTGGCAACCTTCTCCGGCGGCAATCCCGCGCCCGTGTCCGCCACGCTGATGCGCACGCGCTGCCTGGCGCTCGTGGTGCAGGACACGATCACCGTTCCCTGCTCGCGGTTGTACTTGATCGCGTTCGAAAGCAGGTTGATGACGATCTGCTTCAGCCGGGTCCGGTCAGCCTTGACGAAGACAGGGGAACCGGCCGCGAACGACGGGAAGCTCATACTGATGCCGCGCTGTTGGGCCTGGGGCTCCATCATGGCCTGACATTCAGCCATGATCTCGGCCAGCGAAACGGCCTCAGGAGAGAGCGAGACCTTGCCGGACTCGATCACGGCGAGATCGAGGATCTCGTTGATGAGCTTGAGCAGATGCCACCCCGCCTGGAGAATCTGGGCGATGCTCTCCTTCTGTGAGTCGGTCGGCGATGGCGAGGCCGACTCCATCAGCTGAGCGAAACCCAAGATGGCGTTGAGCGGGCTGCGCAGTTCATGGCTCATGCTGGACAGGAAGTCAGACTTCGCGAGATTGGCCTGCTCGGCCACCGACTTGGCGCCATCCAGTTCGGCATTCCGTTCCTGGAGGACCTGGTCCAGCCGCTTGCGCTCCGTCACATCGCGCGCCGCGGCGAACACGCCCTGCAGCCGCCTGTCCCGGTCATAGAAGGTGGTGGCGTTATAGGACACCACCGTTTCCTTGCCGTCCCTGGCGCGCGCGGTCAGTTCGTAATTCGTGACCTTCTTCTCGCTCAGCACCAGCTTGATGCTGGCTTCGGCGCGTTCCGGATCGATGAAGCAGTTCTTGAAGGGCGCGCCAATGAGCTCGTCCCGCGTGCAGCCGGTGAGTGCTTCCATCTGCTTGTTGACATCCGTGATGATGCCGGCCGGGTCGGTGGTCATGAGCGCGTCGATATTGGACTCGAACAGGGAACGCGTATAAAATTGCTGGTCCCGCAGCCGTTGGGCGAGCTGTTTCTGCTCGGCCTCGATCTCCTTGCGGGCCGTGTTGTCGGTGCCGATCAGGAGATATCCAATGATCGCATCCTGGGCGTTGCGCAGCGCCGTCACTGAAACGACAGCCGGGAAGCGGCTGCCATCTTTGCGGATGTACGTCAGCTCGTAGATATCCTCAATGCCGCGTGACGCCTTGAAGACCAGGGCTTCGAAGCCCGGCGTGATCGGTGTTCCGCGCTCGACGCTCAACGCCTTGGCGCGCGCAATCAGCTCTTGCGGGTCGGAGATGTCGGCCGGCGTGATCTTGTTCATCACTTCAGCGGCGGTGTAGCCCAGCATGCGTTCGGCGCCGACGTTGAAGATCTGGATCACGCCTTTCGCATCGGTCGCAATGCTCGAGAAGTTGGCACTGTTGAAGATCGCGCTCTGCAGCGCACCAGCCTTGATCTCCGTGCCGATGAGCAGATAGCCGATGATCGCATCCTGCGCGTCGCGGAGCGCCGTCACGGAAACGACCGCCGGGAAGCGGCTGCCATCCTTACGGATGTACGTCAGCTCGTAAATGTCCTCAATGCCGCGAGATGCCTTGAAGACGAGGGCTTCAAAGCCCGGCGTGATCGGCGTTCCGAGTTCGACGCTCAGGGCCTTCGCGCGCGCAACGACCTCCAGCGGATCCGAGATCTCGGCCGGCGTGATCTTGTTGATGACGTCGGCTGCCGCATAACCCAGCATGCGTTCGGCGCCGACATTGAAAATCTGGATCACGCCCTTCGCGTCCGTGGCGATGCTTGAGAAGTTGGCGCTGTTGAAGATCGCGCTCTGCAGGGCCCGCGCCTTCAAGAGGGACTCCTCGCGCCTGACCTCGCTGCCCGATGAGACCGGCGTCTCGTCCAAGGGTGCGGGGCTCGGCTCGGCGACTTCACCGACGCGGTCCTGCTGCGCATCTCGATGTTGTTCCATCCGACCCCGGTTCCTGACGTTCTTTTCGTCGGTGGACATCATCGCTCGGATGCGGCGCCGACCTGACCCGGCTCCAGAACCTGTGTCCACTCGCGATCCGGATTGTACGTGTCCATCGCTGCTGCGCGCCGGCACGTCGCCGCGCCCAAGTTGCGCTGGAAGATCATGCCGTCCTGATTCACGATGAACGTCATGATGCCCGAGCTGTCCCATTGCGCCGGATAGGCCACCAGGGCAAAGCCCCCCGTCAACAGGCCGTCATGCATGGCGTTCATCTTTCCGCCGGGTGCCGCCGGGCCTTGACGCGTCAAGATGCGGAAGAGGTAGCCATGAAACGGTTGCGGCCCGCCGGCCCCGCTCACGACTTCGCGCGTCACCTGCGCCGCCGCCACCAACGGCCCAAACGGACTGGCCGGTTCTCCAGCCGTCGCAGGCCAGAAGAGACCATCCTTCTGGCCAGGCGCACTGCTGAATCGTTGCGCGTACTGCACGCCTCTGCCTGCGTCCTGATTCATGCTGGCATGCAGCCGTTGTGCCGCCACATAGGCCCGGCAGACGCCGATGGCATGCAGTTCGTTCTTGCCGATGTGCCGGTTGATGATCTCCTGCTTGCCCGCTGCCGTGTCGAAATGCCATTGCCCGTCGGTCCTGACCAGCGGGATCGGCATCGGCCAGTTGTTTGTGCCGACCTCGAACGTGATGCGATCCTCGCCCTCGTTCACGGCCTTGCAGCCCTGCGACAGGGCGGTGGCGAAACGCCGCTCATGCTTCGCGTCCCTGGCCTCATCGCCGCTCAGAAGACCGCGAAACTCCGGGCCAAAGATCGCGCCCAGAGCGTCATCGTCCTTGGCCTCGACGGCCGCCCGCAGCGATCCGATAGCCTGTTCCGGCGAAACGAATACCCGTTGCACAACCAACGCATTGTGCCGTGGGTCCTGCTGCTCGCCGGCATGGAGCTCGGTCAGCAGAAGTCCCCAGGCCACCGCCAGCAGCGCGATGGTCACGAGGGTCGGGAAATTCGTCGAAGGGTTCGAGAGGTTCATGGCTGCAGCCGGGCTTTCTGATCCACCGTTGGTGCGTTTCATCGCCGCCTGCTCTCTCTGCCGACGGCAGGGCGCGTCGCCATGACCGGATGCGCCGAGCCATGACTCGCATATCCGCGATGGCTGTAGTCATGCGTCGCGCGTCCGCCTTCATAGTACGTGTCGAAAAACAGCGCGTCCGGCCCTGGCACCACCACCACCGGACCGCCATAGCCTGCGTCCATGTAGCCCAGACATCCCGTGGCGAGCGTCAACAGCACCAGTCCAACACCCGCGTTGATGCGTCCCGCCCATCCGTTCGAGACGCTCATGTCGACCTTCCCTTCGCTGTCGGCGGCGCCACCTCCCAGTATCCCTGGCGGTTGTAGTGCCGGTGCAGCCCGATCTCGTCATCGCGTGTGAGCAGAGACGCCTCCGTGTAGCGCGGCGACGCCTGGATGGCCTGGCGCGAAAGGCTGACGAAGACCTGCGACTCGTCCCAGCTGATGCGTTCGATCCACTGGGGAGACACAAGCACCTTCTGCCCTGGCCACCAGTTCGTCGTGTTGACGATGAGATACCGGATCGCCCAGGTTTTGTCATCGATGACGAAGTCCGAGACATGGCCAATCGCGCCATCCGCGGCGTGGATGGCATAGCCGCTGACCTCGCGCGTGCTACGCAGGTGGGGATCCCACGCCTTCTCATGCGGGGCCGCCTCGCGCCAGATTGCCGGGTCGCGCTCAATGGTCGGATACAGGCCCCACATCGCCGGTCCGCCCCAGTACACCGGCCAGCCGTAATACCCGTAAAAAACATCTTCAAATTGCCGCGAAACGGGCTTGTCGCTGTCCAGAGCGGGACTGTCCTCGATCTGCTTGCGGGTCAGATCGACGACAAGCTGTTTCTCGTCCCTCCGGACGGCACCCAGCGCATAGGGGGAGATCAGCACGAGCCGCCCCCTGAGCCAGTTCCCCGTATCGGCGACCAGATAGCGAATCGTCCAGTGTCGATCGTCGAAATAGAACTCCAGCACCTTCCCGATTTCGCCATCCCGGCTCTTCAGTGTATAACCTTTCAGCGTCCCGACTTTGTCCAGCATCGCCGTAGTCCTTTCGTACCTGTCCGTGATCGTTGTCGCTACCATACGGTCGGCAGCGCGTTGACGGCTTTCGTCCGGCCGCGCAGCCGACTCCAAAGTGCCTACAACAAGGATGCCTGGATGCCGACGCCTTTCCCATGGGGCAAAACCCTACCGGATCTGGCCGCCTGGCTCCTGCCGTTCTGGATTGGGAGGGTCAGCGGACCTGGACGACAACCGTGTGCTCCGCGCGGTCATCAACCAGATGAATCGCGGCGTCCGGTTGCTCGAGGCCATCCACGGTCACGCACAGCGCTTGGCTGGTCTCCGCCCCGACCCGCGTGGCGGTGATGTGGTAGAAGGTGTCATGATGACGATAGTGCAGCTTGAGCGTGTCCCAGGCGCGCGGCAGCCGAGGGCGCACCCGTAACTGGTCCACGTCCAGCGTCAGACCAAGCAGCGTTTCGACGATCAGCCTGTACATCCACCCGGCCGAGCCGGTGTACCAACTCCAGCCACCGCGGCCGGTGTGCGGCGGGATGGCATAGACGTCGGCGGCAACAACGTACGGCTCAACACGGTAGCAATCGACCTCGGCCTGATTCGTCGCGTGGCGGATCGGGTTCAGCAGGGAGAACAGCTCCCAGGCACGCTCCGTGTCGCCCATCTCCGCGAACGCCATGACCGCCCAGATGGCGGCGTGCGTATACTGACCGCCGTTCTCGCGCACGCCAGGCGCATAGCCCTTGATATAGCCGGGCTCGACCGCTGACGTATTGAACGGCGGATCAAAGATCTGCATCAGCCGCGCGTCGCGGCGGACCAGGCGCTGATCCACGTGGTCCATCGCCAGCCGCATGCGCGCCGCGCTCGCCGCACCCGACAAGACCGCCCAGCTCTGCGCGACGGAGTCGATCTGGCACTCCTCGTTGGCCGCCGACCCAAGCGGCGTGCCGTCGTCAAAGTAGGCGCGCCGGTACCAGTCACCGTCCCATCCGTGCAGCTCGATGTTCTGCTGCAGCAGGGAAGCCTGCTGTGTGCACGTGTCGGCAAACGCGCCATCACCCAGATTCCGGGCTAAAGACGCGAAGCGCTGCAGCACCTGATAGAGAAAGAAAGCCAGCCAGACACTTTCCCCCTGGCCCTTGCCGCCCACGAGGTTCATGCCGTCATTCCAGTCCCCGCCGCCCATCAACGGCAACCCGTGAGCACCGAATCGAAGTCCGCGTTTGATCGCCCGTACGCAATGCTCGTAGAGCGTGCCGTCCTCCCCTGAACGTTGCGGCAGATCGTAGTAGGATTCCTCGTCGGCATTCACCGGGCGGCCTTCAAGGAACGGCACGCGCTCGTCCAGGACGCCGGTGTCGCCGGTGGTCTTCACGTAGCGGCACGTCGCGTAGGGCAACCACAGGTAGTCGTCGGAGCAATGCGTCCGCACGCCCCGACCGCTCGGCGGATGCCACCAGTGTTGCACGTCGCCTTCACGAAACTGGCGTCCGGCGCACCGCAAGACCTGCTCGCGGGCGGTCCATGGCGCCGCGTGGAGCAACGCGGTCGTGTCCTGGAGCTGGTCGCGAAAACCGTACGCGCCGCCGGATTGGTAGTATCCGCTCCGTCCCCAATAGCGACAGGCCAGCGTCTGGTACTCCAGCCAGCCATTGACGAGCAGGTTCAGGGCTGGGTCCGGCGTCTCGGCGTATACAACGCCCAATGTCCGCTTCCAGAACTCCCAGACACTTTCCAGCGTCAACCGCGCACTGGCCGGGCCGCCGAAGCGCCTGACCAGATCCTGAGCCGCGTCAATATTGTTGCCGGCGCCCAAGACGAAGACCAGTTCGCGTTCCTGCCCATCGGCCAGATCGAATGGCACCTGCAGCGCGACGCACGGGTCAAGGCTGGCTCCGGTTTGGCCCGACAGCTGCGCCTGCCGCATGGCAGCCGGGCTGGCCAGCGTGCCGTTGCGTCCCACAAACTCCGCACGGCTGCCGGTGACGGTCCGCGCCGCGTCGCTGACATTGACGAACATGGTCTTGCTGGAGAACTCGCGGTTGAAGACGTTGCGCGCGAACACCGCTCCCGTGCGCGGGTCAACCGTGGTGATCACGTGCATCAGGTTGGTGTGCCGCCACTGCCCGAGGACGAGTTCCCAGTAACCCGTGACCGATACGCGCCGTTCGCGCCCTGAGTGATTGCGGACCTTCACGACCACCAGTTTCACGGGCGCATCCAAAGCCACGTATGTCCAGAGCTCCGACTGGATCCCCATCTGTGCATACTCGAACACGCTGTAACCGAACCCGTGCCGGCAGACATAGGTTCCGGTCCCGCGCGCCGGCAGGGGCGTCGGCGACCAGAACTGCCCGGTTTCCTCGTCGCGCACGTAGAACGCCTCGCCATTCGTGTCGCCCACGGGATCATTGTTCCAGGGGGTGAGCCGATATTCGTGGGCGTTATCCACCCAGGTGTATGCCCCCCCGCTCTCCGTGATCACCGTGCCGATCTCCCTGTTGGCCAGCACGTTGGACCACGGCGCGGGGGTTGTCTGCCCGGCGGCGAGTGAGATCACATACTCGCGTCCGTCCGGCGTGAACCCGCCCAGCCCGTTGAAGAAAACCCGCTCCCGCACGGCCGGTTCGGATGCGGTGGCGGACAGCCAGGCGCGCGTCGCGACGAAGCCCGGCATCTTCTTCTTCAGCGGCGCGCGCCGCTCGACCTGCTCGGACAAGGTCTCGGCGCTGTCCGTGAGGATCACACGCGAAACCGTTTGCAGCAGGACCCGTCCCTCCTCGGGGAGTTGTTCGCTGTGCCGCGGGAAGATCCCGCCGGGTTTGTCCACCTGGTTCGCTTCCGTGCCAGCGGCAATCAGGCCCATGATGCGGTCCTGCAGGATCTGCCGATATCCGGAGAAGTCCTCGTTCAGAATGACCAGGTCGACGTCCAGCCCCTTCTCGCGCCAGTACGCGTGGGCCTTGATGACATCCCTGACCAGATCGATCCGGTGCACGTCGGAGATGCGCATCAGCACAATCGGCAGGTCGCCCGAGATTCCGAAGGCCCACAGCCCGGACTGCCCGAGCTGGTTGCGGATGAGGATGCCGGCGCCGGCGCGGTGCTGCGCGTTGGCGTAGATCACCGAACCGGCCAGCTGCGCGTAGACCTGGGCCTCCGCCTCGGTTGTCTGCAAGGGGAGCAGCACGAGCCGGCTGTGGGACCAGGCCATCTCGAACGCGCGCGCCGCAAAGCTGGGATCGCGGTATTTATCGACCAAGGCCAGTGCCGCCGCGCGCGTTTCCGCCATGCCCGAGATGATGTGGCAGTTGGCCGCGGTATCGGGCTGGAGCACAATGCCCCGGCGAATGGCGACGATCGGATCAAGCACCGCGCCATCCGTGTTGGAAAGCGGTGCAATCCGGTCAAATGCGGCCGGGTTGGCAACGGAACGGCAGCGGCCCAGGAATGTGGCCCGGTCGGTTTCGTAGGAGGCGTCCCCCGCCGGTGTGCCTTGCGTCGTCATCAGGTGGAACATCCAGGGCTGTCTCTCGCCGGGAGCGCGCGGCCGCCGCGTGCAGAGGATGGCTTGCGCATCGCGCAGAATCTCGGTCTGCACGAACAGATCGCTGAAGGCCGGATGGGCGAGGTCGGCGTTCTGCGGCGCCAGGACGACCTCCGCGTAGCTCGTGAGCTCGATGGTGCGCGCCTGCGCCGAGACATTCATCAGCGTGACGCGGCGGACTTCGACGTCGTCCTCAGGTGACACGGCCAGTTCGGTATGCGCGTCGATCTCTTCGTCGCTGCGGCGGTACTCGGCGCGACCCTGCATGAAGATGGCCTCGTATTGGCGCGCGGACCGTCGCATCGGCTGATGCGTCGACGACCAGAGCGTCCCCGTGACCAGATCGCGCAGGTAGCAGAACGTGCCCCAGCCATCGCACGTGGCGTCCTCCCGCCAGCGGGTGACGGCCAGGTCCTTCCAGCGGCTGTATCCGCCGCCCGCGTTGGTCACCATGACGTGATAGCGCCCGTTGGACAGCAGGTGCACCTGGGGAACCGGCGTGTGGGGCGTCCGAAACACCCGCATGGTGGCGGCCGGGGCGGCCGGCGGCCGCCGCGCCGCGCTCACTTCCGCCGCGTGCGGCTGCAGCGGGGAATCGACCTTCGGTATGCGCTCGCACAAGAGCACCGCCGACGCCTTGAACGACGGGTCTGACAGGAATCGGCGCTGCATGGGCCGATCGAGGAGCAGATAGGCGAGCGCCAGCAGGCTCATGCCCTGGTGATGCGCCATGAAACTGTGCAGCGGCACGCTGTTTTTGCCCCGGGGCACGCGCAACGGCGTGAAATCGATCGCTTCATACATTCCGTATGTGCCATGGCCGCCCTGCCCCGCGAGTTTCTCCAGATTCCGGCAGGCCTCCCGCGGCGCGACCATGAGGGCCAGCACCGACGCATAGGGTGCCACGACCAGATCGTCGGCGAGCCCGCGCTTGAAGCCCAACCCCGGCACGCCGAAGGCGCCGTACTGATACACGCCGCGGGAGTCGGTGACGTTGTAGCACGACTCTGAAATGCCCCATGGGATGCCGCGCTGGCGCCCGTATTCGATCTGGCGCGCCACAATGGCCCGATAGGTCTGGTCCAGCAGCGTATGCTCGTAGGTCGGCATCACCAACAGGGGCATCAGGTACTCGAACATCGAACCGCTCCACGACAGCAAGGCCATGGCGCCATCCTGAGTCGTCACCTGCCGGCCCAACGCAAACCAATGATCCTGCGGAACCTGATCCTGGGCCACGAGGATGAAACTCGCGATGCGCGCCTCGGAGGCAAGCAGGTCGTAATAGGACGGATCGCCGCGGCGCTCGGTGACGTTGTAGCCGATCGACAGCAAGTCGCGGGCCGTGTCGTACAGAAAGGCAAAGTCCATCGCCTCCAGCGCCGCACACCGCTGAACCAGCTGCTCGATCTGGCGGATGCGTTCGGCCGCGCGGTCGCCCCCGCTGGATGCCCGGGCCACGTCCTGCAACGTCGGCACGTGCTGGAACAGCCGCAGGTCGGGCACAAGCAACTGCAGCTCATCGCGCGCGGCATGACATTGCCGGACGAGAGCCTGTACCCACCATGCCTGCTCCGCGCCGCTGCCGGGGGCCAACGCGGCGGCATCCGCGCTGAGTTCCTGCAGCAGCGCCAGCGTGGTCGACAGATCGGGAGGCAGGACGACCAGCTTCTGCTGGATCCGGTCGCTCTCCGGCGACGTGATCATTTCCAGCGTGTCTCGCAACCCCGCCAGAACGCGGGGCGACACAACCGGCTGTCCGTTCAGCTCCTGCAACCCGGCCCGCAAGATGGCCAGCGCGCCGGCCAGGTTGCCGCTATCGACGCTCGATACATAGAGCGGGCGCAACGGCTTGAGCGTGCGTGTGTCGTACCAGTTGTAGAAGTGCCCCCGGTAGCGCTCCAGGCGTTCCATCGTGGCGATGGCTTTGTCCGTGCGGGCCAGGAACTGGCCAGCCCCGATGTAACCGAAATCGACTGCCGCCAGGTTGGCCAGCAAGGCCATGCCCATGTTCGTCGGCGAGGTGCGTTCGGCGATCATCACCGTCGGCACGTCCTGGATATTGTCAGGCGGCAGCCAGTTCTGCTCGGCGGTCACCAACACTTCGAAGTATCGCCACGTCTGGCGGGACAGGCGATGCAGGAACCGCCGCTGCGCGTCCGACAAGAGCGGTTCAGCCGCAACGAGCGGGCGGCTGATCCACCAGCCGATGCCCGGCGCGGCCAGCCACAACAGCAGGATCGGCCCGCTGATTGCCAGTTCCACGGGATGCGCCCGCGCCAACCAGGCCAAGCCTGCCACGGCAAACGCCGGCGCGACCCACATCTCGCGTGCGAAGTCAGCCAGCGTGGTGCAGGTATTCCGCCGCGCGTAGCCCGGCGTGTGCCAGAGCAAGAGCCCGCGCCGGGTGAACAGCATGCGCGCGCCGGAATCACAGATCGCATCCAGGTTGATGACGGCGCAATAGGGCAGCGTGGCTAGCACGAGGCCGACTTCCGCCAGTTTCCGGCCGACAGCGTCCAACGTCGTCTTCCAGTGCAGGGCCCACGTTTGCTCCCGGGGTCTGTGGGCCGCTTCCATCAACGTGGCCAGCGTGACCGGGCCCAGCAGCACAAACAGCACAAAGCGCATCCAGAAGAACGTCGGCGCCGGCGCCATCAGCCACCCGCCAAGCAGCAGCAGGAACAGGGCCGGCGGCACGAGACTGCGACGCAGATTGTCGAAGATCTTCCACCATCCGAGCGTCGCGAGCGTGTTGGGCCGGCGCTTGCCCGCCGGTCCGAGCACGCGCGGCAACAGCCATCCTGCGATCTGCCAGTCGCCGCGGATCCACCGATGGCGGCGACTCATCTCGGCGGCAAAACTGGCGGGGTGGTCCTCGTGCAATTCGACATCCGTCACCAGTGCCGAGCGCGCATAGGCGCTCTCCACCAGATCGTGACTCAGAATCAGGTTTTCAGGAAACCGGCCGGCCGTGGCCTGCCGGAACACGTCCACATCGTAGATGCCCTTGCCAACGTAGGATCCTTCGGCGAACAGGTCCTGGTACACGTCTGAGACCTCGCGCGTGTACGGATCGATACCCGCCTCGCCGGCGCTGAGCTGGGCGAACCGCGACCGGTTTGCCGCCAGCAGGCTGATGGGCGTCCGCGGCTGCAGGATAGCGTAGCCCTCGACCACGCGGCCGGTTGCCGGATCAAAACGCGGCCGGTTCAGCGGATGAGCCATCGTGCCGACCAGTTTGCGAGCGGCATCGCGCGGCAGGCTGGTATCGGTATCCAGCGTCAGGACATACTGGATGGCGGGCAGGATCTCCGGGTTGCCGATGATCTCCGAGAATGGGGTGCGCGGCCCCCCTCGCAACAACGCGTTGAACTGCTCCAATTTCCCGCGCTTGCGCTCGTAACCCATCCAGACCCGCTCGTGCTGGTTCCAGACGCGCGGCCGGTGGAACAGGTAGAAGACGCTCGCGCCCGCCGCGCTGTACCGCGCATTCAGCGACTGGATTCCCTCGCGCGCCAGCCGCACCAGCTCCGCGTCGTCGGGTTGCACGGGTTCCGTCGCATCGCAAAAATCGGTCAATAGGGCGAATGCCAGGTTCGCGTCGCGGTTTCCCACGTAACGAATCAGCAAGCCATCGAGCAGCTCTGCGACCGCCCGCGGAGTCGTCAGAAGCGTGGGAATCACCACCATGGTGCGCGCGGAGGTCGGAAGCCCTTTGGAGAAATCCAGACGCGGCAGGAGTTGGGGGCCAACCAGGACATTGGCCAGCAAGTTGACCAGCGCGACCGCCATCTGCGATGCAGCGATGATGCCCGTCGCCAGCAGAAGCCAGAACCACGGGTCGCGCCAGCCCAGCAGCATGACCGGTTCCAGCACCAGACTGGCAGTCACCCCCGTGAGTGCCGCCAGAGCGCCGAGGTAGCAGCGAAGCGGGCGTCGACGCGTCATCCGGGTGATGAACCGGCGGAGGCTGAAGGGCACCCGGACGGCCCGTTCCAGACAAGGTCGTCCCTTGTCGATCAGGTAGAACCCGACGTGAGCGGTGCGCGCCTGCAGGCCGTCGCGGCAGGACGCATCCGCGGCCAGTTGGATCGCGGCTCGCGCCACTCCATTTTCCGCGACCCGGGCCTGCCGCGCGATGGTTTCAACGCCGTGTCGGTAACGGTCGCGCGTGACAAAATCCATCCTGCCATACACGCCGGCCGGATCGGTGCGCAGCACTTGCTCCATGTGGCTCATCGTCTCGACGAAGACCCGCCAGTCCATCGTGCTCAGAAAGCGCAAACTGCCGATGCTGTTGCCGATGGACACCTGATCGGCGGCCTGGGTCTGGTTTTCCGCCCGCTGCAACTGCTCGCGAGTCATGCCCTGCTCCGTGAGCCGGTGCTGGACCCAGCTTTGCACGGTCGCAAGCGTAGGACTCTGCCCCAACATCCGCCCGCAGAACTCTTCCACGAACTGGTTGTTGAACGGCGGATCGGATTCGGCCATTTCCGCCAGGACATGGAGGACTGTTGACGGCTCCTTCTCCGCCGCCGCCAACAGGCGACCGGCCCACAGGTTGGCCAGATTGCGGTCATGCCAGCGTCGGGCAATGTGCACCGAAACGCGGCGCAGGTTCTCGATCAGTCCCAGACGCAGCATGATCGGTACGGCCCACAACTCGCCAAGCGTCAGTGGCGTAGCCGACTGGTAGGCGGTGACGAAGTGGCCGACGTTCTCGGCATCCACACGTCCGTCCACATGCGAGATCAACTCCAGCGCCATGTCATAGACGCGGGGAAATCCAGCCGCCGCGCCACCCAGGAGGCGCGGCAACTCGCGACTGTAGGTCCGCGGCAAGTGCAACCGCGTCAGGCGGATCTGCTGCTCGATCAGATAGAAGTTGTCCAGCAGCCACTCGCCAGCCGGCGCGACACGCCGTCCGGCCGTTTCCGCGCGCGTCACCAGATCATAGGCCTGCAGCAGCACGCGCTCGTTGTCTGCCAATCGCAGCAGCAACCGGTTCGGACCGGGCTTCGGATCGATTTGGTGCTGTCCCGCCACGGCGATGGCATGGCGTCGCAACTGTTCGCCGCTGAACAGTTCGGCGCGCAAAGGCGGCTCGCGCGCGCCCAAGCGCGAACGCGCCTGACGCGCGTCCCATGCCGTCCGGAATAGCGTGCGGATGTGCATCGCATTGCTGATCGACGACCCGAGCCGCCTGGCGACGATCGCGTCAACTCCCTTGCCGTGGGCACATGCGCGACGGTCAACCGCATGCGTTGGGGAGTGTTCATCTGACACGGGGACGCGTGTCGACCGTATCGACCGTGCGCCTCCTTCAGGCCCTGATTTGATCATGCGCGATGCGCGCGCGCCTGGCGATGGGGTGTAACCCTACCGGGCATGCGGCGCCGAAGGCAGGCGCAGGACAGCTAGACGATCGTCAGCCGGACATCGCATTCGATGATCCCCTCGGCGATGGCGTAGCGCGTGAGACTCGCCGTGTCGTGGATGTCGAGCTTCTGCATCAGATGGTCGCGATGCTTCTCGACCGTCTTGATGCTGATGCCCAGCTTGGCGGCAATCTGCTTGTTGGCTTCGCCCTCGGCCACCAACTGGAGCAGTTCCGTCTCGCGCGGGCTCAAGTGCGTCGCCGAGGCCTTTGCCCGACCCTTTCGATCCAGCGTCTGTTGCTGGTGCCGGCGAAGCCGCGCGGCGATCACCGGACTGAAGAACGGATTTCCCTTTTGAACCGCGCGGATCGCCTCGCAGAGGAAATGGGACGAGGATTGCTTGATCAGGTACCCGGTTGCCCCGAAAGCCGTGACCCGCTCGACATAGGCATCGTCATCGTGCGCGGAGAGAATCAGCACCTTGGCGTCCGGAACAAGCTGGCAGTATCTGGCGGGTCGCCTCCACGCCGTTGAGCAGCGGCATGGCAATGTCCATGACGATCACGTCTGGGTGCAGCTTCTGTGTCATCGCCACGGCTTGCCGCCCGTCCGACGCCTCGCCGACAACCTCGATGTCCTTCTCCGCCTCCAGCAGATTCCGCAGTCCCTCCCGGACAATCGCATGGTCTTCCGCCAGCAACACGGTGATGCATTCTACAGGACTCATAACCGTGTCTCTTCCTTGGTGCGGTTGCGAAAGGGCACCTGCGCCGCGATGGTCGTCCCTTTGCCCGGCGCAGATTCGACGCTGAAACATCCGCCTACCATGGCCAATCGTTCGCGCATGCCGAACAGGCCCAGGCGCTTTCTCGACTTGGCGTGCCACACGCGGTTGACATCAAAGGACTTGCCGTTGTCATGGATCTCCATGCGCACGGCATTTGGCATCTCCCGGATGCAGACGTCGACTTGGCTCGCATGGGCGTGGCGCGCGACATTGCCCAGCGCCTGCTGGGCCACGCGATAGAGCGCCGTTCGCCTGGCGCCGCTGACGCGCTCCACACCCGCAAAAGCCGTGAGACTCACGCGAATCCCCGTCTCTTTCCTATACTCTTTCATGAACGTGTGCAGGGCGGAGATGAGTCCCAGGTCGTCGAGCATCGCCGGACGCAATTTGCGCGCAAACTGGTGCACGATGCACACCGACTTCTCGACCAGCCGCTGCGTGTGCGAGATCTTCCGGCTGAGCCCCGTGTTGTCCGCCTGCGTCTCAATCTTCAGGTTTGCCAGTCGGACGTTGATGCCCGTCAGCGTCTGCGCGATGACGTCGTGCAGCTCACGGCTGATCCGCTTGCGTTCCTCTTCCTGCGCCGTGAGGACTTCGCGGGAAAGCAGCCGCAGTTGCCCCTGTAGAACACGGGATTTCTCCAACAACCGGCTGGCGTGCTGTTCGCTCTGCCGCAAGTTCTCTTCAACAGCATGGCGCCGTGTGATCTCCTGCTGGAGTTTGAGTGTCGACGCCGTGAGATCCATGGTGCGACGTTTCAGCGCCCGGTTCAACCGACTGAGCTGGACATTCGATTCCAGCGCCGAGCGGTGCGTGGCCTCCAGCGGGATGATCGCCTCGGCGAAAAACAGCATCGCCCGCTTGATGATCACGTCCCGCGCGGCGGAGATGCCGGCGGGCAGGATCTGGGCCAGGAGCGCCTGCTCGTGAATCAGGGCCAGGTCCAGCGTCTCCAGACCCAGGGACACAGCCTGACGCCCCAGTCTTTCCGCAGCGCGCAAACCGGACGCGACGCCGTGCGCCAAATATTGGCGCAGCGCGACCTGATAGGGTCGCAGTAACGTGCGCGACTTACGTTTCATGGCGGACACCAAGCTTATGGGCCACGCGGCGGATCGTCTGGAGCGATTCTTGCACCAGTCGTTGCGTCGCGGCAATGCTTTTCTCCAGGTTGTCCGTGCTGGCCTTGGCGGACAACCTCAGCGTCAGCAACTTGACGTTGATGGCCACCAGAGTCTGGGCGATCTCGTCATGCAACTGGTGGCTGGTCTTGCGCCGCTCATCCTCCTGCGCCGAGAGCATCACGCGCGTCTGAACCTGCAACCGGCGATGCTGGTGCCGCGATAACCGCAGCAGTTTGATCAGGTGCTTCTGGCTCTCCCGGAGCGCCGCTTCGGCGGCCCGCCGCTGGGCCACACCCTTCTTCAGACTGACCATCGAGGAGGACGATTCAACCGTGCGGCGATGCAAGACCCGGGTCAGCTGGCTGACGCGATCGTCGGCCATCCGGGCCGCGCGATGCGTCCGTTCAATGGGGACGATCGTCTCGGCGAAGAATTTCTTGGCCCGGCTGATCATGCGCTGAATGGCCTGCGCGGAGCGGACCGGCAACACCAGCGTCATGAGTGCCTGCTCATGAATCCTGGCCACATCCAGCGTTTCCATGCCGAGGGTTGCGGCCAGGCGTCCCAGTCTGGCCGCTGACTGCAGGTTGCACGCCACGCCTGGCGTGATATGCCGACGCAAAGCAGTCTGGTAGCGCTTGGCCCACCCAGCTCTTTCGCTCTTCTGTTTCATGGAGGCCATGTCACACCTTTTCGTCCGGAATCAGGGTATGCACGGACCCGATTTTTTGCACTAGGGTATAACCCTACCTGCCAGTTCTTTTGGGAAGGGTTCTGATGGGCGTCTGGATGAAGTCGATGCTGCCGGCATCCATGGCGCCGGATGGGCAGCCCTGAGCGCCGCAAGCGCCGGTCGAACCGGCGGCGGAACACTCGCAACCGCTTAGTCGCGGGCGCGTTAGAACGGCCGGTTCTGGAAGCGCGGCCGCTGGGCCTTGATGCGTGGCTGCTCCAGGCCCAGCGCGTACCACTCGTCGCCCAAACCCGCATTGGAGAACTGGGTGAGACGGTTGTTGGCCAGGTGCTCGCGGTTGGCCTTGAGCGTCTCGTTCTCCATGCGCTCGCAAGCCCGTACCAGCGTCTTGTGGGCGCCTTCGAGATCCTTGCGCTGCACCTGCATCCAGGCGTAGAGGCCGAAGAGAATCGCCCCTTGCCCGTAGCGCAGGCGCTGCGTCTGCTTCTTGAAGAAGGTGTCCGCGGCCGCCGTCTCGCCGCGCACATGCAGCCGTGCCAGGCGCATGGCGGCAGACATGGGTTCCATGAAGAGGCAACGCGGCATCAGCGCGTCCACCTTCTGATAATCCTTGAGCTGATAGTAGAGCTGCATGCGCAGCGTGGCGATCTGCTTGTCCAACATCAGCGCCCAGCGCGTCAGCGGCTCCAGGTTCTTGGAGACCTCCAGCGCCTGTTCGATATAGACCTTCTGGTCGCGCTCGACTTCGATCTGCGCCTGCTTGAGACTGCCCGGTGGCCGCTGCTGCCACTGATTGATCTTCTGCTGCAGCTTCTTCTGGCCATTGAGCAGCACCAGTTGTACGGCGTCCATCGAGGCCTTGACCTTGCCGCGCAGAAACAGGCCGATGCCCACCTGCGAAAGCGCCGCGGCCAGCAGCCCCCAGAAGACCACCCAGCCGGGCCGCGCGGCATGCGTGAAGCCAAGCGCCAGGCCGAACAGCGCACCAAATAGAAGCGTTACCAGAATCGTGAACATGTTTTTACCCTTGTTCCGTCACACACAGGCTTTCATAATGCCCGATTCATACGGCCTTTCCAAGCCTGCAAACGGAGAACGGGATGAAAACCCTGGCGCTGCGCCTCTACGGCAAGAATGATCTGCGGCTCGAACGCTTCGATCTGCCTGAACCTGGCGACCACGAGATTCTGGCCGATATCGTCTCGAACAGCATCTGCATGTCGGACCACAAGGCGGTCGAACAGGGCGCCGATCACAAGCGCGTGCCCAAGGACATCGACCGCAACCCGATCGTCATTGGCCACGAGTTCTGCGGCCGCATCCTCAAGGTCGGTAGTCAGGTCAAGGGCGACTTCCGCCCCGGCCAGAAGTTCAGCATCCAGCCGCAGCTCAACCTCCCTGGCCGCGAGCACATGGCTCCGGGCTACTCGTTCCAGCATATCGGCGGCCAGGCCACGCGCATCATCATCCCGCGCGAAGTCGTCGAACAGGCGTGCCTGCTGCACTACGAGGGCGAGGCCTTCTTCAAGGCCTCCCTGGCCGAACCGGTTTGCTGCATCATCGGCGCCTATAAGACCAGCTACCATTACAAGCCCGGCGAATACGTCCACCAGATGGGCCTCAAGGCGGGCGGCAGCCTCGCCATTCTGGCCGGCGCCGGCCCCATGGGTCTGAGCGCCGTCGACCTGGCGCTGCATGGCGAGAACCGCCCCGCGCGGCTGGTGGTCACGGACATCGACCAGGCGCGGCTGGACCGCGCCGCCGCCGTGCTGACCGTGGCGGACGCCCGCGCCAGCGGCATCGACCTGCACTATGTGAACGCCACCGGCAGCGCCAATCCCATCGCCACGATCAAGGCCGCCAACGGCGGCCAGGGCTTTGACGACGTGCTGGTCTTCGCGCCCGTCGCGCCGCTGATCGAGCAGGCCTCGGCACTCCTCGGCTACAACGGCTGCCTCAACTTCTTCGCCGGCCCCACCCGCACCGACTTCAAGGCCGCGCTGAACTTCTACGACGTGCACTACATGAGCCACCATGTCGTCGGCTCATCCGGCGGCAACACCGAGGATCTAAAGGATGCACTGCGCCTCTCCGCCGCCGGCCGCATCAACCCTTCGATCATGGTCACCCACGTCGGCGGCATCGACTCGGCCGCCCAGACGACCATCGACCTGCACAAGATCCCGGGCGGCAAGAAACTGGTCTACACCCATGTCTCGATGCCGATGACCGCCATCACGGACTTCGCCAAACTGGGAAGCAGCGATCCGCTCTTTGCCGCTTTAGCAGCCATCTGTGATCGACACAATGGACTCTGGTCGGCCGAGGCGGAGCAGTACCTGCTCAAGCATGCCACGCGCCTGGAACCCGACGCCGCGTGTTAAGGTGGAGAGAGTGTTCAGTGATCGGTAATCAGTGTTCGGTGTTCAGTCATCGACGACCAGCAATCGGTCATCAGTCATCGGTAGCCGCTATTCCCGGCTCTCTTCCCTGAACACCGAACACCGATCACTGATTACCGATCACTGCCCGCCGGCCGCCCCTCGTCCGAACTATGGATGGATGACGACGACGACACCGTCAGCCGTCCACTTGTAAAGCTCGCGGACCGCCGCATCCTCCATGGCAATGCTGCCGTGGGTCCAGTCGCTCTTGATGCCGTTGCCCTGAATGAAGAGGCTGCCGCCCAGCGCCGTGTTCCAGGGAGGCGCCACATGGCGATCCCAGGCATCGGCAATGGCCGCGCTTTCGGCCTCGCCGATCACGCCAGCCGCCAGTCCCTTCGCCGCGTCATCGGGACTGGGATAGGCAATCCCCAGAGCCGGCCCGTAGCGTCCATTGGGATTGCGGCCGCAGATGTAGAAGCTGCCCTCCGGCGTTCGCCCGTCGCCCTCGCGCGTCTTGGGTCCGACGGCGTTCTCGCCCAGCGCGATGCGATAGGCCTTGACCGGGCGCCCCCCGGCATAGGCCAGCAGCCGCCGCTCGGACTTCCAGATCTCGATGCGCGTCACAGGGCTGGTCAACACGCCGGCAGCGGCCGGCATGGGTGGCGATGATGGCGCGCGCCGCGCCGGCATGGCTGCAACCGGTGTCTGCGCCGTCACCACCGCACGGGACCGGACCGCTGCACGATGGCGCGTATGCCAGCGCCAGCCTAGAAAGAGCAACCCGAGAACCGCCAGCAGCGCCAGGACCGCCAGCGCGACATGCCATAGCCGTCCGACCCCGCTGGCGAACATGCCGCCGTGGGCCGCGCCGACATACATCCGCTCCCGCACGGCGCCCGGTGTGCGCAGCGCCGGCTGCAAGTAACCCGCGTGACGGTCGCGCGATGACCGCGTCAGGGAATCGCCCGTCAGCGAACGCGGCGTTTCCGTCGGCGGTGCGATATGCGACTCTGGACCGTGCGTTCTCACTGTTTCGCCATACCATAACAGAGTGATGTGTTGTCATCCAGTCCGACACACGGGATAATCCTGCCATGCGTTTACCGGCAAACAGGCCACTCGCCCCCGGCGTGCGCACCGCGCTGTGCGACCTGCGCGACCGTTGCCTGGCCTTTGCCGCCGGCAGCGCGCCGGCCGATTCCCGTATTTCGGTGCTGCGTCAGGATCTCTGGGCGCAAACACCCGTCTCGCCCGCCGGCGAGATCGATCTGGCGGCCAGCGGCTTCGCCCTCGCCTGCCTGCCGTCGGCCGCGGCAGCCGGCGTGCTCTCCCGCGCGCGAGCCCAACACCTGGCCGTTGCCGCCGCCCGACGCATCGCCGCCATGACCATCCGCTCGGCGGCCGCCAGAACCCCGGCAGCCATCGCGCGCGACGGTTGCGGAGGCATGCTTCACCACTATCCGGTCTGGAACACCCGCACCGTCGCCTTCCAGGGACAGCCGGGTGTGGAGACCAGCAGCATCGACACCGCCCTGCTGCTCCTCGGCCTGATGGTCAGCGCCAGCGCCTTCGGCGGCAGCGTACAGAGGAACTTCGACCGCGCCTTGCGCGCCATCGACTGGAATCTGTGGATCGATACCGCCACACCGGCCCATCGCCACCAGATCCGCATGGCCTACGATGCCACGCGCGGCTTCCAGGGCTGGTGGGATTGGTACACGCACGAAACCATGCTGCTCAGCATCCTCGCTGCCATGTCCCGACCGGCGTCGGAAACGCCCATCCTGTGGAACGCCTGGCGACGCCAGAGTGCCACCTACGCGCCGCCGGGGGGACCACGCTTCCGTTGCCTCTCCACCTGGACCGGCGATCCCTTCACCGTCACCTATGGTCTGCACCTGCTGCCCCTCGACCGCCTGGGACGCGATCTCAACGGCGTCGACTGGTTCCGTGAAGGCCGCACCGCCTTTCGCGGCCACACCGTCTTCTTCCGCCGTGAACGGGGCTTTTGCGACGGGCTGATCTACTCCTCTTTCAGTGACGGTCCCGGCCTCTCCATCGCCGAGCCCAAGTGTTCGTCGGATCCCCTGATCGACTGCGCCGTGGCGCCGGTGCATGCCCTGGCCGGCGGCCTGCTTTATGGCGCCGCCACGCCGGCGCGCAATCCCGCCGCGCGCACGCTGGCGAAACTCGTGCGCCGCACGCCTGGTTTTTATGGGCCAACCGGCTGGCCGGCCGCCACCGTCGTGGCGACCGATCCGGCCCATCCCGTCGCCAGCCATCGCATCGTCGGCCAGGATCTTTGCGCCACGGCGCTCGCCATCGATAACTACCTCTGCCGCCGGCCGCAACGGCTGGCCATGCGCAACACCCGCTTCCGGAGCGTGCTGCGGCACCTCTTCCCCTCTGCACGATGAATGCTCCCCCCGCTGCTGCCGCCAATGTGCCTTATGGACGCCCGTTACGCCTGGTCTTCTACGCCTGGCTCTTCGGCGCGTTTTGGGCCAACCTCGTCGGCGGCGCCGCCTTTAACCGCTTTGCCCGCGCGCTCGGCGCATCGGACGCCGCCTTCGGCCTGCTGGCCGCCATTCCCTACCTGGCCGCCGCCGTGCAGTTGCCCGCCGGCTTCATCGTGGAGCGCGTCGGCCATCGCAAGCGCTGGTTCCTGACCGCCGGCCTGATCGAGCGAGGCTCCTGGGTGGTGCTGGCTGCCGTGCCGTGGCTGCTGCCGCAGCGCATCTGGTGGCCGGCCTTCCTGGCCTGCTACGCGCTGGCAGTTACGGCGCAGAACATCGATGGCGCCTGTTGGATGTCGTGGATGGCCGACCTCATCCCGCAGCGCATCCGTGGGCGGTTCGTCGCCGGCCGCTCGCGCTTGGGCCAGATCATGACGCTGCTGCTGCCGCTGCCGATCGGCTGGCTGCTGGATCACTATGGCCGTCTGGGCGACGTCCAGGTGCGCCTCGCGGCCTCCCTGCTGCTGGCCATTGCGGGGCTGGTCGGACTGGTCGATATCCTGATGCACCTGCCGGTGCCGGAACCCACGCAGCCGCGGCCCGCAGCCATGCCATCCTTCCACCGCATGATGCTGCAGCCGCTGCGCGACAGGAACTTCCGCCGTTTTCTCGGCTTCAACGGCACGCTGGTCTTCTCCGTCGGCTTCCTGGGCCAGTACTTCTGGCTCTACTGCTTCGACGTGCTCAAGACCACCACGCTCCAGGCTTCGCTCCTGCTGATCCTGCTGCCGGTGCTGGTCTCGCTGGCCTGCACTGCATTTTACGGCCCGCTGATCGACAAACTGGGACGCAAGCCCCTGATCCTAATCGGCGGGCTGTTGATCCTCCCCGGGGCGCTCGGGTGGTTCTTCATGTCGCGCGACCACTGGATGCCTGGCTACCTGCTGGTGCTCTTCTCCGGACTGGGCTGGCCGGCGGTGGAGACCGGACGCTTCAACATCCTGCTCGGCATGGGCGAGACGCGCGCGGGGCGCGGCTCCGGCATCGCCTACATCGCGATCAACAGCCTGGTGATCGCCATCAGCGGCGTGCTGAGCGGCTGCTTCGGCGCCGTGCTGGCCCACCGCCTGGGACCGTCCTGGCACGCCATGCTGTGCGGCTGGCCGATGACCTACCACCACGTGCTTTTTCTCGTCTCGACGGTGATGCGCGCCGCGGCGATGCTCTGGCTGATCGGCTTTGTCGAGCCGCGGGCCTTCGCCACGCGCGCCGCGATCCGCTACGTCGCCACGGCCATGGTGGTCGAACTCCAGACGGCCGTCGCCGCGCCCTTCCGCGTCCTGAGCCGCATCGGCAGCGCGGCTTTCAAAGTGGGTCGCAGGTAACACAGAGATTGCCCGCGTCATGCACGCGATAAACGCGGGGCGCGTCTGCCGCCACGCCGGCCTGTCGCAGCGCCGCATCGACCGAAGGCGCCAGCCGTACGCCCAGCACGCGCGCATCGGCGTCCGACAGCCCCGGACTGACCGCGAACACCCGCACGTTGCGGCAGGCGGGGTCGGTCAGATAGCGCAGGCGCACCGCCTTGTGGTCGCCCAGGCGGTAGCCGCGCTGGTGCACGCATGCCACGGCCGCGGCATGCGTGGCGGACTGCCGCAGCAGGCCGACAAAAGCATCCTGGCCGATGCCCTGCGGGCAAGCCGCCACAAGCACCATCACGCCGCCGTCGCGCACCGCCCATTCGCTGTTCTTGATCCCCTTCTCCGCCTGGTAGAAACTGCAGGAGAGCGCGCCCGTGACCTCGGCCACCAGCGCCTCTGCCGGTGCCGGAATACACCGCAGGTAGGCGGCTTCGACCTTGGGTGCCAGCGCCTGCAGCGCCGCCAGCGGTGCGCCGCCGGCGGCATCGACGATCCCCTCGCCGATCTGGAAGAGGTTCACGGCGGCCAGGCTCCGTCCCGCTTCGAGGCCGCGCAAGAGCTGCACCACGCCCTCGTGCACCGGCGTGCCGGCCAAACGGCAGGGGCGGCAGGCTGGCTCCAGGGCGCCGGCGTGGTTGCGCTCGATGTCGGCGTAGGCGGCGCAACCGATGGTGAGCGTCTTGTGGGCGCCGCTGAGCCCGGCGAAGTAGTGGGGTTCGACGCTGCCGATGGCCAACACCCGCTGCGCCGCCGCCAGCCACGGATGAGCACGCCAGCCAGTTGGTCCTGCGATGGCAACAAGCGCTTCGGACCGGGCGTCATGCCAGGCCCACTCGCTGAGAGGCAAGCCAGCAAAGCTCTGTTCCATCGCCCGACGCTGGCCGGCATCAAAGTGGTGACTGCCGGTAGCCACCAGCACCCGCGGCCGTCCCAGAACTCCCGCAGCTGCCGCCTGCTTCAGCACCAGCGGCGTGGCCGTAGCACGCTGGGGGTCGTTGACCACGACCAAATCAGGCGCCTGCCCGCCCAGGACAACGCGCGCCTGCTCCAGCGCAATGGCCACCGCCTCGGGCGAAGCGGGCGGCACGAAAGGACGCAACTCTTCCACGGCAGGAACTCCAATTCGCGCTATCCTACCCGTCCCTGCCGGCGCCGTCATCACGCAAGTCAGAACGCATGCAGCGCGACAAACGCCTAACCTCCCGCCTGGCCTCTCGCTGATTTCTGTATCGGGAATTGTGACGCAACCCCGCCCGGCATTCTTCTTGCATCAACGCTTGTCAGCCCCCCCCGGCTCTGTTACAGTGCTTTCATTCTTTCGGGCGCCTGTAGCTCAATTGGATAGAGCATCAGACTACGGATCTGAGGGTTGCAGGTTCAACTCCTGCCAGGCGCGCCACGCCGGGTGCCTGGCGGCGAAAGAAAGCGATAGCGTTCGATTGCGGGGTGGAGCAGCCTGGTAGCTCGTCAGGCTCATAACCTGAAGGTCGTTGGTTCAAATCCAACCCCCGCTACCATCTTCGAGACGGCCTGAAAGAGATTTCAGGCCTTTTTTATTTGGCTTTTTGCATATTATTGCAGGCGGTGCCGGAAACGCGGTCGGCGTGCAACTCCCTGAAATCTGGTGTCACACCGTGCCACCTGTACACGGTTTGTACACGGTTTTTGTACACGGAAAACCCAAAAAACCGCCCAAACATTTTGAACCATAGCCCTTCAGGCGCGTAGCCTGAAGGTCGGTAGTTCACCTCTGGAATTCGTAGCGAAGAACACCGAACCGGTAACCCTTCAGGCTTCTAGCCTGACGAGCTACCGGTAGAACAGATGCTTCGCCGCCTCGATGCCGCCGATCAGGAGCGCACCGACAACACCGCCGGCCTTGGCCGCGGCGATCGTGTTCGCCGCCCGCTGGGTCAACTGCGCGCGCTGGCACCGCAACAGGGTGGCGATGGCACGCGCAAGCGCCGGATGCCCGGAACACGTACCACGGGAATGCTCGACCTCGCCGAGGCGCGCGTCGATCTCGTCACGTAGGGCAATCAAGTCGGCGTCCATGTCATTTTCCCCCGGCACCGTTCGTAGGCGCCTTGTCGCCGGCATCCCAGATGTAGAACCCCTCAGGAATGGTGACGTGGTTCCGGGAGAGTTCCCAGGTAGACCCCGTCCACACGTACACCCGGCCCGAAAGGTCCGGGCCCGCGCGCACAGGCGCGTCGGCCGTCGGCAGGAAGACAACGCGCGGCCCAGCGCAACCGACCGCCAGGACAACCGCCACGACCGCCAGAATGCCCCTTCTCTTCAAGGCGCCCCCTTGCTGGCCTTCCAATCGGCCAACCGCCGGTTGAGACTCTCGCGAAGACCCGGCTTCGCCTGAACATCCTCGCCGGCTGTCCGGGTCTGGCTTTTCACCAGCCCGGTCAACCAGTCGAGGATTGCTGTGAACAGCGCTTGCCACATGGCAGAACTACCCGTTCTTCACGGCCGTGCGACTGACGGTGTAACCCATCGCGGCGAACGCGCTCACCACGAGCGCCACGACCTTGGGCCACATGCCCGTGTCCGGCACGAGGCCACTGGCGATCACCAGGCCGACAACCGTCGCGCCTGCGGTCAACCAGAACTCGGTAGTCTTGTACCCCGGCTTCACCGGCGCGGCGGGAGTGGTGGCTCCGGCCGCGGCCGTGGTGTCGGGAGTCGGTGTCTGTACGGGATCCATGGTCTTCTCCTCTTTCTGCCGGGTCGCCCGGCGTTGATGCCCTATACAGAAGAACAAAAATCAACATTTCACTCCGGGCACCCGTCACCGCCGCCCCCCGGAGGCACCCCACACCCGTTGCACGCGCCCGGTGGCACCGGCCCCGTGCACCTGCCACGCCGTGTTGGTATTGACGTGCCGTTGCCCGTTGGCGATCACGTCGCGCAACAACCCGTTGAACGTACTCAAGGCCATCCGGTTGGTCAGCGAGGCCACGCTCCCCGCCGCGGTCACCACCACACTGCCGTCACTCAGGTAGGACGTGAACCGCGTCGGCAACTGGTTGGCGTCGATGTCGATCACGAACCGCCGCAGGGTCGCGTTCGTCGCCACGACCCGTTCCCGGCGCTCCACCAGGTTCGTTGTGGTCACGACGTTCGTGGTCACCACGGCCTCCACGACAACCACGTCGCTGGTCATGGCGGGCACACTCACCACCGGCGGCGGGATGAACGGGACGTCCACCACGGCCGGCACCGCCTGTGTCGCCACAGGCGCCGCCCCGTCCGGCGTCCCGTTGGTCATCTGGGCGCCGGCTATCCCGGCGAGACAGGTGGTTACGACAAAGATTCTCAGACCCTTCATGGTCATGTTCTCCTTGAGTTAGTTGATGTCGATGTAGGCGATATAGAACGGCGCGCTGTTCTGCGACGCGGGCGTCACCCGAAACCGAAAGTACCCGTTGGTCTTCGCGACCTGATACGTCAACCACTCCCAGTCGCCGGCCGGGATCGGCGGCCCGAGCGCAACCCAGTTTGTAGTCTGCATCCAATCGGCCGACAACGGACAGTACTCGACCAGACCGTTGATCCCTTCGCAGTTGACCTTCAGGAAGAACCGGACCTGCGAAACCAATCCCGTAATGGCCGGCGACCGGATCGCCGCCGAGTTGTTCGCGCCGCCCCAGGAACCCGCCCGGAAAAACCGGTGAGAGAAACCGGGCGCGGTCCATGTGCTCTGATTGTCGATGAACCACGTGCCGATCCCGCCCCAGGTCCCGTCGGTCTGCGTGCCGTTGAAGTACCACCCGGAGAAGTCGGGATACCCGTCGCTCTGCCCCCAGGAGTGATTCCAGTTCAGGTCCTGGTACCCCCCATCGCCGTTAAACTCCAGGTGATACCCGCTCACCAGCGAGAACGGCCGCATCCCGCTCACCGCCGGGTCCGCCGCGTTGCTGAATGCCACGCGCAGACTTCCAAACGGCAGATGCACGTCGCCGGCATAAAGGTTCGTACGGCTCAAGGGCAGTGCCGTCCACCCAGTCTGCGTCTGCTCCTGGCACACCACCGCCACGGTCGCCGGCAACCCGTTGCTGGTGGCGCCGTTGCCCAGCACCACGCCGACCGGCGCGGCGAACAACCCGTTGGAGATCGGCCCCTGCGGCGGGATCCCGTACCAAAAGGAGGTATACCCCGTCGGGGCCCGGGTCTCGGGCACAGCCCAACCGCGCCAAGCATTGGTGACGAGGGGATTCCCGTACAACTCGTACAACCCCCGACCGACCGGCGGCGCACAGGCCCACGCCACCGGCCGCGTGAAGAGCAAGGCGTTCGTGCCCTGGCAGTCGAAGAACAGGTTCACGGCAATCCCGTTAGCCGGGACCGCCGGAACCTGCACGAAACACGCGTTGGTGTTCGCCACCACGAGGAAGGGACTGTTGGACCACGCCAACGCGACCACACCATTCGAATCCGGCGCGGCAACGCCGCACCGGAATTGCCCCACCAACGCCGGCGCGAGCAGGTTGGTGCTCACCGCGATCCGCGTCGCCATGTCGGTCGCGACCGTTCCCACCTGCGCGCCCAGGTCATCGCGCACGCCCTGCGCGATGTCATCCACCTCGCCCTTCAAATACCGCGTCGTGTCACCGGCAATGGCCGCGTTGACCGTGTTCGTGACCTCCCACGCGGTCGGCACCTGAAACCAGAAGTTGTGCCGTTCATGCCCATACAACCACGAGTACACCAGGTTGACGCCGGTCTCGTAATTGACGTTCGGGTACCACTCCATGAAGGGGTAGTCGAAGTAACACCCGGAATACATCAAGACAGGCGGATCGATCGCACCGTAACCGAGATAGGCCAACATCGTTCCGTCCGGATTACACAAGTAACCAGGGCGCCCGCCGTCCCAAACAAACGCCAGATCTGCGACCGGCCGAATGTGAATATCGGCCCACAAGGAATTCGCCCCAAGGAACAAGGGCGTGTAGGGCGGCGCGTTCGGCGAGGCCTGCCAACTGACCGTGTAACTCACCTGCTTGCCGTCATCCGACACGTGCCACGCGACCGGGCAGTCCTTGCAATCATCGAACGTGCCCACGTAGTCACTACCGGTATACCCAGTGACAACGGCGTCGATGACAGTCCCGTCAACCATCGTTTCACCGGGATACCACCATTGCCAGTTCCATGAACATGCCACCGCGTTGTCCGGCCCGATGTTCGCGTAATGGTCGCCGTCCTGCCAAACCTGAGGCACCCGGTAATTCCCATCCGGATCCAGAATCCAGGCGAACGGCCCGTAATCGGATGCCCCGAAATCCGGCGTCTGATCTTCGTCAACGCTCCCGCCAGCGTTCAGGATGACGGAGTCCCAGTGCGCCCAAACACTGACCGTGGATTGCCCGTAGACTTCCTGCACCCGCCAGTCCAACCACCCCGGCGCGCCGTCCACCACCGTCTCCCGATAGAGATCATGCCCGTAGAGCACCAAACCGTTGGTGCCCTGCAATCCCAGGTCGAACGCCGCCCGCGCCGCGGCCTCACCTGCCACGACCCCCAGGACCGTGTTGCAGACCGCATTCGCGGCGCCCGCCGAGTCATACCGGCCATCGTGATTATGGGCACCAATGACCTGCAGGAGGGCGTTGCTGACGCCACCAGCGGCCCCCGCGGGATCATACCGCCCGTCATGGTTGTGACTCCCCATCACCCGCCACAACGCGTCCGTCGCCCCGGCCAGCGCCACGGCGCCGGCCTGGTCCCCGGCGATCCGCAGAAGCGTTTCATCCGCCGTGAACCCCGGTTGCGACGGGTTCAACCAACCGGCGAAGGAACTACTGGCGAGGCCCACGACCGCCACCGCCACACAAAGAACCCCGTGTTTCATCCTCTTTCCTCCCGTACCCGGCACCTTGTAACTCGGCGTCCCCCCGCGCATGCCGACATCGACTGCCATCGGAATCCCGCCGGTCTGCACCATCCGCAACCACAGATCGGCACGCAGCATCTGACTATGCGCATCCGGCCCCATCTGCGCCCCCATCTCCATCCCCAGACTGAAAAACACCATGTTCAAGGCGTGCCGATACCCAACCGTCGGCACCGTATCCGTCGCCGTATCGATGATGTTCCGGGGGTTAGTCGAAACCGCGTCGCGAATCGCCTGCCGCGTCTCGGCGACAATCTCCGACAACCGGTTCGCCTTCTCCGGGTGCGCTGTAATCCAGTTGGTATAGAGTTGCCCCACGTC
>Ga0316226_1001160_pt1 | contig 30067 bp, 25 predicted proteins | sample TBH18017metaG_FD_206009 | JGI IMG/M metagenome (GOLD analysis project Ga0316226, IMG submission 206009) | Freshwater microbial communities from Trout Bog Lake, Wisconsin, USA - TBH18017 | ecosystem: Environmental > Aquatic > Freshwater > Lake > Hypolimnion/Profundal zone | place: USA: Wisconsin...
AAATCACCGCAGATCACTGTCCCATCCCCGATGGAGATGCTGCCCTGTTTATTCAGGATAAGGACATATCCCCGCTGCCCCAGAGAGACGTTGTTTCCGATGGTGATATTTTTGAGATAAAGCTTCGAAAAACAGATGCCATAAGAGAAATTCGCATGGCTTCCAACTTTAAGGCCAAGCGGCCGGTAAGGACACAGCTTTATCCAAGTGGCAGCCTCCGAACATTTTTGATGAATATGAAGAATGAGATCAATGAGTTTCTGTTTCATGTTAGATCATGTTAAGTCCACTTCGGGCTTCTGCCGGCCCAAGGATGCAACCATTCCGGTTCAGCATACTTTGCGGCGAAGATAAAACAAGCGCAGGCAAAACGCCGAGAACCACTGCGGGAAATAACGCCGGCCAAACCCCTCGGCCACCCGGCGCGCCACCTGCCGGAAAAAACTCCAGGCGAGGAACCGCCGATGCCGGCCTGCGACCAGCCGCAGCATCGGCCAGCCGAAACCGCCCAGCGTGCCGCTCGCGGCGATGGGCTTCGCGACATCGGCATACCGGTCGCTTTCCAACAGATCAAGAATCCGCTCCATGGTCTCCTGACGCTGCTGCGGGGACTCGGCGGTGTTAAAGTAGGAAGTCGCGGAAAGATTGAACACCGACAGCACCTCGAACACATGGCACATGCCATGGCGAAAGCCCACCGTGTAGCCGCCAAACCAGTCGGAACACCAGTGCAATTCGGGCCGCCAGCCGCCGGCCTCCACCAGTGCGCTGCGCTTATACAGCGCATGCTGGCCCGCAATCTGCAAAACGCCGCGCCGCCCCAGTTGGATCATTTCAGCCGGGGAAAAATACCCGGATCTGGCCGGCATCCGGACGCCTTGCTGCCAGCGCATTCCCGTCGCCTGACACCGCCATTCGACGAGCCCGCACACCAATCCCGTCCCGGGATGCTGTTCGAGTTGCGGCAACGACCGCTCCAGCCAGACCGGCAGCACTTCGTCGTCAGCCGCAATAAACGCCACATAATCGCCCGTCGCCAGTTCCAGGCCGCGGTTCATGGTGGCGTTGACGCCCAGGTTGCTTTCGTTGTGGACGACTTTCAGCTGCGGCCACCCCGCCGCCAATTCCGCCAGCACTTCCCGGCTGTTGTCCGTCGAGCCGTCGTCCAGCACCAGCACCTCGTCTGCCGGCACATTCTGCCGGCGCACCGCACCCAGGCTGACCGGCAGAAACCGGGCGTGGTTGTAGTTGGGCATGACAACGGTGATCTTTGGCCGGCTCACACCACACCCCCCGGCGGCTGGCGGACACAGGCAGGGGAAATTTTATTTTCAGCCTTTTCAATCATCGAGACGAAATTTGGTCGGAATCCCCGCCGGGGTCAAGCGGCGATTGCGCGGCCGCCTCAAGGCCGCGCCATTTGCGCCCGGCGATGCGCCGCCCAGCCTATTTTCGGATTGCGGCCCCAATGTTTTGCGGCGATTATGCCAAGGTCGAAACCGAAGATTGGCAGCGAGAAACCTCCGGTTTTTCGGGCTGAAACCGCTGTTAAAAAATTTATCCAAAAAAATAATCCTATGTTGTCCAGCATTTCCCCCCCGGCCTTTTCAAAGCGCAGAAACCAATTTTTTTTAACCGGTGGTTTGCTGGCGGTTGTTCTGGGGGCGCTTTTTTTTAGGAGCTTCGACCCCGATCTGGTGGCTTTTTCCAACGATGGCCCGCTGGGGGCGATTAACGCCAGGACGGTTCAGATGCCCGGCACATTGACCGGCTGCTGGATGGACTTGAATTCTGTGGGGAGCAACGGCGGATCGTCGGGCCTTGGCCTCACTCAGCTTGTTTTTTGGGCGTTTGGGCCGTTGTCTTTTGCCAAATTTTATCCGCCCATCGCCCTGTTCATCGTCGGCCTGGGCGCGGGGACGTTTTTCCGCGCCCTCCGGTTTTCACCGCTGGCCGCCATGCTGGGCGCGCTGGCGGCCATGTTGAACTCCGCTTTTTTTGCCGCCGCCTGCTGGGGCGTGGCGTCGCAACAGCTCGCGCTGGGCATGGATTTTCTGGCGCTGGCGCTCATCGTCGCCAATCGTCCGGAAACGCCGGGGCGCATCCGCTGGCTCCGGCTGGCTCTGGCCGGCCTGTGCGTGGGCGTCAATGTCATGGAGGCGGCGGACATCGGCGCGATTTACAGCCTGTGCATCTCGGCGTTTGTTTTAATCAAATCCCTGACGGACACCGGCAAACCAATCTTGACCCGGGCGGTTCATGGCATCGGCCGGGTGGCGGTGGTGGCGCTCTTCGCCGGGTTCATCGCCTTTCAGACGGTCATCTCGCTGGTCGGCACGGAAATTCACGGCATCGCCGGCACGGCGCAGGACACCGAAACCAAGGCCCAGCACTGGGACTGGGCCACCCAATGGAGCCTCCCCAAAAAAGAAACGCTGGAGCTGTTCGTCCCCGGCCTGTTTGGCTACCGGATGGACACGCCCAAGGACATGATTCCGCAATTCCAAGACGCCTATCGCGGCGGCGCCTATTGGGGCGGGCTGGGGCGCAGCCCGGAACTGGACCGCTATATTGATGCCGGCAGCCAGGGCACGGCGCCGCCGGGCTTCATGCGTTTCACCGGCGGCGTTTTCTACTGCGGCATTCTGGTGACCCTCGTCGCCGTGTGGGCCGTCGCGCAATCTTTCCGGCGGCGAAACTCCCCGTTCACCGACGGGCAGAAAAAACTCATCTGGTTTTGGACGGCGGTGCTGGCCGTGGCGTTGCTGCTGGCGTGGGGACGTTTTGCGCCCATGTTTTACGGGCTGGTTTATCGGCTGCCCTATTTTTCAACGATCCGCAACCCGGACAAATACCTCTACATCTTCTCGTGCGCGCTGGTGGTTTTGTTCGCCTACGGCATTGACGCGCTGTCCCGGCTCTGCCTTGACCGGCCAGCGGCGAAATCCGCCGGGCTGATGCCCCAGCTCTCCAACTGGTGGGCGAAGGCGGAGGGCTTTGACCGCAAATGGGTCTGGAGCTGCCTCGGCCTGCTGGGCGCGAGCGCGCTGGCCTGGCTGGTTTATGCCGGGCAAAAACCGGCGCTCGTCCATTACCTTCAAGCGATGGGTTTCCCCGACATGGATCCGGCCCATGAAAATTCCGCGCCCGCCATCGCCGCGTTCAGCATTGCGCAGGCGGGCTGGTTTCTGCTGCTGTTCGCCACGGCCATCGCGCTGGTGACGCTGACCCTCGCGGGCTATTTTGCCGGCTCGCGCGCCAAGATTGGCGCGGTGCTGCTGGGCGCGTTCCTGCTTTTCGATCTCGTGCGCGCGGATCTGCCTTACGTCATCCACTGGGATTACAAATTGAAATACGAGGTCGGCTCACTGAACCCCGTCGAGGATTTTCTGCGCAACAAGCCTTACGAGCACCGGGTGGCCGGCCTGCCCTTCCACGCGCCGGAGGGACTGGAGCTGCTCGACGAGCTTTACCGCATCGAATGGACGCAGCACCATTTCCTTTATTACAACATCCAGAGCCTCGACATCATCCAGATGTCGCGGATGCCGGCGGATTTGAAGGCCTATCTCGAGGCGCTCTCCCCGCGCGGCACGCCGGAATCCGTCCCGCTCATCGCCCGCCACTGGGAGCTGACCAACACGCGCTATCTCCTCGGCGCCGCCGGCTATCTGGACGTGCTGAACCAGCAGCTGGACCCGGCGCAGCGCCGGTTCCGCATCGCCCAGCGTTTTGAGATCGGGCCCAAGCCCGGCTTCCTGCAGGCGCAGCAGCTCGAAGAGATCACCGCCATTCCCAACGACAACGGACGCTACGCGCTCTTTGAATTCACCGGCGCGCTGCCCCGTGCAAAATTATATTCCAACTGGCAGGTCAACACCAACGACGAGGCTGTGCTGAAAACGCTCGCCGACCTGAATTTCGACCCGGCGAAAACCGTTTTGATTGACGCGCCGTTAAAAGACCTGCCCTTGACCGCGACCAATGAAAACTCCGGCACCGTCGCGTTCACCAGCTACGCCCCGAAACACCTCGTCTTCGCCGCCAACGCCGCCGCGCCGTCCGTGCTGCTGCTCAACGACCAATACGATCCCGGCTGGAGCGTGACGGTGGATGGCCGGCCCGCCGAATTGCTGCGCTGCAATTATCTCATGCGCGGCGTTTATCTGCCCGCCGGCGCGCACACGGTCGAGTTCCGCTTCACCCTGCCGCACAAGCTGCTTTACGTCACGCTGTCGGCGATGCTGCTGGGAATTTTGCTCGGCGCTTATTTGCTGGTCGCCGGGCGCAGCCCGGTCACAGCCCCGTCGGGTGATTCAAAAACTCCCACGGCACGCTGAACTTTTTCGCCAGCTCCGCCGCCAGCGCTTTCACGCCGAAAGTTTCCGTGGCGTAATGGCCGGCGTAAAAGACATTCAGCCCCAATTCTTCGGCCAGCGCGAAGGTCCAGTGCGGGCCTTCGCCGGTGATGAAGGTGTCCACGCCCTCGGCGGCGGCCTGTTTTATTTCCGCGCCCGCGCCGCCGGTGACCACGCCAATTTTTTCACAAAGGTTTTTTCCGCCGGGAATCATTTTTGGTTTCACGCCCGTCGCGCGCTCCAATCTTTTTGCCAGCTCGTCGCGCGAAATTTTTGCCTGCGTTTTCAAGCCGATGTTTTGCCCGTGGCTTTCAAAAAACGGTTTCAAGTTTTTCAAGCCCAGCGCGGCGCAAAGCTGCGCGTTGTTGCCGAGCTTCGGATGCGCGTCGAGCGGCAGATGGGAGCTGTAAACTGCGAGGTTGTTTTCCGCGAGCAGCCGGATCAGTTCGTAATTTTTTCCCGTCCACGGCTGGTGCGAATTCCAGAACAGCCCGTGATGGACGATGAGCAGATCCGCTTTGGCCGCGACGGCCAGTTTCACCGTGGCGAGGCTGGCGTCCACGGTGGCGGCGATGCGCGTGACCGTGCCGGAATTTTCCACCTGCAGGCCGTTCGCCGCGCCGTCGTAATCGCCGGTTTCGCGCGTGCGCAAAATCTGGTCGCAGTGTCTGACGATTGCAGCGAGCTGATTGTTCGGCATGCCGCGATGAAACCAAATCGGCGTCAAACTGCAAGCGGCAATCAGCCTTGATAGACCGCGTGCTTCACGAACATCGTGGTGTCGCCGCCCGGCGGCACGTCGTCGTGGCGCACCATGGCCTGGCACAGGGTCTGGTTCACGTTGAACGGCGCGCCGTGGAGCCGGTAGCCGGCCTTGAGCTTGCGGTTCACCTTTTCGGCGAAGTGGTGGAAGGCCGCGTGATAATCGTCCTCGTTGCTGACAACCACAATGTATTCGGCAACGCCGGCAGCCGTTGCGTGGGCGGTGTGTGGCATAGGCTTGTGAAGGCAATCTAGCACCGCTCCCGTTTCTGACAAATTAAATCTAGCTGTTGCCCCGAACGGGTTCGTGCGGCAAAATTTAACTTCATGGTTCGTCCCCAAAATGAGCTGGGTTCCCTGCGCTTCAGCCGCCTTGAAAAAGAGCGGCTGCTGCTGGCGCTGCTGTTTTCCCTGCTCGTCCACCTCGCCGTCTGGGGCGGCTATGAGGCGGAAAAAAAGACCGGCTGGCTGAAAAAACTTTTCCCGCCCGCGAAGCACAAGCTGGTCATGCTTCAGCCCAAGCCCGTCGAGCCGCCGGTTGACCCGACCGTTTTTGTGGACGTGTCGCAGGCGTCCGCCGACGCGCCCAAGTCGGCGAGATATTATTCCGACAAAAATTCCCGCGCCGCCAATCCCGACGCGACGGTGGATTCCAACCAGCCCAAGCTGAACGGCAAGCAGCGCGACGTTCCGAAAATTGACGACACGCCGCGCCCGGTCAAGGCCAGGCCAGTTCCGCCTGCGCCGCCGCAAAAACCCGCCGAAGAAAAACCGCAGGAAGCCAGGCCCGCCACCGCGCTGAACCCCGGCGCGTTGCAGCCGGGCAAGCCCGAAGACACCACCAAGCCCGATGAAAATGTGACGCCGCCCGAACGGCCGCGCACCATCCGCCAGGCGCTCGCGCAGTCAAACCAGCTTCCCGGCTTGCAGCTGCAGCAGGACGGCGGCGTGAAGCGGCACGATTTGAAGTCGTCGCTGGACGCGATGGCCACGCCGTTCGGCGCGTATGACCGCGCGATTGTCGAGGCCATCAGCCAGCGCTGGTATGATCTGCTGGACAGCCAGCAGTTCGCCGACAGCCGGACGGGCAAGGTGACGGTTTATTTTCACCTGAACCCCGACGGCTCGGTGACGGAGCTGAAAATTTCCAACAACAGCGTCGGCGACCTGCTCGGCTACGTCTGCCAGGAGGCCATCCAGCAGGCCGCGCCCTTCGCCAAATGGCCGTCGGACATGCGCCGCATGGTGGGCGCGAATTTCCGCGAAATCACTTTCACCTTCTATTACTATTGAACTAACTTGGTGCGCTAAAATTTTATGGAAAATGCTGTTTATATTCTGCTCGGCCTGACCTCGGTGGTGTGCGTCGGCGTGATTCTCTGGCGCGGCTGGATGCTGCGCTGGAACTCCGTCGTCCCGCCGCAGCTCACCGACGCGCTCGCGGAATGCCGCTCGCGCGAGGACTTGAAGGCCGTGCGCAGTTTGTGCGAAAAAAATCCGTCGCCGCTTGGCCGGCTCATCCGGCTCGCCGCCGACCGGCTGGACTGGCCGAAGGACGACAACATGGATGCGCTCGAAACCGCCGCGCGGCATGAAGTCGTCCATCTCGAACGCGGGCTCGTGGTGCTGGAAGTCATCGTCGGAATCGCGCCGCTGCTCGGTCTCGTCGGCACCATCGCCGGCATGATGACGGTGTTTGGCGACCTTGGCCAGACGGGCTTGAGCGACGCGGCGAAGCTCGCCACCGGCATTGCGCTCATCCTGCGCGCGACGCTGGCGGGCTTGCTCATCGCGATCCCGTCGCTGATTTTCTGGAGCTACTTCAGCAAGAAGGTCGAGGTGCTCGCGGTGGAGATGGAGACGCTGTGCGATGATTTCATCCGCCGGCAATACCGGAAATGAAAAAACATCCAACATCCAACATCCAACACCGAACATCCAAATCTTCGGCGGGCGCAATTCCATTGGGCGTTGGATGTTGGATGTTGGATGTTGGATGTTCCCCTTATTGAGCATGAAATTTTCCGTCCGCAAACGCCGCACCGCGCCCGCCGTCATCATCGTGGCGCTGATTGACGTGCTGGTGGTGCTGCTGATTTTCCTGATGGTGACGACGACGTTCAAGCAGCAGCCGCTGCTCAAGCTGGCGCTGCCGGAATCCGCCACGGCGCAGAAATCCGGCGCGGAGGAGCATCCGCCGCTGGTGGTGAACATCGAGGCCAGCGGCGTCTATCGGTTCGGCGAGAAGAACCTGCCGATGACGTTCGAGCAGTTGCGCCCGCAGGTGCTCGCGGCGGCGGCGAAAATACCGGACGCCAAGCTGGCCATCCGCGCCGACAAGCTCGCGCCCTGGGACAGCATCGTAAAGGTGATGGATCTGGCGAAGGAGGCGAAGATCAAAAACCTGAGCGCCTTCACCAAGGACGCGGCCAAGACGGGAAATTAAAAACAAGGAAAGCAGGAATTCAGGAATCCGTTTCCCGCCTTCCTGCTTTCCTTGTTCAAATCCTGGCGGCCCGGCGGTCAGTCCGTTTTCCGGCGCATATAGACCGCCCGCATCGGCGGCGTGCTCGGATAGGTGGCCAGCAGGTCGGGAATCCGCATGAGCATCCACGGCTGGCGGTAGTTGTTCCCGTTCTTGGTGAAGACCAGGTCGTCGGCCAGAAACACGGCGGAGTGCTTGATTTCATTTTTGTCATTCATCAGCAGCAGGACGTCGCCATAGATGGACGGCGCGGCGATCTGATAATAATTTTTCTCGATATATTGCGCCGCAAAGTTCGGGTCGTTGAACCGGTTGTCGGGCGTGTCGCTGCTGAAGTTGAACGTGCTCCAGTGGCAGTCCATCGTCGGCTCGCCGGCCTGCGGCGGCAGCGGGAAGGTGTAGAGCCGGTCGCGCGCGAACCTGGGCAGGAGGTAAAGCAGGTTCAGGCCGCCACCTTCGGGCAGACGCTTGAGCGCTTCCATAAGCGGGCGGATGTCGGTGAAGCGGACGCCCGGCATGTTGCCCCAGTAGGAAGCGAGCTTGTCAATGTCCGTGTCCGGCTTGATGGTGAGACTCGCGAATACGGCGGACTGCCGCGAGATGGCGCGGGTCAGGGCCACGCGGCGGTCGGCAGTCGGAATCTGCTTGAGGATAAACTGGTAGTCGGCCAGTTGCTGCGCCTCGCCGTTCGGATACACCAGCCGCTTGAGCAGCTCCACGTCGTCGGGATCCAGGCGGTCGTCCGCATAGATGGATTCGATGGTGGCGCCGGGGAAAATATAGGGATAATCCAGATAGGGATTCACGTCCAAACCGGCGAGCGCGGGGTAAAGTTTCTGGCGCGTCCCGGCGTCGAGTGAGAACAGGAAATCGGCGGTCGGGGTGAGTTTTGTGCCGGCGGCGGATTCTTCAAACGCGCCCGGCGCCAGCGCGGCGGCGGCCTGCGCCGCGGTCAGGCCGTTTTTCAGCAACAGGGCCTTCACGGCGTCGGGTTTCAATCCTTTGAACACCCACACCTGCGGCGGCGGGGCGGCGACCTCGTCGGTGAGGTATTCCACCGGCCGTTCGAGCGAGATGTCGCGCGTGACCAGTCCGCCCCACGGCCCGACATGGACCGAGCGGCTTTTGTCCTTGGGATCCACCGCAAACGTCTCGGCCAGCTTCGGCCGGCTGACGACGGCGAACTTGTAGGTGAGGAACGCCGCGCCGGCAATCAGGACGAGGATGAAAACAATCAGGCCGGCCAGCGTGAACTGGAAGACGTTGGCCGCCGAGGCGGACTCCAGTTTGCGGGAACGGCTCATGGCAGAAACACCGGCGGGCGGGCCGCCGGCTGAAAGAAAAACCCAAGGTGCATCATGCTTGTCCACAAGGACGGACAGAAGATAGCAGAGGTTTCGCCGAAGGCAAAAGATTTGTAACTGGTTGGTTACTTATGTCAAGAACCCGGCCGGAAAATTATTATTATTGTCCCGGCCCGCCCGCCCGCGCGCCGCGCCGGAAGAAAAAGCAGACACAGCCGGCCAGGGTCGCCAGCGAAATGGCCGCGCCGAAATAAAACCGGCGGTCTTCATAAACCAGTTGCACCTGATGCGTGCCCGCCGGCACCACCACGGCCTGAAAGGCGTAGTTCGCCCGCCAGAGCCGCACGCGCCGGCCGTCCACATAAGCGTGCCACGGGTGATAATAGGTCTGCGCCGCCACCAGCATCGTCGGCTCCGGCGTCGCGACGGTCGCCTCAATGTGCTGGGCGGCGTAATTCACCGGCAAAATCCGAGCCGCGCTGGCGTTGCTGACGGCGACGAACGCGCGGGCTTCCGGCGGCAGATAAACTTCGCGACTTGGAGAAAAATCGGCGTTGGTCAATGCCGCCAGCGTGGCGAGGTCGCCGGCAAAAAGCGGCTTCTGCCCGACGGTGAGGCGCGGCAGAAATGTCGTTCGCGGCAGCCACGCCAGATTGGTGATTTCGTTTTGGAGAACAGCGGCCACGCCGAGAAAATCCAGCAGCGGCGCGGCGGCATGGCGGTCGTCGAAAAAATTGTAGAACAGCGCGGCGTGGCCGCTCAAGGTGAGCGGAAAAAAACCGTCGCACTTGGCGACGCCGTCAAGCAGGTTGCAATTCCCGGCGAGCGCGAACCGCCGCCCCAGATAATCGGTGGCGGCATCGGGCAAAACCGAATGGTTGAACATCTCGCGGACATCCGCCGGGATGAGGACGCGCGCCGCCGCGAACTGCGGCAGGGGCTGCGGACGCGGCAGGCCGGGTTCGTAAATCGCGCGGCTGACGGTTGGCGGCTGGGGCATCTGCCCGTCCAAGTCCAGCCAAAGCAACAAGAGCGGCAAAAGCTGGCACAGCCGGCGCGGCGTGACGCCGGTGATTTTTTCCGACCACGCCCAGGTCAGCAGAATGGCCACGAGAAAACCGGCGCGCGTGACGCCGTTGAAAACCATGGCCGTCCGGTCATCGCCCGGCGGCTCAAAACGCCAGCTCCAGCCGGTGATTCCCAGCGTCACCGCCAGCGCCGCGCCGCCCAGCAGCCACAGTGTCCGGTTCGTTTTGCGCGCGTCAAAATTTTTTCCTGACAATGCGAAGGCCGCCAGCAGCGGCAGGAGCAGCGATGGCAGGATTAAAAACTTCACCGGAAAACGCACCATCGCGATGACGCCCAAATGCCGCGCCAGCCAGCCATACGCCGGCGTCGCCTCGCCCAAGGCCAGCACGCCGCACACCATCACCAGCAGCGCCAGCAGCCAGACCCGCGCGCGCCGCCGCCACACGGCCAGCGCCGCCAGCACCACGGTGGCCGCGCCGGCGTAGTAGGAACTGATCCAGGACTGGCCGGCTTGCATGAAGACGCCCGCATAGGAATGGCAGTGGAACAGCGGCGCGAAATAATTTGCCCAGCCGGTCGCCGGCATCGGCCAGGTCGCGGCGGAAATTTCCTGCTGCCGGCGCGAATAGTCCAGCAGGTCGAGGAACGGCAGCAGTTGCGCGGCGGACAAACCGCTGATGAGCGCCACCACCGCGCCGAGGCGGAAAATTATTTTGCCGCGCGAAATTTCTCCGCGCAGAAATTCCAGCAAGCCCAGCCCGGCCACCAGCACCCACGTCAGCAAAACTGGTTCCGCCGCGCCGGAAAGCATCTGCATCGCGCCGGCGAGCGCGGCCAAAATGATGGCGCGCCCGCCTTCACGCCAAGCGCGCTGGGCGAGCCAGACCACCCACGGCATCCAGCCCAGTCCGGCGACGGTCGCCGGCCAGACGAGGCTGCACAGCATGACGCCGTTGAAGGCAAATGCGATGCCCGCGAAGGCCGCCGCCCGGCGGTTTTGCGCCCACGCCTGCGCCAGCAGAAACATTCCCAAGCCGCCCCAGAACAAATGCAGCAGGCAGAAAACACCGAGCGACCACGACAATGGCAGCAGCAGGTAGAACAGCGCCGGCGGATACAGCACCTGCGAATTCCATTGCGCCAGAAACGGCGCGCCGCAGTTGCTTAAAGGATTCCACAGCGGCAGTTCGCCGCGCCAGAAGCTCTCGCGAAAATAATGGGCGATGGGATAGGAAAAAATTCCGAAGTCGCGATACTCAAACGTCTGCCAGCCCAGCCAGACCTGCGGCCAGGACGCCAGCACCAGCAGCACCAGCAGTCCGGCGAACCGGCGCGAAGTGAGCCAGTGGTCGTCGCCGGCGGCGGGAACCTTGGCCGGCGACGAAGTGGGTGACAGCATCGCCGCAGTCTGCCAAAACGGATTTTCCGCCCAAGCCTAAAATCAGAAGGCAGGAACCAGTTTCCTGAATTCCTGCTTTCAAATTTATTTTTCCGTGGGCAGCCCGGCTCAATCGGCGTTGCGCCGCATATAGACCGCCCGCATCGGCGGGTCGCTCGGGTAGGTCGCGAGCAGGTCGGAAATCCGCATGATCATCCACGGCTGCCGGTAGTTGTTCCCATTCTTGGTATAAACCAGGTCGTCGGCCAGAAACACGGCGGAATGCTTGATCTCGTTTTTGCTGTTCATCAGCAACAGCACGTCGCCATAAAGCGATGGCGTGGCGATCTGGTAAAAGTTCTTCTGGATATATTGCGATGCAAAGTTCGGATCGTTGAACCGGTTGTCGGGCGTGTCGCTGCTGAAATTGAAGGTCGTCCAATGGCAGTCCATCGTCGGCTCGCCGGCCTGCGGCGGGAGCGGGAAGGTGTAAAGCCGGTCGCGCGCAAATTTGGGCAGCAGGTAGAGCAGGCTGATGTTGCCGCCCTCGGGCAGCTGCTTGAGGGATTCGAGCAGCGGGCGGATGTCGGTGAAGCGGACGTTGGGCATGTTGCCCCAATAGGCGGCGACCTTGTCAATGTCCGTGTCCGGCCTGACCACGAGCCGGGCAAGCACGGCGGACTGGCGGGAAAGGGCGCGGGTCAGCGCCACGCGGCGCTCGACCGTCGGAATCTGGTTGAGCAGAAACTGGTAGTCGGCCAGCTGCTCCGCCGCGCCGTTCGGATAGACCAGCCGCTTCAGCAGCGCCACGTCGTCGGCGTTCAGCCGGTCGTCCGCATAGATGGACTCGATGGTGTCGCTCGGAAAAATGTAGGGGTAGTCCAGATACAGGCTGATGTTCTGGCCGGCGAGCACCGGGTAAAGTTTCTGGCGCGTCCCGGGTGCGAGCGAAAACAGAAAATCCGCGGTGGGCGTGAGCTGCGTGCCGGAACCGGTCTCCTGAAATTTTCCCGGCGTCAGCGCGGCGGCGGCCTGCGCGGCGGTCAGGCCGTTTTTCACCAGCAGCGCCTTCACGCCGTCGGGCTTGAGGCCGGCGAACGTCCACACTTCCGGCTGCGGGCTGGCGACTTCGGCGGTCAGATACTCCACCGGCCGTTCCAGCGAGATGTCGCGCGTCAGCAGTTCGCCCCACGCGCCGATATGCACGGAGCTGGTCTTGTCTTTCGGATCCACCGCGAACGTGTCCGCCAACTTCGTGCGGGTGGTCACCGTCAGCTTCCAGGCGATGAAGGCCGAACCCGCCATCAGCGCCAGGCTGAACACAATCAGCCCCGTCAGGGTGAACCGAAAGACATTGCCCGCATGGCTTGCGCCGGGCTTGGTGAACTTGCTCATATAAAAATCTGCCATCCGATTTGAAACATAAAAGCCGCCATTCCGAAAACTACGGAATGGCGGCCTGATACAGGCTGGCCGACAGCTTAATAACCGACCGGTTACCTGACAAGCTCTTCCGCAATCTGCACCGCGTTGAGCGCCGCGCCCTTGAGCAACTGGTCGCCGCTCACCCAGAAGCACAGGCCGTTATCGAGCGCGCAGTCCAGGCGGATGCGGCCGACTTCGCAATTGTATTGCTCCGTAGTGTTGAGCGGCATCGGATACTTTTTGTTCTCCGGCTCGTCCACGACATCGAGGCCGGGTGCCTTTTTCAAGACGGCGCGCGCGGCTTCCACGGTGACAGGCTTTTCAAATTCTGCGCTCACGGCGATGGAATGCGAGCGATATACCGGCACGCGCACGCAGGTCACGCTGGCGCGAAACGCCGGGTGGTGCATGATCTTGCGGCCTTCGTTTTCCATCTTCATCTCTTCCTTCGTGTAGCCGCTCGGCAGGAAGGAATCCACATGGGGCAGCACATTGAACGCAATCTGGTGCGGATAAACCTCCAGCGTCACCGGCTGCTTGTGGACGATCTGGCCGACCTGCCGTTCGAGTTCTTCCAACGCCTTCGCGCCGGTGCCGGAAACCGCCTGATAGCTGGAGGCAAAAATGCGCTTCACGCCGAACGCCTGATGCAGCGGATACAGCGCCATCAGCGTGATGGCCGTGGTGCAATTCGGATTGGCGATGATGCCTTTGTGGAGCTTCACGTCGTCGGCGTTGATTTCCGGCACCACGAGCGGCACGTCCGGGTCTTGCCGGAACACGCTGGAATTGTCCACCACCACGCAGCCGGCCTTGACCGCGATGGGCGCGAACTCCCGCGAAATGCTCCCGCCCGCGCTGAACAGCGCGATGTCAATGCCCGCAAACGAATCCTTCGTCAGTTCCTTGACGGTGATGTCCTGCCCCTTGAACTTGAGCTTTTTGCCGGCCGAGCGGGCGGACGCGAGCAAGGTCAGCCTGCCCACGGGAAAATTCCGTTTTTCGAGGGTTTTGATCATCTCGATGCCGACGGCGCCAGTGGCGCCGACAACTGCGACGTGCGGATTGCGGTTCATAATTGGCCGGACAATTTATCAGAAAACCGGCCAGCGTCAATCGCGCGGGTCGCACCCGGATACGCTGAAGGCGTAACGGAAATTAGCCTAGGTTTGCCGGCATCCGCCCCGTCGTATTGCAAGACCAGATCATCCAGGTCGGCGACCTGCTGCATCAGGCCGGCGGTGGCCGTTGGTTTTCCCAATGTTTATGGGCATTTGGTGATTTCACGGGCGGTTTATTGAAATCGCGAGGGGGTTTATCGGGTGTGCGAGCGGGTTTCTTGAGGTCGCGAGGAGGTTTCTTGAGCTCGCGAGGTCATTTATGGGCTGCGCGAGTGGGTTTACCGGCTGTGCGGGCGGGTTTATCGGCTGTTGATGCGCCTTTATCGCCAGTGGATGCCAGTTTATCGGCTGTCGAAGCCAGTTTATCGGATGTGAATATGACTTCATCGGCTGTCGAAGCGGCTTGATTGATTGTCGCTACGGCTTTATCGGCTGTCGCACCGGCTTGAGCGAACGCTGCCCCGGCTTCAATGATTGTCGCAACGGCTCGAACGAATGTTGATTCGCCTCCAACGGATGTCGGCACGCCTCCGGCGACGGTTGATCCGGCTCCAACCGCTGCGCGCATTTCTCCGGCGGTTGTCCATCCCGCTGCCGGCACCCGACCAAAAAACTTTTCATTTGCGATTGACCGGCACGGCGGGTTCTGTCGAAATGATAGAACATAGTAATTTTGTTCAGATGCCGAGAACGCCAATCAGAAACGGGAACGGGTCGCCGCGCAACGGCGCCAACAAATACGACGCGCACCACAAGGTGCTGTCGCAGACCTACGGCGCCTTCGCCGACCTGCGCCGCGAGCTGTCCGACTCCAAAACCACCGTCAGCGAGCGCGAGGAAATCCTGCGCACCTTCGCCGCGTGCCCGGATTCGCAGCGCGCGTGGCTGGCGCTGGAGGAATATTTCGAGAAGCTCTCGCTCGCGCGCCGCGATTTTCCGGCGACGGACTGGTGGACAAAACTGCTCGCCGTCACCGGCAAGGCGCGGCTGGAGGAGCTGGCGTTTTTGTTTCTGCGCGCCAAACGTTCCGTGCCGCCGGAACTGCAGCCGCACGCCAGCCCCGACCGTTTCGCCCGCGCCGAGGAGGCCGAACAGGAACTCCAGCTCGTCCGCGAATTGGAAAACTGGCTGTCGCCGCCCGCGCCGCTGCACCTCGACACGCCGCGCGCCACGTTGCGGGTCGTCTGCAAGCCGCAGCCCGACGAGCAGGAACCGTCGCGCTACCGTCTCGCCATTCAATTTCTTTTGCTGCGCCCGCGCACCGGCGAGAAGGCGCGCTCGCTGCACGACCTCGTGGATCTCGTCGTCCGCGCCGCGCACGAGCAGGAACTCTTCACGCCGTGGGACTGGGAATTCATCCAGTGGATCTACGAGACGCACCGCGAACGCGCCAACAACGCCACCACGCTGCTCCTCTCCGACGCCGAGCTGTTGCAATGGCTCGCGCGCTGGGGGCACACCAACCGCCTCGAATCCGCCGCGAACGGCCGGCCGATTTATTTTCACGGCCACATCGTCGCGCTGACGCCGCACCTGGAAAACGGCACGCAGGAACTTTCTTTTACACACCGCATCGCGCTGCCGGACGGCGAAAATCATTCCGTGGCGGACGCGAAGTTTTTCAACCGCCAGTCGCCGGTCGCGCTGGTGGGCAATGAGTTTTTCCTGCTGCGCAATGCGCCGCCCACCGGCGTGCTGAAATTTCTCGCGCAAAAACCGTCCGTGCCCGTGCGCAAGCTGAGCCACCGGCTGCTGCTGCACCTGCGCAAGTCGCAGGCCAATCACGGCGTGGACTGGGAACAGCTGTGCGTCGCGCACGCCGCCGCGCCGCAGTTTGTCTTTGAGCTGCTCGACGACACCGTGCGCCTGCGCCTGCTGGCGACCAGCGCGCGCGACAAAAGCACCTGGGTCTGGAACGGCCACGAATGGACGCCGCATAACCGTGCCATCAAGCCCGGCGAGAAACCGGAGATCCTCGACGACCCGCGGCTTGATCCGGCCATTCAATGGCTGCGCAAGCTCGACTGGTTCATGCAGGAACCCGGCCTGTGGATTGGCGACGCGAATGAAAATTTTCTTGGCTCGCTCGCCGAGGCGTGGGCGTCCAAACCTGTCGAGGCGGAATTTCTCGGCAACGGCGCGTTCCACCGTTTGTTCCTCACACCGCGCGCGCTCAAACCGCGCCTCGTCGTCAAGGGCAGCGGCATTGACTGGCTGTCCGTCTCTGCCGAGTGGGAAGCGGAAGGCATGAAGTTGAGCAAGGCGGATCTCGAACGCCTCGCCGCCGCGACGAGCCGCTTTGTGAAGTTGCCGAACGCCGGCTGGGTGGAACTTGACACAAATGCCGTGCAAGGCGCGCACGAGGCGATGGCCGACATGGGCGTGGAAGGCCTCATCGCCGTGCCGCAAAAAGTCGGCCTCGAACACGTCGCGCACCTGGACGAAAACGGGATGACGCGCTTCGTGGATTCGCCGGAGGCGCTGGCCTTGCGCGAGCGGGTGCGCGATTTCAAGGGCGTGCCGTCGGCGGATTTGCCGAAATTGTTGCAGGCGGATTTGCGACCGTATCAAAAGGACGGTTTTGATTTTCTCGCGCATCTCGTTCAAGTCCGCCTTGGCGGCATCCTCGCCGACGACATGGGCTTGGGAAAAACGTTGCAGACGCTGACCTGGCTTGCGTGGCTCAAGGAGCAGAACAAGAAAAATCCCAAGCCCTCGCTCGTCATCTGCCCGGCGTCCGTGCTGCACAACTGGCGGCGCGAGGCCGAACGGTTCACGCCGGACATGAAAGTCCTCGTCCTCGAAAGCGGCGCGGCGCGTCACAATTTGCGGAAACAGATTCCGCAGCACGACATCATCGTCACGAACTACGCGCTGCTCCGCCGCGACCTGGAGGAGTTTCACAAGTTTGCTTTCCGCGCGGTCATTCTTGACGAGGCGCAGTTCATCAAGAATCCCGGCGCGCAGGTCACGCAGTCGGTGAAGCAGTTGAAGTGCGAAAACAAGATTGCGCTCACCGGCACGCCGCTGGAAAACCGGCTGCTGGATTTGTGGAGCATCGTGGATTTCATCCAGCCCGGCTATCTCGGCACGCAGGAGCAGTTCCTCGACACCTACGAGCCGCGCGGCGAAAACGCCGAGTCCGAGCAGCGCATCGCGCGCCGGCGGTTGTCCGCCAAGCTGCGCCCGCTCCTGCTGCGCCGTTTGAAGAAGCACGTCGCGAAAGATTTGCCCGACCGCATCGAAGAACGCCGCGACTGCCCACTCGGCGAAGACCAGCGGAAATTGTATCTCGCCGAACTCCGCCGCAGCCGCGACCAGGTGATGAAGGCCGTCGAGACGCAGGGCTTGAACAAGTCCAAGATGCACGTTCTCGCCGCGCTCACGCGGCTGCGCCAGGTCTGCTGCCATCCGTCGCTCGTCGGCAACGACACCGCGTCCGGCAAGACGGAAACGCTGTTTGAACTGCTCGACCCGCTCATCGCCGACGGACAGAAAGTTCTCGTCTTCTCGCAGTTTGTGCAGATGCTGCACATCTTGGAAAAGGATTGTCACGCCCGCAGCATCCACACGCACATTCTCACCGGCCAGACGAAAGACCGGCAGGCCGTCGTCAACGATTTCCAAAAAGAAACCGGCGCGTGCGTCTTCCTCTTGAGTTTGCGCGCGGCGGGAACGGGCTTGAACCTGACGAACGCCAGCTACGTCGTCCTCTACGACCCGTGGTGGAATCCCGCCGTGGAGGCGCAGGCCATTGACCGCTCACACCGCATCGGCCAGACGCAGACGGTGAACGCCTACCGGCTCATCGCGCCCGGCACCGTCGAGGAAAAAATCTGGGAACTCCAGCAGAGCAAGGCCAAGACCATTGCCGACGTGCTCGGCGAAGAAGGTTTTGCCCGCAGCCTCACGGCGATGGATTTGGAATATCTGTTCGCGGAGGAATAAGCCGCTAAATATCGCAATAAATTCAAAGATAAATTGTCGTTTGACAATAGTATCTTAAATGATACTTTTGGCTTGTGCGGCAATTCAGTTGCACGCCGTTCCGGCGGAACCGGGAAAAACATAGTGGTGTCTCGCTTACATTATGAAAACGAACAATAAATTATTAAGATTATGGAGCAGCAATTTGAGATTAAAGAATACCTCGAAGCTGGGCATTCACCTTTCGCAGACTGGTTCGACTCGCTTGATGCCGTAACCGCCGCGCGCGTTGACAGACATATCCGCCGGCTTGAAGCAGGAAATTTTGGTTCAGCCAAAGCTCTGCAAGACGGCATCTCGGAATTAAAATTAGATTTCGGACCCGGCTACCGGGTCTATTTTGGACGAGACGGAAAAACAATAATCATTTTACTCGGCGGCGGCAGCAAACGCCGGCAGACCGCCGACATCGCCGCCGCGATTGAACGCTGGAAGCGATACAAGCAGTCAAAGAATTAACATGGCACTGACACGAGAATATAAGCAGACGGTTTTGGCCCGCATCAAACGCGATCCGAAGTTCGCGAAGGCGTTGTATGCCGAAGCCGTGAACGCGCTGCTCGAAGGCGAGACGGACGAAGGACTTTCCATGCTGCGCGACCTGGTCCATGCCGGCATCACTTTTAAGGAACTTTCGAAACAGACCGGTCTGGGTGAAAAAACCCTCCACCGGATGTTAAGCCGCCGGGGCAATCCCACCACGCGCAACCTGTTCACGGTCACGAAGGCGATTTGCGAAAGTTTTGGCATCACGCCGCAATTCAAGTTTGCAGCTTGAATCCCGCAGCCTCACGGCGATGGATTTGGAATATCTCTTTGCGGAGGAGTGAACCGCAAGCCGGTTGACATCGGCCGCCAGCTGAAGCAGCTTGCGGTGGATGGTTTTGGTGTTTGGTCAGCAAACAAGACCGTTATGATCACAACAACACTCCAAATTGACAAATGCCAATACAAGTGCCGGTGGTGCCACAAGCTTCATGTCGGCCCGAGCCGGGTGCTGGAGTTCAGGTGCGTCGGGGAGCGGGAGTTGCAGCACGGGCTGGAGCGGACTTATGAGGGTGATTTTTCTGCCGTCTGCGAATGCGACCAGCCCCTGACCATCACGTTCCTGGCGAAAGAGTATCCCGAAGGTGTCTTTGGCTGCGGCGGGCACCGGTCGTCGGATGCCGAAATCATCGTCGAGCCGACCGTGCGGGAACACATGGAAATCCTGGGCTGATGGCGGCGATGAATCGGCGCGTGGCAACGCCTGTCGGCGGTTTTTTATCTTCCAGCGTGCTTACTCCACCGACGGATCCAGCCGCTTGTCCGGCACGAGATACTTGCGGACGTAGTCGAAGACGGCGTTTTCCAAGGACGTGACCGGGGCGGCATAGCCCGCGCCGCGCAGCCGCAGCAGATTGGCCTGCGTGAAATATTGGTATTTGTCGCGGATGGCTTCCGGCATCTCGATGAACTTGATGGCCGGTTTCTTCTTCGTCGCGGTGAACACGGCGTTGGACAGGTCAATCCACGTCCGGGCCTGGCCGGAGCCGATGTTGAACAGGCCGTTCGCGCGCGGCGTCGCGGCGAGGTGCAAGGTCATCGCCACGCAGTCCTTGATGTAGAGAAAGTCGCGCTTCTGTTCGCCATCCTTGTAATCCTTGCGATAGCTCTTGAACAGTTTGATGACGCCCTCCTTCTGCACCTGCGCGAAACTTTTGTGGACGAGCGAGCGCATGTCGCCCTTGTGATCTTCGTTTGGACCGAAGACGTTGAAAAATTTAAGGCCGCAAATCTTGTTCAGGAAACCGGCGCGCTTGGCGTGCAAATCGAACAGGTGTTTCGAGTAGCCATACATGTTCAACGGGCGCAGCGTGTCGAGCGCGGCCTCGTTGTCTTCCATGCCCTGTGCGCCGTCGCCGTAGGTGGCGGCGGACGATGCATAGACGAAGCGCGCCTTGCTTTCCAATGACCAGTGCGCGAGGTCTTTCGTGAACTGGTAATTATTCTTGGCGAGAAACGTCGCGTCTTTCTCGGTCGTGGCCGAGCACGCGCCCATGTGCAAAACCAGATCAAATTTTCCCAGCGCGCCACTTTGCAAGCGTGTTTGCAGGTCGGCGGACTCGACATAATCCGCGAAACGCAGCGGGGTAAGGTTGCGCCATTTTTCGTCCGTGCCGAGAACATCGCAGACGACGATGTTGTCGCAGCCACGCCGGTTCAGCGCCCAGACGAGCGCGCTGCCAATGAACCCCGCGCCGCCGGTCACCAGCACGCGCGCATCGGAAAAATCATTTGGTTTCATATTTCCTGATAAATTAAGAAATGCTGCGAACAATGATACGCAAACAATTGTAGATAATCATTCTTTTTCAAATTCTGGGATGTCAACAGGTTTAATTTTGCTCAACCGTTCGATTATCTGCTGTTTCGTAAGAGTTACGTTTTCTACGGGAACAGTCGGTCCCATCGCGACAAATGCGAGTCCTAATTCTTCTGGAACTTTTAAGCAAATTTGAAATGCCTCTGCATTTTGAGGCAGCATAAATTGAATATCTTCAGGCGGAAAACTATTCACAAACCGCAAAAATGCGACGACGTTATGAATTGAAATCGAAATCATAGAAAGACGCGAAACCATCATATTCGGATTCAGATTTACATGGCAGTGTTCAAGTTTGAAATGATGGTCTAAATGTGGCTTCACATCTGGCAAATCTTTAGCAACGTTGAACCAGCTTCCATATTCACTTGCCAGCACAAGAGATTGATTTTCCTTTGAAACTTTACCTGCTTGATCTGGAGAATGGAATGAAAGCGTTGGTCCGGAACCAACACTTGCCCTGAAGCCATGCTTGAAGTTGTTGTATTCATAAACCATGTGCTGCGCTGTGTAATCTTCTGCAAGTTTTTCCCACAAACGAGCAAATGACTCTTGCATCATAATAGAATTATCATGCCCAGCAAAAAGCCTCCTGTGAATGAGCGAAGAAATGCCATTCCAAGATTTTTTACTCAATTCCCATTTCCATATTGGAGGCAATTCGCCTGTCGTAACCTCGCCAACAAACTTTCTGAGTTGTTTTGGTTCACATTTTGAAAGCCAGGCTACAATACAATGAGGTGACTGCAAGGCAGCGAAAATCAACATGAAAAGTGTCTCTAGACCGTGGTAGTAAGATGTGCGTAAAGCAACTGCTGCTCTCTGCCTATTTTCTCCATCAAGATTTTTCCCGTGCGTTTCCGCGAGATATTGAAAATACCTAGTATCCATGCCGCGAAGCAGGGCGTCATCCGTTCCATTAACATACCACGCACAAAACGGGTCGTGACCAACTGTGAAGAAGCGCGATTGCAGAAAATCTTTATTTCGATTTTCTTGCATACTATTTACCAGCCGAGGACGTGGGCGAAAATCAACGGTGCAACAATCGTGGCGTCGGATTCGATGATGAATTTCGGCGTCTTCACGCCGAGCTTGCCCCAGGTGATTTTTTCGTTCGGCACCGCGCCGGAATAGCTGCCGTAGCTCGTGGTCGAATCGCTGATCTGGCAGAAGTAACCCCAGAGCGGCACGCTCGTGCGCAGCAAATCCTGATGCAGCATCGGCACGACGCAGATCGGGAAATCGCCGGAAATGCCGCCGCCGATCTGGAACATTCCGAGCGTGCTCTTCTTGGTGGCGGTCTTGGTGTAATGCTCGGCGAGCCACGTCATGTATTCGATGCCGGTGCGGACGGTGTGGACATTTTTTACGTCGCCACGGATGACGGCGGCGGCATACATGTTGCCGAGCGTGGCGTCTTCCCAGCCCGGAACGACGATGGGGAGATTCTTTTTTGCGGCGGCGAGCATCCAGGAATGCTTCGGATCAATCTGATAATACTTTTCGTATTTGCCGCTCAACAAAACCTTGTAGAAAAATTCGTGCGGGAAATAGCGTTCGCCTTTTTTGTCGGCAGCGGTCCAGACTTCGAGCATGGCTTTTTCCATGCGGCGCATGGCTTCGCCTTCGGGAATGCAGGTGTCCGTCACGCGGTTCATGTGGCGGTTGAGCAAAGCCTGTTCGTCTTCCGCCGTCAGCGAACGATAGCCGGGCACGCGTTCGTAGTAATCATGCGCGACGAGATTGAAAACGTCCTCCTCCAGGTTTGCGCCGGTGCAGGTGATGAGATGCACCTTGTCCTGACGGATCATTTCGGCGAGCGAGAGGCCGAGTTCCGCCGTGCTCATCGCGCCGCCGAGCGTGATCATCATTTTGCCGCCGTTGTCGAGATGCGCGACGTAGCCTTTCGCGGCGTCCACCAGCGACGCGGCGTTGAAATGGCGATAGTGATGCTGGATGAAACGGGAAACGGGCCCGCCGGTGAGTTGGGTCGGTTTGGTCTGCTTTTTCTTGGCCATGATTTTGAAAAATTGTTTCCGCCAACGATACGCGAGCGGGCGCGAAATCCAATCTCAAATTAAAATTGAATTGAGGTTCACGCCAAGACGCCAAGCCTGGGGGAAAAATCCAAAGCCAAAACATTTCCACATCTTTGCGGGAGATTTTTCGAGGTAAGATTATTGCACCACCACCAGGTTCGGCTGCGCCTGCGAGAGCCCGCCTTTGCCATTCCCCTCAAATTTGGCGCGGATGATGAGGTTGTGCGTGCAGGTGGTGTTGTTCACGCGGAAGGCCGCGCCGCCGCAATCCATGGCGATCAGGTTGGTGAAGGAATTATACACGCACTCGGTCTTGGGCGCCGGCCCCCAGCCCTGCGCCGTCTGCGTCTCGGAATGCGCCATGAACACGCCGTGATGCCGGCTGTTGCGGATGGCCACGTCCAGAAACTGGTTCTCGCGGCTGGCGCGCATGAAGATGCCGAGGTCGTTGGCGTTCAGGACGGCGTTGCTGATGACGTTGTGGTTGAACGCGAGATCGAGCGAAATGCCTGCGCCCGGATTGTCGTGCAAATAAAGATCCGTGAACAGGCTGTCCGTCGTGAGGTAGCAGGCCAGCCCGTCAAACTGGTTGTCGAATGCGTTCAGGTCGCGCACGGTGAGGCGCTGCACGCCGAGCGTCGTGACCAGCCCGCCCGAACGGCTGCGCGCGCAGGTGACGTGTTCCACCACCGAGTCGCTCACCGTTTGAATCGTGATGCCGTTGTTGCGGATGGCCGAGCCTTCGCCCTGAAGTTTCCATAGCTCGCGCTGCTGATGAAGCCGGTTGCCGTCAATGAACAGACTGCTGACGCGGAGGTTTTTGACGGTATTCTGCGGATGGTTGACCGGCTCGCCCAGGATGATGACCGGGCAGTTGGCGTTGTCCGCCAGCAGCAAAACGGTCGTCGCGCCGGAGCCGCGCAAGGTTTGGGAATCGCGCTGCAAAACAATCGGCTGGTGAACCTCAATTTCCCCCGGCGGCAGCACCACTTCCCCGCCGCCGGCCGGCAAAGCGTCGAGCGCGGCCTGGATTTGGCGATCCGAAACGCCAGCGCTCAAAGTAATCACCACCGGTTCGGCAACCGGCGGTGGCGGGGCGGCCAGACCGGGCACCGTGGAGAGCAAAAGCCAAAGGACTGCGGCAATTTTTCCCGGCGAGCCGGAACCGACCGTCTGATTGAAGTTCGTTTTCATAACCAACGAGACCTTGCGACCAATCAGGATTTACAATTCAATTTCGCCCAATTTCAAAATTCGTCCAGCAAATATTTCAGTTTTTGTAATATATTTTTCTGCCCGGCTAATGACCTGTTATCGCCGGCAAACCGGCCGTCCGCATTTCGTTTCCGGTTTCCCAAACCGGCGGAAGCGGTTATGCTCCGCGCGAAATTTATGCCGGCCCCCATCCATTCCGCCACCGCGACGCCCGCCGAACTCGGCCACACCATGCCCGCCGAATGGGAGCCACACGCGGCGACTTGGCTCGGCTGGCCGCACAACGCGAGCGACTGGCCGGGGAAATTTGAAATCATCCCGTGGGTCTATGGCGAAATGGTGCGGAAGATTTCCGCCGGCGAAAAAATTTTCCTGCTCGTCCGGCACCAGCCGGACGAGGCGTTTGCGCGCCGCGTCTTCCAGCACGTCGGCGTGGACGCGCGGAAGATTCAATTCGTGACGCATCCGACGAATCGCGGCTGGACGCGCGACACCGGGCCAATCTTCGTGAAGCGGAAAAATGAAACCGCCATCGTCCATTTCCATTTCAACGGCTGGGCGAAATATGACAACTGGCGCAAGGACACCAAGGTTCCCGAAACCGCCGCGAAGCTGCTCGGCAAAAAACTGTTTCATGCCGAATACGACGGCAAACCGTTCGTCATCGAAGGCGGCGGCATCGAATTGAACGGACGCGGCACGCTGATTTCCACCGAGGAATGCTACCTGCATCCCAAAATCCAGGTCCGCAACCCCGGCCTCGGCAAAAAGGAAATCGAGGCGACACTGAAAAATTATCTCGGCGTGAAAAACATCTTCTGGCTCGCCAAGGGCCCGAAGGGCGACGACACGCACGGCCACATTGACGACATCTGCCGGTTCGTGGACGCGAAGACGCTGGTGCTCGTGCGCGAAAAAAATTCGCGCGACGAAAACTACAAGCCGCTCGCGGAAAATTGGGGGCGCATCCAGGATTTGCGGCTCGAAGACGGCGGCAAGCCCGAAGTCGTGGAGCTGCCGATGCCGTCGCCGCTGCATTTCGACGGCGTGCGGCTGCCGGCGAGCTATGCGAATTTTTACATCTGCAACGCCGCCGTCATCGTCCCGACCTTCAACGACCCGAACGACCGTGTGGCGCTCGGCATCCTGGGTGAATTGTTCAAAGACCGGCCGGTCGTGGGCATCCACGCGGTGGATCTGGTCTGGGGCTTTGGCTCGCTGCACTGCCTCACGCAGCAGCAGCCGGCGTAGCAACCGCAGAAACCGATTGGGGGACGGAATGAAAATGGCGGGAATGGCGGGGCTCGAACCCGTAACCTCTGCCGTGACAGGGCAGCGCTCTAACCAATTGAGCTACATCCCCACAAAAAGGGGAACGGGACAATAAAAAAACTTTCAGGCAGCGTCAAGTTTTGGTTTCAAATCTTTCAGGCGGGGCGGTGAGGCTGAAATGAAAAAATCCGGGCAGCAGACGCCAAGGAGGTGGGGGTGGGGAACCCCGCTGAAGAAACGTGCTGCTACCCGAATACGGCAATGTTACATCCGCGCAACGGATTGTCAACAGGCCGGCGCGCGTCCGATTTGGGGCTTTTGCGCCGGACGCCTTTTTCATAGAGTGGCTTCGTGGCCACGCTCGCATCCAACCCGCTGTTCCGAAACCTGAGCCCGGCCGAGCTGCAGGCGCTGCAGCGCATCGCCCAGGAACGCCGCTTCGCCGCTGGCGAGGAAATTTTCCGCGAGGGCGCGCCCGGCGACGGCGTTTATTTCGTGAAAAACGGGCTGGTGGAAATTTCCTCCGGCACCGGCACCCGGCGGATTTTTTCCCGGCTCGGCGAGGGTGAAATTTTCGGTGAGATGGCCGTCATCGAACTTCGCCCGCGCTCGGCCACCGCCTCCGCCGCGCAGGAAACCGGGGTTTATTTCCTGCCGCGCGGCGAGATGCTGGCCTTCATCGAGCGCTCGCCCGGGCTGGCCTTCGCCCTGCTCCAGCAGATCAGCCACCGCCTCCGCGAGTTCAACCGGCTCCACCTCCGCGAAATCCTCGAGGCCGAACGCCTCGCCGTCGTCGGCAATTTTGCGCGCAGCATCATCCACGACCTGAAAAATCCGCTGAGCATCATCGGCCTGGCGGCGGAAAATTTTTCCAATCCCAGTCTCAATCCCGAGGCCCGCGACCAGATCCAGTCCCGCATCGGGCGCCAGGTGCAGCGCATCAACGACCTGGTGACCGACATTCTCGTCTTCACCGAAGGCCGCAGCCGCGCCGACCTCCGGCCCGGCAATTTCCGCGATTTCGTCCTGGAACTGGTCGCAGATCTGGAACAGGACACATTCGCCAAGGCCATCCGCCTCGTGCTGGAAAACGAGCCGCCCGCCGGGCTTTTTCCGTTTGACGCCCGCGGGCTGGGCCGTGTTTTTCACAATCTCGTCAGCAACGCCAGCGATTTTCTGGACGAAGGCGGCCAGATTTTCCTGCGGTTCAAAGCCGGCGACGGCGAAATCCTCGTCGAGATCGAGGACACCGGCCCCGGCATCGCGCCGGAAATCGCGGACAAGCTGTTCCAGCCCTTCGCCACGCACGGCAAGGCGCACGGCACCGGCCTTGGCCTGTCCATCTGCAAAAAAATCATCGAGGATCACGGCGGAAAAATTTTCGCCCGCAGCGAGCCGGGGCGCGGCGCAATTTTCTGCTTCACGCTGCCGACGGCAAAATGAGTTTCGTCGAACCGTTAAACCGTTGCATCGTGAATCGTTGCCGGACAAACTGACGCCGTTGCGCCGATTTAACCATTTAACCAATTAACGATTCAACCAGCATGAATCGCATCAAACTCCTTTCCGAACAGGTCGCCAACCAGATTGCCGCCGGCGAGGTGGTCGAGCGTCCCGCGAGCGTCGTGAAGGAGCTGGTGGAAAATTCCCTCGACGCAGATGCCAAAAAAGTCACCGTGGAAATCGGCGCCGGCGGGCGCAGCCTGATTCGCGTGACCGACGACGGCACCGGCATGAGCCGCGACGACGCCCTGCTCTGCCTCGAACGCTACGCCACCAGCAAAATCGAGCGCGCGGAAGATCTGGCGTCCATCGTCACGATGGGTTTTCGCGGTGAAGCTGTGCCCAGCATCGCCAGTGTCAGCCGCTTCACGCTCACCACGCGCGAACGCGAAAGCGCTTCGCCCGAAGGCACGCAAATCCTCATCAACGGCGGCACGATTACCGAGGTCAAAGCCGCCGGCAGCGCGCCCGGCACGAGCGTCGAGGTGCGGCAACTGTTTTTCAACCTGCCCGCGCGCCGGAAATTTTTGCGCACGGAAGAAACCGAGGCCGCGCACATCCAGCATTATCTCACACTCGCGGCGCTGGCGTTTCCCGAAGTCGCGTTCACGTTCGTCAAGGATGGCCGCAATGTCTGGCAACTTCCCGCCGTGAAATCCGGCGCAGCCACGTCCAGCCGCATTGACGCCTTACGCGAACGGCTTCGTGCGCTGCTCGGGGATGAAAAACTCTTGCCCGTGAATTTTTCCGCCGCACTCGACGACAATGGCAATTCGCCCGCGCCGGATGAAACGGACATTTTTGAAACCGCGCTGCCGGAAAAACCGGAAATCCGCAATCCGCAATCCGCAATCCGCATTTGGGGTCTGATCGGTTCGCCCGGCGTCTCTCGCGCGACGCGCGACGGCCAGTTTATTTTCGTCAACCGCCGGCCGGTCGAGAATCGCGGCGTCAATTACGCGCTCATCGAAGGCTATCACAACTCGCTGATGAAAGGCCGCTACCCGGTCTGCTGTCTGTTCCTTGAAATTGACCCCGCCGCCGTGGACGTGAACATCCATCCCGCCAAGCGCGAGGTGAAATTTCACCGTGAATTTGAAGTGCGAAAACTGGTGGCGCAGGCCGTGCATGACGCGCTGCTGGCATTTCATTCCGAGCCGGGAAAAACCAGTTTTGCCACCGAGGCACAGAGAGCACAGAGTTCGAAATTGCAGCAGCCGGAAATCATTCCAGCCAAACCACCGACAGAAACCTCCGCACTGCCGAATTTTCCAGAAAAATTAAAACCGCTGATTTCGACACCGCCGCAAATTCCGGCAACCGCACAAACGCCTTTGAAAATGGGCTTTTCGGGGAGCGCGGGCGTCTCGCCCGCAGTTTCCGGCGTCCTCGCCGGAAACAAAAATGCCGTTGTCGAGACGCCAACGGCTGCGCCCGAGACGGGCGCGCTACCCGCAATCCGCAATCCGCAACTGCCCACGCCGCTGCTCAACGTGCCGCTGCGGCTCGTCGGCGTCGTCGGCAAATTGTATGTGCTGCTGGAATCGGATCGCGGGCTCGTGCTGCTCGACCAGCACGCGGCGCATGAACGGATTTTGTATGAGCAGATGTTGAACCGGCTGGAGCAAAGCGGTTCCACGCCGTCGCAAAAACTGCTGCTGCCGGAGACGATTGAGCTGCCGCCGCGCGACGCCCAGTTTTTGCGGGAGCAACTGCCCGCGCTCACGCGGCTCGGCGTCGGCTTGAGCGAATTTGGCGAGCGAACATTTCTGCTGGATGCGCTGCCGCCGTTCGTGAAGGTGCCGGACACGCGCCGGTTTGTTTTTGATCTGGTGGACGAATTGCGCGCCGCCGGCCGCGAGGTGAATCTGGCGCGGCTCGGCGAACACACGGTGGCCAAGACCGTCTGCCGTCACGCGGTGAAGGCCAACGATCCGCTCGGCGGCGCGGAGCTGGAAAATCTCGTCGAGGATTTGCGCCGCTGCGCGATGCCCTACACCTGTCCGCACGGCCGCCCGACGCTGATTGAAATGAATTACCGGGAACTGGAGAAAAAGTTTGGAAGGACGCAGTGAATAAATTTTTTCGAAACGCTGATTTTATACCAGCATTAAAATTCAAAAGCGGTGTCCCAATTTGAATTTACTTTCCGGCAGTTTTTGGCTCTTTCATGGCCTATCAAATCAACAATATCCAAAAAATCACGACAAACGGCGATTAAGCGAATCGTTGAGCTTCTGCAAACAGGCAATTCGCTCACGGCTGATGTTGTCTGCAAATATGGACGTGAACTTTCTTATGAAGAAAGTTTTCTGCGGCTTTACTACGAAGCAAAATTCAGGTGGGAGTATGCCGTTGAGAGTGGCAAAGAGGTGCTATTCCCGTGGAAAGTGGCAGCGAAAATTAAATCCGACAGTGACTTCAAAATCCTGAAAAATAAATTTGAGGACATGGAGCGGATGATTTCGCAAATGTTCATGCGGGCAGTTGATTCACATGATGGGGAAAGAATATTGAATTTGGCAAAAGCGGTCTCGTTTTTCAAAGATAAGCGTCCGTCATCAGATTTCATTCCAGCCGACCGCGAACGAGCCTTGCTGCTTTTTATTAAAACTATTTTAGATCACTCAAAGGAGAAAATTCCAATCCGAATGGTCGCACAGTTTCTTATATTAGACGATGCGGAAGCCCGTAAAAAAATGAAAACTCCGGCAGATGGATTTTCTGCGCTACGCAGAAAATGCCTCCAATTAGGTGTTCCATTGGCTGAATCAAGAAAAAGAAAGAAGAAATGAATCTTAAAAGTCTTAAACAAAACACGCACGAATCCATTAAAACAGGTTTGGACACGGTTTTGTATTTTGAAAATTATGAAAGTTCGTGAAGCTATCAAACTCATCGAAGACGACGGCTGGTATCTTGACCGCACGCGCGGCAGCCATCGCCAATTCAAGCATCCGCACAAGCGCGGGCTGGTGACGATTGCCGGAAAACCCGGCGACGACCTTGCGCCCGGCACGAAAAACAGTATCTTGAAGCAGTCAGGACTGAAATGAGCCGCTATCTCGTCATCATCGAAAAGACGGACACGGGTTTTTCGGCGTATTCGCCGGATTTGCCGGGCTGTGTCGCCACCGGCGGTTCGCGCGAGGAAGTCGAACGGGAAATGCACGACGCCATCGAGTTTCACATCGAAGGCTTGCGTCTGGCCGGCGAAGAAGTTCCCGAACCGCAATCACAAGCGTCGTATTGTGAAGTCGCCGCCTGATTCAAACTCTTCTGACAATCTTCGTCAGGATGCCTGTCCCACTTCGTCCGACAAAAATATTTCCGGCGAGCATTGGCGGTTTTGCCTGCAATGCGGCCACGAGCTGATCAACGAGAAGTGCAAGCTGCGTTGTCCGCGCTGCCATTATTTCATGAGCTGCTCGGATTTTGATTTCGCCAATTAGAAAAATCCCGCCGCGCCGCCGCAATTAAGCCCGGTTAAATTTTTAAGAAACGTCCAGCTTGTGCCGGCGCATCGCCACCAGCCAGACGGCAAACAAAGTTGCAAATGAAACCAGCGCGGCCACGGGCATCGCCCGCAACAGGTTCGCCGGTGTCTGGCCGAGGCACAGCAGCGTTGCCCAATAAATGATTCCCAGCCCGCCGTAGAGCAGCCCGATTTTCAGCCAGCGGCTGGCCAGCGCCCACATGGCCAGCGCCTGCAGCAGCCCGACCGACGTCATGGTCAGCGCCAGCGGCCAGATCATGGCGGCGGCGTCCGGCGTGTTGCGCCCCATGATTTTCAGACAGAACGTTCGCAGGAGCACCAGCGC
>Ga0316226_1001161_pt1 | contig 30034 bp, 15 predicted proteins | sample TBH18017metaG_FD_206009 | JGI IMG/M metagenome (GOLD analysis project Ga0316226, IMG submission 206009) | Freshwater microbial communities from Trout Bog Lake, Wisconsin, USA - TBH18017 | ecosystem: Environmental > Aquatic > Freshwater > Lake > Hypolimnion/Profundal zone | place: USA: Wisconsin...
TGCGCCGACGAATTCTTGGAAACTGGTCACGCTCTCGCTCGCTTCGCTGGGCATCGCCAACACGACGAACCTGACCGGCTTTCAGTTCGGGAACGGAACTTCCTCGCAGCCATTTTTCATTGATGACTTGCGGCTGGTCGCCGCGCCCACGCCCGCGACGGTCAACGTGAGTGTCACGGCGAACCAAACCGTGCGTAAGGTGGATGGAAAATTTTTCGGCATCAACCAGGTCGCATGGGATCCAAACGTGAATACGTCCGCCACCGCTGCGATTCTCAATGACATCGGAAGCCCGGTCATACGCTGGCCGGGTGGAAGCTGGGGCGACGGCTATCACTGGACCAATGAGGCTTGGAGTGCCGGTGCCACCAGTGCGCGAACCTGGGGATCTTTTTCCGGAGACTTTATCGCGCTGGCCACGAACATCCACTCTGACGCCTTTATCATCGTGAACTACGGCACCAGCACGCCCGAGGAGGCGGCGTTCGGCGTGCGGATGTTCAACGTCACGAACCATTGCAACTTCAAATACTGGGAAGTGGGCAACGAGGTCGGCGGCTCCTGGGAATGGGACTGGAACACCAACGCGCCTTTCAAAGACCATGATCCGTGGACCTACGCGATGCGCTTCACAAATTACTACGCGCAAATGAAGGCGGTTGACCCGACCATCAAGATTGGCGCGGTGGCGGACATCACCGAGGACGGCACGATCAACAACTATGACCATCCCGTCGTCAATCCGCGCACCGGCGTGACGCACTACGGCTGGACGCCGGTGATGCTGACTTACATGCGCAGCAACAATTGCATTCCCGACTTCGTGATTGAGCACAATTACGGCCCGGCGGCGGGAGACACGCAGGACTTGCTGTATTCCAAAGGCTGGGCCAGCGATGCCGCCGGCTTGCGCCAGATGCTGAACGATTATCTCGGAAACGCCGCCACGAATGTGACGCTGGAAGTCACCGAGAACGGCACGGGCGGCGATCGCCAGGGCAACAGCCTGCCGGGCGGTCTTTTTTTTGCCGACAGCATCGGGCAGATTATGCAGACGGAGTTCAACTCGCGCCTCTGGTGGGACACCAGAAATGGCGCGGGGACGATCGCTGATTCCGACCCGGAGTTTTACGGCTGGCGCACCAATGCCGACGGCAGCGTCCTCGGTGACGGCGGAATTGTCTATGGCCTCGGCGGCGTGGGCAGCGCGTATCCGACTTATTATTGCGCCAAGCTGATGCCGTATTTCGCGAAGAACGGCGACACGGTGGTTTCCGCCACCAGCGATTATCCGCTGCTTGCGGCTTATTCTGTGAAGCGAACCAACGGCACGCTGACGATGTTGGTCATCAACAAAAGCTGCGTCTCCAATCTCACCGCCTCGATCAACCTGACCGGCTTCGCGCCCAATACGAACGCCACGATTTACAGCTACGGCATCCCGCAGGACAACGCGGCGCGCACCGGCGTGGGTTCGCCGGACATCGCGTCAACGAACATCACCGGCGTCGCGGGCAGCTTCGCGCTCGCGTTCGCTCCGTTTTCTGCGTCGGTGTTGGTGATGAGTCCCGGCAACCAGCCGCCGTCCATGCCGACCAACTTGGTGGCGACGATTTCCAACGCGGCGGTCGCTCTGGCATGGTCGCCGGCCACCGGCGCGGACAGCTATCTCGTTCGCCGCAGCACGACGAGCGGCGGAAGTTACACGACGATTGCGAGCGGATTGACGGCGACAAATTATCTGGACGCTGCTGTGGTCAGCGGCACAACTTATTTTTACGTCGTCGCCGCGACGAATGCGAACGGCGTCAGTTCCAATTCCGTTGAAGCCAGCGCGACGCCGGTGATGAAATTTGCCGGCTCGGTCATCGGCTCGCCGGGTTCGTGGAGCAACCTCGGCAACACCATCACCAACGTGTTTGATGGAAACACCAATACTTTCTACGACGCCGTGAACGGCACGGGCGACTGGGCGGGACTGGACTTGGGCAACAGCGCCGCCGCGCTGGTGATGCAAATAAAATACTGCCCGCGCGCGAGCAGTGGCAGCCGGATGGTCGGTGGACAATTTCAAGGGGCGAACGTGGCCGATTTTAGCAGCGGCGTGGTGACATTGTTCACGGTCGCCAGCACGCCGCCGGACGGCGTGATGACCGTGCAAGCCGTGACCAACGCGGCGAGTTTCCGTTATCTGCGCTACCTCGGTCCGGCGAATGGCTGGTGCAATGTGGCTGAAGTCGAGTTCTGGGGATTCAACGCGGTGGCTCCATTCGCTCCGACGGGCTTGAATGCCGTCGCGGGTGACGCGCAGGTGGCTTTGAGTTGGAACACTTCCGGCGGCGCAACGGGTTACAAAGTCAAACGCTCGACGACAAGCGGCAGTGGTTATGTGAACATTGCCACCAACACCAGCCTTGCCTACACCAACCCCGGCCTCGCGAACGGCACGTTGTATTATTTCGTCGTGAGCGCAACCAACACCTTTGGTGAAAGCACCAATTCCACGCAGGTCAGCGCGCGGCCGACCTCGTCAGCGTTCGTCGCGATGAGCGCCACCAATGCGTCCGGTCAGCTCAAAATTTTCTGGCCGACGGATCACACCGGCTGGCAGTTGCAATCGCAGACCAATAATCTCACCGGCGGCCTCGGCACGAACTGGGTCAACATTTCCAGCTCAACGCAGACGAATCAGATGGCGGTGCCGTTGAGCGCGACCAACGGCGCGGTGTTCTTCCGGTTGGTGCGGCCTTATTAGCCACGGCATTCTCTGTGGAGCCGTGAGTAGCTGAATCCAAACTGACTTTAATAAAAAATGAAAATGAAACGAAACATATTGACCACATTGGCGCTGGGCTGTTCGCTCGTAACGGCGTTGGCGCAGGAAAAACCGCAACAACCCTCCCCGGAGCCTAATCGTCCCGTTGCCCGCCCTATCACGCTGAACGCCGACGACGTGCGCGCTTTTCCTGACGCGCCCGTTGGTTTTGATTCAGCCCCTGCTGGCGGGATGAAGGGGCGGACGGAATTGTTTGAATATGATTCCACCGTCACCGGCGCACGGCGCAAAGCCGTGGTTTATCTGCCGCCAAATTATTCGTCCGACAAAAAGTATCCCGTGCTCTACCTGCTGCACGGCATCAGCGGCAACGAATGGGAATGGAGCGGCTATGTCCACGCCGACGCGATTATTGACAATCTCATCGCGGACAAAAAGGCGACACCGATGATCATCGTGATGCCCAATGGACGCGCGCTTCACGATGACAGTGTTCCGTCGCAGGACAAAATGTTCACCCCGGAAACCGTCGCGGGTTTCGCGAAGTTCGAGCGCGACCTGCTCGACTGCTTGATTCCCGCGATTCAGGCGAAGTATTCGGCCAGCACGAATAGCGAGGAGCGTGCCATCGCCGGCCTTTCGATGGGTGGCGGCCAGGCGCTCAATTACGGTCTCAGCCACCTCGACACCTTTGCGTGGGTGGGTGGTTTTTCCGCCGCGCCCAATCGAAGCGGCCTTGATAAACTTATCCCGAGTCCGGACGCCGTGAACAAACAACTGAAGCTCCTTTACATTTCCTGCGGCAACAAGGACGGACTGTTCGGCGGGCCGCAGCACATGCACGTTTATCTGAAGGAACATCAAATTCCGCACGTTTGGAACGTGGATGACCAAGGTCACGACCGCGAGACCTGGGCCAACAATCTTTATCATTTTGCGCAACTGGTATTTCGGGCCAAGCCACTGCAAATTCCGCCCATCGCCGCCGGCCCGTTCAAGGCGGACTGGAATTCGCTCACCAATTACCAGACCGCGCCGGAATGGTTTCGCGACGCGAAGTTCGGCATCTGGGCGCACTGGGGGCCGCAGTGCCAGCCCGAGCACGGTGACTGGTATGCGCGCAGCATGTATGAGGAGGGCAGTGGCGATTACAAATCGCACATTGCCGAATACGGCCATCCCTCGACGAACGGTTTCAAGGACGTGATCCACGAATGGAAGGCGGAACATTTTGATCCCGACACGTTGCTGAAATTTTACAAGGCCAACGGCGCGAAAATTTTCATGGCGCTCGCCAACCACCACGACAACTTCGACAACTTCAATTCCAAATACCAGCCGTGGAATTCCGTCGCCATCGGGCCGCACAAGGATTTAATCGGCGGCTGGGCGGTGGCGGCGCGCAAGAATGGTTTGCGCTTCGGCGTCAGCGTTCACGCCGCGCACGCGTGGACGTGGTATGAAGTCGCACAGGGCGCGGACAAAACAGGCCCGTTCGCCGGCGTTCCTTACGACGGCAAGCTGACGAAGGCCGACGGCAAAGGTCTTTGGTGGGACGGCCTCGACCCGCAGGATCTTTACGCCCAAAATCACACCCCCAAAGATCAATCGGGCTGGGGCTGGTGGGATTGGAATCCCGCCACCGGCGCCACGGTTCCGGATGCCGCCTACATGGAAAAGTTTTTCAAGCGCACGCAGCAGCTCTGGGATGATTACCATCCCGACCAAGTTTACTTCGACGACACCGTGCTGCCGTTCCACGGCGTCACGGACGAAGTCGGCCTGAATCTCGCCGCGCATTTTTACAACACGCGTCTCGACAAAAACGGCCGCACCGAAGCCGTGATAAACGGCAAGTGGCTGGACGACGCGCAGCGCCGCTCCATGGTCTATGACATCGAGCGCGGCAAGGCGCAGGGCATTTTGCCGCAGGCGTGGCAGTCGGACACCTGCCTCGGCTCGTGGCATTACGACGCGAACATTTTCAAGTATCATTATTACAAATCCGCCGCCAGCGTCGTGCGGATGCTCGCGGACATTGTTAGCAAAAACGGCAACCTGATGTTGAGTGTGCCGCTCCAGCGCGACGGCCAGCCGGACGCCGACGAAATCAAGATCGTCAGCGAAATCGGCGCGTGGCTGAAAGTGAATGGCGAGGCGATTTACGCCACGCGTCCGTGGAAAGTTTACGGCGAAGGTCCTTCAACCAAGGTGGCTGAGAAAGGTCAGTTCGATGGTCAGAAAGACGTGTCGGACAAACCGTTCACGGCGGAAGACATTCGCTTCACGCAGTCGAAGGACGGGAAAAATCTTTACGCCATCGTGCTGGAAATTCCCAAGGACGGCCAAGTGAGCATCAAATCGCTGGCGAGCAATTCCCAAAATTGGCCGGGCAAAATCGGCAGCGTCCGGCTGGTCGGTGACAGTTGGTGGAGCAAATTGAAATTCACCCGCGACGAAAACGGCCTGCACGTTTCACTGCCGGAGAAATTCGACGGCAAGATCGCGTTCGCGCTGAAGATCCGGTCCTGAAGGTTTCGCTTTACTGCTTATTATGTTTATGAAAAACCGGTTTGCACAAAATGCGGCAGTCAGGAGCACGTTACTAGGCGGGATCATAATCATCGCCGTGTCATGCGGCGCGGCGCTTGCGCAGGACAAACCCGAGCAGGTTTCGCCGGAGCGCGCCCGCGCCAACTTCGGCCGGCCGGTGGTGCTCGCGGCGGACGACGTGCGCGCGTTTCCCGATGCGCCCGCCGGTTTCGACAAAGCTCCGACGAACGGCCTCGCGGGTCGCACCGAAGTCTTCGAATACGATTCCACCGTCACCGGCGCGCGTCGCAAAGCGGTCGTGTATCTCCCGCCGAAATACTCATCGGACAAAAAGTATCCCGTGCTCTATCTATTGCACGGCATTGGCGGCAACGAATGGGAATGGAGCGGTTATGTCCACGCCGATGCGGTTGTTGACAATCTGATTACCTCCGACAAGGCCGTGCCGATGATCATCGTGATGCCCAATGGCCGCGCGCTGGCGGACGACCGCGTGCCTGCGCCGGACAAAATTTACTCGCCGGAAAATTCCGGGGGCTTCGCGAAGTTCGAGCGCGACCTGCTCGACTGTTTGATTCCCGCCATTCAGGCGAAGTATTCGGCCAGCACGAATCGCGAACAGCGCGCGCTTGCCGGGCTTTCGATGGGCGGCGGCCAGTCGCTCAACTTCGGCCTTGCGCACCTCGACACGTTTGCGTGGGTCGCCGGATTTTCCTCCGCGCCGAACACCAAACCGCCCACCGAACTCGTGCCCGATCCCGCTGCCGCGCGCAAGCAGTTGAAGCTGCTCTATCTTTCCTGCGGCAACAAGGACGGCCTCATCAGCGTTTCCCAAGGCGTTCATGTGTATCTGAAGCAGCAGAGCGTTCCCCACATTTGGAACGTGGACGACCACACCCACGACCGCGAAACGTGGGCGAGTAATTTGTATTATTTCGCGCAGCGGATTTTCCGATGAGCCACGGAATCACTCGCAAAAAACTTTGAATCACTATTTCTGAACTGCAACCCTACGCAACGATGAAATCAAAAATCAGCCTGATCACATCACTGCTGCTCGCTTGCTCGGGCTTTGCGCAGACCAACGCGGAACCTTCTTCTGTTCGCTGGATTTGCAGCACGGAGAAATCCCGCTGGCAGGAGATGGCAACGACGAACGCAGCAACACCGGAGACCGCAGACTCGATCAAGTTGGATCCTAAAACGGCCTTTCAGACCATTGACGGCTTTGGCGGCTGTTTCAATGAACTCGCTTGGGAAGCGTTGGTTTCGTTGCCGGCCGAAAAGCGCGAGGCGGCGCTCAAAGAATTGTTTGCTCCTGAAGGAGCAAACTTCACGCTCTGCCGCGCTCCGCTCGGCGCGAATGACTTTTCGCTGGGCTGGTATTCGCTCGACGAAACGCCGGGTGATTACGAGATGAAGCATTTCAGCATCGAGCGGAATCGCGAGGCGCTGATTCCCTTCATCAAGGCGGCCATGAAATATCAGCCGAAGCTCGGCGTGTGGGCGGTGCCGTGGTGTCCGCCGTCGTGGATGACCACCAACGGACGTTATCGCCAGGGCTCGATAAAATCCGACCCGCAGACGTTCGCCGCTTACGCGCTTTATTTTTCCAAATTCGTCCAGGCTTGGCGTGCCGAAGGCATTAACCTCTACGCAATCCATCCGCAAAACGAGCCGCTGCTCAACGACAACGTCTATCCCCAGTGCAAATGGACCGGCGCGGAAATGAATCTGTTCCTGCGCGACTATCTGCTGCCGCAATTGAAACGCGACCATGTCAACATCGAGGTGTGGCTCGGCACGCTCGTCAACGACAACATGGCTGATTACGTTGAGCCGGTCCTGGGCGATCCGAAAACAGCGGCGGACATCGTGGGTGTCGGTGTTCAATACGGCGGCCAGAAGTTGCTTCAGGCTGCGCACGACAAATATCCCGGCAAGAAACTCGCGCAGACCGAGACGGAGTGTTACGGCGGCTGGAATGCGTGGGATCAGGGACTGATTACTTTCGGGCGCATCGTCGAGGACACGTCGCACTTCGCCGGCAGTTATTTTTTCTGGAACATGGTTCTCGATGAATCGGGACTCAGCCGCTGGAACTGGAGGCAGAATTGTTTGATCACCGTTGATCGCCGGTCCCAAACCGTGAATTACAACGCCGAGTTCTACGCGATGAAACATTTCTCGGCGACGGTGCTTCCGGGTGCGCGACGCATCGCGGTCAGCGGCGGGCCGTTCAAAGAAGTCGTCGCATTTGAAAATACCGACGGCAGCAGGGTGCTGGCGTTTGCCAATGACACCGCGCAGACGGTCTCCGCCACGGTGGCCGTCGGCGCGACAGCGCTGCGGCTGGATGTGCCCGCTCAATCCATGAACACGGTGATTTTGCGTTAATTACGGAAGCATTATGAAAATAAAAACAATCTGCCGGACGGACTGGCTGCTATTGCCCATAACATTTATCGCCATCGGTTGCGCGTCTGTCGCAACCGCCACGGAACACCAGTTAGTCGCGCCGGGCGGCGGGGTGAAGGTGATCGTGTCCGATGCGGGCGGACTCAATTACCGGGTCGAGTTGGATGGCAAAACCGTGCTGACGAACTCGCCGCTCGGTCTGGAATTCCAGGACGGCGCAAGGCTCGGCCCGTCTGCGGTCGTCACGGCAGTGTCGAAGAACAAACACAGTGGCGAATGGGAGAATCTTTTTGGCAAGCGCCGCATCGTGCGGGATGACTGGCGGGAATTGCGCTTGACGCTGGAAGAGCGCGGCACGCCGGTGCGCACGTTTGGCTTGATTGTCCGCGCCTATGACAACGGCGTCGCGTTTCGTTATGATCTGCCGGAGGCTTCCAAGCTTGGGCATTTCACGCTGACAAAGGAGCTGACGGAATTTCGCTTCACGGAAGACAGCCGTTGCTGGTTCGGTGAAGAATCGGTCTGCGCGGAAAACCACTATCCCGAAGCCAGATTGAGCACGATTCCACCGGGGAAATGGAACACCCTGCCGTTGCTGGTGGAAACGCCCGCCGCGTATGTTGCCGTGGCGGAAGCGGATTTGCTGGATTGGGCGGGCATGTTCACCACCGGCGCCGGCTCGGAAAATGTCGGCGTCAAACTTGCGTCGCGAAACAACTGGAACGGCCTCGTCGTGTCGGACGTGCCGCGGGTGAGTCCCTGGCGGGTTTTGATGATTGGGCGCACGGCGGCGGATTTGGTGAATTCCGATCTTATTGCGAATCTCGCCACGCCGAACCGCCTGGGTGATGTGTCGTGGGTAAAGCCCGGTGTGTGTGCGTGGGATCCGTGGTGGACCGGCGTGAACACCAACCTGCCGCAGTTCACCGGAGTCGGCGCGCGCGGCGACACGGCCTCGGAAAAAGAATATATCGGCTTCGCGGCCGAGATGGGCTGGCCGTATCAATTGATGGATTGGAACTGGTATAAGACCGATCCCACCGTGCCCGAACCGCACATGAACGTCCCGGAAGTTTTCGCCTATGCCAGGGAGCGCGGCGTGCGGCTGTTCGTCTGGATGCACTCGAAGGACTTGACGAAGGCCGGCTTTGAAAAGGTTTTTTCCACGATGGAAAAATGGGGCGCTGCCGGTGTGAAGGTGGATTTCATGAACAGCGACAGCCAGGAAACCGTGCAGTGGTATGAAGACGTTTTGAAAACCGCCGCGAAACACCGGCTGATGGTGGATTTCCACGGCGCTTACAAACCCACCGGACTGGCGCGGACTTATCCGAATTTCATCACGCAGGAAGGCGTGCTGGGCAATGAATACAACAAGCTCGACGGCCAGAAATGCACGCTGCAACACACCATCACGCTGCCCTTCACGCGTGCGTTGCTGGGGCCGATGGATTTCACGCCCGGCGGATTTCTGAACCGCAAGCCGGAGGACTTCAAAAAGACCTTCCCGGCGCAGGTCATGGGGACACGCGCCCGGCAACTGGCGATGACGGTGATTTATCCCAGTCCGCTGCTGGTGCTGTGCGACAGTCCGGTGAATTATCGCGGGCAACCGGGGGTGGAATTTTTCCGCGACCTGCCAACAGTCTGGGATGAAACCGTGGTGCTGAATGCCGAGGTCGGCAAATCCATCGTGATTGCCCGCCGCTCCGGCGACCGCTGGTTCCTGGCCGCGATGAATGGCGAGGCCGCCACCACACTGAACGTGCCGCTGAAATTTTTAGGCCGGAAGCAGGGGGTGCTGCACCGGTTTGCCGACGATCCGAAATTTTCCAATTATCAAACGGTGCTGGAATCAACTGCGGGCGTGAATGCCCAGACCGTGTTGACACTGATCCTCGCTCCCGGCGGCGGCTTTGCCGGAATCATCAACCAGGCAGATTAAAATTATGACACCAAAAGCAATCCAACTGCAATTATTGGCCTTGGGCTGTTCGCTCGCAACCCTTGCCGGAGCAGCCGAGCCGATCCCTTACGCCACGGAGCAGGTGATCAGCGATGGCGACTCCGCTGCCGTCATCGCCGAGAAAGCCGCGAAGGTGTTGCCGCGCGCCAACCAGACGGATTGGATGCGGCTGGAGCGGACGTTCTTTCTCCACTTCGGCGTGAACACGTTCAATGGTGTCGAGTGGGGCACGGGCCGCGAAGACGCCTCGATTTTTAATCCCACGGCGTTGGACGCCAATCAATGGTGCAGCGCGATGCAGAACTTTGACGGCAAGATGATCGTGCTCGTCTGCAAGCACCATGACGGCTTTTGCTATTGGCCGTCGCGCTACACGCCGCATTCGGTCGCGGCCAGTCCGTGGCGCGGCGGCAAGGGCGACGAGGTGCGGGAAGTGGCCGAGGCCGCGCGCGCCCACGGCCTCAAGCTGGGGGTTTATCTTTCGCCGGCGGACCTTTTTCAGTTGCGGACGAATCCGAAAAACCCCGGCGGTTATTACGGCAACGGCAGCAGCAACGTGCTGTCCGTCATCCCGACCGATCCCGCGAGCTTCCAGAGCAATCCCGCGAACGGCCGCGCGCCGACACCGGGTTTTACGAATTACACCTACATGGTGGACGACTACAATCGCTATTTCCTGAACCAGCTTTACGAATTGCTGACGGAATACGGGTCGATTTCGGAAGTCTGGTTCGACGGTGCGAATCCCGACCCGAGCGTGCATGAAACTTACAATTACCAGGCGTGGTATGATTTGATTCGCAGCCTCCAGCCCAACGCCGTCATCATGGGCAAAGGCCCGGACGTGCGCTGGGTGGGCAACGAAGGCGGCGTGGGCCGCACCACCGAATGGAGCGTGGTTCCGCTGCCGACCGCGCCGGATCAATGCCGCTGGCCGGATTTGTATGGCGATCTCGGCAGCCGCGCGCGGCTCACGCCCGGTTCGCATCTCTGGTGGTATCCGGCGGAAGTGAACGTCACCGTGCTCGACCGTGGCGCCTGGTTTTGGGCGCCGCAGAAACATCCCCGGAGTTTGTCCGAGTTGTCGGACATTTATTTCCGATCCATCGGTCGCAACGGAAATCTCATCCTGAATCTTTCGCCGGACACGCGCGGACTGATTCCCGACGACCAGCTTGAGGCGTTGGCCAAGACGGCGCTGGTGGTCAAGGACACGTTTGCCAGCGACCTCGCCGCCGGCGGCAAATTGACCGCCGACAATTCCAGCGACGCGCATGACGCGTCACTGGCGCTCGACGGAAATCTCGACACCTGGTGGGAAGCCGCCCCGGGCAAAACCAACGGCACGGTGACGATCACGCTGCCGAAGGCGGTTACGTTCGACATCGTTTCGTTGCAGGAAGCGGTGGATCATCGCGGGCAACGGATTGAATCTTTCGTCATCGAAACGTGGAACGGCTCGGCGTGGGTCAACGCGGAGAAAATTCAGTCCGATGAACTCACCACCGTCGGCCATCACCGGCTCATCCGGTTGAAAACGCCCGTGACCACCGACCAGGTGCGCATCCGCATCACCGGCGCGCGCCTCGAACCGACGCTGGCGGAAATCGGACTCTTCAAGCGATCCCTTTACGGCCAGTCTCCCGCCATTTCGGATCGTGATGCCGACAATCTGGTGACGATCATCAATCCCGGCGGCGGCAAAATGGTTTACACCGTGGATGGCACCGAGCCGGCCACCGGTTCGCCGGTTTACACCACGCCGGTCAAACTGCCCTTGACCGGCACCGTGAAAGCCGCCTGCGTGATGCCGAACGGCCAGCTGGGCATCGTGGCTTCCAAAACTTTCGCCGGCCTGCCGCCGACGGGCTGGAAAGTGGTCGCCGTGGACAGCGAGGAAATGGCCGGCGAAAACAACGGTGCCGCCAATGCGATTGACGGCAAATCATCCACCTTCTGGCACACGCGTTGGAACGAGGATTTGAAACTGCCGCATTCCATCACGGTGGACATGGGCAAGACGAATCGCATTGCCGGTTTCACCTATCTGCCGCGACAGGACGGAACCGCCAACGGCACCGTCGAGAATTACTGCTTTGAAACGAGCGCGGATGGAACCGGTTGGACGACGAACATCGTTTCCGGCACGTTCGCCAACATTCGGAACAATCCCTCGCTTCAGCAGGTCACATTTGCTCCGGTCAACGCGCGGTTTTTCCGCTTCACGGCCTTGCGGGAGATCTATGGCAACGGCTGGACGAGCGCGGCGGAAATCTCCGTCCTGCCCGCCAGCGACTGATCTGACCGCGACAAATTTATCAATGTGCCTTCAGCTTGATGACCACAATGCTGTTTGGCGGAAGGATATAAGTAAAACCGGGCTTCACGCCGCTCAATATCGTCGTCACAGGCACGACATTTCTCGGATGGCTTGTGGAATTGGTGTCTTCCAGATTTCCCGCGAGCGTGATTACCGTGGCCTTTGATTTGAGCAACGTGACGCCGTTGATTTCTATGGGCAGCGATTGCGGCGTCAATTCCGGGTTCACCAACTTGACGATGATTTCGCCGGTCTGGCTGTCGCGCGTGGCGCAGCCTTGGACTGAAGTTCCCGAAAAAGTGACCGGCAGAATTTCATCGCCGAGATTCCGGCTGAACATCTGGATGGCGTAGTAGCTCGGCGAACCGTAGGCCGAAAGCGCGTCGTAGCCGATCAAGTCCGGTCGCCACTGGCGCGCGCCGGGATTTACGTTCACCAGCAGCGGCGCGTAACAATTCATCTTGATGATGTCCGAATTTCTCTCCATCGCCGCCATGAACACGCCGTCGCCAATCGCGGCTTTCATCGTGGGCGTGGGCGGCAACTTCCATGACGCCGCATCCCAGGGCCGGGCCGCCGCATCTTCGTGCGCCGCCCATTCGCCGACGAAAATTTCCGGCCCGCTGCGATTCATGTCAGCGCCGTAGTTGCGCGACTTTTTGATGAACTCGTCCGTGGCGCTGTAGTCGTGCATGTCCACCATGTCGGCTTTGCGACCGTCCAGCTTCGCGTCCGGGATGGTCGAAATCAGTTTGAGTTGCGGATATTTCGCACGGATGGCGTCGGCGATTTGCGCGTAGCGGGCGTCGTAGGTTTTTGCCCGGTCGAACCCGTCCTCGTTGCCGATCTCGACGTAGTTCAGCGCGAACGGCGCGGGATGACCGTCCTTTGCGCGGCGCGCGCCCCAAGTCGTGTTGGTGTCGCCGGTCACATATTCAATTTCATCCAACGCTTCCTGCACGAATGGCTCAAGCTCGGAGCCGGCATTGATGTGATCGCCATTGAGCGCATAGCCGGCAAACACCGCCAACACCGGCTCGGCTTTCATGTCTTCGCACCATTCCAGAAATTCCAGCAAACCCATGCCGTCGCTGGAACGATAGCCCCAGCAGCACGCGTGGCCGGGACGCTCTTCAATCGGACCGAGTGTTTTCGCCCACGGAAAACGGTCTTCGATTTTGTTGCCCTCGACATAATTGCCGCCGGGGAAGCGCAGGAATTTCGGATTCAAATCCACCAGCATCTGCATGATGTCCTTGCGCAGACCATTGGGGCGGTCGTTCCAAGTTGGCGGAAACAGCGAGACAAGACCGAGATTGACCGTTCCTGGTTGATCCAGCGTGACTGCGAAACGCGCTTGCGCGGTTGGAACGACGTCGCCGGTTTTGAGAGTTACTTCAAACTTCTTCCACTCCGGCGCGATGCCTGAAATTTTTTCCGAGGCGTAAATGGTGCGGCCATCGTTGCTCACGATGGAAACCGTGAGCAACCCGGAGAAACCTACTTCCGCCCGCGCCCACAGCGAAGCGCGATACGGCGTCTTGGACTGCACCCGGATTCCCCAATAGCCGCTGTTCGCCACGCCCGCCGGGTGATCTTTTGTCGCCTGCGTCACCGTGAGTCGCAAGCTCGTCGGGATTTTTTCATTCAGGGGAGTTGTCGCGTCGAGCGCGATGGTAGCGGCAGAACCTTCGTCTTTCACCACAGACCAGTTCACCGGCGCATTGGCGTCGTCAAGAAAAGCGCGGTTGCGGATCAGTTCCGCGTAAAGGCCGCCGTCGTAAGAGTGGTTGATCTCCTCGGTCATCAACCCGTAAAGCTTCGGGCTGACTTTCCCTGTGGAACGGGTCGCATCAATGGTGAACGATGGACTCGCCGCCAGACCGGAAGCGGTGGCGATGAGAATGGCGAGTGAGAGGGCAGGGCGCATGGCGTGTTTCATTTTTGATTTACGGGTGCGGCAGGATATTAAACCAGTTATGGCTGTCATGTCATGTGAATCCATGATGGGCGGGATTAAGGCAAAACGCGAGAATGGATGCGCATCCTTTCTTGCACATCATGTTGAAACTGTCAATGGCTGTGCGAAGTTCTGCTGTGTCGTTAAAACTGACGATTGTTGGCTTTGTTGATTTGCTATAAATGTATTGATGACCTCCTGTCCAATCATGATGTTTTTGCCAATTTATCGCCAAGTTATTGGTTTGCTGCGTGTTGTCTTGCTGCTTCTCGTCATCGGGCTGGCCGGTGTTTTGCACGCGCAAACGCTTGCCGACATCACAAACGCGCCAAGTCCTGGCGCGAACGACATCTACCAGCTTTCCACCCAAGGAAACACGGCCTATCCGAACAAGCCGGACGGTCTCAATTACTACACCGACAACAGTTCGCCCCCCGGTCAGACGTTCACCACCGGCACCAATGCGATGAGGCTCGTGTCGGTCGCCATCAAGACGGCAGGATTGGACTCCGGCGGCGGTTACGGCACGCCGGCGAGCACGCCGACGTATTATCTGAGCATTTACTCGATGAGCGGCAGCACGGCGACGTTGCTCCTCACGGTCAGCGCGCCGAACCCCGGTTTCACCGACGGCGACTGGCTGAAATGGAGCGGGCTAAATGTGCGGTTGGGCACGAACCAAACCTACTCGTATGCTTTCGGCATCAAGCCGGGCAGCGGCGGCTATGCGGCGCTGGCCGTGGCCACAAACAATACCTATGCCGGCGGCGAAATAGCGCTGATTCCCATCAGCGGCGGCACGATCACCACCGGCAGCAGCCACAAGTTTGATGCGGTGTTCGATCTCGGTTTTCAAGCGGTGGGCACCAACATTCCTGCTTCCATGCCGTGGCCGAATCCATGCTATGGAATGAATGTTGGCAATGAGCTGGAGTTGAACTGGGGTCCGCCAAACACGGCGCTGTTCTACTCGGCGGTCCAAAACGGGTTCAACGCCGTGCGTATTCCGTGTGCGTGGGATATGACCGGGGTCACCACCAACGTCAGCAACGGCGTCACCAACTACGTGATCAATCCCTCTTACATGGCGCAGGTCAAACAGACGGTTGACGGAGCCATTGCTGCGGGCATGTATGTCATGATCAACGATCACTGGGACGACGGCTGGCTGCAAGGCAACATTACGAACTATGTGGATCCCGTCGTCAACGCGAAGGTGAAGACCTACTGGACCCAGATTGCCACCACCTTTGCCGGTTACGACAACCATTTGCTGTTTGCCGCCTGTAACGAACCCAGCGTGGCTAATCCCACGCAGATGCTCTCGTTGATGTATTATTACCAGACTTTCGTCAGTGCGGTCCGGGCGGTGGGTGGCAATAACACCAACCGCTGGCTGGTGCTGCAAGGCGGCGGCGACTCGACCTGGTTGAATTCGCTGCCGACGGACACGGTTTCCAATCGTCTGATGGTGGAATATCATAACTACACGCCTTTCGATTTCACGCAAGCGCAAAGCGTGGGCACTCCCTACTTCTGGGGACCGGCTTACCATTATTCTGATGCCGGCGCCTCAAATAACAACGCCACTTGGGGTGAAGAAGGCACGATGGATGCGGGCTTTCAACAACTGGAAGACCAGTATGTCAGCAAGGGCATTCCGGTGATGATCGGCGAATTTCAGGCGGCGGGGAAGAATTTCCTCACGGGAACGGAGGCAACTTGGAATAGTCTTTCCTGTTACTATTGGAACAAGTATCTGGTTGATTCCGCCCATGTCCATGGAATGAGTCCGTTTTATTGGAGCACTGGCGATAGTCCATTTTCCTATAGCACGGGCGCTGTCGAAAATCAGGATGCGGTCAGGGTGTTGACCGGTGGCGTGGCGTATCCGCCACCGAATGGCGCTCCTTACGCCGCGTCGGGTCTGGTTGCGACGCTGAGTAATAATACCAATGTTAATTTGTCCTGGACTGCCGGCAGCGGAGCCACCAGCTACAATCTTTACCGGGCAGCGGAATCCGGCGGCGAGGGCACCAATCCGGTCGTCACCGGCATCACCGGCACTTCGTATACCGATACCAATCTCAACAGCGGCACCACTTATTATTTTCAAGTGGTCGCTGTCAACGGCTCCGGGATCACAGGTTATTCACCTGAAGCTCATGCAACGACCACCGGCGTCAACCAGGATCCCGCGCAATATAATTTTGAAACCGACTCGCAGGGTTGGGCGGGCGACAACACCAACCTGATTGTCGGAGTGGCAACGTCCACCGTCCAGCACTATGCGGGCAAACAGTCGCTGGCCGTGAACTTTAGCTGCACGAACGGGGCTTCAGCGAATTTGAGGCTTGGCGGCGTAAATGCCCTTCCGGGCCAGACAATCACCTTTCATGTCTGGATTCCGAGCGGCCACAAAATCTCCAGCATCCAGCCTATCATACAGGATCACAACTGGGTATGGACCAGCACTTATTATGGAAGTTTCACGGCCAACGCGTGGAACACACTCACTTATACGGTGCCGGCGAACGCCGTGTCGCCCTTCGCATATCTGAACCTTCAGTTTAATACCAGTGCCGGCTGGACGAACACCTGCTACGTTGATTCCATTTCATGGAATACGGCTGCGCCGGACTTCAGCGTGTCGGCGAATCCGACCAGCCTGACCGTGCAAGGCGGATCAAGCGGCACGAGCACGATGACCGTGACTCCGGCCAACGGATTGAACGGCGTTTATACCTTCAGCGCCACCAATCTTCCCAGCGGAGTCACCGCCACGTTTGCCGCGAATCCCATTACCGGTGGTGCGAGCACGCTGACGTTCACGGCCTCCAACACCGTGACCTCCGGCACCTCGAATGTGACCGTCACCGCAACCTGCGGATTAATCAGCCACACGACGACCATCGCCCTCACTCTCAATCCGTTCACGCCGCCAGCCGCGACCAATTTCACTTGGTCCGTTCCCACCCCCATCACCACTGCTGACGCGACGCTGTCGCCGCCCTCGGGATCGGTTCTGGTTGGCGCGGCTGCGTTTGGCGGGACCGCCTACACGGTAACGCTGACGAATGGCACGCAGATCAATTTCACGGCCAATGGCTCCGTGGCAACCGCCACGGGAAACGGAACCGCCACCGGCTCCTTCTCCGGAAATACCAGCAATGCCAACTTCAATGCCGTGCTCAACGAATTCAACTATGATGGCGGCCCCAAGACCATCTCCCTGAACAATCTCACGGCTGGATCGCGTTACATCGTGATGTTTTTCGGACTGGATGATCGCTCTTCCGAAAATTTACGCCAGGCGTATTTGCAGGATCCCGACCTGTCCGGCGATGTTTCCCAGACTTGGCAGATGGGTTCCAACGCCTGTGTGATGGGGGCATTTACGGCCACCAGTTCCACCAAAACACTCATTGAGCAGCTGCCTGGAAACAGTTCCGGCGGGGATGTCGCCATGGGCAACGCGAACGCCCTGGTGCTTTGGATGGTAGCATCGCCGACCAACACGGCGCCGGTGCTGGCGGCCATCACCAATCGGACGGTGAATTTCGGCCAGACCGTCGCCTTCACCGCCAGCGCCACGGACACCGACCAACCGCCGCAGTCTTTGACCTTCAGTTTGTTGGCCGGTCCCGGCAGCGCGACATTGAATGCCAGCACTGGTGCGTTTTCCTGGACACCGCCGTCCGGGTTCGGGGGAACCAGCAATCTGTTCACCATCTCGGTTGCTGATAATGGCACGCTCAGCTTGAGCGCCACGCAAAGCTTTTATGTCGCGGTGAACAAGCAGACGCCGGTGTTGACGGCACCGGTGGCAACGGCCATCACCTACGGCCAGACCCTAGCCAGTTCCAGCTTGAGCGGTGGCGCAGCCACCAATTCAGTGAACAACGCCGTGGTGGCGGGCGGCTTTGCCTTCACCACGCCGGCCACTGCACCGGTCGCGGGCACGGCGAACCAGTCAGTAACTTTCACGCCGACCGACACGACGGATTACAATTCAGCCACCGTCAATGTGAGCGTCACGGTGAATCAGGCCAGCCCGACCCTCGCGTTCAGTTCCTCGAAAACCCCGTCCGGCTACAAGGAAGCCGTGATTTTCACCGCGAGCCTGCCGGCGGACGCCACCGGCAATGTGAATTTCCTGACCAACGGCGTGTTGTTTGATGCGCGGACGTTGAGCGCCGGTTCCGCCACGGCCACCAACAGCGCGCTGCCCAATGGCACGAACCTCATCACCGCCATTTATTCCGGCAACAGCAACTACCTCGTCCGCACGAACGCGCTTAATCAGGTCGTCACCAACACGCCGCCGGTGCTCGCGGCCATCACCAATCGCACGGTGAACGTCGGCCAGACCGTCGCCTTCACCGCCAGCGCCACGGACACGGACGCGCCGCCGCAGACGCTGACGTTTGCGCTGCTGGCCGGCACGACCAACGCTACGCTGAACACCAACAGCGGCGCGTTCTCGTTCCGTCCGCTCGTCACGCAGGCGAACTCGACGAACAGTTTCACGCTGCAAGTTTCCGACAACGGCACGCCCAGCCTGAACGCCACGCAGAGTTTTTCCGTGGTCGTCAATCCGCTTCCCGCTCCGGTTCTGGGCAATATTTCATTTGCCGGCGGGCAAATCAGTTTCAAAGTCAACGGTCAGACCGGTCCGGATTACGCGATTGAAACCTCGACCAACCTCGCGCAGTGGAGCAACGTCTTCATCACCAACTCGCCCGCGCTGCCGTTCATCTGGACGGACGCCGCGACCAACGGGCCGCAGCGTTTCTACCGGGTCAAACTCGGCCCGCCGCTGCCGTGAGGTTCCATGGCGGAAAGAAATTTGCGCCGCACCGCCCGTGCTGTTACGTTCTGGCAGAACCAGAACATTTTTACGCACCCCGGTGTAGTGAAAACTCACGACAATCTTTCCAGGCGCGTTCAGGCTAAAGTGAAGCCTGTGAACATCTCCGTCTCCATCGTTGACGACGACGCGCCCGCGCGCGACATTCTGACCGACTGGATTCGCGGCGCGGAAGGCTTCAAGTGCGTCGGGGTCCACGACAGCGGCGACAACGCGCAGGCTGCGCTGCTCGCGGAAAAACCCTCCGTCGTCCTCATGGACATTAATATGCCCGGCATCAGCGGCATCGAATGTGTCCGCCGTCTCAAGCCGCAGATGCCCGACACGCAGTTCGTGATGCTCACCGTCTATGAAGACCCGGATCACATCTTCAAAGCGCTGACCTCGGGCGCGAGCGGCTATCTTTTGAAACGCACTCCGCGCGCCGAACTGCTCGCCGCGCTCAAGGACGTGCATGCCGGCGGCTCGCCGATGAGCAGCAACATCGCGCGCAAAATCGTCCAGTCATTTCAGCGGTTCAGCAGCACCTCGCCCGCCGAGCCGGACAACCTTTCGCCGCGTGAGCGCGAGGTTTTGGAGCTGCTCGCCCGCGGCTATCTTTACAAGGAAATCGCCGAGGCGCTGCACATCAGCGTGCCGACGGTCAACACGCACATCCGCCGTATCTACGAGAAGCTGCATGTCCGCTCGCGTTCCCAGGCCGTCGCCAAGTTCACATACATTCCCAACGCCGCCGTCGCTGAATGAAGGGCGCGAGACGCATGCCGCTGTAAAATCAGCGGTGGAAAATCTGGACGCCGTGATTCTTGGTGAAGCGTTGCAGCCAAAGCGGCGGTGCTTTGGGATGATTGGTAAAGTGGTTGAATTTATCATGCCATTTACTGAAGGCCCTGCCGAGCGCGGCGCGCAGTTGCGGCCAGCCCGATTTCAGTTCGCATTCATCCATGGTCTTGACCGACTTGAACTCGGTCTGCGCGATGCGTAGCAGTTCGTGCAGGTTGACTTCCACCGGCGCACCTTCGCCTCGCGCGCCCAAGCCCGCGCCGCCATCTGCGAGTGGATCGAAGTCTTTTACAACCGGGAGCGGTTCCACAGCGCCCTCGGCTTCTAATCCCCTGTGGACTTCGAAAACCAAATCAACTAAACCATGTCTCATGCGTCACCCCAACGCTCTTCACCAAATCGATGCAAGGCCACAATTTACTGGAGCTTTTACTGGAGGTGAGCCTGCTGACGGTTCGTAAATCCTTGCCGCACACACACAGTTCGGATTGTAGGCGAGGGTCGGAATCGGGCAGTTAACGCCCTGTTTCCAATGAAAATCCACAATGCTTTCCGAGCTATTTCAATATACTCACAGAACTCGCGGCTACCGCTCGATCACTCATTTGATTGCCATGTTCTGCTTCACGCAGGCAAACTCCGCTTCCCCAAAATCCAATCTTTATTCCACCGAAAACAGCGGAGAACCGGTATTCGAACCGCAGGTTTTGGTCACAATTTCTGCCAAGCCGCACCCGGCAGCAAAACGGCCCTTAATGTCAAAAAAAATGATCGGTTCATTTAATGTTACCGCATAAAATCATTGTAAGAACAACCGGTAAAAGACGCTGCCATTGGCTGGATTGATGGGGAAGGTCATCCGATTGGTCAGCGTTGAGCCGGCGACATTGAACCAGTTCGTGCCCAGTCCTTGAGTCACGCTGTTGGTCTGCGCCTCCAACTGCCAGCCGATATGATCCGCGGGCCAGCTCAAGGTCAGGTTGCAGCCCGATACTTGAAACACAATGTTGGTCGGATTCGTTGCGGGTCCGGTCGCCACCGGGATTCCGAACAGGGCAATTTGTGAATAACCGCAATACCCGTTCTCGGAGCCGGGGGTGGTGAAGTCGAACTTCACCGCCGCCACGTTCGTTGCCAGCGCGCCGGCGACCGGCACCAGGGTCGCCCGCGTGGCGGAAAACACGCCGCCGGGATTCGCGGGATTGTAGTTCACACTGCCCAGCGAAACAAAGTTCGTCGGGGCGGCGAGGGTCGAATAATACACGGTATAATCCTGTGAATCCCGGCCGTCATTTGTCCACCCGCCGTAAACCGTAATGTTGGTGAGACTGCCACCGCTCGCGGAACCCGCCAGCGTGTAAATGGCCGACGCCCCCGCGCCGCTGCCATTGCCACACAACACATAATTCGGACTGATCGTCGTATTGCCAGTGGTGCCCATGACCGCAATCGTCCCGTTGCCGCCGGCGGTCAGCGAGTTCACATCCCGGCCGGTTCCGTCCGCGTCGAAATTGCCGCTGAAGCTGGTGGGATCCTGCCCGGCGATCATGCTGGTGGCTGCCGTCACCGACCACGTCGGAGGAAAGCTCGTGCCCGGCACATTCACCGGTCCGTAGCCCGTTTGCCCGGCCAGTTTCGTGATCACATTGTTCACCGCCGCCGGCACGCTCGCAACCGTGAGCGGATTGGCTATGGTGTAGGTGAATCCGCCGCTGTTGGTGGCATTCATCGCCTTGAGCCGGTAGGAACCGGCATCGGTCAGTTGCACATTGTTCAAGGTCAGAGTCGGGCTGGTCGCACCGAAAACATCATTCGTCACGCCGCCGGCAATTTTCTGCCATTGGTAACTGGCCGCCGGCGAATTGCCGAAGCCGGCCGTGAACAATACTTGATCCCCCACCATATAGGCCGCCGTGGCCGGCAGCGTGTCCTGGGTCAGGATGGGCAGCGGGATGGCCGGCGGTGCCGCAGGGGTTCCGAACAAATCAATTTCTGAATAGCCACAATAGCCGTTCTCGCCGCCGGGCGTGGTAAAGTCGAACTTCACCGCCGCCACGTTGGTCAGCAGAAACCCGGACGCAGGCGTGAGCGTCGCCCGGGTGGCCGACTGCACCCCCAATGGATTCGGCGGATTGTAGTTGACGTTGGTTAATAGGATAAAGGTCGTCGGCGCGGTGGTCGTGGCATAATAGATTGTAAACGCCTGCTGATCCCGCCCCGAATCGCCCCAGCCGCCATAAGTCGTGATGTTCGTCAGGTTATAACCGGTGGCCGAGCCGGTCAGCATATAAGTCACCGACTGGCCCGCCCCGTTGCCGGGGCCGCACGTCACTTCCGTCGGGGTGCTGTTGCCATTGTTGACAACATAGCCAAAAGTGCCGTCGGTCAACACGGCCACCCCGCCCCCGCTGTTCAAGCTGAAATTGCCGGGGCCAACACTGCCGGGCGGCTGCCCGGCGATGAGGCTGCCGGGAGCCACCGTCCAGGTAGGTGAAAAACTCGGCTGAGCGCCGCCCAATCCGGTTTGGGCGGCATAGGACGTGACGAGGTTGTTCACCGGTGCCGGCGCGCTGCTGACCGTCAGCACGCCCGGCGAGCTGACGGCCACACCATTGGCATTGGAGACCACCAACTGATACGAAGCCGTGTCCGTCAATTGCAGGTTGGTCAACGTCAACGTCGGGCTGTTGGTCGCCCCGGGAATGTTATTGGCCACGCCATTGGTGATTTTCTGCCATTGGTAGATAATGGGACTATTAGCGCTAATGGCCGCCGTGAACGTCACCTGGCTGCCCACCACATCCGCCGCCGTCGCCGGCAAGGTGTTCTGTGTCACCACCGGAATCACGGACGCGCCATACAGGTCAATTTCCGAATAACCAACAAAGCCGTTCTCCACGCCGGGCGTGGTAAAATCAATCATCACCGCCACCACATTCGAGGCCAGCACCCCGGCGGCGGGCGTCAGCGTCGCCCGCGTGGCCGACTGCACGCCGGCGGCATTCACCGGGTTGAAATTGACCACCCCCAACTGGATGAAGCTCGTCGGGGCGGTGGCCTTGGCATAATAGACCGTGTAGGCCTGCTGATCCCGGCCCGCATCGCCCCAGCCGCCATACACCACGATGTTGGTCAGGTTATAACCACTCGGTGACAGTGAATTGGTCAGCGTATAAGTCACCGACTGGCCCGCACCGTAGGCGTTGCCACACATGACTTCCGTCAGACTCCCAGCACCATACAAGTTAATTGAACCCGCCGTCCCGTCGGTCAGCACGCTGACGACACCGCCCCCGGCCAGGCTGAAGTTACCCGCTCCGACACTGCTCGGCGACTGCCCGGCGATCACGCTCCCCGGAGTCACCGTCCAGGTGGGCGCAAAATTTGGCTGGACACTGCCGAGTCCGGTTTGGGCGGCATAGCTGGCAATCACATTGTTCACCGCTCCCGGCACGGTGGTCACCGTCAGCGGGCTCGTGCCGCTGAACATGACGCCCTGGCTGTTGGTGGCATTGATCGCTGCCAGCCGATAGAAACCGCTGTTGGTCAATTGCAGATTATTGAGCGTCAACGTTGAGTTGGTGGCTCCGGGAATATTGGCGATGACGCCGTTATTGGTGCTGATGAACTGCCATTGATAAGTCGCCGGCGGAGCCGGACTGAACGCGGCGGTGAAGGTAACGCTGTCACCCACCACCGTGGCGGCGGTTGCCGGCAGCGTATTCTGCGTCAAAACCGGCAGCGCCACCGTGGTGGAAAGCGACGGACTGATCGTCACGTTGTCGAGGAACAAGGCGTCCTGGTTGTTCGCCAGATCGGTTCCGACAAAAGCCAGCGTATGGGTCACGGCCGTCGCCGTGAAAGTGGCGTTGGAGATGGCATAGCTGGTTCCGCCCGGGCTGTTGCTCTTGACGACCGTGCTGTCAATCATCACATTCCATGACTCGGCATAGCCCGGCCGCTGCGCCACCGAATAAGTGATTGTATAATTTGTTCCCGGTGTAAAACCGGACAAGACCTGGAAAACCACGCCGTGGCCCTGCACAAATGCCGCCTGCACACCTTCCGGCGCATTGGGATTGGAAAACCCGCTGCCGTTGGCGACGATGCCAGAACCGCTGCTTCCCGATGAGCCGCTAAAGGTCCAGCCACCGCCAAGGGGAACATATTGAAAATTATCCCCGCCAAGGCTCGGAGTCTCAAAACCAAAATCGGCGATGGTTTGGGCCGTGGCGCCCGCCTCAACTGAATTGCCGCTTTCCCCACCGCTGCTCACCGCCGATACCACATAATAATAAGTCGTGCCGCCCACCAACCCGGAGTCGATGTAAGCCAGATTGGTCAAACTGGCCACCGTCGTGTAAGAGCCGAGATGGGTGGTGGAACGCTTGAGGTTGTAACTCGTCGCGCCCACACTCGGGCTCCACGCCAGATTCATCCGCTGGAAGGTGTCCGGCACGGCCGTCAGGCCGGTGGGAACCGGCGGCGGGCCGGCAGGCGTGGCATTGACTTCTGCAGAATCACTGCTGGGACCGCTGCCGCCCACGGCGGCGACCTTGTAAAAATATATCACCCCGTTGGTCAGGCCGGTATCCGAGTAATTCGTGCCACCGACGGTGGCCAGGGTGGAAAAATAGCCGCTGCTGCCCAGGGATCGCTTGATATTGTAGCCCGTGGCCCCCGCGCTCGCGTTCCACCGCACATTGACAAAAGCATTGCTCCCGCTGCTGGCCGTCAAACCCGTGGGAATCGGCGGCGGTGCGTAAACATAGGTTGTCGGAGCGGAAGCATTGCCGTTGGCCACCACAAAGAGGGAATAGGTTCCGCCCGGCAAACCCTGCGGCAACGTAATCTCTGTCGTCACCGGATTGGGATTCATCGGGGTCAAACCGGTCCAGTCATGGGTGCGCGCATAGTAAACATAGCCCGTGGCATTGTTCGTCAGACGCACAATCGGATAGTCGCTGGCCATCTGCTCATCATCGCCATAGGTTGCCCCCGGTGAAATTCCCGACAGTCCCACCCCGGTCAAATGATACGAGCCGTCCGCATTTTCCACGACGCTGCTGATGGATGGCTTCCCCAATGCCAAAGCCGTGGTGTTGGTGGGCGTGTAAACCCATAGGTTTCCCGAGTTCTGCCCGAGCACGTCCAACACCGATCCGTCCGGCAAAACCAACATGCTGTTCACAAAGGGAGTGGTGCCCAGGGTGCTGCCGCCTCCCGGGGCGCCAACCTGCGTGAACGAGTTGTTCAGATAATTGAATTCGTAAAAATAGACCGGCCCGCCGCCACTCGCCCCGCCGCCATTCGGCGCCAATTCCAGAAGAATATTTCCGTTGGGCAGCTCCGCCCCTGGTGATTCACCACCGACGAGTTGGTTGGTCCCGGTTGCATCCATGGGCAACTGGGGTCCGTTCACGAAAGGACCGGGCGATTCCGCCGTGGGTCCCGGCGTGTAAATGGCCGTGAAGGCCGTGGAACCAACATGAAATACCTTCCCATTAGGTAGCAAGAACTCCGCGTCATCACCACCTCCAGCCCCGGACGGGGTATTGTTGGTGTCCAGCACCCAGTGGTCCATCGCCAGGTCATAATGCACGGCCCACGCCCCATAATTACCGACCCCAAAGATGCAATTATTGGTCATTTTAACCCAGGCGACCTCGTTCATGTCGGGAGCACCCCCGACATACTGCATGTAGTTGGAGACAACGTTGTAATACCAGTAGCCACTTTGCGAGTCGCTCTGCAACACATTGCCGTTGGGCAGCATCACCGCAGACGCATCCGAGCTGAAGAATCCACCGGTCACAATTGACCAGGCATTGGCCAGTGGATTGTAGGTTTCCACATAGCCATTCCCGTTGCCGTATTCGCCGCCAGCCACATAAACACTCCCGTTGGTCAGCATCACCGAGGAAAAGAACAGGCGGCCATTATGCATGGTCGGCAGACTGGTCCAACTCCCGTTGATATAGCTGCCGTGGATGTCCGGCGTAAGCTTCGCACACTGGCCGGCACCATTCATGCCCAGCACCGTGCCATCGCTCAGCAGCAGACAATTGTTTATCCCGACTGGCGGGCCCGAGGCCAGCGGCGCCCACGTGCCACCAGCCATTACCTGCAACGGAGCTGCGATGCCAACGATGATGAACCAGACCGCAATCAAAGATTGAATCACGGATCTTGGTGAGTATAAACGGTGCTTCATATATTTAATTACAAAACTAATCCAATTACAAAACTAATCCGCCTTGCGCCGAATGTCATAGTAAATTGAGTGGATAATGTGACATATTAGCTGGATAATTTGGCAAATGAATATTTGGCAAATGAATAGAGCCAGAGTGGAGAGAGTGGCAAATGTGGTGGAAAATCTGAAAAATTGAATGGTTGGTGGTGCGAGTAGTGGGCCGGACAGAATCTGGATCGAAATCAGTTTTTATGGACATGGACATTGATAAAACTACCTCATGGCCGGCACCCCGCCATCACGCAATCGCGGGATGCCGCAGGTTGCGCCAGTTTGCTGTTCATCCAGCCCGGTGCCATATCCACGCCGGCGGCGAGGCGCCGGTTCAGGAACCTGGCGACCATGGCGGGGCGGAGCTTGTCGAGCCGGATGCCGCCGAAATGTTTTTTCCATTGCTTGAGGACGGCTTCCTCCTTGGCGATGCTCCCGGCCTTCTTCGCCCGTCCGGCTTTGATCTGGGCGAGATAGTTGTCGGCGTAGTCGGAAAAGATGGGGGTCCGGCCCAGGACCGGCAGGCTGTCATCGGCGCGTTGCGTGCGCAGACGGGCTAGCTCGGCGATGGCCTGCGGCACGGTTTCCACCGCCTTGCCTTCAGGGTTGAGCAGCGACACCCAGTTGAGTTTCTTGCCGCCGTCGTCGGTTTCGACGCTCAGCCGCGCGTAGAACCGGCCGTTGCGGATCCACCGACCGCGAATCGGCTGCTTGCGCCCGTCGCGGGCTTTTGCAAAACTGCCCGCATGAAGAGCAGGCCTGGCCTGGCCTTGACCCGTTCGCTGGCTTGCCCAGGCTTGCCCAGCGCAACCGTGTCACCAGTCAAGTTTGCCCGGATTTAAAATCACAATCATTTGTGAAAACTGGTTTGCCGGTGTGGCGAAATGGCAGACGCACAGGACTTAAAATCCTGGGACCGTAAAAAGTCGTGCGGGTTCGAGTCCCGCCACCGGCACCAAATCAATGACGGCGACTATCCGGCCCGGCCGGGTTTTTGTGATGCGGCTATATGTTGAGATTTATCGAAAAGAAATTCCTCCACCGGGCTGACCGGCTGCAGTCGCAAAAGCTGGCGCCCTGGGTGCGCCGGGCGCAGCGCCGGCACCTGCTGGTGGCTGTTGTCATTGGCCTCGTCTTCGCCGCTGCGGTCGTCGCCATCATGCTCTTTCAGAACCGGGGCCCGCGTTGAAGTTCATCCGGCGTTCCCGGGGCTTGCGTCGTCGACGCGCGGCGTCCGTCAGCGGTTCAGCTTGTTGATCGCGTAAATGATGACCTCGGAAAAAACAATGATGGCCAGGATCACGCCGGCCACGACGGCTGTCCGCTGCTGCTGCCGGAAGAGATCCAGCCGGGGAAACAGCAGCTTGCCGATGAACCGCGTCGGGGTGAACGAAATCCGGTTGTGCGGGCTGATGAGCAGGTAGCAGAGGCACAGGAAGCCGAGCACCATGGCGGTGTATTTCAGGTCGCGATACATGGGTTTATTTTAATCAAACTGCGCCGCCGGTCATCGGGGTCGCGCTGGCCGGCGGAATGAGCGCACAAGTAAACCGCAGGCGGCGGCGCAACGCCAGCTAAAACGGGCGGGCGGCGGGAAAACTTCCCGGTTTTGCGGCCGCCGCCGGCATGGGGTGAACACCCCATATCATTTTATTTTGCCAATCTCCTATTCTGGGGTGTCGTCGGTTCCTGACGACATTGGCCGTGACCCGGCCGGGCGTTAATACACAGTTCAACGCCCGCACTGGTTGCCTGTTGCAACCAACCGGGTCGCGGCTTTTTCTTGCCCGTCCGCCATGGGTTAAACACCCCATGGATAATCCCCCGCCGGCATGTCAGATTGGGCGTATGAATAAAACCAACCAACTTGTCCGGATGCTCGGGCTGCTGTCCATCAATGCGGCCATGGCGGTCTTTTTCACCGGCTGCGCCACGCCCGACCAGCACGACTACAACGCCGATTACAACGAACACCTCCTGACCCAGCCGGTGTATTTTATCGGGGACAAGACGTCGTCGAGTTACACCATCACCGTCAAGGAAGGCACGCCTTCCAGCGGCCCGGAGCGCGTCACCGACGTCAAGACCGCCGCCTCAGCCGTGGCCCAGGCCGAATGTAAAAAGCTCGGCTGGGAGAAATGGGACTTGAACTACATCGAAGACCACAATCGCGGCTGGATGCACGTCGTGGTCGCGAAAGTCACCCGCAAATAACCCGGCGCGACGGAGACTGAGACGGAGGCGCAGCGCCACGGAAAGAGGCGGGCGCGAGGCGAGACGGAGCGCGGATTGTCCCAATCCGCAGCGGGTGGCCAGGCAGAGACGCGCCCGGAAAAATCCCATGCCGCGCTGTCTGGCGGCGTGCTGCGAGTTGGGACAACTCGCGCTCCGGGAAAAGGCGGCGGGGACGGCGGCGAAGGCACGGCGCAGCACCACGGAAAGGGGCGGGCATGAGGCGGGAGGACTATTTTTCCCTATTCAACTTTTTCAGTATCTTGATGAATTCCGACTCCAGAGATTCCGCATCTTTACCGTAATGTGCTTGCCGATGGTGCTGTGGACAAAGCGCAATCACATTGTCAACCGTGTCGTGTCCCGCATTGCATAGCGCAATAATGTGATGAGCTTCCACATAGAAGCGACCGTTGGTTGTAGGAAACCCTCGAACATTGCAATACTCGCATTTTCCTTTCGCGCGTTTAATCGCGTGTGCCCTTACTTGATTATCACGCTTTATGACTTGGACAACGACGCTTGCCCTATCTGGAAACTGATTTCCCTCTGGAGGAGCCGACAGGTCATCAATGGCATTCTCTATTTCCGCGCCTCGTATCAAAGTGTAATCACCGGTTTTTTCGTCAAGAGCGGTCACATGCCAAATAGCTGGATCCAACTGCCTTTTTGAAACAATGCTTTTTTGCTTGGGGTTGCCCATCTTTCCATCCAGAACAATAATGCGAATTGGAAGTTTTTCGCTAATCGCTTGTTTTACTCTGTCTTGATTCCTCTTTCCTCTTGCATCTGAGAATTTACGGAAATTCAAATCAAATACAATGTCTTGACCTCGTTGTTTCATTTGCGCGAACCAAAAATTCAAGACAGCAACCTTCCTTGGTTCAACGAAAGCCCATTCAGACAGGAAATATTGGTTTCTTTCAATTTTAACTCCAGCTCGTTACAGCAAATCACATGCTCTTTCTTTTTTCTTCGGCTTTAGTTCGGACAGCTTTGACATAATGGATTTCCTTTCCTTGCTATTTCAACTCATCGTTGCCAGCGCCTTCTCAATCCTTGCCAGCACTCGTTCTTTGCCGAGGACTTGGAGCAGGTGGTAGAGGCTGGGGCCGGAGGTTTTGCCGGTCACGGCCAGCCGGCAGGGATGCACCATCGCGCCCACCTTCACGCCCAGCATCTTGGCGGTTTCCTTGAGCGCGGCTTCCAGGCTCTCGGCGTTGAACGCGGGGGCGTGCGCAAAGGCGTCGCGCAGCTTTTCCAGTCGCGGCTTGTTCTCCGGCACGAAATCTTTTTTGACGGCTTCGGCGTCGTATTCAATTTTGTCGGTGAAATAAAAACCGGCATAGCCGGGCAGTTCGCTGAACGTCTTGAATTTGCCCTTGCAGGTGTCCAGCGCGGCCTTGACGTAGCCGAGCGGAAACTGGTTCGTGTCCACGCCGGCCTTGGCAAAGGTGTGGACAGCGAGTTCGTAAAAGCGGTCGTCGGCCAGCTCGCGGGCGTATTCGCCTTGCAGCCAAAGGAGTTTCTCGTAATCGAACCGCGCGTTGTGCCGGAGAATCTGCGGCAGGTCGAAGCGCTGGACAACTTCGGCCAATGAAATTTTCTCAAGATTATCCTTGGGCGACCAGCCGAGCAGGCAAAGATAATTCACCACGGCCTCGGGCAGAAATCCGTCGTCGAGATAGCTCATGAGGGAAGCGCCTTTGTCGCGCTTGCTCATCTTGGAGCCGTCGCCGTTCAGGATGAGCGGGATGTGGGCGTAATGCGGCGGCGGCACGCCAAACGCCTTGAAGAGCGCGATGTGCTTGGCGGTGTTGCTCAAATGATCTTCGCCCCGGATGACGTGGGTGATGTTCATTTCCAAATCGTCAATGACGTTGACGAGATGAAACACGGGCTGGCCGTC
>Ga0316226_1001162_pt1 | contig 29970 bp, 25 predicted proteins | sample TBH18017metaG_FD_206009 | JGI IMG/M metagenome (GOLD analysis project Ga0316226, IMG submission 206009) | Freshwater microbial communities from Trout Bog Lake, Wisconsin, USA - TBH18017 | ecosystem: Environmental > Aquatic > Freshwater > Lake > Hypolimnion/Profundal zone | place: USA: Wisconsin...
CGCGGCATTGACCGCCACATCCCAATTCGGTCCGATATTCGCGAAATAGCTCGCGCCACCGGGCAGCGCACTGGCAAAAAAGCTGCCACCATTGGTGGATCCGTTGGCGGTGATGGAGGTGGCGTGGGAGATGCTGCTAAACAAGCCATTGGTTCCCAGGCCGTTTGTCACCGAACTGACGGATTTCACGAATTGGATGAACGGGTTGCCGCCGCTGGAATTGTTCACGCCGCCGCTGCCAATAAACGGGCCGTTGGCCACCGGGTTTTGCGCCGCCGACACCCCAAAGTTGAAAGTATTTCCCAGCGTCACGTCAACAATCACCGCCTCGACCAGCACCTGCGCCAGCGGCACGTCGAGCTTATCAATGATGCCCTTGATGACTTGCATGTCCGCCCGCGTGGCGTAGATGAGGAGCGAACTGCTGCTCTCGTTGGGAATGATCTTGGTCTGGCCAAACAACTGGATGGGTTGGGTATTGCCGCCCGCGCCGCCGCCGCCCCCGCTGCTGCTGGTGCCGTTGATGATGCTGTTCAGCCGCTGCTGGAAGCTGTTGGCCCCGCCGGCGGGCGTGCCATTGGGCGTGCTCTGGCCGGTATAGGATCGGCCGCCGCCAAAGGCGGTGCTGCCGCCCATGCCGCCCTGCTGATAGGAGCTGCCGCCCATGCCGCCCATGCCGCCGTAGCCGCCGCCACCGACACCGCCCATGCCGCCCATGCCGCCCATGCCGCCCATGCCCCCGCCACGACTGCCAAACCCGCTGATTTGGCCGCTGCTGGGAGCGGTGCCGACACTCACCGTGGCGCCGCCGCCGCTGCCGCCCAAGGCGTTCAACGCGCTGGCAATGTCATCCACCTTGGCATACCGGATCGGAATCACCTCGGACACATATTCGGCCGGCACGCTCACGTCCACCTGCTCAATCATTTCCAACATGCGCTTGACGTTTTCCGCGTAGTCGCGGATGACCAGAATGCCATTGCCGTCCAATGGAATGACGGAGTTCAGTTTGGCAAACGGCGTGATCACCTGCATCATCTCGGACGGCTTGACGTATTTCAATTGCACCACGTGCGTGAGGTAGGTGCCCAGCGCCGGGATATTGGTCGAGCCGGCCCGGTCTATTTCACCGCCCGCCCCGCCGGCGTCGGTGGAGGGCAACACTTTGACAAATTTTTCACCCATCTTGACCACCGAAATTCCGTTGAGCGCCAGCACAGCCTCGATCGCCTGAATGGCCTCGGTTTTGGTCAGCGGGGTTTCATTGGCATTGAGGATGATCTGCGCCTGCGGCAGGGCGCCCCGCAGCAACGTGCGATGCACCAATTTCGCATAGATGTCGAGCACCACGTTCAAATCCACGCCTTCCCATTGAATGAAACCCGGTTTGATCATCTCATCCTGCTCTTGGGCAAACGCGGAGGATCCGGTATAGGCCGAGGACAGCGGCGCACCGCCGGGCGCCCCCCCGGGGCCGCCGGGCTGGCCACCCGGTCCACCCGGTCCACCCGGTCCACCCGGTCCGCCGGGGCCGCCGGGGCCGCCACCAGGATTTCCCGGCAGGGCCGCGCCGGGCGTGGCCGGTTGATACCGCGGCAAGGTGCCGGGGGCGTTGGTGAGGCCGTAGCGCTGCGGCAATCGGCGCGGAATGGTCGGGAGGTTCGGATTGGGCGCCTGTGCCCGAAGGTCCAAGCCGGTCAGGGCCAGCATCAATACAAGAAGAACGGTTTTCATTTTGCCTTTGCGGTAACGGGTTTTGCGGCGGAGGCCGTCGGGTTTTTCTGGTAGCTCGCCACAAGCCGAATGTCGGCCGCCAGCTTTTGGCGCGGCGGGTCGGGTTGCAGTGACAGGTCGCGCACGCGGATCATCGAGGCGCCGGCGCCAAGCTTGTACAGGAAATCCACCAATTGCGGCTCCTGGGCCAGGACGTTGATGTTCTCGATTTGTTCGACGAAAAACTGGTCGTTGGTGCGGGTGATCGGCCGCCCGGTGTTTTGCAGTTGCACGCCGCTCTGGGCGGATTGCATCTGGATGGTGCGCAGGAAATTGACCCCCTGATCCTCCAGCTCCACGAACTGGCCCTCGCTCTCGTAGGCTTTCAGCTTCTTCTGCAGCTCGGGAATTTCCGCCCTGGCCGCCTGGTATTTCTTCAGCTTGCTGCCGGCGTTATCCCAGCGGTCATGATAATTGCTCCAGTCCGAAAAATGCGGCCAGATGAAAGCCCAGTTCAACACGAGCAGCAGCACCACGCCCACGCCCACCACCAGGCGGCGTTCCAGCGGACGCAGTTGCGAAAAGTACTTTTTCATTTTGGTTCCGTCTCCACGTGCTGCAATTCCAGGCTGAAATTCCACGACATGGCCGTGTTGCCCGCCGAATGGTAAGACAACGGGTCGCCCTCCTTGAAAAACGGCTGGTTGTCCTTCTTCTTCTTGCGCAGGGCGTCATAAAAATCACTCAGTTTCAGCACGTCCGCCGAGTCCACCGAACCGCTGAGGACCAATTTGCTGCCGTCCACCAGGCTGGAGCGCTGCAACGTCACGCTGGTCGGCAATTCATCCGCCACCATTTGCCAGCAGTCCAAGGCCGCGAATTTCAATTGCGCCCGCTCTTGCAACACCCCCAGGCGCGCTTTGAGCTGGATGGAATTCGTGAAGTCATTGCTGATGGCCGCCACCTGGCTTTCCACGCCGCGCGCTTTGAAACCCTCCCATTGCACCGCGCAAAAATAAATCACCAGGCCAATCGCATAGAGCAGGCCCGCATAGCCCAATCCGTGCAGCCAGAGTCGGTCAAAAAACTGCTCCCGGTAGCGCTCCGCGAATTCCGGCGGCTGCAAAGTCACCGTGGCGGTGGAGGCTGCCGCGCGTTTGGCAGAGCGCCCGGCCAGTTCCGCCGGCGCCGGCGGCGGGACGACCTGCACCGGCTCGTTCAGCCCGGCGCGCAAAAGCTGTTCCCATTCCGTCGCGTTGACGGGGTCGGCCACCAGGTGCCACCGCGGCTGGCCGGTCAGCCAGCCTTCCACTTCGCCGGACATGGCCAGCAGGCCGAGCTGGGTCTTCAATTCCTCCGCGCGGTCACCCGCCGGCGGCAATGTGACAAAACTCAGATTGCGCCACGCGCCCCCAAACCACCACGCCACAAGCGCGGCGTTTTGTCCGCCCAAGGTCAGCGGAAACAGCCAGACGCTGTCGCCCTGCGGCGCCACGGCTTCGAGTTGGTCCAGCATGGGCGCCTCGAGCCGGTCGGCCAGAAAACCATCGCGCTCCAGCCGACCCAGAAATTCCTCCACTGTGGCGCGGGCGGCGATGACCACGATAATGGACTGCATGCTCTCCACCGTGCCGTCCGCCTTGGCCGCGCTTTGGTGCGTGCCCAGGACGTGCATGGTCCAGACAATTTGCGTGACGGGGATGGGCGAGAGCTTCTCCAATTGCAGCTCCACCATGGAGAAGGTTTCGTCGGCGCTGGCGGCGGGGAGCTCCGCCACCCGGAAAAAGACGCTTTCCGACGGCAGCCAGGCGACGTTTAATTTGGGCCGCCACAGCGAGGACCAGTTCTTGGCCACCAAATTGGACGGCAGCGACTCGGCGTGCGGCACGCGCTGCTCGCGTCCCAGCACAAAACCCTTGCCCTTCGCGTCGAAATGCCAAATTCGTTTGGCGTCGGGCGCGAGGTGCAGAATGTTGCAGGAATTCCAGCGGGACATCAGAAAAAGTGGATTGGTGGATTGACGGGTTGGTGGGAAACATCCAACATCCAACATCCAACATCCAACATCCACTGGCCTTCTGTTGGAGCCTTCACTGGAGGTTGGGCGTTGGATGTTGGATGTTGGATGTTGTCAGGCTTCATGCGTGGGGCGCGGGGGTCTTGGATTCGCCCTCGATGAGCGCCGCCATGTGTTCTTCCATCTGGGTGACGCGCAACACTTCTTCAATGGTGGTGACGCCGGCCTTCACCTTGTTCCAGCCGTCCACCCGCAGCGTGCGCATCCCCGCTTCGATGGCGCGGGAGGCAATGGTGGTGGCCGGCGCGCGATTCATGATCAGCGGTCGCAAGGCCTCGGTGACCAGCAGCAATTCGTAAATGCCTTTGCGGCCCTGATAGCCAAGCTGCCGGCATTCTTCGCAGCCCGCGCCGCGCCAGACTTTCGCCGTGTCAATGTCCGCCTCGGGGAACTGGATGCGTTGCAAATACTCGCGATCCACCTTCTGCTCAACCTTGCAATGCGGACAAATGGTGCGGATGAGGCGCTGGGCCATGATGGCCTCGACCGAGGACGCCACCAGAAACGGCTCAATGCCCATGTCAATCAACCGGGTGAATGCGCTCGGCGCGTCATTGGTGTGCAGCGTGCTGAAGACCAAGTGGCCGGTTAGCGAGGCGCGAATGGCGATTTCCGCCGTTTCCGTGTCGCGAATTTCGCCGACCATCACCACATTCGGATCCTGGCGCAAAATGTGGCGCAGCCCCATCGCGAACGTCAGCCCGATATCCGAGCGCACCGCGATCTGATTGATGCCCTTCAGCTCGTATTCCACCGGCTCCTCGATCGTGATGATGCGTTTGTGGATGGAATTGATCGCGCTCAAGAAGGCGTAGAGCGACGTGGATTTCCCGGAGCCGGTCGGCCCGGTGACCAGAAAAATGCCGTGCGGCTTGATGATGATGTCGCGGATGGCCGTCTCTTCCATTTGCGAAAAGCCGAGCTTGTCCAGCGAAAGGAAGATCTTCCCGCGGGTCAGCAGGCGGAGCGAGACGCTTTCGCCATAAACCGTGGGCACGGTGGACACGCGGATGTCAATTTCCTCGCCCTTGATGCGCACGTTGATGCGGCCGTCCTGCGGCAGGCGTTTTTCGGAGATGTTCATGCCGCTCATCACCTTGATACGGGAAATGATGGCGGATTGGAAACGCTTCAACTGCGGCGGCAGCGGAATCAGGTGCAGAATGCCGTCAATGCGGTTGCGGATGCGCAGCTCGTCTTCCTGGGGTTCAAAATGAATATCCGTCGCGCGGTTCTTGAACGCTTCCCAGATGATCTGGTTGACAAACTTGATGACGCTGGCCTCCTGGTCGCCCTCGGTGATTTCCTTGTCGGCGGCCAAGTCCAGGTCCATGGTCTCGCCCTCGCCCATTTCGTCCAGCGTTTCGGCGCCGACGCCGTAGTATTTCTTGAGCGCCTTTTCAATCTCCAGCTTCGTGGCCAGCGCGAAAACCACCGGCATCTTGGCGTCGAACCGCACGGCGCTCATCATGGCCCCGTCGAATGGGTCGCTGACGGCCACCTGTAACACGCCGTTATTGATGGCGGCAGGCAGCACGGAATACTGGAAGGCGATTTTGGTGGACAGCTTGTTGCGCACCTCGTCCTCGACGGTCAGCTTGCCCAAGTCGAGATGCGGCCAGCCGAGCGTGTTGGCCAGTTTTTGGACGAAGGCCTCCTCGCCCAAGCCGCGTTCGCGCGCGATGAACGTCAACAGCGTTTCGGCCGAACCGGCGTCGGCGGCAGCACGCCACGATTTACGCCAGTCGTCGAATTGCGCCGGAGTCACCTCCGCGACCGCCGCGACCAGATTTTTTACTGAGCTAAATGCCATCAGGTTCCGGTTTAACAACCAGAGCCGGTAAAAGTTGCAAAAAATCCACCCCTTGACAATCCAAACCGCGGGAAATCTGGGTTGTCTCCACGTCTCCACGCCCGGCGCGGGTTGGGTTCAATCGTTTGCGAATTATTTGGAGAACAGCGGTTGGAGGCGCTGGGCCAGAAGCTGGTAGCCCGCAGCATTGAAGTGCAAACCATCTTGCACAAACAGTTCCGGGCGAGGCTGGCCATTGGCGCCGAGCGGTAAATCATACGTCTCAATGTACTTCAGGTACGGGGTTTCCTTGACAAAATTTCCGACCAGCCGGTTCACCTCCTTTTCCTGTTCGTGCTGTTTCCAGCGCGCAATGCTGGGGCTCAGCGAGACATACACAATTTCTGCTGCCGGCAGTTTCGCGTGGACGGTGGACGCAAATGCCTGGAGGTCGGCAAATACCTGCTCTGGGGATTTGCCGGCCCACAGATCGTTGCCGCCGGCGCGCAGCACGACCATCCGGGGCGCATAGGGGAAAATCACGCGCGCCGCGAAATGCGTCGCGTCCACGATTTGTGAACCGCCAAAACCGCGGTTGAACACCGGCTGGCCGGGAAAATCCCGGGCCAGCGATTTCCAGCGCGCGATGGTTGAAGAACCGATGAATTCCACCCCGTTCCGGGGTGGCGGATTGGTGGCATCCACCTGCTCAAATTGGGCGATGGCCTTTTCCCAAGCGCCAAAATTATGGTTGGTCTCCGCCCCCAGGACCAAACCAGCGGACAGGGCGAAAATGAAGACACCAAACTTCAGCGGAGCGCGATTTCTCATCCGCCAAAGTTAAGGGCAAGGCCGGCCAATGAAAACATATTTCTGCGCCATCAATAACCAGGCCTGCCGAGCCGCAGCCCGGAGCGAAGCGACGGGCGAAGGCTGGTGCCAGCGAGTGGAATCGAACCACTGACCTCGGGCTTATGAGTCCCACGCTCTAACCAACTGAGCTACGCTGGCAACCAAAACGGCCCTATATTCTGCGGACTTTTTGGCCAGTGTCAAACCGGGAATTTGGCGGATTGGTGGCGAAAATGGACCGCGGCTTGACACCGTTCTGGATTGGGAGGGGAGCGCACGCGCCTCGCGTGCCGCGGTTGACGCCTCGTCAACCGCCCCTTGCGCGGCACCGCGCAAGGTGAGTGCAGAAAGCCGGAGTGCTCGTTCAACCATCCGTAGTCGCCCGCTTTCTGACGTTTCCATAAGAACAGCGTCCAGAACGCCGGGACACCCGCGCTATACGCTATATTTACGTTGCCAGCACTTTGGGCTTGGGTTCTATTTTGCGCTTTGTTGTTCGACCCGTTTCCATAAGCTTAACGATGCTGCCAACCATCTCGCCGGAGTCGGAGCACGGCCGTCCCCGGCCGCAGCAATGCCCGTACAATCCGCCGCTTCCGGCAATTATCAGCGGCTTGGTGCTTTTGGGGATGCTGTGCCCGGGACGGGCGCGCTCCGACCGCAATTTGAAAGCACGCCCTTGCCCGGATATTTCATAGGCAAATCCGTACCGCAGACTTCCAAGTCTGCCGTATCGCGGGTTTCTAAACCCGCAGACGCCGCGCATTCTCGACGCCCTGCCAATTTGGAAATCGGCGATACAGCAGGTTTGGAAATCTGCGGTACGCAGGTTTCGCCCGCCTCCGCCAACCCAACGGTGAAATATCCGGGTTAGTCATTTGCCCACGTCACTTGTCACCGCTTAAACAAGCTCCACCAAGCCGGGAGCAGAAAAACGGAAATGAGCATGTTGGCGCCGATGCCCACCGCGCAGACCTGGCCCAGGCTGGCCATGCCATGATTGCTGGAAAAAGCCAGCGATCCAAATCCGGCCACCGCCGTGCCGCCGCACAACAGCAGCGCGCGCCCCACGGAGCGCCGCACCGCCGGCAAATCACCCCCATGCCGGCGCAACGCGAGCTGAATGAAAATAGTGTAATCCACGCCTGTGCCCAGCATCAGCGGCAGCGCCATCAGGTTCATCAAATTCCAACTCCAGCCGGCCAGCGTCATCGTGGCCAGCAGGCACACGCCGCTCAACCCCAGCACTGCCAGGCCGAGCAGAATCTCCGTCGCCTGGCGAAATGCCAGCCAGAGGGAGAGCAGCACCAGCGCCACCATCGGCGCCACCAGCGCCCACATTCTGGATTGCACCCGCTTCAGGGTGGCATTCCCGAGCAGCTCCCAGCCGGAGAGCAGCGCGTGATCTTGCGCGAGTTGGCGGGACAGGCTGGTCAGCTTCGCCGCGTCCACCCGGTTGGTGGCGGGATAAACCAGGCCCATTACCAGACATTCGTCTGCGGTTCGCGCCACAAACCGCTTCAGCAGCCATTGGCTGACTTGATTCGTCGGCCAGATTAGGGACTTGCTTGCCGCCGCGTTCGCCCAGGTATGAACCATCTCTTCCGTCAGCAGCAGCGCATTGGTGTTGAAGCCCGCACTTAGCGCCGCGTCGCGCAGTCGCGAGCCGGCCGCTCCCAACACTGCGGCGGTCGTGTGATTGGCGGATTGGTACTCACCGCGCGGCCACAAGGTGTCGGGCAGAAGGTACCGGCCAATGAGCTGGTTCGTGGCCGCCTCGTTCAATAATTTTTCCGCCGCGATGAGCCGCTGATACACCTCCGCCTCGTCGCGGCCGGGGACGATCAACCAAAGCGGCTGCGGCGGCAGGCCAAGTTCTACGGTCATTTCATCCAAGGTCGTCTGCGCCTCGCCATGCGCCGGCTGCAAGGCGTTGCCGCTGCGATCCAAGCCGGGCCGTTGGAAACACAGCACTGCGCACGCCGCCAAAAAAATCAGGCCGGTGGCCAGGAATACGGGCTGCGGACGGCTCGTCCGCGCGTTGAAACTCGCGGGCGGGCCGCCCGCGCTCCGTTCCAGCGGGGCCACGAAATAATTCCACCAGCGAAACGGCGACTGGTCCGGGCGCGGCTGGCGGCGGTCGGGAAACAGCGGCGGCAGATAAATCATCACCATCACCAGCGCGGACACGCCAATGCCGATGGCGACGAGCGAGCCGAGCTGGCCGAGGCCGGGCAGGCCGCCGAAGTTCAGGACCAGGAACGCGCTCATCGTGGTGATGGCCGCCCAGAGAATGCTCGGCGCAATCGCGCGCCGGATTTCCGGCACGGTCATTTGCGGATGCGCCAGGGCCTCCTGATAGTGGACCACCGCGTAGTCCACCGCCAAGCCCAGCAGCACGGCGGCAAAACCCAGCGCCACCACGCTGATGGTCCCCAGCACCAGCGCTCCCAGCGCCAGCGTGGCCAGCAAAATCAATCCCAGCAGCGCCAGCAGCCACAGCATCGGCCGCCAGCGCCGGTGCGTCAGCCAGAACAAAATGGCGATGATCATGGAAGTGGCGCCCACCGAATGGCTCATGTCGCGTTGCATGCTCGTGGCGATTTCCTGCACAAACACGGGCCGCCCCGTGTAGTGAATCACGACGCCTTGCCACTCCGCCTTCGCCGGCCCGGATTGCAATTCCGTCACCACCGCGCGAATCGCCCGCAGCCAATCGTCGCAGGCGCGGTAGCTGGTCAGATCCACGGCGGACTGCAAATACAACAGGCGATATTTTCCGTCGCTCGACGCGAACATTTGCTGTCCCTGATCCATGGACATGCCGCTGAGATTCGTGAGCGCCGGCATCGTCAGGAGGTTAAACGGATCAAATGACCGCCGCGCCAAGTCCATCGGCGACATGGAGGTGGCCAGCAGCTCGCGTGTTTCGTCCAGCGCCGCCTTGAGCTGGTCGGGCGCGAGGCGATTGGTCAGCGCGGCGAAATCTCCCGGCGGCTGGTTGAACCACAGCCAGCCGAGCAGTTCGCCAAGTTGATCCGGACGTTCCATCCACGGCGGCTGCCACGTCACCTCGGCCACCAGATTGGTTTGCTGCCGCAACCGCGCCGCGAGTTCGCCGGCCCGCCGTTCCGCCGTGTCGGCGTCCGGCGCGCGCAAAGCGAGGACGAGTTCACGCGCATTGGTGAAGTGTTGCTGATAAAGCTTCAGGCCTTGCACCGTTGGCTCGTCCGGCGGCAGCAAGTCGAGCACGTCCACGTCGAACCGCAGCCGCCACAGGCCCAGGCCGACGGCCACGAGGAGGAGCACCCACCACCAGCGTTTCAGGATTGCGCTCACGGCGAAAGATAACCCTCCAGGGTTTCGCCGGTGCGGGAATTTTCCAGCCGCCAGCCGCCGTCCGGCTTGCGCTCAAAGTGGAAATTCCCGGGCAGCGTTTTTCCGTCCAGCGCCGCGGGCAGGTACAGCCAGCCGAAGTGGCTGGCGCGCCAGCCGTAGCCCCTGCCGCTGAAACCTTGGTGCCGCTGCGGGAAATCAATCTGCCAGCGGTTCGAGGTGGTTTGGGCCGAGAGGATGGCAATGGGGGTCTTGTCGAATTGAATCAGATGGCGCCCGGCGTCGTCACTTGCCAGCACCAGATCGCCGCCGAATTCCGGCAGACCGCGTTGCGGACGCCAGAGCGCCTGGCCCTGCTGCACCCGCCAGCCGGGGCCCGTGGTGGCAAACAAGTTTTGGGAGGTGGTTTGGCAGCCGCACCAGCCGCACAGGCCCAGCAGGATGGCCAGCAGGCACAAGCGCGAATGACCCGCCGTCGCTGCGCTTTGGCGCGGCGAGCGAATGACGAATGACGAATGACGAATGAAGCCCAAACCGCGTGGGTGGTACTCTGACAGGCCGGTGGCTGTCCTTTTTTGTTTTGTCATGAAAAATTTCGCATCACTTGTGTCGGCGGCAGGATGCAATATTCCGCCAGCGAAGAAAAGCCTTTCACGAGTCCTTGTCTGGTTAATCTGACCTAAACTTCTTCCAGATCATCACGAACGCCCTGGCAAACTCGTCCGGCTTCCCGGCGACCCACTGGGTCACCGCCGCCGGGGTGAACCACCCGCCGGTTTCGATTTCCTCCGGGTGCAGCGTGAACGGCCCTTCGCTCTCGCACCGGTAAATCCAGCAGAACTCCTGGCCGGTTTCCGGGCAGGCGTCCAGCTTGAACACCCGCCGCGGCGGTTCCGCCGCGATCAGCCCGAGTTCCTCGCGCAATTCGCGCACCGCCGCGTCGTCGTAATCCTCGCCGGTGTCCAGGTGGCCGGAGGACGACGAATCCCATTTGCCTTTGGCCGTGTCCTTGAGTTGGGAGCGCTTTTGCAAAAACACCTCGCCGCGCGCGTTGAACACTAGCACGTGTACCGCGCGATGCCGCAGCCCGCGCGCGTGGACCTCCCGGCGCGGCGCCTGTCCGATCACCTCGTCGCGTTCATTGACCACATCGAATATTTCATCCGTCATAAATTATCTGCGGTTATCCGGGTGTTGCCGGGCGAGGAAAACCGCGAGTTCATCCACCACGCCTTCACCCCAAACCGCTGTTTCCAGTTTGCGGCTGATATATTCGCCCACGCGCCAGTAGAGGTCAATCAGCCCAACGTTGACGGCCCGAAACGCATCATTGCGGGCCGCTTCAATCATCGCCACCACTTCACGAAAGGCCGATTCATGCGCCGGGCAGGAAATAATCGCAGCCGTGCTGCGAGTTTTATCGGCGTGGGCAAAAGTCTCACCACTGGTGCGAGTTTTGGTTTTGGGAGCGGCTTTTCGTTTCATGGCGTTTTGACGACCACCCAGGTGATGAGATCAAAACCGGTGGTTTCCCGCGCCATTTCCTGCTGGTTGGGAATAACAAAATCGCGGCTGGTTTGGCATACGCTAAAGACATCATGCAAGGCTTGTTCAAGAACTGCACGCTGAAAATTAGGCTGCGTAAGCAATGCCAGAATTGCGCCGGGGTGTGCTTGCGAGACCGTCGCAGCGTCATCGTGGAATCAAGCAGGCCAGCCCTCCCCAGTTGTTTGCGCGGCCTTGAATTGTGCCGGGATTCATTGCAAACTGGCAGGAATGAACCTCAAACCGAATTTCCCATTCCGGCCGTGCCTGCTCTGGGCGGCGATGTGTGCTGGAACGCTGGCTTGCTCCACTAAAGCGCTCGCGCAATCCGCACCCGCCAAACCGGACTCGCCAGCATCCCTGACCGTCTTGCCGCTGGAACAATCGGCGAGCCGTGGCATCACCACGCGAGACCCTTCCAGCATCGTGAAATGCAAAGATGAATATTGGGTCTTCTACACGGGCCGGGGCGTGCCGTCGTATCATTCGAAGGATTTGGTGAAATGGGAACGCGGTCCGGCGGTTTTCCAAACGGCGCCGGAATGGATTGCCGGAGTCGTTCCCGAGAACCGCCGCATGTCCTACTGGGCTCCCGACATCATGAAGGTGGGCGACCGGTATCTGCTGTACTATGCGGTTTCGTCCATGGGAAAAATGACCTCCGCCATCGGCCTGGCGACCAACCCCACCTTGGACCCGAACGATCCGTCCTATCATTGGACCGACCAAGGGTTTGTGGTGCGGACGCAGGAAAGTCAGTCGGGCGACGCCTACAATGCCATTGACCCGGCGATATTTCACGACAGCGATGGCAGCCTGTGGCTGGCGTTTGGTTCCTATTGGAGCGGCATCAAACTGATTCAGTTGGATCCTCAGACCGGAAAACGGATCGCGCCGGACTCAAAGATGTTCTCCCTGGCTTACCATGACTCAATCGAGGCCTCTTATCTGTGCAAGCACGACGCCTACTATTATTTGTTTGTGAACTGGGGTTCGTGCTGCCAGAGCACCAACAGCTCCTACAACATCCGCATTGGGCGAAGCCAGACCATCACCGGGCCATATCTGGATAAAGCCGGTGCGGATATGCTCAAGGCGGGCGGCAGTGTGTTTCTGGCAACCACGAACGGCCCGTTGTTCGGGCCCGGACACGCGGGAACTTTGCAGGCCGAAGGCAAGGATTGGTTCACCTCGGATTTCGAAGGTGACATCCGTCTGCAGGGAAGAGCGACCCTGGCGATCATGCCACTCCGGTGGAATGCCGATGGCTGGCCGGAGGCGACCGTGAATGACGTTAAGTCCGCCCCATGACCAGGCCAGATCAGCCCCAAGCCGCGAGAATCTGCTCCGCCTTCACGACTTGTTCGGGTGAGCCGGTGAAGTTGAATAAGTATTTTCCCGACCGGCGGGTGATCAGGACTTTGATGGTGTCCAGGCCGCTGGCTATCATCCGGAAGCGGAGTTGTTTGGTGATTTCCCGGAATCCGTGTTGTTGGAGGCTATTGCGCATGCTCTAGCTTCAGTGCAGACCGGTCGTATAGCAATGTTAAATTCCGCTTATTTTGGGGCTTGGCCGCGGAGAGGCTCGAGATTTTGAAACCATAGAACTGCCGCTCCAAACGTCGAGTAACCGCTCTCGTTCCGGGCCACGTTCTTGGACCCCGGCAGGCCTCCGCCAGCCTCACCTCATCGGCTGTTTTGATTCGGCCTCCCACGTCGTTAACCGGGTCGCCACCGGTTTTCACCTGTTCGGTAACGAGGCTGGATTGCTTTAGGGAGACGCGGCGTTCCTTGCGGCCTGGAACATTCCCTGGCCACGCTTCAACGATGGCGTTCGCCAGAGCACCGCACAAGTTCTCTCGGGTGATTTTGCTTCCGCACATCATTACAGGACCCGGTACGAGTGATTGGTTACACCTTGCTCGACGGGGACTCGCACCCCGCAAGCAGAGCCAGACTTGTGCTGGCGCACTACATAAGCGTGCGATGCGGCACTGACGCCCAGGAGCCGAGCTGCCGCCGATTCCTGGCGTGGACCGCGACAGCGGAACGGCAAGTGTCAGCGGCGGACTGCTCCGGCGAATGTTAAGCGACGGGTAATAACTCATAGCTCTGAAAATCTCACAGCGCCTTAATCTCCACCAGAGACAACATTTGCCGCATTTTCCCAATCAATGTCCGGGCAAATGAAGCACGTTCCGGGCTGCCACTCAATCTCTTTTTGAGACACGTTTGCCTTGCGGCGGGAAAGCTGCTTTATTATGCGGAATGAAGTTTTTCATCCAGCGCAGCGAGTTGAGCGATGTGTACGACAAAGTGGTCGCGGGCGAACGCATTTCCGAGACCGATGCGCTGCGGCTGTTTGAATCCAAGGATCTGAACGCCGTCGGCGCGATCGCGGATTTTGCGCGGCAGCGAAAAGTGGGCAATCGCGCCAGCTATATCCTCAATCGCTACATCAACTACTCGAACTACTGCATTCTCTCGTGCCAATTCTGCTCGTTCGCGCGCAAAAAGCGCGACGCCGATGGCTTCCAGCTTTCCGTGGAGGAGATCGTCCAGAAGGCGCGCGAGGCGCTCCAGCTCGGCATTACCGAATTGCACATCGTCGGCGGCCTGCACCCGTCGCTGCCGTTCAACTATTACACGGATTTACTGAAGGCGTTGCGCGCGTTGGATGCGCGCTTGCAGTTGAAATGCTTCACCGCCATTGAAATCCTGCACTTGGCCTGGCTCGCCAAAAAGTCCGTGCCCCAGACGCTGCAGGAATTGCAAGCGGCCGGCCTGGACTCGCTGACCGGCGGCGGCGCGGAAATTTTCCGCAAGGAAGTGCGCGAGGCCATCGCCAAGGGCAAGGAATCCGCGGCGGAATATCTGGACGTACACCGCACCTGGCACCGGCTCGGCGGGCGCAGCACCTGCACCATGCTGTATGGCCACGTGGAAAGCCTCGCCGACCGCGTGGACCATCTGCGGCAACTGCGCGCCTTGCAGGACGAGACGCACGGCTTCGTGGGCTTCGTGCCGCTGGCATACCAGCCGGAAGACAACGATATTCCGGTGAAGCATCCGCCGACTGGCTTCGATTCGCTGCGCACCCTGGCCGTCAGCCGCGTCTATCTCGACAACTTCGACCATATCACGGCGTACTGGGTGGGGCTCGGGCTCAAGCTGGCGCAGGTGGCGCTGAGCTACGGCGCGGACGATTTGCACGGCACCATCATTGAGGAACATATCTTCCACATGGCAGGCGCCACTTCGCCGCAGTTGCAAACCGAAGCGGCCATGCTCAAGGCCATTCGCGAAGCCAGCCGCACCCCGGTGCAGCGCAACACCTTTTACGAGCCGATCAAGGTTCTGGCGGACGCGCCGCCGGCCGAAGACGCCGCAGAAAATCCGGCGCACTCGAAAGTGCTGGAAGATAATCTGGCGACGGCGTGAGGGTTGTTTGTCCCCCGCAGCCGGTGCGGGCCGGGACGGCGCGCGGTCCGCAGATTTCGGACCGCGACCGGTCCCCGGTCGCAGCGCTCCCGAATTCACGCAGGAGCTCCAGAGGTTCGCCGGACGTTGCTCGTTCCCCCACGCGCTGCGGGCCGGAACGGCCCGCGGTCCGCAGACACCGAGCCGCGACTGGTCCCCGGTCGCAGGCGGAAACCCAATTCAGCTTTTGCCGCCGAAACTCACGTAGTCGTCCATGTCCAGGACGTCAAACCACGTGATAATGTCCTCGCGCTTAGGTGCGCCGGTCTTGTGCAGCTCGTTCAGGTACTCGCGGCCTTCAGTGTTGTCGGGCGCCCGGTTTTCCTGCCACTGGGTCCAGGCGGCGATTTCCGGCCCGGTACGCTGGTTTTTGGCATGCTGCTGAATCCAGGCCAGCACTTCGGTATCGCTCTTGGGCAATTCCGCCTTCAAGGCCTCCGGGTCAATGCCGGCAAAACCCAGAAATTGCTGGTCCAGCGGACAGGCATAATGATACTCGCCCTGTTGGCCGGCCAGCATGGCGCGGCCTTTGTCCAACATGCGCGGCAAAATGGCATAGCCGCCGAGCCGCACGCGCGGACTGCGCGGTGGAAATTTCGTGAGGTCAGGTGTGTGTAATGACATAGCGTGTCTTTTTTTGGTTGTTGGTTTTTTTGGTCGTTGGTTTGTTGTAATGCCGCGGTTCATCGCGGCAGCAGCCAAAATGCACTGAAAATGCCGAATTGCAAGTGCGGGCAAAAAATTTTACCGTAGGTGCTGTGAAACATTCCGGAAAGGCCTTCGCGGCCGCGCTCAAGCTCATTGGCTGGTCCAGCCTGGGGCTGCTGGTACTGCTGGCGGTCGCTTGGCTGGCGGCGCACCGCGCCGCGGCTTTTCCAGCCGCGGCCGGCGGGCTGACCGGCCTTTGGGTGCTGTTTGTGCTGTTCACCGCCTATTTTTTCCGCGACCCGGAAGCGGTGGTTCCGACCGGGAAGAATCTCGTCTTGGCGCCCGGCCACGGCAAGGTGGACACGATTGATACGACCACGGAACCGGATTTTATCGGGAGCGAGTGCCGGCGCGTCTCCATTTTTCTGTCCGTGTTCAATGTTCATATCCAAAACGCGCCCTTGACGGGACGGATCGCCTGGTTCAAACATTCACCCGGCCAGTATCTCAACGCCATGCGCGCCGATTGCGCCAAATATAACGAAAATGTCCTGCTCGGCATCGAGGCCGCGGAACCGCCCGGCGCGAAAGTCGGGGTGCGCCTGATTGCCGGATTGATCGCGCGGCGCATCGTGCCCTGGATTGCCCAGAACGAAGTTGTCCAGCGGGGCGAACGCATCAGCCTGATTCAGTTTGGCTCGCGCGTGGATGTGTACTTGCCGCTGAACGCCCGTATCCGGGTCCAGCTCGGCGACCGCGTGGTGGGCGGCGAATCCATCCTGGCGGAACTTGTTGAACCATGAACGAATCCCTGCCCACATCGTCCAGCCCGGCGGACGTGAAGCTGAAGATCTACTTCCTGCCCAATCTGTTCACGGCGGGGAATTTGTTCTGCGGCTTCGTGGCGCTGACCAAGATCGTGGAGGCCAATCTCACGCCCGATCCGGTTACTGGTTTGGTCAATTGGTGGCCCATTAAGTTTGCCCTCGCGTGCATTTTGCTGGCCTGCATTTTTGATTTGTTTGATGGCCGCGTGGCGCGCATGGGCGGGCACGAAAGCCCGTTCGGCCGCGAGTTTGATTCCCTGGCCGACTTGGTATCTTTTGGCATCGCGCCGGCCTTTCTGGTGCATCGGGTGGTACTGCGGCATGCGCTGCCGGAGGAATACGCCGAATTGGGCTGGTTTATTGCCTCGATCTACCTGCTCTGCGGCGCGTTTCGATTAGCGCGGTTCAACTGCCTTTCGGCCATGAATCTGCCGGGTTCCGGCAAGGATTTTCTGGGCTTCCCCATTCCCTCGGCTGCGGGCTTGGTGGCCTCGCTCACCCTGTTCATTATCAAGCTGAACGAGAAGGAAAAGGATCTCGGCCACTGGGGCTACCTGCTGCCAGTGGTGCTGATTTTTCTTTCCGCCATGATGGTGAGCGAAGTGCGGTATCCCAGCTTCAAAGCACTGGGAATGCGCTCCACCACGACGTTTTTGAAAGTCATCATCGCCGCCATGTTTGCCGGCTCGCTGCTGGTGCTGCAGGAGAAGATTTTGTATTACGTGCTGCCGCTGTTTTTCACGGCGTATTTGGTGTACGGCTTCGTTCGCCCGCGTTTGTCCCGGGCCTGGCGGAAGGAAATCGAGGAGGAGGACGACGAGGAGCCGGAGGCGGAGAATTGACATGCTCCGGCATCCCCTCATGCTGGCCGCCCTGGCCCCGCGCTTGCTGACCCTGCTGGCCGAGGCGGAGGATGCGCATCCCCTGTTGATGGCCGCGCTGGCGGGCTTCATCTGCGCCCTGATTTTCGCGTCCATTCCTGTCGGGCCCATCAACCTGACGATTCTCAACGAAGGCGCCTTGCGCGGTTTTATCTGGGCGCTGTGCATCGGCTTGGGCGCCTCGGTGATGGACGCCATTTACTGCGCCATTTCCTTCACGGGGGTATCGCAATTCGTGGACCACGGCTTCGTCAAGGCCTTCATGCAGGTGATGAGCTTCGTGTTCCTGCTGTTTCTGGGCTTCAAGTTTCTGCTGGCGACCAGCGTGCGGGTGCCCACCAAGCTGGACTCGGCCTCCGAAAAACTGGAGGCGCGCATTGAACAAAAAATCCATCCGCACTCGGCGTTTGCCACCGGTTTTGTGCGCGTGCTGGCCAACCTCGGTGTGCTGGTGGCCTGGGTGGTGCTCACCGCCAATCTGATGACGCATGATTTCGTGGACGAGGCGCTGGCCGCGCGCGTGGCGTGCGTCGGGGGGGTGTTTATCGGCACGTCGCTGTGGTTCCTCATCCTTAGCTACGGCGTCTCGCGCGGGCACGGGAAGTTCGGCGAAAAAACCCTGCTGCGCCTGCAGCACATTTCCGGCCTGTGTCTCATCGCCACCGCGGTGTTCGAGGCCATGCAAATCGCGTGGCATCTGGCCAGGCATCGGATGTAAGCCGCAACCTTGGACTCGGAATTCAACGCAAAGGTGTAACAAGATCCTCCTCATGCTCATCCTCAAATCCCTGTAAAAGTGAGCATGAGGATGAAAGGGAACGCAAATTACCGGTAAATTTGATTCGGCATCGACTCGTTTCTAAACTAAAATTGTATTTTTATGCTAAAAGCTGGAATCGTCGGACTGCCTAACGTGGGCAAATCCACCCTGTTCAATGCCGTCACGCGCTCGCGCAAAGCCGAGGCGGCCAACTACCCTTTCTGCACCATTGACCCTAACGTCGGCATCGTCACCGTGCCGGACGCCCGGCTGGCCGTGCTGCAAAAAATCGCCAAGACCGGCGTCGTCATTCCGGCGGCGGTGGAATTTGTGGATATTGCCGGCCTGGTCAAAGGCGCCTCGCAAGGGGAAGGCCTGGGCAACAAGTTCCTCACGCACATCCGCGAGGTGGATGCCATCGTCCAAGTGGTCCGCTGTTTTGAGGATTCGGACATTCATCACGTGGCCGGCAACGTGGACCCCGTGCGCGACATCGAGACCATCACCACGGAGCTGGTGCTGGCCGACCTTGAGTCCGTGCAAAAGCGGCTTTCCAGCGTGGCCAAGGATGCCAAGCGCGGCGACAAGGAGGCGCTCATACAAGAAGCCGTGCTCAAAAAGCTCGAACCGCACCTCAACCTCGGCAAGCCCGCCCTCACGCTGACGCTGGCCCCGGAGGAAAAAGCCGTGTCGCGCTTGTTCTGGCTCATGACCGACAAACCCACAATCTTTGCCTGCAACGTCAAGGAAAGCGACCTCGCCGGTGCCGAGCAAAATCCGTTCGTCCTGAAGGTGCGCGAATATGCCGCGCATCATTTTGCCTGCGAAGCCGTGGTCATCAGCGCGCAAATCGAAAGCGACTTGGTTGATTTATCCGAGGCCGAGGCGAAGGAATTCCTGAAGGAACTGGGCGTGAGTGAATCCGGCGTGGGCGCGCTCATCCGTTCTACGTATCATTTGCTCGGACTGCGGACCTATTTCACAGCAGGTGAAAAAGAGGTCCGCGCCTGGACAATTCACGCCGGCGACACCGCGCCGAAAGCGGCGGGCGTGATCCATTCCGACTTCGAGCGCGGTTTCATCAAGGCCGAAACGGTGGCATACGAGGATCTGATCGCCTGTGGTTCTGTGGCGGTCGCCCGCGAAAAAGGCCTCTACCGCATGGAAGGGAAGGAGTACGTCGTGAAAGACGGCGACGTGCTGCTGTTCAAATTCAACGTCTGATTTCGTCGGTAGCGATTCGGGTCAACCGCTGATGGACACAGATAAGCAAAGACCCGTATGCGCGCAGCGTCTTGGTGCGGTGGGCGAGGGTCGAGGCCGCACACCGCTTTCGTGCCCTCCAGCCGTCCACGAACTCCCGAAAGCGGCGTCAGCCCCGCTCCCCGCCTGGCACTCTCCAACACCTCGCGGCAGTTTCAAATTTCCTTTTTTTGCGTCTTTGCACCTTTGCGTCTTTGCGTCTTTGCGTTGATTTTCTGCTGCTTCAAGTGCCCGGCTTCATCTCGCTGAACACATTGCCAACAAATGCCGGCTGCTTCGGTGGTTTCATCAGCGCAAACTCGTAGGCGTCCGTGCCGGGCCAGGCCCACAGGCTGCCATCGGCGGCCAGACTGACCAAGCAGTCCCAAGTGCCGCCCAGCCCAACCCAGTCATCATGAATGCCCAGCCGCGTGGGTGTTTGTTTGAAGAACCACGAGTATTGCTCATCGTTCACGGACAGGTTCCAGTTCTTGGGCAGGTTCCATTTCCACAATGTGCCGTCACGTTTCAAGGCAACCATCCAATTATAATAAAGCTGCACCGCCAGCCAGTTCGCCTCGTTGCCAACCGGCTGGAAACCGGGGTATCCACGCCCGTTGGTTTCGATGCTCACTCGCAAAGTGCCGTCGCCGGCCACAAATGCCCGGTGTCCGCGCCCACTCTGGGAAAACGTTTCGAGCACCACCTGGTCGAAATTGGTTTCCCGCATCAATTCGGGCGGTAAACTTCCGGCTGTGGCGCCCAAAAACCAGGTGGTGCCATCAGCTCTTCTGGCATGACATCCCCTCCCGTGGATATCTGCCAATTCTTGCCAGTTGGCGTCGGTCCCAATTTGCAGGATTGGGTGGTACCGCACGGTTGACCAGTTAGCCCGCCGCCAACCCTTGCGGAAATTGTTGGTACCCAAACTCCACCACCACAGCGTGTCATCGGTTTTCAACAGCGCAAAGCCGTTTTGCCAGCGGACCACCTGCCGCCAGTTCGTTTCGTTTCCCACCTGTTGCATATCCGCGCCATTCCAAACCGCCGGCTTGGTTTCGCGGGAAATCCACAATGTGCCGTCGCGCTTGACGCCCACGGTGTCCAAATAACCCTGGATGCGTTCTTTGTTGCCTTCCGGATCCCAATAATCAATTCGCAGGGTGGTCACGGAAACCCAATTTGAACCGGCGACAAACTGGCGTGGCCCACAACTCTCCGGCACCGGTCTGGAAAGCTCCCACCATAGCGGGTATTGCCAGGAACTGAGGAAACGCCATTGACTCCCATAGCCCAAAGCGTCACACCAAACCCGCCCATCGGGCCATTGCACCGACAAACCACCATTGACTTTGGCCTCAAGTTTTGGCGGGTTCGCCAAGGTGAATCTTGCAGGACCGTGCGGCGGTTCCACTGGTTCAAATACTTCCCACACGCGATGGTAAACTGCCGCGCTGGTTGCCATGATAAAGACCGTGGCGCCCGCCACCCCCAAGATATTACGAGTCAATAAACGCCAGCTTTCTTGGAAACGGTTGAAGTTTCGCCAGGTCAGCCAGAGCAGTGTGCCCAGAACCACCGGAACCCCGATGAGGAACGGCAGCGGTGTAACTAAGGTGCAGTTATTGCGTGCCCACGAAGCCAGCGCCAGCGCCAGAAGACCTCCGGCAATCGTCGAACTAAGAGCCTGGAGAAAACTTTTCGTCAGGGTGGACGCCAGCAAGCCCAGCCAGAACAGCCCCATGGCCAGCGCCACAATGAAGCCTAGAAACAAAAAATAACCATCCACCAAATCATTGCCGCCACCGTTGCGATGCAAATCCGGCTTGAAGAACTCATTGGGCGTGCCGAGATGTCCGGCTGCGAGCTCCAGCAGTAACGGCATCACCCCGCCCAGAAGCGTCCCCAGAAACAACGCGGGTAGGAATTTGGCGATGAACTGGCGGCGGCGCGACGCCGCCAGGCAAAACTGCCCGTCCATCACGCCGAGTTTCCGCTCCTCCGCCACCGCTGTGCAGCCAATGACCGCCGGCACGACCAGCCATAAAATCCAGAAACCGTCGGCAAATGTGTTGACCATGGAATCCCCGTGAAACCGGCCGTATAGCCCCCGCACGATGAACACGCCGAGATGTGCCGCCAGCAGTCCGGCCGCGCAAAACAAGCTGACACTGTGCAGTTGCAGTTCCTTCTTTAGCAATGCCCCCAAGGGCCGGTACCCGCGCCGCGAAACGCCGGTTTGCGCCCCGCGTTCGAAATAGCGCCAGCGGGAAAAGCTGATGACGCCGCCGCTCCAGCCCACGTCCTGCGCCCGGTTAAACAGCCGGTACGCCAGCCAGAAACCGCCCAAACTGTAAAGCACCGCCAGACTGTAAAACAAAACGATCAAGGCATGTTCATTTTCGGCCAGCTTGTTGGGCAGGCACAGTCCCACCCCCAGCGCCAGCGTACACGGGCAGAGGAACGTCACCCAAAAGGCCGACGCGGTTTGCCGCAGCAACAAGGAGGTCCACAAACCGCCGGTGATGGCCACCAGCAGCAGCGCGGTGCTGGCCAGCATAGCGTTATGAAAATCCGACCGGATGATGCCGGAGTTAAACTGCCAGACCGAATCCCGGGCGGTGATGGCGGCATGTACCCGCAGGCCGCAACTGGCGGCGTAGGCGAGGGAAATCAGCCCGGCAGCCAGCAAGAGCAGCGTGATTTTTGTGCGCCAGATTTTTTGCCGCTCGATAGGTTGCGACATCAGTGATTGAAAGGTCCCCAGGCTGAATTCCCGGCCAAAGGCATCCACGGTTAAGATGATCAGGCCCAAAAAAAACGCCACCGGGGTGAAACTGAAAACATAATCGGCGTCCTGATACACCCATGGCAGCAGGGTTTCCAGCAACAGGACGCCACCCGCGCCCGGCAAGAGCAGGCCGATTTCTTTTTTAACGAGAGCATTCATTTGTGTTTCTCAAAATGTCACCCGCCGCCAGAAATTTCCCGTGCACTTCAGTCTTCAATCCTTCCGGCTGGCGCGACGTTGACTCGGTGAAGATGTTGCCGAGAAATTTCGGCTGCTTGGGGAGTTTCAGGACGGGCTGTTGGTAAGACATGATTTCCCGATTTGGCCACAACCATAAACTGCCGTCCGCCGCGAGTGACACTACGTCGTTCTGGACGGCGGCCAGGGCCACCCAATCATGGTGAATCCCCAGCCGGGTGGGCGGATTGGTGATGGCCCAAGAGGTCTGGTCATTGAGGCCGCGTTGCCACAAGGTGCCGTCGGATTTGAGCGCGACCAGCGCGCCCGTCCAAAGCGATGCGGCCGAAACCCAGTTGGTCTCTGTTCCGACTTGATAGGTCTCAACCTTGGCTTTGGCAGACGGGTTTGTGTGGCGGTGGGACAACGAACACCATAAGGTTCCATCCTTGCGCACATCAGCTTGAAATGGACGCCCATTTTGTTGAGGTATTTTTTCCAAATCCACCTGATCCCAATTGGTGATGCTGGACAAACCGTGGCCATAGTCTTGAACAACGGCGCTGATCCAGTTGGAGCCAGCCACAAATTGTTGCGGCCCGGTGCTGCCGGGAAATGGATCGAGGCTCCTTTGCAGCACATAGCGAAGCCCGCCCGGAGAAGGCGCAAATCCAAGCCGATCAAACCAGATGCGGCCATCGGGCAGCCGCACCAACAGGTTGTCAGCTTCGTCGTTGTGATGGATTACCGGCGGATTCGCCAGCGAAAATTGCGCCGGGCCGTGCGCGGGTTCGGCCGGCTCCAAAACTTCCCAGGCGCGATGATAAATTGCAGCGCTGCCAGCGACGATGAAGACAAAGGCGCCGACCGCGCCCAGCAGTTGCCGCCGCCACAGCGGCCAGCCATCGCGGAAATTCCTGAAATTCAACCAAGTTAACCAGGCCAGGGTGATGATGAGGGTCGGAACGGCCACAAAAAGCGGCAGCAAAGATCGAGGTGCAATTGAGGCGAAGAAGATCATCCGCTCGCTGGTGAAGGCCGGAATGCACATCATCAAGCCGACGAAGGTCACGAGGGCGATGCCAAACGCTTGCAAAAAGCTCCTGGCGAGGCTGGAGGCGAACAAGCCCACCAACACGGTCCAGGCCGAAAAGGCCATCGTGCCGCAAAGGAACCACCCAAGCTGGGATTGGTCAAACTGGTGGTTATCCGACGTGAACATCGGATTCCGCGAGCCGACGGCCTCACCGATGGACTCCAACAACATCGGCATTACGCCTCCGAGAAAGACACCCAGGCCCAAGGTCATGAAAACCTTGGCGGCAAACTGCACGCGGCGCGAAGCGGGCAGGCACAACTGACTTTCCATCACCCCAAACTTGCGTTCCTCGGCCACGGCGCTGCTGCCCAGCAACACCGGCAGCACCAGCCACAGCATCCAGACAATGGAAGTCAGAATTTCTCCAACCCCTTCCCCTACTGAATCCTTGGGAAATTGGTGTACCACCCGCAACCCAAGGATGACGACATGCAACACGAGCAATCCGACCGCGCCGGTCAGGACGCCCTGTTGCAGCAGCAGTTCTTTTTTCAACAGCGCGACAATCGGCTGCCGCTTTCGCACTTCCACGGCGCCAATTGATCGTGCGGACAAAAATTTCCATTCCGGCAGCGCAATGACGCCGCCGGACCAGCCTACGTCCTGCGCGTGGAAAAAAAGCCAGCGCGCAAACAGGAATCCTGCCACCGAGTACACGCCAATCACCACGCTCAAGACCGCAATCACCAGATGGTCAGACACGCCGCTGCCAGCAAGAAAAATACCGGAAAAACCGGCCAGCGTCGCCGGCACGAGCAAGGTGATCCAGAACGCTCCCGCAAGCTGCCGCAGCAACAGCGTGGTCCACAGCCCGCCGGTGAAGGTCGCCGAGGCGATGAGACAGACGGTGATGAAAAGGTTGTAGGAGTTTTGGTGGTCGGAAGCATCCAGGTCTGAATGCAGGCAGGCGATGCCAAACGCCGTGAGCCAGACGGCGAAGACAATCAGAAACGCGCCGGCCAGCACCGAAAGTTTGGTCTGCCAGATCCGGATGCGTTCCGCCGGCAGGGCGACCAGCGAAGAGAAGGTGTTGAGACTGGTTTCACGACCGATGGTGCTCAGCGCCATGATCGTCAATCCGAAGAAAAGGAGGGACGCCACGTAGAAATCGTACGGCCGGGTGATCCCTTGGACCAGCGCCAGCAGCACCGCCGCCGTCCAACTCGGCCGCAGCAGCCGGATTTCTTTTTTAACAAGCGGATTCATGACTGCCTCAGCACGTCGGAGGCCACAAAAATTTCCTCCAGCGTCAGCGATTCGGTCCGCAGCTCCTCCGGCTGGTGTGCTTTCAGCTCGGCCAGCAATTGCTCGCTGTTGCCGTTGGCCAGAATTTCCACTTCGCGGCCCGCGTATTTCACGGACAACGCGCCGGACAGGGGCAGCTTCAATTCCCGCGGAAACCGCGCGTGGATTTTCCTGAACCGGTCGCGCGCGGCATCGGCGTTCATGGTCAGCAGTTCGCGCCCCTGCTCAATGATGGTGAATTCATCAATCAACCCCTCGAATTCCGCGATCAAGTGCGTGGAGACAAACACCGTGCGGCGCGTCGGATCGCCGGATTGATACGCGCCGATGACGGTCTCGATGAATTCGCGGCGCACGATCGGGTCGAGGCCGCTCGTAGGCTCGTCGAGCACGAGCAGCTCCGGCTCGGGACAAATCGCGCCGATGAGCGCCAGTTGGGTGCGCTGACCCTTGGAGAGGCTGGCGGTCTTTTTGGTGGCGTCGAGCTGGAAGCGCCGCAACAAATCCGCCTCGATGTCCCGGTTCCAATGGGTCCGGAACGAGGCCAGATATTCCAGCGTGTCGCTCACGGTCATCCATGGATAAAACGCAACCATGTCCGGCACGTAGGCCAGCCGCGATTTGACGGCGACCTCGTTTCGGCACGGGTCCAGGCCAAAGACGCGCGTGGTGCCGGCGTCGGGCCGGAGCAGGTTCAGCAGGCACTTGATGGTGGTGGTCTTGCCAGCGCCGTTGCGGCCGAAAAAGCCGTAACATTTGCCCGCAGCCACGGTGAGCGACAGGCCGTTCACGGCGTCGTGCTTGCCGTAGCGGCGCACCAGGTTTTGGATTTCGATGACAGGGGTGTCGTTGTTCATGGCTGTGCTTTGGAATCGTTGGCGGCTTGGTTGTTTCGGTCGAAAATGTCCAGGCGCTTCTGCACCAGCGCGAGCAGCTCGGCGTCGCCGATCCGGAGGTGATGCGCGGCGACAATCGCGCGGTCAATCTCCTGCGCGAGCAGGTCATGGCGGGCGGACTTGGTGAGCAGCGAGTTCACCGCCCGGAGAAAACAGCCCTTGCCGGGGATGGTTTCAATGACTCCCTGGCTTTCCAGTTCCGCGTAAGCCTTGGCAATGGTATTGCGGTTCACGCGCAATTCTTCGGCCAGCGGGCGGATGGACGGCAGCGGTTCGCCGGCCTGCAAGCTGCCCGAGGCGGCGGCATGGCGCACCTGTTCCACCAATTGCAGGTAAACCGGCTGGCCGGACTTGAAATCAATTTGCAAAATCATGACTGTCTTTGTTGACCACCAGCAATTCAACCAGAGTGAACCCTGCTGCAAATTGTCGGTTGTGTTTCATACCCATTGGACCGAGCTGGAAGTCGCGACGCACGGCGGCGTCCGCCGGTCTGCCACCCGCCCCGGCGGCGCCATGCCGCACCTGCTCCACCAATTGCAGAGGCACCGACTGGCCGGACGGAAAATCAATTTGCAGGACCATATGTGTTTACTGTCATAGTACAGTATGACAGTTGTGCGGCGGTGTCAAGGGGGATTTTTGGAAATTTTGCGGACGGGTGAAAAGAGTTGAAGCGGGCTCGGGCAAGGCGGTGCCTTGCGACGGGAGGACCGGTCGCGGTCCGAAGCCGGCGGACCGCGGGCCGTCCCGGCGCGCAGCGGCTGAGAAAACAAGCGACGCGCAGCAAACCTTTGGATTCTGGTGGGATGATGGTGGTGGCAGGAAGCTCAAACAACCTTGGAAACGATCAATTAATTGGAGCCTGCTTAGCCGTTTATGTGGAGCTCCACATAAACGGCTTGGGTCGACTGCCACCGGTTCAAAAAAAAGGATTGTGCTCCTTTTCCTCCCGGACGGTCGTACACGGGCCGTGGCCGGGGCAAATCAAGGTGTCCGGCGGCAGCGTCAAGATCTGTTCCCGCACCTTCTGCCGCGCCAAATCATACGACGGATTACCGCGGCCCATCGAGCCGGCAAAGATGGCATCCCCCACCACTGCCGCATGCGGCGCGTCATCCTGCCAGTTGCCGATGAGATACGTCACGCCGTCCTCCGCATGGCCGGGGGTTTCGCGGTAGGTCACCCGCAGGCCGCCGACCTGAACGATTTCCTCGGGCTTGTTGCGTTGCTCCACTGGGGCAGTCTTGGAACTGGAATGCAGTCGCGCCTTCGGCCACGCGGCGCGGATTTTTGGCAGCGCCTCCACATGGTCCCAATGCGAATGGGTGATGAAAACATGTCGCAGCACGAGGCCGTTTTCAGTCAGGCAAGCCAAAACCGGCTGCGCGTCGAGGCCGGTGTCGAACGACGCGGCCTCGCGCGTGGCTTCGTCCCAGACCAGGTAGCAATTCACCGTCAAGCCTTCGCCGGCGGTGGTGAAAACGCGCAGTTCACGCCAGCGGGACAGGGCGGGCGGTGCTGGCAGCCAGCCGCCGGCGATGCCCTCCAATTTTTGCGGGTGCAGCCCGATGAGTCTGGCCAACGCGGCGAGATTTACTTTGCGCAAGGCAAACTGGCCGGTTTCCTCCAGCGCGGCCAATTCGTCTTCGGCAAGGCCCGCCGCCCCAGCCGCCGCTGCCGCCGCGATGCCGCTCATCGCGCGGGCTTTGCGGATGATGTCACCAAGATGATCTTCAAGTTGCATGAGTTGACATTAATGCATGGAGGCAAACATTCAACCTCCAAGAAACTTTTGCGATTCCCCGCCCGCGGTGCCAGACTGTGTTGCGTATGATCCAACAAAGTGAAATTCTGGCATTCCAGCCGATGCCTTCGCTGGCAATCCCGGTTGAGAAGTTTGGTCTGAACCCGAACAAGTTGACGGTCGCCGCCGAGATGAACGATCAAGGGAAAATAAGGGTCTATGACAAACACTCGATTCCCATCACTGACGGCATGAGGATGACCGCTTGGAACGTCCCCGCTCTGGCCGAATTATTTCGCGGCGATAAAGCTCCGCCCAAAGACATGGATCACTATCCGCCGGCGTATTTGGCTCATTTTTACTTCATCGAGAACCACCTGTTGACGTTGTGCGCGGGCGGCAAAGTGCCAACCGACCAAGAGCTGGAAGAAATCTATTTCGCGCTGCGCCGGCGGCCGGATGGCCGCAGCCTGGGTCCGCTGCATGATTTCATGTGGCAAGTCGCGGCGTTGCTGCTGGGTCGCCATGCGGTCAGCGCGGCTGAGTATGACGCACTATTTGACGCGCTCACCCGCTCTGCGCGAAAATGGGCTTTAAAACCCGTCTCGCGCAATTACCTCGACTATTTGAACAAAACGTTTCGGTAAGTTTGAGCCCATGGACTTGTCCAGACATGGCTTGTTGTCCCCGGCAAAATCTGGTATGACTTGCAGCGTGTTCTTCAGGAAACAACACAAGCCGCACGAGCGTTTTTACCTGTTTCCCGGTCAAGGCGGGAAACAGTATCGCCGCAAACAGCAGTTGTTCCTGCGCTGGGCGCTGGCAGTGGCGGTGGTTTCCGGCGCGGCATTGGCGGTGACGCTGTGGCTGTTCTCACGCCCGAAACCTTTTTGATGCGCATCGCCGGGCTAAATCTTGTTCGAGCCACGCTTGACCACGCAAGGCGGATTGCTACCATGCGGCAAAAGTCAATGAAACTATTGCGCTTCATTTTAGTGTTGGCGACGGCGGTGACTGTGCCGGCGTGGTCGCGTGCGGAAGTAGCGGACGGCATCAAGGCCGTCGTCAACGACAAGGTTGTCACTTACGCCGAAGTGGAGGACTTTGCGCACGACGCCGTCAATGCGCTGCGGCGGCAATACGCGAACCAGCCGGACGAGTTGCAGAAAAAGCTCAACGAACTGCTGAATGACGCCATGGACCAACTGGTGGAGAACCGGCTCATTTTGCACAGTTTTGACACTGATGGCTACAAGCTGCCCGATGGCGTGGTGGATCAACTGGTGAAAGAGCAGATTCGCGATACCTATGGCGACCGCGTGACCCTCATCAAAACCTTGCAGGACAAAGGCATGACGTTCGAGCAATATCGCCAGCAAGTCCGCGATCGCTATATCAGTTCCGCGCTCCGCAACCAACATCAGCGTGAAGTCGTCATTTCTCCGGTCAAAATCCTCGACTATTATCAAAGCCACCAGGATCAGTACAAACTCGAGGATCAGGTCAAATTGCGCATGATCGTGTTGAACAAAACCGGGCCGGACGATACGAACGCCATCCGGTTTGCGCGTGAGATCGCGACCAAACTCAAGGACGGCGCCAGCTTTGGCGAGCTGGCCGGCATTTATTCGCAAGGTTCACAGAAGCAGCAACAGGGTGAGTGGGGTTGGGTGGAGCGTTCCGTACTCCGCAAAGATCTGGCTGAAATCGCCTTTTCCCTCGCCGCCGGCCAGAACAGCGAGCCCATTGACGCTGCCGACGCGGTCTATCTCATGCAGGTGGAAGATAAGAAAACCGCGGGCGCCAAACCGCTGGCCGACGTCCGCAAGGACATTGAAAAAACGCTCCGCACCCAGCAGCAAGCGCAACTGCAAAAAAAGTGGATGGACGGCCTCAAGAAGAAGACCTTCATCCGCTACATCGAGTAGGCTGTGAACGGCTGGCTCGGAATATCCCTCGGCGACGTCACCGGCGTGGGACCGGAAGTCGCCCTCAAAGCCCTCGCCGCGGAAGCTCGCGCCGACGACACCAAGTACCTGCTCATTGGCGATGAAACCGTGCTTGCGCGCCTGAACGCCCGACTCTCATTCCCGCTGCCGCTCAAACGATTTTCCAGCTACCGCGACGAGGGGCGCTTTTTTAGTGTCAATCCGGGCGGAGAACGGTTGCCGGAGAATTTGCCCGCCGGTGCGCCGCCCGCCGCGAACGCCTCCGTTGCCTGGCTGCGCGAGGGCGGCCAGCGCTGCTTGCGCGGCGAACTGGACGCACTGGTCACCGCGCCGGTCAACAAGGAATCCATCATTCGCGCCGGACACAAATTCATCGGGCAGACGGAATTTCTTTCCGAACTCGCCGGCGCCAAACGCACCGCCATGATGTTGCTGGGCACGGACGAACGCGGCCGCTGGCTGCGGGTCGCGCTGGCCACCGTTCACATCGCCATCAAGGCGGTCCCCGAAAAGCTCACGGCGGAGAAAATCATGCTGGCCATCGAACTGGCCGCGCAGTCCTGCCGGGACCTCGGCCTGCCGCGCGCAAAAATCGCGGTGGCCGGTTTGAATCCCCATGCCGGCGAAGGCGGAGAATTTGGCGACGAGGAAATCACCACGATCGCCCCCACGGTTATGGCTGCGCAACAGCAAGGCATGGAGGTCGTGGGTCCGCTGAGCGGCGACACGGTTTTTTATTATGCGTTGCAGGGCGGATTCGACGCGGTCGTGGCGATGTATCATGACCAGGGGCTGGCGCCGCTCAAGGCCGTGGCATTTGACAGCGGCATCAACTGGACGCTCGGCCTGCCCTTCATCCGCACCTCGCCCGACCATGGCACCGCCTATGACATTGCCGGCCAGGATCTCGCAA
>Ga0316226_1001163_pt1 | contig 29917 bp, 28 predicted proteins | sample TBH18017metaG_FD_206009 | JGI IMG/M metagenome (GOLD analysis project Ga0316226, IMG submission 206009) | Freshwater microbial communities from Trout Bog Lake, Wisconsin, USA - TBH18017 | ecosystem: Environmental > Aquatic > Freshwater > Lake > Hypolimnion/Profundal zone | place: USA: Wisconsin...
TGCAAGATTCAACTGGCTAAACGTCGTGCCAGAGGCTATCGCAATATTAATAATTTCATCAATATGATTTATTTTCTTTGCGGTAAATTAAAATTCGATTACCCACTCTATTTCACATAGAGCCTTAATTTAACTGTCGTTAGTTACTTTTCTTAGTGATGCTGTATGCAATACGCTTAATAAGTATTGAGCTCACATAAAGCGTATTGATTAGTCAATATTATCTCTTTTTATCCCCCTTTATACCCTTATGAATCCTAATATGATTAATAGACGGTTTAGTGTTGCCCCGATGTTAGATTGGACAGATCGTCACTGTCGTTATTTTCATCGTTTATTGTCAAAACACGCCTTGTTATATACCGAGATGGTCACTACAGGGGCTTTAATTCATGGCGATAAACATCGTTTTTTGCAGTTTAATGCATCAGAAAATCCGGTAGCTTTTCAATTAGGGGGTAGTAACCCTAAAGATTTAGCAGTCTGCGCCAAAATGGTTGAAGAATACGGCTATGACGAGATTAATTTAAATGTCGGTTGCCCGAGTGATCGCGTGCAGAACGGTAGTTTTGGTGCCTGTTTAATGGCAGAGCCAGCATTGGTGGCAGAATGTATTGCGGCGATGTCCCAAGTCGCGTCCATACCTGTGACGGTTAAATCTAGAATTGGTATTGACGATAAAGACTCTTACGAAGAGTTAGTGCATTTTATAGGCACGATTGCCGATACGGGTTGTAAAACTTTTATTGTGCATGCCAGAAAGGCTTGGTTAAAAGGTTTATCACCTAAGCAAAATCGTGAAGTACCCCCCTTAGATTATGAGCGTGTTTATCAGTTAAAAAGCGATTTCCCTGGGTTAGAGATTATTATTAACGGCGGTGTTACTACATTAGAGCAAGCAGCTTTGATGTTAGAGCGGGTCGATGGTGTCATGGTGGGGCGCGAAGCTTATCAAAATCCGTATATCTTGGCTGGAGTGGACAATCTGCTTTATGGTGATATAAAAGAAACAGTATCACGACAGGAAATCGTGCGGATGCTGATACCTTATATACAAGAACAACTCCATTTAGGTTTACGTTTAAATAATGTGTCACGGCATATCTTAGGTTTGTATCATGGTGAACCCGGTGCTAGAGGTTGGCGTAGATACATTAGTGAAAATGTGAGCAAAACAGGCGCTGATGAGGCCGTTATCTTAAGAGCGTTAGAGTATACCCTGTAATATAAGGGGTTGAGTAAGTGTGGCCCTAGACTCATGGGTAATGCTATACTTTTGGCTATTTTTATTTTGAGAGACAGAACACCATGGAAGAGCATTTCGCTGGCATTATTCAAGCCGTAGGAGAAGATTTAACCCGTGAAGGTTTAATCGATACACCTAAAAGAGCCGCAAAAGCCTTTAAGTTTTTAAATAACGGTTATGAGAAAACCTTAGAAGAGGTTTTAAATGGCGCGATTTTTTCTGCAGACACAGAAGATATGGTGATAGTGAAGGATATTGAGCTTTATTCCTTATGTGAACATCATTTATTACCGTTTATTGGTAAATGCCATGTGGGTTATTTGCCCCAAGGCAAAGTTTTAGGCTTATCAAAAGTAGCACGTGTCATTGATATGTACTCAAGACGCTTACAAATTCAAGAAGTTTTAACCAAACAAATTGCAGATGCTATTGAGTTATCGACAGGCGCTCGGGGTGTTGCTGTAGTCATTGAAGCTAAACATTTGTGCATGATGATGCGCGGTGTCGAAAAGCAAAATTCAGTGATGACCACTTCCGTCATGACCGGTATATTTCGTAAAGAAATCAGTACGCGTTCAGAGTTTTTAACGCTAATTAATCGATAGTTTAGGTATGACAAAAAAAACGGCCGTTATCTTAGCAAACTTAGGCTCTCCAACCGCACCGACAACTAAAGCGGTTAGACGCTTTTTAGCAGACTTTTTAGGGGATCCTAGGGTTGTGAATATCCCTAGACCGATCTGGTGGATTATTCTTAATTGTTTTGTCTTGCCGTTTAGACCCAGCAAGTCAGCGAAAGCCTACAAAAAAATATGGCATGAAAAAGGTTCACCTTTAGCCTATTTAACCCGGGAGTTAACCGAGAAGTTGGCTCCTCAATTAGCCGAAAAAGGGGTAATAACCGATTACGCGATGCGCTACGGTGAGCCTTCTATTGCAACACGCTTAAAAGAGTTTAAAGAGCAAGGAGTAACCGATGTCGTGGTGCTACCTTTGTACCCTCAGTATTCTTCTACCACCACGGCTTCTATCTATGATGATTTAATTAAAGAATTGAATCATTGGTGGCATATTCCCAGCTTTCAGTTCATCAGTGATTATCATGATGATGCACATTATATCGCCGCGCTTGCGGAATCCCTTCAACAGGCTTGGCAGGTGCAGCCTAAAAATGAATTATTAGTTATGTCTTTTCATGGGTTACCTGAGATGTTAACTAAAAAGGGTGATCCTTATTTCCATCAATGTCATAAAACAGCCGTTTTATTAGCAGAAAAATTAGGGCTTGCCGAACATGAATGGAAAATAGTATTTCAATCGCGCTTTGGAAAAGCCGAATGGTTAAAACCCTATTGCGTGGATGCTTTAGAAGAGTTACCTGAGCAAGGTGTTAAAACCGTTGATTTGGTATGTCCCGGTTTTGCAGTGGATTGTTTAGAAACGCTAGAAGAAATCGCGATGGAGAACAAAGAAGTATTCATGGAAGCGGGGGGGGAGGCGTATCGCTATATTGCCTGTTTAAATGATTCTGATGCACAAATTTCAGCTTTTATAAAAATGCTTGAGCCTAGGTTATAAGATTTAACGGTTAACAGGTCCTACAAATGGTCTGCTAAATTAATGAGGAATGGGAAATAATAATGACAATAAAAACCATACTACAAGGCTGGCAAGGCGCATGGCCCATTGTTAAATCAACTCAGCCTTTAGAAACAGGGGCCGGTGTATTAGACGAAAGTGCTTTCAATACGATTGAAGTGGATAAAGTCTTTGAGGCCGTTAATCATGCCAGAACAACGATAGGTCAAGCCACTTTATATCGGTCATTAACTCAGCCTTCTGATGATATAACTGCGCTACAAGCTAAACAAGACGCTTTAATTGAATTACGTGAACATGAGGACTTAAGGCTTGCTGTAGAAAATATTTTAGAGACAGCTGACTATCAAGAAAAAAACTTTTATTTGCTCTTATTCGGTGAGTTTTTAGGGTCATTAGGGACCGCTAGAGAAGAGCACGAAATTGAAGGTTTTGGGTATCTTCAATATAAAAGAGGGGTCCGTTTACTCTTAGACTTAGTGGATCAAGTAAACGATATGGGTACGCCCAATAGTCAGTATTTAAAGCAGGTTGTTGATAAAATTAAAGCGTTTTCTAACTCACGTGCCTATGCTTTAATGACAGGGCCCGTCTATATTGCCGAAGCGGGTATTCAATCGAAGCATGAAAGACAAAACTCTTTGTCTCCCGCGATCATTTTTAAACCTAATTTATTTAAGCCACTATTAATTGCGCTGTTCTTTGCAGGCTTGTGGGCCATAACGCACTTTTTTCCGACTGATATGTTTAATCTATCAGCGGAAGCCATACCGACATTCTCTATATTTTTTATCCCTTTATTACTAGTTTATTATCCATTAGTCGGCGGGTTTGATAGAGACAGTTGTATTATTCCATTAAGAAATATTTATAGACAGTCAGATGAAGTCGCAGAGACCCTAGATGCTTTAGGTCAGTTAGATGAACTAATGGCTTTTATTAAGTTTGCTGATGCTTTTGAGAGCACTACGGTGTTACCTAATTTGATAGCGGGTGAACATCATCAGATTAATCTAACGGATGCTAAAAATCCGGTGTTAGGTAAAGGTCAGCCCGCTTATGTAGGTAATGATTTTGTCTTAGAAGATGACAAATTAGTGCTTGTGACCGGGCCTAATAGTGGCGGTAAAACAGCTTTTTGTAAGACGATTACCCAGATTCAAGTCTTAGCGCAAATTGGTTGCTACGTGCCTTCTCAGGCAGCAACCATGACAGTAGCGGATAGAATCTTTTATCAGGTTTCAGAAGTAAGTCATCTTAATGATGGTGAAGGTCGTTTTGGTACAGAATTAAAACGAACCAAAGATATATTCTTAGCGACCACTCCTAAAAGTTTGGTGGTCTTAGACGAGTTATCAGAAGGTACAACCTTTGAAGAAAAGCTGGAGTCTTCAGCTAATGTATTAGATGGTTTTTATCGTAAAGGGAATAGCACGATATTAATTACGCATAATCATCAGTTAGTGGATCAATTTGTTAAAAAACGCATCGGATTGCCTAGACAAGTTGAGTTTGCCGATGATTTACCGACTTATAAATTAGTACCCGGTGTTTCTCGGGTAAGTCATGCAGACCGTGTGGCAAAGAAAATTGGTTTTTCTAAAGAAGATATAGATAATTACTTGGCGGATTCTAAATGACAATAGGTACAGCATTAACCTCTGGCGCAACTAAGGCTTTATTACTGGGCAGTGGCGAGTTAGGTAAAGAAGTCGCCATTTCGTTGCAACGTTATGGCGTAGAAGTGATTGCTGTTGACCGTTACGAGAATGCCCCAGCACATCAAGTTGCACATCGTAGTTATGCGATTGATATGACGGACAGCGATGCCGTTAAAAAATTGATCGCCCAAGAAAAGCCACATTTTATAATTCCAGAAATAGAAGCCATTGCTACGCAAGCGCTTGCTGAAATTGAAGCCGAAGGTTTGTGCACCGTTGTTCCTAATGCGCGTGCTATTCAATTGACCATGAATAGAGAAGGTATTAGAACATTGGTGGCAGAACATTTAATGTTACCCACCTCTGCTTACGCCTTTGCTGAAAACTTTGCTGAATTACAAGCGGCCGTCAATGGCGGTATTGGTTATCCGTGCTTTATTAAGCCTACCATGTCGTCCTCAGGTAAGGGTCAATCTATGGTTAAAACCGCTGATCAGTTACAAGCCGCTTGGGATTATGCAAAATCCAGTGGTCGTGTTGATACCGGTAAAGTGATTGTAGAAGCCAAGATAGATTTTGATTTTGAGATTACCTTATTAACGGTGCGTGCCTTAGATACAGCAGGTGTGGTTCAAACTTATTATTGTGAGCCGATAGGGCATGTGCAAGAGAACGGTGATTACCGTGAGAGTTGGCAACCGCAAATCATGACAGCGGCGGCTTTAAAGTTATCGCAAGATATTGCGCACAAGGTGACCCATGAAATCGGCGGTTTAGGTTTATTTGGTGTAGAACTGTTTATTAAAGGGGGTCAGGTTTGGTTTAGTGAAGTTAGTCCAAGACCTCATGATACGGGCATGGTGACCATGGCGACACAAAGACAAAATGAATTTGAACTGCACGCAAGAGCTATTTTAGGGTTGCCGGTTAATACACAATTACAACAACCCGGTGCCAGTGCCGTCATTTTAGGCGGTGTGGATGCTAAAGGTGTGGTGTATGACGGTCTTGCTGAAGCACTCGCTGATCCAGACACAGCAGTTAGATTATTCGGTAAGCCAGAAGCGTATGTCCATAGACGTATGGGTGTGGCATTAGCCACTGCAAGCACGACTGAAGAAGCTCGCAAAAAAGCGCTTAAAGCCGCAAAAGCAGTGGTGGTTAAAACCGAGTAGGTCTTTTATTATGAGACGCTTGTTGATGCTTTTAAGTTTAGCCCTATGTCAGCAGTCTATGGCGGATGTGTACAAGTTTATCGACAGTCATGGTAGTGTGTTTTATACCGATAAGCCTAGGAGTGATCTTTATCAGCGTATTATTAAAAGCATACCTCATACGGTACCCATTTTAAAAGAAGCGCCCCCCGTCGATGATGATATTGATCCCTTAAGCTTAGGGCATTTAATAACACCCAATAAAAATAGTTTCGATCGTTTTATAGATCAAACGGCTTATAAGCATCAAGTCGATGCAAGATTAGTGCGGGCTGTTATAGAAACGGAGTCTGCTTATAATGTCACTGCCCAATCACCCAAGGGCGCAGTGGGTTTAATGCAATTAATGCCTGATACAGCAAAGCGATTTGGTGTGATGGATAGAAATAATCCTCACCAGAATGTTGATGGGGGCACGCGTTATTTAAAGTATCTCATCAATTTATTTAAGCCAAACTTAGGCTTGGCACTGGCGGCTTATAACGCCGGCGAAAATGCTGTTCTACGCAACAATAATCGAATCCCCCCTTATCCAGAAACTCAAAACTACGTTAGACAAGTATTGAGTTTATATCGCCAGAAAACCGCCTTTAACTAATTCTTTAAAGCCATTTTTTCTCTTAGTTTTAAGAAACGCTCATAACGGCTCGTCGATAGCTCACCGTTTTCTACCGCCATAATAATCGCACAGCCTTTATCTTTTAAATGTCGGCAATCATTAAACTGACATTGATCAATAAAGGGTTGAAATTCTCTATAGCCATGGGCTAATTGATACTCTGATAAACCCGCTAGACCAAAAATAGCGACTCCAGGGCTATCGATTAAATCCCCGCCATCAGGTAAATGATAAAGTGTAGCGGCAGTCGTTGTGTGGCGACCATGTTTAGTCGTTGCTGAGATGGTATTCGTTTTAAGCGCTTTATCGGGAATGATGGTATTGGTTAAAGAGGATTTTCCTACGCCAGATTGACCTGCCAACATACTGACTTGATTTTTTAAAGCCGCTTTAAGGTCATCTAGGCCACTATTTTCTTTCGCACTCACTCGATAAAGTACGTAACCGAGATCGGTGTAGGTCTTTAACTCAGTTTCTATCGCTTCTGATTGATACAGGTCGGTTTTATTAAGAATTAAAGCGGCATCTATATTATTGTTTTCACAAATGACGAGATATTGATCGAGTAATAAAAAGTCACAGTGTGGTTCTACCGCAAAAACCACAAAAATACGATCTAGATTAACCGCCACAGGGCGTAGTTTGTCATTTCTTGAGGGTCTGGCTAATACAGAGCGCCTAGGCAAGATTTCTTCTATCCTGCCTTGATCAGGAGCGGCGAGAGACCAAAGGACTTTGTCACCGACAGCAACGGTATCTAAGCGTCTTAAGGTTTGGCAAAGAATGATATTGCCGTCGTGTTCAACGGCAATACCTTGGCCTAGATGCGCTATGACTAGGCCTTCTTGTAACTCAGCCACTATGATTTAGAATTTAAGTGAGCAATTCGGATGGCGGCAGGAGGGTGGCTATAATGAAAAGCCGAATACAAAGGGTCAGGGGTTAAGGTGTTAGCGTTTTCTTCATAAAGCTTAACAAGTCCACTAATCAATTTACTGGCTTGGGCATGCTCTGCCGCAAAACTATCGGCTTCAAACTCAAATTTACGTTGAAAGTATGCGCTGATAGGTTGCATAAAAAACGTAAAAGTAGAAGATACCAACATAAATAATAACAACGCTGTCGCGTGAGATTTTTGTTCTAAAGACACACCTAAGCCCGTATAGAACCAATCTTGATCAATTAACCAGCCTAAGATACCCAGGCTAATTAAGCTCATGATAGACGTTGAAATCAACATTTTTACGACGTGTTTACATTTAAAATGGCCGAGCTCGTGGGCTAATACCGCTTCTAATTCTTCGTCTTCTAAAGATTCAACTAAATTATCAAAAAAAACGATGCGTTTGTTATTACCTAAGCCGGTAAAGTAAGCATTGCCATGGCCTGATCTTTTAGAGCCGTCCATAATAAAAATGCCTTGGCTATTAAAACCACAACGCGCCAATAAACCTTGGATGCGGTCTTTTAAAGCGCCTTCTGGCATCGGGGTAAATTTATTAAATAAAGGTGCAATTAACGTAGGGTAAAGCCAGCTCATTAGTAAAGAGAAGGCCATAATGATGCCCCAAGCCCAAATCCACCAAGTAGAGCCTACATTGTCCATTACCCATAAGATTAAAGCCAAGATAGGTAAGCCAATAACGCCGCCTAAGGTTAACTGCATCACAAAGTCTTTGATAAATTGCCCAATAGAGCTTTTATTAAAGCCAAATTTTTCTTCAATAACAAACGTTTGAAAAAGACTACTAGGGATATCCAATACGCTCATCGCTAAAAAGATGCCAGCAGTGGCAGCAACACCTGCCCATAAAGGCGAGTTAATGACAGTTGAGGCGTAGGCAAATGCCCAATTGATACCACCACCTAAAGTGACGCCTAATAAGATAACGATGCTTAAAACCTCATTGATGTTATTTAGGCTTAATTTGGCTTGTGTGTAATCTGCCGCTTTTTGATGGGCGGCTAAAGGTACCTTATCTTTAAAGGCTTCAGGTACTGCATTTTTATGTTGAGCCACGAAATTAGCATGTCGTTTAGCCAACCAGAATTGAACGGAATTTGAGAGGAGTAGCGCAATTAAAAAGATAATAGTAAAGTCATTCATCAGTCAGTTTATGAGTGTTAAGAGTTAGACGTAAATATTCGCCAATGCTACACTAACCTTAACATTTTTTACAATGGAATCAATAAATGACACAAGATTCGGAGAATCTTATTTGGATAGACCTCGAAATGACAGGTTTAAATCCGGACACAGATTTAATCATAGAAATAGCAACTATCGTTACTGATAAAAATTTAAATGTCTTAGCGCAAGGTCCAGTGATAGCAGTTAAACAATCCGATGCGGCATTAGCCGTGATGGATGAGTGGAACCAAACTCATCATGGGCAATCCGGTTTAATAGAGCGTGTTAAGACGTCTACTATTCATGACGCTGATGCAGAATTACAAACCATCGAGTTCTTAAAACACTGGGTACCCGCCAATACATCACCTATGTGCGGCAACAGTATTGGACAAGATAGACGCTTTTTATATCGCTATATGCCCCAGTTAGAAGCGTATTTTCATTACCGTAGTATTGATGTATCTACTTTAAAAGAATTGGCAGCACGCTGGGCACCACATGTGAAAGACGGTTTTAATAAAGAGTCTACCCATCAAGCCTTAGATGACATTATTGAATCAATACAAGAATTACAATATTACCGAGAACACTTCATTAAGTATTAATTATGAATCAATTGATCTCTATCGCCTTAGGGGGCGCCTTTGGAGCGGTTATCCGTTTTTTAATGTCCGCCGGTTTATACCAGTGGTTGGGGCGTGGCTTTCCTTATGGCACATTAGCGGTTAATTTGGTGGGTTCATTCTTAATAGGTTTGTTAACAGAAGCCTTAATACTTCAACGTATCGCCATCGCCGTGGAATATCGGGCCGCTATTTTAGTCGGCTTTATCGGCGCTTTTACTACCTTTTCTACCTTCTCCTTAGAAACTATATATTTGTTAGAGCAGGGCAACTTAACTAAAGCGGGCTTAAATGTTTTGCTGAGTGTATTGGGTTGTTTAATCGCGGTTTGGATAGGGTTGGTATTAGGGCGCAGTTTATTTGCTTCTGGCGGCATTATCCATTGGGGTGAACTGGCTTTGCCTTATGCTCTATTAATCGTGAATGTGATTGGTGCTTTTTTGATTGGGATAATTGCGACTTTAATCTTGCAGAAAGTAGAGCTGGCTTTGGATTATCGAGCCGCACTGATGGTTTTATTGGTCGGCATTTATCTGACATTATCCGGCTTATATATTATTTTCTTCTTGCTAGAACAAGGGTATGCGTTTCAAACACATACCACAGTTATCTTAACGGTATTTGTGGTCAATAGTTTAGCTGTATTGTTAGTGACGGGTTTGGGTTTGTGGGTGGGTAAGCAGATAGCTTAATGCCCTTAACTCTTGCTATTCGGCCAATAGTTTATTGATAAGCTCGCGTAGTTCTTTTTTATCTTCCACATTAAATCCCAATTGCACATGTCTCACTTTGCCCTTTTTATCGATTAAATAAGAAGACGGCATTACAACGACACCATACGTGTTAGCGCATTCATTGTCTGGATCGGCAGCAATGGTAAAGTTAACGTTATGTTTTTTTAAGAATTGTTCAGCGTCTTTTTTTGATTCGTCTAAATTAACGGCGATTAATTTAAAGTCTTTACCTTTAAGCTCAGTGTTTGTTTCTGCCAGAAAAGGCATCGACTTTTCACAAGGCCCGCACCAAGATGCCCAAAAATCAATATAAGTCACTTTGCCAGGGTTTGCTAGTTGCACAGGTTTAGCTTTAGAAAGCTGATTTAATTCGCAATTAGGTGCAGAATCACCCACTTCAACTGCGGCGGATATAGAGGCAAAAAACAATAAAACAAGCGTGATGACTGATTTCATAAGCGTTACGGGTAAGGTTATGTAAATAGAATAGATTTAAATAATAACATTATTTTATCGCTAGCCTTTAATAAGCCCTTTTGTTATTAAACCTTAATACTTGGTATCTTAAGATTAACGTATAATCAGATTTTTTTGATAACTGAGTAAAGAAAATGAATAAGTCTGTCATAGTGGCTGTTACAGCGGGTTTTATGCTGTTTACGCAAATAGCTTTTTCTAAACAAATCACTTTACCTATCGATGTTGATTACAACCTAATTAAAAAAGAGCTGGTTAATGAGCTTTACAAAGGCGAAGGCCAGACGGCAGAAGTTTGGAATGAAAAAAACGGCTGTAGTTATTTAAGATTATCAGACCTTAAAGTCTCCGGTCAGCAACAACAGATTAAATTACAAAACCATGTGCAAGCCCGCATAGGTGCAACTCTAGGGGGTAAGTGCCTTAAGTTAATTCAATGGCAAGGTAATTTAGAGACTTTACAGCAACCCACCATCAATAAAGCTAAAACTGAGCTCAGTTTGCCGGTCACCCAAGTGACCGTATCCGACCTAGAAGGTCGTCAACTAAATGATGAACAAATCCAAGCCTTAATTACTCAGTTCGTAGCGCCCAAGTTATCGGGTCTTAAACTAGACTTAAATGCCTCTCGTGCTGATATTGAAAAAATGGTGCAAGAGTACCTGCCCAAAGAAAACGTCGCAGAAGTCACCGCATTATTAAATAGCTTAAAATTTACGGACGTAGAAGCTAAAGAAAAATCGGTGGCTATTAGCTTGGCTTTTAACCCACCCGCCACAAAAAAAACAGCGGTTAAAAAGTCTGCAGCCCCATTAACAGAAGCAGAACAAAAAAAATGGGAAAGTACTTGGCAAGCCTGGGATGTCTTTTTAACAAAGTCTATAGAGCAAGCGGTTGATGATGCTAAAACCCCCGAATTAAAAGCGGCTTTATTAGAAACATTAGCCGAATCCCGTACAGCATTTGAACAAGGCTTAACTACCTATGACGCAAAAGGCGATGACCCCGTACGTGAGTTTTTTGCGAATACCTGGGAGCGATTATCTCCCCAGCTAAAAGAGTTATCTCAGCAAGTGCCAGAAGTAAAAGCTTTGCAATACATTACCTTTATCGCCGCCACAGATGTGATGTATGAGCTTGAAAAGATAGGTGCGCCCTTTGGCTTAGAAATATCATCAGATGGTTTAAGAAACTTAGCGAGAATCATCATTGCTAAGCAAAACACCTAAGATTTTAAATTAAAATATTCCATGATTTAAATTTGATGTTGTAGGGTATTTTTTTAATATATTGATTATTAAATGATTTTTATAAATAATCTCGTATATTTTGTGTTGCTTAAATAAGAAACTCTGTCGAGTTGAGTAGTATTTTGGCGATAACGAACCCTTGAGTAATAACAATTATTTAGTCTCACGGCTTCATCATATTATTGTTTTATAAATACATTTTACTTAATTTTAAAAATATTGATCTTCTATGAAGTGCTTTATCTTTATAACTGTTTTAAGATTTAGTTCTTAAACTAACCAAAATATAAGTTATTTTATTACTGTAATATATTTATTTGACTTCGGGGTTATCTAAAATTAATGAATGATTAATGATGTACGCTTAATTTTTTGATTATTGTTAGTTGTTGATGAGTTGTTTGAGTTGGGACAGGATTTTTTGTTGTTGGTTTGCGGGGAGTTGTTTAAAGTCTGCTTCAAAGTCTTTAAAGCTGTAGTTGTTTGTAGAGGGTGTTTGTTGAGAAGAGGTTAAGCTTGCGCAATCTTCGAGAACTTTTTTAATGGGTGTGCTGGCGTTATCTAAGTTGATGGAGATAGATAGTACGGTTTTGATCATCGTATTGACCTTAATAAAAACCGCTTGGCCAGATAATAAGGCGTCTGCCATCTGTTTTGCATCCGTTTCTGTGTAGCCTTTACGTTTTGAATCCGGAAATGTTTTTAGGGTTAAAGTCACAGGGGCTTGTTTATCAACTTGATACTCTAGTGTAAAGCGACTGCCTTGTGAGGCAATGAGATCATCCGTTTCAATCACACTTTGTAATGTATGATCTTTACAGACTAGGGATAACATAATGTTGTCATACAGGCCGGGTTTGGGGAGGGGCGACTGTGCGACACTGTAGGTTTGGTTGTTTAAATTGTCACTTTGTTGCTGATAACGCCAGCCAGAATCTGCATATAGCGTAAGAGGCGTGCTGCTTAAGGTACTTATAATGCCTACAAAAATATACGTTTTGATCTTTTTGTAACGGTTCATTCACTATCCTTAAGGGTTATGCAGAATGTCGGGTGTTTACTTGTTTAATGCAGCCTCTAACTTAGCACAAATTTCGGTTTGTTTGTCTTTATCGTTAATCGGTTGTCGTTGTCTATCCGTGATGTAAAAAATATCTTCGGCTCTACTCCCGATGGTGGTGATTTTGGCGCTCAATAGGTTTATGTTTTCTTTAATAAACGCTTTGCCAATAATCGATAAAAGTCCGGCTCTATCGGTGGTTACAATCTCAATGATGCTGTTTCTGTTTAAGGGATCAGGCAAAAAATTAACGCTGGTCGCAATAGGAAAGTGGATCGCTTGCCGTGATTTTGATAGGCGATGAATATTAATCTGATCTTTAACAGCGCCATTGACTAAGTTGCTACGGAGGGCCTTGCAGATATGGGCTTTGCGATAGGATTCGTAAATTGGTGCGCCACTTTGCTCAAGTACTTGAAAGCTATTGAGGACGTATTGATCTTGAGTAGTGACAATTCTGGCATCCAGAACCGTTAAGCCAAGTTGATCTAGGGTCGCAGTACTGATAGAAAAGATGGGGCCTTGATCTTTTGCATAAATGAAGACTTCTGCACTGCCGTGTTGGGTATTGGGGTGTAATAAAACTAACGGTAGATCTGCATCTTTAGATGAGGCGATGGCCTGGGTGTGCCAAGCAATTTCTTCTGTGGAATAACGCAGGAAGTAATCATCATTTGTATGTCGCCAGGCGTAGTCGATAATCTCGTGACTAAAACCGAGTTTTAGTAATTCTGCGCGTGCATCATGTTTGTTTTCAAGCGTTCGCTCTGCCAAAGTAGCAGGGTTCTGTAAGCCTGCTTGTAAGGCGCTGAGGGTTTCTGAGTACAGTTCGTTCAGCAGCGAGTTTTTCCAAGCATTCCATAGTTCGGGGTTGGTGGCTCGTATATCAGCAATAGTCAGTAAATACAAGTGCTGGAGATATTCTTTGTTAGTGACTTTTTGGGCAAAATCATGAATCACATCGGGGTCGCTGATATCTTTGCGTTGCGCTGTCATTGACATCATTAAGTGACTTTTAACCAACCAAGCCACCAGATCGGTATCATGCTGTGACAGGTCATGTTGTTGGCAAAAGTCTCGCGCTATGTTTTCACCAATAGCTGAGTGGTCGCCATTTAGGCCCTTAGCAATATCATGAAATAGGGCGGCAATGTATAAGGTTTCTGGTTTTTGTATCTGCAGAAACACTTCACGACACAGTGGAAATTCATTACTGTGTTGTTCCAATGAAAAGCGCCGCAAATTACGCACAACAAACAGGGTGTGTTCATCAACGGTATAAATATGAAATAAATCATATTGCATACGCGCCACAATATTACTAAAGTTGGGTAAGTAGGCGGCTAATATCGCGTAGCGGTTCATTCTACGTAATTCTTGTGTGACCCCTTTGGGCTGACGGAAGATTTTTATAAACAGTTCATTGGCTGCTTTGTTGTGCCGGAAATCGTCATCTATTAAGTGTAGATTTTTTCTGATGAGCCGGATGGTGTTGGCTCTGATCCCCACTAACTCAGGATGTTGTTGAAGCGCTAAGAAAACTTCAAGTAGGGCGACCGGTCTTTTTTCAAATAGGGCTTCATCAGTAACTTCAATATAGCCATTAATGGCTATAAAGTGGTCTGAGATCGGGATTATTTTGCTAGGGTGACTGCGTTTAACAAAGCGCTCATTGAATAACTGCAGGAGCATTTCATTAAGACGTTCCAAGCCTTGTACAGTTTTAAAATAGAACTGCATAAAGCGTTCTACATCTTGGTTATAGGCTTGATCTTTGGTGGTAAAGCCGAATTGTTCGGCTAGTTCACGTTGATAATCAAAAATCAGTCTATTTTCAGCGCGGTTAGTGAGTAAGTGTAAGGCATAACGAATACGCCAAAGTACATCCCGTGCGGCTATGAGTTCGGCATATTCTGCTTCGGGTAAAAAGTCATATTTAATCAATTCTTTGAGGGTTGTAGAATTGTAATGACGTTTAAAAACCCACGCGATGACTTGCATATCACGAAGTCCACCAGGGCCTTCTTTGATATTAGGCTCTAAGTTGTAGGCTGTTTCATGAAACTTTGCGTAGCGGAGTCTTTGTTCTTCCATTTTTGCCGCAAAGAACTGATCAGACGGCCAGATGTGGTCAGGCGTAATGTTAGATTTTAAGGTTTTGTAAAGTGCGTTAGAGCCTGCAATTAAGCTGATTTCCATTAGGCAGGTCATTACGGTCTGTTCGCTCAGCGCGGCAGAGATGCAATCGTCTATTGATCTAACGCTGTGTCCGGGTTTTAAGCCGATGTCCCATAAAAAGGTAAATAAGTGACTGAGGGATTCTTTGTAGGGTGCTGTCTCATTGCTGTCTAGCAGGATAATGATGTCGATATCTGAATGCGGAAACAATTCGCGACGACCAAATCCTCCCACGGCACATAATGCTAATTGCTGTGCATGCGGGCCTAAGAAATGTTCCCAGCAACATTTTAAAATCAGGTCAACAAAGTCAGAGCGTTCTCTTAGTAAGTTTGCGACTGACTTTTGAGGATTAAACTTTAAATTAAGTTCAATCTCTTTTTGTTTGAGTAAGCTTTTAAAATGAGAAAGTGGGTCAGCACTTTCAAATATGCTGGCATTGATGTATTTATTCAAAGCGAGACTGCTCTTCAGAACGGAGGGTTAAAATTTCAAAACCTGTGTGGGTCACTAATATAGTGTGTTCAAACTGTGCAGACAAGCTTCTGTCTTTTGTAACTGCTGTCCACCCATCGCCGAGGACTTTAACGTCTTTTTTGCCAATGTTAATCATCGGTTCAATGGTGATAATCATGCCAGCTTCCAGAGTAATGCCTTCGCCCGTTTTGCCATAATGCAGGACTTGCGGTTCTTCGTGAAAGTTTTTGCCTATGCCATGGCCACAAAAATCTCTAACGACTGAATAGCGATTACTTTCGGCATATTTTTGTATGGCTTGACCAATGTCCCCTAAGGTGGCGCCGGCTTTTACTTGTTCTATGCCTAGGTACATAGCTTCTTCTGTGACTTGCACCAGGCGTTTTGCATGTTGACTCACTTCACCTATGCAAAACATTTTACTGGTGTCACCATGGTAGTCATCTTTAATGACGGTAATATCAATGTTAATGATGTCGCCTTGCTTAAGTTTTTTATCGCTAGGAATACCGTGACATACGGTTTGGTTTATAGACGTGCAGATGGATTTTGGGAAGCCGTGATAATTTAAGGGGGCGGGTATAGCCTGTTGAACGTCTACAATATAGTCGTGGCAAAGTTTATCTAATTCATCGGTGGTAACACCAGCGACCACGTGAGGGGCTATCATATCTAATACGTCTGCGGCCAATTTGCCTGCAATGCGCATTTTTTCAATCTCTTGCGGTGTTTTTATCAGGATACTCATTGTTACTTTACTATAAGGTTTTTGGGGTTTTATGAAGCGGTGTTTTAGTCTAAGCTTCCATTATCGTGAGGATTTTAACAGAGGTTGGCTTGTTCTAACCAGTAAAATATGGTATAAAGTTAAGTTCATTTTTGTAATAAATACTCACGCTTATCGTCACGTTTGATAGGGTGCTGGCTTCATTATTTGGAGTTGGTTATTAGACGGGATAGGCGGAGGCATAACCCAACTCGGAATTATAATTCCGAATTTTAAACTTAGGAGAAATAAATGGCAGCAGTATCCATGCGTCAAATGCTTGAAGCGGGTGTTCACTTTGGACATCAAACTCGTTATTGGAATCCAAAAATGGAGTCTTTTTTATTCGGGGCTCGTAACAAAATCCATATTATCGATTTAGAAAAAACGCTTCCGTTGTTCAACGACGCAATGAATTATCTGGGTCAAATGACTGCAAATAAAGGGACTATCTTATTTGTAGGGACTAAAAAATCAGCACGTAAAGTGGTTGCAGAACAAGCAGCACTTTGTGGCATGCCTTATGTAAACCATCGTTGGTTAGGTGGTATGTTGACTAACTTCAAGACCATCAAAAAATCAATCAATCGTTTAAAAGAATTAGAAGCTATGAAAGCGGACGGTACGCTTTATCAACGTTTCGGTAAAAAAGAAGCGTTAGGTATGGAGCGTGAGCTTGAAAAGTTAGAGCGTAGTCTTGGCGGTATTAAAGACATGAGAGGCGTTCCTGATGTTATCTTCGTTTTAGATGTAGGCTACGAGAAAAACGCTATCAGTGAAGCTAAAAAGTTAGGTATCCCTGTGGTAGGTGTAGTGGACTCTAATAACTCACCCGAAAGAATTGATTATGTAATTCCTGGTAATGATGACTCAATTCGTGCCGTTAAACTTTATTGTGAAAGTGTTGCTGCGGCAGTACTTGAAGCTAAATCAGCGACATTAGGTTTATCAGCAAAGACTGATGATTTTGTTGAAGAAGAAGCAGTAGCAGAATAATTTAAATTAATCTTTATATCGTTTGATATTAAAGGTTAGGCTAGACCTCAAAAAAACGCCTCCTTATGGGGGCGTTTTTACAGTGACGACATCTTAAAGGAAACACAAAAATGAGTATTACAATCAGTGCGGGAATGGTTAAGGAACTGCGTGAAAGAACCGGTTCCGGTATGATGGAATGTAAAAAAGCTTTAGTTGAAGCTAATGGCGATATGGATTTAGCAATTGAAAACATGCGTAAGTCAGGTTTAGCGAAAGCTGATAAAAAATCGGGTCGTATTGCAGCAGAAGGTATTATCGGCGTTAAAGTGAGTAACGATGGTAAAGCGGTAGCGATCGTTGACGTGAATTGTGAAACTGACTTTGTGGCTAAAGCAGACGGTTTTGTAGATTTCGTAAACAGTGTGACTGAAGCGGTTTTAAACGCTGATCACCTTGAAACGGAAGAAGAGTTATTGGCGCTACCTTTAGAGGGTGGTGTGACTGTTGATGAATTACGTCGTGGCTTGATTTCAACTTTAGGCGAAAACATCACAGTAAGACGTTTTGAAAAATTTAAAACAGCTGAAGGCGGTACTGCAAGTTATTTACACGGCAGTAAAATTGGTGTAATTATTGAATTAGCTGCGTCTGATGCTGAATTAGGTAAAGACATTGCCATGCACATTGCAGCCAGTAAACCTCAGTATGTATCTGAAGAGCATGTGCCTTCAGACATGATTGAAAAAGAAAAAGAAATCTTTAGAGCCATTTCTTTAGAAAGTGGTAAACCTGCTGAAATCATTGAAAAAATGATTGCGGGTCAAATTAAGAAATATTTAGCGGAAGTGACTTTATTAGGCCAACCTTTCATTAAAGATGATAAAGTGACTGTCGGTGCTTTAGTGGCTAGCAAAGGTAACAAAGCTGTGCGTTTTACTCGTTTTGAAGTGGGTGAAGGCATAGAGAAGAAAGAAGAGAACTTTGCTGAAGAAGTAATGGCACAAGTTAGAGCGGTATAAAATATAAAAAGCTGAATCGATATCTTATCGATTCAGCTTTTTTTTTAACTTTTAACTCTTAACACACTTAATTATTATGACTAAACCCATTTGCCAAAGAATATTACTTAAACTAAGCGGTGAAGCGTTAATGAGTGAAACCGGCGGCAGTATTGATGCTAGCATTGTTAAGCGCCTCGCTCTTGAAATTAAAGAGTTATGTGAGGCAGGGATACAAGTGGGCTTAGTGATTGGGGCCGGAAATATTTTAAGAGGTTCTGAGAAAGCTGCAGAAGGTTTAGATAGAGTGACCAGCGACCAAATGGGTATGTTGGCAACCGTTATTAATGCCTTAGCGATGCAAGATGCGCTGGAGTCAAACGGTCAGCAAGTCAGGGTTATGTCTGCGTTAAAAATTAATCAAGTGTGTGAAGATTATATCCGTCGTCGTGCTGTAAGGCATTTAGAGAAGGGTAGAGTCGTGATTTTTGCGGCAGGAACAGGCAATCCTTTCTTTACAACGGATTCAGCTGCTAGTTTAAGAGCGATTGAAATTAATGCCGATTTAATGATTAAGGCTACTAAGGTTAAAGGTGTTTATTCTGCAGATCCTGAAAAAGTGAAGGATGCTGTGTTTTACGCACGCTTAACGTATGACGAAGCACTTGATCAACGTTTAAATGTGATGGACACTACGGCTCTCGTTTTATGTCGAGATAATAATGTGCCCATGCGCGTAATGAATATTTTTGAGAAAGGCGCCGTCATGAGATTGATGATGGGCGAAGAGATAGGCTCTCTTATTGAGCGAGGAACAAATTGATGATTAGTGATATTCAACAAGATGCGGCTACCCGAATGGGTAAAAGTATTGAAGCATTAAAGCATGAGTTTTCAAAGATTAGAACAGGTAGAGCTCATCCCAGTTTATTAGATCAGATTAATGTATCCTATTACGGATCAGAGTCCGCTTTGTCTCAGGTTGCTAATATAGCTGTTGAAGATGCTCGTACTTTAACGATTACGCCTTGGGAAAAAGGTATGGTTCAAGCGATTGAAAAAGCGATTATGAAGTCTGATCTGGGTTTAAATCCAGCTACAAATGGTATGACTATTCGTATTCCTTTACCTGCGTTAACAGAAGAACGTCGTCGTAGTTTAGTTAAAATCGTAAAAGCAGAATCTGAGAATGGTCGTGTAGCCATAAGAAATATTCGTCGTGATGCAAACTCTGAAATCAAAGAAGCTTTAAAAGAAAAATTAATTTCTGAAGATGAAGCACGGTCAGGCGAAGAAAAGATCCAAAAAATTACGGATCAATTCATTAAAGATATTGAAAAGTTATTAGAAGTTAAAGAGACTGATCTCTTATCTATTTAAGGCATAAAGAGTGTCTGTTGCTACTGATGTATTTTCTACAACGATGCCTAGGCACATTGCCATCATTATGGATGGTAATGGGCGCTGGGCGCAAAAACGTTTTATGCCCCGTGCTATTGGCCATAGGGCTGGCGTTAAGTCTGTAAGAAAAGTTGTAGAATATTGTGCTCAGAATAAGGTTGAAGTGCTGACCTTATTTGCATTTAGTAGTGAAAACTGGCGTAGACCAGAGTCAGAGGTTAACTTGTTAATGGCTCTTTTTATGTCTTCATTACAAAGAGAAATTAATCGTCTTAATGAACGTAATGTGTGTTTAAGATTTATTGGCGATAGATCAGCGTTCTCTAGAAAATTACAAGATAAAATGAGAGAAGCTGAGCAGAAAACGCAATTTAATACCGCATTAACACTTGTTGTTGCCGTTAATTATGGGGGGCGTTGGGATTTATGCCAGGCGGCTCAAAAAGTCATTGATAAAATGGCTCAAGGCACTTTAGAAAAACAACAGATCACTGAAGAATTGATAAATGCCCATTTATCAACTGTGGGACTACCGGAACCTGATCTCTTTATAAGAACAGGCGGTGAACAACGAGTAAGTAATTTCATGTTATGGCAATTAGCTTATACTGAAATGTACTTTACCTTTACGCTCTGGCCAGATTTTGACCGGAGATCTCTTGAAGAGGCTGTAAAGAGCTTTAAAGGTCGGCAACGACGTTTTGGTCACACAGGTGAGCAAGTTCTTAATAAAACAGTCACTTTATAACTTTACTATATAAGCTTACAAAAATGTTATTAACAAGAATTATAACAGCAACAGTTTTGGCTACGCTGATTGCTCTTGCCGTATTTGAATTGCCAGTTGAATACTTTTCTTTATCTATTGCTTTAATCACTTTATTAGGTGCGTGGGAATGGACGCAATTGGTTAGCATTACAACCTTATACAAAAGGATATTCTTTTTAATAGCATTAATATTACCCATGGCCGGTTTACAATTCTGGACTCAAATATTAGAGCTGATTGCTACGCTAACAGATTGGCCTGATGTAAGAGATTATTCAGGTATTTTAGAGTGGTTAGTTATCCCGCCTGTGTTGTTTTGGATAACGGTGATGATCTTAATTAGAAATGTACCTACTCAGGTCTTAAATATACAGTTAAAAGTAGCTAGCAAAGCTTTAATAGGTTGGTTTGTGTTGTTGTCAGCTTGGATGTTCTTAACCCGTTTAAGAGCTTTCTATGGTCCAGAAATGACTATGTTTTTCTTGGTATTAATATGGGGTGCTGATGTAGGTGCTTATTTTACCGGTAAGAAATGGGGCGCTATTAAATTAGCACCCGAAATTAGCCCGGGTAAAACAGTTGCAGGCGTTCGAGGTGCATTATTATCTGGCGTCTTATTGTCTGTTCTGTTTATTGGCTATTACAGTCTTCGTGATGGTTTTGTATGGACAAGAGTTTTTGATTTCGTATTGCTCTCTGTATTAACAGTGTTGATTTCGGTTTACGGTGATTTATTCGTCAGTGTCGTTAAACGTCAAGTGGGTGCTAAAGACAGTGGTACTTTGTTGCCGGGTCATGGGGGTATTCTGGATAGAATAGATAGCATTCTTGCTGCCATCCCCTTATTTTATGCAGGTATCATTTTAATCGGTCTAGATTCATGAAAGGTTTATGCGTATTAGGTGCAACGGGATCTATTGGCGTTAGTACGTTAGACGTTGCTGCGAGACACAGTCATTTATACAAAGTGATCGCATTAACGGCTAACAATAATATTGATTTGTTATTTGAACAGTGTTTAGTTCATCATCCTGAATATGTTGTCGTTGTAAATGATGTTAATGCAGCGGCTTTCTCAAAAAAATTGATCAACACGCCGATTGCTGATATTAAAGTCTTATCGGGTGCAGCGTCTTTAGAGTTCGTAGCTACACTTGAAAGTGTAGATTCTGTAATGGCTGCGATTGTTGGGGCGGCGGGTCTTTTACCTAGCTTAGCGGCTGCAAAGGCCGGCAAAATAATTTTATTAGCTAATAAAGAAGCCTTGGTGATGTCGGGTGATATCTTTATGGATGCGGTTGCCGATTCGGGCGCGCAATTATTGCCTATCGACAGTGAGCATAACGCGATATTTCAGTGTATGCCTGCGGGTTATCAGTCAGGTATGCAGGCTAAGGAAGCGCGACGCATTTTATTGACGGCTTCGGGTGGTCCATTTAGACAAATGCCGGTTGAAGAGTTAGTTAATGTAACACCTGCACAAGCTGTAGCCCATCCAAATTGGGATATGGGTAAAAAAATATCTGTAGATTCGGCAACGATGATGAATAAAGGCTTAGAGATGATAGAAGCCTGTATTTTATTCGCTATGAAGCCTGATCAAATACAAGTGGTTATTCATCCACAAAGTATTATTCATAGTATGGTTGATTATGTGGATGGCACTGTATTAGCGCAAATGGGAAATCCGGATATGCGAGTGCCTATTGCTTATTCTATGGCTTGGCCTGAACGTTTTGAATCAGGGGTTGAGCCTTTGAATATCTTTGATGTGCGTCGTATGGATTTTGAGGAGCCTAATTTAGAGCGTTTTCCTTGTTTACGTCTTGCCTATAAAGCGATTAATTTGGGCGGCATTATTCCTACGGTTTTGAATGCTGCAAATGAAATTGCTGTAGAGGCTTTTTTAAATGAGACCATTCGTTTTACGGATATCCCTCTAGTGATTGAGCGTTGTATGGATAAGTTTTCAGTCACGGCTGCTAATACACTCGAAATAATTCTAGAAGCAGATAGTCATGCGCGGGTAATAGCTCATGAATTGGTCGTTGAGTTAAGCGCATAATGGATTTATTACATACACTGTTTTACTTTATCGTTGTCATTGGGGTATTAGTTTCCTTTCATGAGTTTGGGCATTTTTGGGTTGCTCGAATAGTCGGTGTTAAAGTAATACGGTTTTCTGTTGGTTTTGGTAAGGTCTTGTGGGCTTATCAAAAAGACAGTCAATCAACTGAATATGTCATTTCAGCGATTCCCTTGGGTGGATACGTCAAAATGGTTGATGAGCGAGAAGGTGAGGTCAATGTTGAAGACTTGCCTTATGCTTTTAATCGTCAATCTGTCATCGCTAGGGTAGCTATAGTGGCTGCCGGTCCTGTTTTTAATTTAATACTGGCGGCTATTTTATTTTGGAGTGTTTTGGTCATTGGTGAAATGGGTATCAAACCCGTTCTAGGTGAAGTAAAGCAAGGTACCATTGCCTATAAAGCAGGTTTGGTTGAGGGCGATGAAATCATATCGATTGATGATAAGCTGACCCCCATTTGGTCAGTTGCTATAAGTAGTATTGTGTCAACGGCCTTAGACGGTAATAAAGAAGCTAAATTGATAGTCAAGCAGACGGATGGAGTTTCTTCTGAAAGATTATTATCGTTTAGTGAGGATGATAGTAAAAGTCCAGAGGCTTTATATAAAAGTCTTGGTCTTAAGCCTTGGGCTCCAAAACTTAAACCTATTATAGGTAATATTTTACCTGATAGTGCGGCTATAGCGGCTGGGTTACAGAAAGGTGATCTTGTTGTGAGTGCCGATGGTGTATCTGTAAGTGATTGGATGCAATGGGTTGAGATCGTCAAAAAACGTCCAGAAAGGAGTATTCAATTAGTGGTTGAACGAGATGGCGCTCAATTACCAATGAGTATTACGCCAAAAAAAGTTCAATTAGAGCAGGGTGCAGAAGGCAAAATTGGTGCAGCTGTTTATGTTCCAGAAGATCTTCAAAAAAGTATGCAGGTGAACTACTCTTTGTCAGTACTTGATGCGATTCCAGATGCCATTAAAACGACTATTACTTACTCATTATCAACAGTTAAAATGCTGGGTAAAATGTTTTTAGGGGAAGCCTCTGTAGAAAATTTAAGCGGGCCTATTAGTATTGCGCAATATGCGGGTCAATCTGCTAGTATTGGGGTCGTTGCCTTTTTAAAGTTTATGGCAGTGGTCAGTGTAAGTTTAGGTGTTTTAAATTTGTTACCCGTCCCTGTTTTAGACGGTGGGCATTTAATGTTTTTTGGAATAGAAGGTTTGTTGGGTAAGCCCGTTCCAGAGAAAATACAATTATTTTTTCAACAAGTGGGTATGACTTTGTTGTTATTGTTAATGGCTGTGGCTATGTTTTTTGATGTTCAACGCCTGTTTCATTAAATATGAGCATTAGCTCCACTGAGCGATCTTTTTTGTAGTTTTAGGCTGTTCGGCAAATCATGAGAAAAGTATGAATAATGTTTTTAAGATAGTATGTTTTTGTGTGCTGGGTGCAGTAGGCGGTATTAAGAGCTTACATGCGGATGAAACTGCAATCAGACAGGCATTGGTTAAGTCTATGCCGAATCTAAAAATAGATTCTATTAATTTATCTGAAATTAAAGGTTTATATGAAGTCACGGTTGGCGTAAATATTTATTACGTCTCTGAAAACGGAAAATACTTATTGCCGGGGCAATTAATCGATTTGGCAACGAGTAAAGATTTGACTAAAGTGAAATTGAATGCGGCTCGTCAATTGGCCATTAGTAAGTTAGGCCAGTCAAAAATGATTGTTTTTAAGCCTAAAATTTCTAAACATATGGTGACTATTTTTACTGATATAGATTGCGGTTATTGCCGTAAGCTGCATTCAGAAATAGATCAATATTTAGCTGAAGGGATCACTATTCAGTATTTGTTTTTCCCGCGGGCTGGGAAGGGATCAGAATCTTATAATAAAGCCGTTTCAGTTTGGTGTTCAGATGATCGTAATGCGGCTTTAACAGCGGCTAAAAAGGACCAAACATTACCTGTTAAGACGTGTGAAAATCCAATAGATGAACATATGCAATTAGTGAATGATTTTAGATTGGATGGCACTCCCACTATCGTATCTGAAAACGGTAATGTTTATCCTGGGTATCTGCCTGCAAAACAATTGTTTCTTACACTAGAGCAAGAAAAAGCCCAAAAATAAATTGTAGTAATTAAATTAAACGTTTATGCGTCTTTAAATAGAGAGGTTGCTTTGTTAATTCTATCATTAATAGCAATCCAGTCATCTGTGTCTGGCGTTTGTTCAATTAAGATGATATCTAGTCCTTTGTTATCTAATTCACGTAAGCATGCGTATAGAATTTGTGCATAACTCTCAGCTTGTTCGGGCATGCATAACATGTGCATGAATCTGTTTTCGGGTGGATTGAATTGATAAGAAAGCAACCCTACACGTTTGTTTTGTACTCTTAAATTATTAAGTACAGTTGTTAATTTATCATGTTCGCATAGAGCAGTTGGGGTAATAGGGGCATAATGCACTGCATTCATGCCCGGCGCTCGATTATTTTGTGATGAATTCTCACTGGTCGTATCAGCTGTCATTATCTCAATCCCTAGAACGCCTTCTATTTCTGCTTTGCTGATGAGACCTGGGCGTAATAGTTTAGGTATGGGCCCCGTTAAATCAACAATAGTCGATTCCACGCCAATTTTGCAGGCCCCGCCATCTAGTATCATATCAACTGAATCCCCAAGTTCATCTTCAACATGTGAAGCTTGAGTTGGGCTAATTCTGCAGTAAATATTTGCCGAAGGTGCGGCAATTCCACCCTCAAATTTGCTCAAGAGAGCTAGTGCAACTGGATGGTCTGGCATGCGAAGTGCTATTGTATTTTGACCGCCTGTGACTTCTAGAGGGACATCTGGTTTTTTATTCAGTATGAATGTTAGAGGGCCGGGCCAAAAAGCGGAGGCTAATATTTTTGCGCTTTCGGGGATTTTTTGTGCCCAATCTTTAAGTTGTTCAACTCCGCTAATGTGCACTATGAGGGGGTGATTGGCGGGTCTATTCTTAACTTTAAATATTCGACGAATGGCTTCAGGGTTAGAGGCGTCAGCCCCTAGGCCATAAACCGTTTCGGTTGGAAAAGCGACAAGTCGTCCTTGTTGTAATAGTTTAGTCGCATGCTCAATGGCCGCGTTATCAGCAAAAATTGGTTTCATAATGTGGTTTTAACGGTAGTCTTGCGACATTAACAATTGGGTTGATGCCTTACCTTTTAATGTGCAGGTGTGAGTGCTCTTAGAGATTGTTTGCATGTATATTGTCAATTAGTCTAGGTATTCTATGGGTGACTTGATCACTAATCAAGTAGAACTGTAGCAAAATTAGAAAACTAACATATTTGATAAGGGTCCTTTATCAGACTTTGCATGACGCATAAAAAAAGGCTTTAGCATTACACATAAGCCTTTTGTTTGTATGGTGGCGATAGGTGGATTTGAACCACCGACCCCGGGGTTATGAATCCCGTGCTCTAACCAACTGAGCTATATCGCCTTAATAATCTGCTTCCATTGAGAGATGGAATTATAATTATGCAACTTATGTTTGTCAAACATTGAACCTAAAATGTACAACATCTCCGTCTTTTACGGTGTAATCTTTTCCCTCTAACCGCCATTTGCCCGCATCCTTTGCTCCTTGTTCACCTTTGTAAGTAATATAGTCTTCATATGAAATAACTTCTGCACGGATAAAGCCTTTTTCAAAATCACTATGAATGACACCTGCCGCTTGAGGAGCTGAGGCACCTACAGGAATTGTCCATGCTCTGACTTCTTTAACGCCTGCAGTAAAATAGGTTGCGAGATTTAGGAGCTCATAGCCCGCTCTTACGACACGATTTAATCCGGGTTCTTCTAGCCCCAAGTCATCTAAGAATTCTTTCTTCTCTTCTTCATCAAGCTGAGCTATTTCGGCTTCTATAGCGGCACATATTGGAACGACTGTAGCGCCTTCTTTGGCGGCTAGTGCTCTTACATTGTCTAAAAGTGGATTGTTATCAAAGCCATCATCTTGCACATTGGCAATGTACATGGTGGGTTTGAGTGTCATTAAGCATAAATCTTTGATTAATGCTTTATCGTCGTCAGAAAGAGGTAATGTGCGAACAGGATCTCCATTTTCTAACTGTTTTAAAACTTGTTCTAATACTGCTTTTTTGGCAAGTTCATCTTTATTGCCAGTACGAGCCACTTTGCTTGTTCTTAATAGCGCTTTCTCAACAGAGGACATGTCTGCAAGGGCCAGTTCAGTGTTAATGACTTCGATATCAGATAATGGATCAACCTTACCTGCAACATGGACAACGTTATCGTCGTGGAAGCAACGGACAACATGTGCAATGGCATCCGTTTCACGAATATTAGCGAGAAATTTATTGCCTAAACCTTCACCTTTTGATGCGCCAGCCACTAAACCAGCGATATCTACAAATTCAATAGTGGTTGGAAGCATGCGTTCGGGTTTTACAATTTCTGCTAATTTATCCATGCGTAGGTCGGGAACGGGTACGACACCTACATTGGGGTCGATAGTACAAAATGGATAATTTTCAGCAGCAATTTTTGCCTTGGTTAAGGCATTAAACAGAGTTGATTTACCAACATTAGGTAAACCTACGATTCCACAATACAGCGCCATAGTAATCTCTTGAGGGGGGGTGAATTACAAAGTTAATGTTTTACGAAAAGAATAATAATTCGCAAAATTGATTAATTATACTGGCTATCTTTAAATTCATATTAAATTAAATTATGTGCTGATGAGTTATAAAGTCATCATCCATAGACGAATCACCTACTATTTTGGTATAGTTACCTAGCTAAAAAATTCAGCTCATCCGTTTTTTATTTTTAAAACATCACTCTGGAGATTATCAATGCCAATTAAAGTTGCAATCAATGGTTATGGTCGTATTGGACGTAATATCGTTCGTGCTTTATACGAGTCTGGCCGTACAAACGAAATTCAAATAGTTGCAATTAATGATTTAGGTGATAGCAATACAAATGCTCACCTTACACAATACGATTCAGTGCATGGCAAATTTCCTTTTGAAGTCTCTGTTGACGGTGATTACATCATCATCAACGGTGACAAAATCAGAGTTTTCTCTGAAAGAGATCCATCAAAATTACCTTGGGCAGAATTAGGTATTGAAGTGGTACATGAATGTACTGGTTTCTTTACAAGTAAAGCTAAAGCTTCCGCTCACATTACTGCAGGCGCTAAAAAAGTTATCATTTCAGCTCCAGGTGGAGATGACGTTGACGGTACTATCGTGTTTGGTGTTAACCACGACACTTTAAAGGCTTCTGATACGGTGATTTCAAATGCTTCTTGTACTACTAACTGTTTAGCACCTATTGTTAAACCGTTGAATGATGTTATCGGAATCGAAAGTGGTTTAATGACGACTATCCATTCATATACTAATGACCAAGTGTTAACCGATGTTTATCACAGTGACTTACGTCGTGCACGTTCTGCTACACAATCTATGATTCCTACTAAAACGGGTGCTGCCGCTGCAGTAGGCTTAGTGTTGCCTGAGCTTTCTGGTAAATTAGATGGTTTCGCAATGCGTGTTCCAACTATCAATGTATCTGTTGTTGATTTAACTTTCCAAGCTTCTAGAGATACCACTAAAGCTGAAATTGATGAAATATTAACATCAGCTTCTAAGGGTGCTTTAAAAGGTATTTTAGACATCAACGAAAGACCTTTAGTTTCGGTTGATTTTAATCATAACCCTGCGTCATCAATTTATGAATCACCTTTAACTAAAGTTTTAGGTGGTCGTTTAGTGAAAGTTCTTTCTTGGTATGACAACGAATGGGGTTTCTCAAATCGTATGTTGGATACTACTATTGCCTTTGTTAACGCAAAATAACGGATTTAATTCATGTTAAGAAGAACCAAAATTTTAGCCACACTCGGCCCTGCAACTGATAAGCCTGGTGTGCTTGAAGGCTTATTTAAGGCAGGTATTGATGTAGTCCGAATGAACTTTTCTCATGGTTCTGCTCAAGATCATATAGATAGAGCTAATCTCATTCGTGAATTGGGTAAAAAAACAGGTAGACGCGTAGGTATTCTTGCTGATTTACAAGGACCTAAAATTCGTATTGCTCGTTTTAAAGATACGAAAGTGTTTTTAGAAGAAGGTCAAGATTTTGCTTTAGATATTAACTTTGATCCATTACTAGGTGATAACACTCAAGTGGGTATTACTTATGAACCTTTGGCTCTTGAAGTTGTGCCTGGAAGTCGTTTGTTATTAGATGACGGGCGTATCGTTCTAGATGTTATTAATGTTGTCGATATGCGCGTAAATTGTACTGTTATAGTCGGTGGTGCATTATCTAATAACAAGGGTATCAATTTATTGGGCGGTGGTCTTTCTGCTGCGGCTTTAACTGACAAAGATAAAGAAGACATCAAAACGGTTGCTTTAATGAACTGTGATTATGTTGCTATATCTTTTCCTCGTTGTGCGGAAGACTTAAATGAAGCACGTCGTTTGTTAGAAGCAGAGGGCTGTTATGCGGGTATCGTTTCGAAAGTAGAGCGTGCTGAAGCGATTGTGCCTGAAGTGATGGATGAAATTATCTTAGCTTCAGATGCTGTTATGGTTGCGCGTGGTGATTTGGGTGTTGAAATTGGCGACGCTAATTTACCCGCTGTTCAGAAGCAATTGATTAAGCGTGCAAGAGAGCTTAATCGGGTGGCTATTACTGCGACACAAATGATGGAATCAATGATTGAAAATCCGATTCCAACGCGTGCAGAAGTATTTGACGTAGCTAATGCGGTTTATGATGGTACTGATGCGATTATGTTGTCAGCAGAAACAGCTTCGGGTAATTATCCGATTAAAGCCGTTGAAGCGATGGTTCGTATCTGTTTAGAGGCAGAAAAACAAGCAGTAGTACGTGAATCAGATCACCGTATCAGTGATCAATTTGAGCGCGTTGATGAAGCGATTGCAATGTCTGCGATGTACTTAGCTAACCATACTAAAATCAAAGGTATCGTGAGCTTAACAGAGTCTGGTTCTACGCCATTATGGATGTCTCGAATTAGTTCAGGTATTCCTATTTTTGCTTTTAGTAGTCAAGAAAAAACCCTAGGTAAAGTGACACTTTATCGAGGTGTATTTCCTGTTTATCATGAATTAGATGGTAATAATGATCACGCTGAGGTTAATCGCAGTGTGGTTGCCAAACTTAGAAAATGGTATAAAGCAGCTGATGGTGATAAATATATTATCACTAAAGGTGATTTAACGGGTGTTGAAGGTGGAACAAATGCGCTTAAAGTCATCGTTCTAGGGCAAGGTTTAACCCCTTAATGAATAAACGATTCTGCACTTAATATCTCTTGAGTGCAGAATCGTTTTATTTGCTCTAATGTTCAATTACTAGGGTAATAATCTTTGGCTCTATGTGAAATAGAGTGGGTAATCGAATTTTAATTTACCGCAAAGAAAATAAATCATATTGATGAAATTATTAATATTGCGATAGCCTCTGGCACGACGTTTAGCCAGTTGAATCTTGCAATTGATATCTTCGAGAATGCCATTAGTGATGCGTGAAGTGACGAAGTGAACTATCCCCGACCAATGGACTCTGACCG
>Ga0316226_1001164_pt1 | contig 29908 bp, 26 predicted proteins | sample TBH18017metaG_FD_206009 | JGI IMG/M metagenome (GOLD analysis project Ga0316226, IMG submission 206009) | Freshwater microbial communities from Trout Bog Lake, Wisconsin, USA - TBH18017 | ecosystem: Environmental > Aquatic > Freshwater > Lake > Hypolimnion/Profundal zone | place: USA: Wisconsin...
AGAGAGAGACCGAGCACCTTGCGATTGCGGAAGACCAGGCCGAGGCGCTCATACTGCACCTTTGCCAGTGGTGGATACATCATGAGAATGAGGCCGACGGCGATGGGGATGTTGGTTGTGCCTGACTGGAAGCGCTGGATAAAGGTGGGCACACCTGGCACAAACCTGCCCAGCGCCACACCAAGCGCCATGGCAAGAAAGATCCATAGCGTCAGGTAGCGGTCAATGAATGAAAGTTTCGATCCACTGCCCGGTATTGGGCAGCAAATATCGGCGGTTGTCTGCATTCACGTTTCCTCGGCGGTTCAAGCCGCGTCCGTCTTATTGGTGCCTGGGCGCGATGAATGCTGCGCCTTTCCAATGCAAGGTCATCTTTTGTAACCGGGCAACCGGCGGGAATCTACAGCGGCTCTTGTCCGATTGCCTTCATCCGGTTCTCGATTGCCAAGCGATCAAGAGTCTCAATCGGCAGACTGAGGAAGAGTTGTACGCGATTGCGAATCTGGCGCAGGGTATGCGCAAAGGCGGCGCGCCTTTCGTCGTCTGTGCCTTCCACGGCGGCAGGGTCAGGGAATCCCCAATGCGCGGTGACCGGCTGACCGGGCCAAAGCGGGCACACCTCGCCGGCCGCGTTGTCGCAGACGGTAATCACAAAGTCGAGTTGCGGCGCGCCTGCGGCGGCAAACTCATTCCAGCTTTTGCTGCGCAGGTTTTCAACCGGATAACCCAGCGCCTGCACCTGCTCAATGGCAAAGGGATTGACGCGGCCTGCAGGGTGGCTGCCAGCACTGAATGCCTGGAAGCGCCCGCCGCCCATGGTATTGAAGAGCGCTTCGCCCATAATGCTGCGCGCGGAGTTGCCGGTGCAGAGGACAAGGATTCTGTAGGGGTTCGGCATTTGATTCTGCTTTCAGTGTGAGCGGTTGTGCTTGATGCTTCTGCTGTTCCACCCTTTCCTCAAACCGCGCGGAGAGTATGGGGCGCTCTGTGCTTTCGGCTCAGTTTGAGCAGCAGTTGGGGCCGCAGCAGCCAGGGGTTGGCTTGGTGGCGCGGATAAATGCGCTCATCAGCTTGCCTTCAGCCTGGGGTGCGATTGCGTCTACATCCACGCCTGACTCCTCAAGAAAGCGGCGGGCGTCTTCAATGTTATAAATGCGCGTGGGTTCTACTGAGATTGCTGTGAAGCCGGCCTTCGCGAGTTTGGCGGTGTAGTCGTTCTCTTCCAGCGCGCCGGCAATGCAGCCAACCCAAAGCATCATGCTTCTGCGCACCTCTTCAGGCACCTCGCCGCGAGCCACTACATCAGAGACGGCGAAGCGGCCGCCGGGCCTGAGTACGCGGAAGGCCTCGCGAAGAACACGATCCTTGTCGGCAGAGAGATTGATGACGCAGTTGGAGATAACAACGTCCACTGAGTTGTCTGGCAAAGGGATGTTCTCGATTTCACCCTGCAGAAATTCGACGTTTTCAACCCCGGCCTGACGCTGGTTTTCACGGGCAAGCGCGAGCATGTCGCCGGTCATGTCAAGACCGTAGGCCCTGCCGCTTGGCCCCACGCGCCTGGCGGAGAGCAGTACATCAATGCCGCCGCCAGAGCCGAGATCGAGCACCGTCTCACCCGGCTTGAGCTCGATGAGTGCGGTGGGATTGCCGCAGCCGAGCGACGCCAATACCGCGCCCTGGGGCAAAGTGCCTTTTTCTGCCTCATTGTAAAGATTGCCGGTAATGGGGTCGCAGCAGGTAAAGGCCGAGTTGCAGCAGGCAGCGCCCCTGGTCTCGCTCACTTCGCGCGCAGCGGCTCCGTACTTGTCTTGAATGGACTGCCTGACTGTGTTCCGGGCGAGGGTTTCGCTCTCCATATTCAACTCCTCATATTCGCTTTAGCAAATATAAACACAGGTGTCATATTTGTCAATCCGTATATAATAGGCTTATGAAATCAGGCTCCAAATCCGCAAGCCTGGCCGCGCTTTTTGCCGCGCTGGCAGACCCGACCCGTTTGCGCCTGTTAAACCTGATTGGCGGCCGGGAAGTGTGCGTGTGCTTCTTTGTTGAGATTCTGCGCCTGGGCCAGCCCAAGATATCGAGGCACCTTGCCTACCTGCGCAAGGCGGGGCTTGTGGAGGCGCGCCGCGACGGCAAGTGGATGCACTATCGCGCTGTGCCGCCAGCCGATGCCACGGCCGCCAAGATCCTGGCCACTGTGCTGGCCTCTCTGGGCAGCGACAAGCAGATGCAGGCCGACCTGGTGATGCTGGAGCGAGCCTGCTGCGCGCGACAGAAGCTGGTGGTGCCCCAGGGGGCTCCGCGTCCGTCGCTGGTTCAGTGACCCCAAAGCGAGGCTCGCTCCCAGCCGCGTCATTGTCCCGGTGAGACGCAGGGGTGTTATTCTGGCTCGTCGTCTGATAGGGACGAGGAGGATGACTTGAGAAACGGCATCATATTGGCGATCAGTGGATTGGCGCTTTTGGCAGGGTGCGGAAACCAGACGGATAAGGCTGCAAATGTTCCCGTCAAACCCAAATGGCCTGGGGCGGCCTACCATATCTCGTTTGACACCAAGGCAGTAAAACCAAATCCGGCCGGCGTGACTATTCCGACAGTGAAGTACACGGCGAACCCTGAAGCGGTGGAGAAGAGAGCCCTGCTCGTGGTGCGATTTGACGCTTCGGCAGCTACCAAGCAAGGGCCGATTATGAACCAGATGATTATGGCTCCAGTTGATATGCCCGGCGTGGAGGGCGCGTTGCCGGCCGACTACATGGATTTGGCCGATAAGGGACTTTCGAGATTTCTCGGGGCGTACTGCGTCAAGGGAAAGATCAAGATCTCCGTGGCGATTGCCCGCTCGTCGTTGAGCACCCAGGCCACAGATGCCGAAGTGGACGCAAAGCGCCTGTCAGACTGGCTTCCGGTTGAGGTTGTCTTCAAGAATCCGCATCCGGCCTGCTAGCGCCGGGGACGCAGGATTGTTGTAAGGGCCGGTAGGGAGCAACGGTCCCCGTCAGCGGTCTTCATCAAGACCGCTGACGGGCTCAACCATCTGGCCGGACGTCCGAGTTTGCAGGTCTTCAGGCAGAGATTGAGACCGTTGATTTGGGTACTCGATATATCTGCCCAGGACCTGCGATCCAAGGATTTGGCACAATAACATCATACAAATCATATGTTTGCAGCCTGCGTGATACCTCGATATTCGCGGAGGTTTAGACTATTAGTTACAAGGGAATTGTCTTCGAACCTCTTTCGATGAAGGTTCAGCAGAGCTTGAGGCGGTTCCTTCGACGCTACGATCCACAAAACCAACCGGAAAGAGCACCATGACTCTGCAGGAAACTGAGATGCACAAGTGTACCCAGGACCTTGTCGACCTCGAGAACCAATTCGGAGCACACAACTATCATCCGCTTGACGTGGTGCTGGAACGTGCTGAAGGTGTGTGGGTTTATGACGTGGAGGGGCGGCGCTATATGGACTGCCTGGCAGCCTATTCCGCAGTCAACCAGGGGCACTGCCACCCCAGGATTCTTGAGACGCTCCATGAACAGGCCGGCAAGATTACCCTCACCTCGCGGGCGTTTCGCAATGAGCAGTTGCCGCTTTTCTGCAAGGAACTGCACGAGTTGACCGGTTACGAGATGGTTCTGCCGATGAACTCCGGCGCTGAAGCCGTGGAGAGCGCCATCAAGGCGGCGCGCAAGTGGGGCTACACGGTAAAGGGCATCCCAGAGGACAAGGCCGAGATCATTGTGTGCGCAGGCAACTTTCATGGGCGCACGGTGACGGTGGTGAGCTTTTCAAGCAACGACAATTATCGCGAGGGGTTTGGCCCCTTCACGCCAGGGTTCAAGATCATCCCCTTCGGCGATATAGAGGCGCTGCGTAACGCCGTGACGCCGAATACCTGCGCATTTCTTGTGGAGCCCATTCAGGGCGAGGCTGGCATTATCATTCCGCCCAGCGGCTACCTTAGTGAAGCAGCGAATATCTGCAAGCAGAACAACACCCTGCTGATGCTTGACGAGATACAGTCCGGCCTGGGGCGCACGGGCAAGCTCTTTGCGTACATGCATGAAGACATCACTCCGGATGTATTGATCGTTGGCAAGGCCCTTGCTGGCGGCTTTTATCCTGTGTCGGCCGTGCTTGCATCCGCAGAGATTCTGGGTGTCTTCAAGCCTGGTGACCATGGCAGCACATTCGGAGGCAATCCGCTGGGCTGCGCCGTTGCAAGAACCGCTTTGCGGGTGCTGATTGAAGAAAAGATGGTGGAGCGCTCGGCGGAGTTGGGTGCGTATTTCCTCTCGTGCCTTCAGGCTATTCAAAGCCCGGCCATCAAGGAAGTGCGTGGCAAGGGCATGTGGATCGGCATTGAATTGAAGGGTATGGCGCGGCCCTATTGCGAAGCTCTGAAGGAAGTGGGAATTCTCTGCAAGGAAACACACGACCGCGTGATTCGCATCGCACCTCCCCTCATCATCACCCGCGAAGAGATCGATTGGGCCGTGGAGCGGATAGCGAAGGTCCTGGAAAAATAGGGTAAGCGAGGTTGGGAGCCGTGCCCGCGACACTTGCCTTGATGGCACATAGATTGATTTAGAGTTTCAAGGTGGCGGGCAGCGATAGAGCGGAACTGTGCGCGCTCGAAGCGCATGCTGGATTGGGCAGTACTTGGATTCGCCAGGGCAAGGCTCCTGTTGATTGGACTGCTTTCGCCGTGCCAGAGAACAAAATCTATATATGACCGGACCTGATTTGAAGCCCCTGCTATTCCCAGAGCAGGAACGATGAGCCATGCCGGGACTTGGGTTGAACAGAGCTTGCTAGTGCGGAGATTCCGCAGCCGCTGAAGTGCTAGAATCGGGCGAAACAGAGACCAATGGAGAGCGCATGAACTCAGCGGACGCATCTTGCGGAAGCAATTTTTGTCCTTCGGGGAACATTTCTACCAGCATGCGCCTTTGCGCGCCGGTGCTGCTTTTGTTTGCCTGTGCAGTACTGACGAGTTGCAACTCGGCCTCGTTATCGACTCCGCCTGCTGGAGATGGCTCCGCACCGGCGATTACTGCTTTCACGGCGAATCCCGCAAGCATTGGCAGCAGCGCAAGCAGCACGCTGAGTTGGACGACAACAGGCGCGACCAACATTGCCATTACGCCGGGATCGTTTACGTCAGCTTCCGGAAGCGGCTCAACAAGCGTGAGTCCGGCGACAACGACGACCTACACGCTGAAAGCTACCAATGCCGCCGGTTCAACTACGGCCACGGCGACTGTCACCGTTAGCACGGCAAGCGCGCCCACCATCAGCTCATTTACGGCCAGCCCGGCAAGCGTCACCGCAGGGTCAAGCAGCACGCTGAGTTGGGTAACCACAGGATCTACCAGCGTTGCCATCACACCGGGAACATTTACATCAGCTTCCGCGAATGGGTCGACGAGCGTGACTCCCACAGCCACGACGACTTATACGCTGAAGGCAACCAATGCCACCGGATCAGTGACAGCCACGGCGACCGTGACTGTAACTATCCCAGGCAATCCATTGACCCTGACAGCCACTACCTGCCCTGGCGGGACACAGGGCGCGGCTTACGCGGGCTGCACGCTTGTGGCCACTGGCGGCACCCCGCCTTACACTTATTCAACAAGCAGTAGCGCAAGCTATCCCTCACTGCCTGAGGGGATGATTCTCAACGCAGCAACAGGAATCATCAGCAGCGCACTGATTGGTGGTCAAGGCACCTACATGCCGTTGTTCATTGCCGCGGACGCGGCCGGAGGGCAAGCGACCAGGCAGATAAGCATCGCCATCAACGGCAGCAATGCTTTTCTCAATTCCATCTTCCCTTCAACCTCGATCTTTCATCATCGTGTGGACGCAGCCACTACTGGTTTGCCGGTGGATACTTCACCCGCAGCGCCGATGTACAGCGGCTATTTGCCGGCGACTGTCAAGCCGTTCTTTGGAAACACTTCAGATGCTCCGTTTCCGAATGGAATACCGGCCATTGAAGTCCCATATAACCAGGCGAATGTGGCGGTTGCAACTACCCTCTACCAGTCCTACTTCACAAGTGCGCCGATTCCGGCCTATGCCCCCGTGGAAGGCACAATGAATTCGACGGGAGACCGGCACGTTCTGGTTTACCTGGAGGCAGGGGGCGGAAACAATCCCGCACTTTATGAGATGTGGCAGGGAATCTACGAGAGCGGTCCGTGGACTGATTCGTCAAATGCACTGTGGCCCAATGTCTCTACGAACGCCCTCACAACGCAGGGACAGGGAACCTCCGACGCCGCAGGATTGCCCATTGGCCCGCTGCTCGCCAACGCGGACGAGGTGATCGGCACTGGTACGCCGAGCGCGCCCAACGGCGCCATTCAGCATCCAATTCGATTCACACTGAACCACATGCTGAACTATTGGGTATGGCCCGCTACGCAGTCAGCAGGCACGGGGAGTTGCACGGCTGCGGGGGGACAGGCGATCTCAGTGGAGTCGCAAATTTCTCAATCTTCTCCTCCTGCGAGTTGCACCATGTCAGGGGCCGCTGGCGAGATCTACAGGCTGAAAGCTTCTGTGCCAACGCCTGCCTGCGCCGCCACAAGCCCGCAAGCGGCGATCCTGATCACGGCATTCCGAAATTATGGAATCATCCTGGCCGATAACGGAATCAGCGGCGGCCTGATTGGCACACCGGACGCGCGATGGAACGACAGCGATCTTTCATGCATCACGAGTCTCATCCTTTCGAACTTTGAACCCGTGAATGTGTCGAGCCTGATTGTGAGTAACGGCAGCGGCGCCACCAGCCACTAGGACAAGTTCCAAAGTCACGGGCACTGCGGTCTCGATTTTTTGATAGCTGCCCGGGGCTGGGAAAGCCGGGCGAATGGCTAGGCCTGGAGTGAGTCGCTGTCTGTTGCAGTGGTTGCAATGCGGCGCGATTTGATGTCGCGCATGGGCGGCTGCCCGAAGAAGCGGCTGTACTCGCGGCCGAACTGGCTTGGGCTTTCGTAGCCCACTTCGAAGGCCGCACTTGCAGCGTCAAGGCCGTCCGCAAGCATTCGCACGCGCGCCGTGTGCAGGCGAAGCTGCTTTTGGTATTGAAGCGGACTCATGGCGGTAAGAGAGCGAAAATGGTGATGCAAGGTGGAGACGCCCATCTGCGCAATGGACGCGAGTTCTTCAATGCGGAGGGGCTTGGCGTAGTTTTCCTTTAGCCAGGCAACGGCCCGGGCGGTGCGGTTGCTCTGCTCGCCCAGGGTGGCAATGGCGCGGAGATGCTTGCCTTGCGGCCCGCGAAGTAGGCGATAGATGACTTCGCGTTGAATGAGATTGCCGAGAAACGGACTGTCCTGCGGCGCATCAAGAAGGTCGAGCAAGCGGGAACATGCGCCGAGAAGTTCGACCGAGGTTTCTCCCACGGCCATGCCGCGCGTACCGGAGGCGGCTTCAGGCAGATGAAACTCCTGCTGGCTGAGAATTTCACGGATCATTGGCATTTCAAGCTTGAGGAGCAGGGCGAGGATTGGCTCCTGCTGCGAGGCCTTTGTGACCTGGCTAATGACCGGCAGGTCAATTGAAGTAAGCAGGAATGTGGATTCGTTGCACACGAGGATTGTGCCGCCCACGTTGATGCGCTTTTCTCCTTGAACGAAGACAATCAGCTCTGGCTCGTAGGCTGCTGAAGTACATTCCGTGGGAGCACTTTTGCGATAGAGGCAGAGGCCCGGTATGGCGGTGGCCTCTCTGCCATCCAAGAGAATGTGAGTGGCGATTTTGCGGGCAAGCTGGACCCTCATCTGCGCCGCCTGAGACCGGCATTCTCCGCTTGTTTCCTCTCGATTTGCCATGGTAACTCCGCTTGAGTGGGTTAACTTCAGGGTACCGCTGATGCCGCTCGTTGTGCTCAAAAATTGCAGGCCGCGACAGAAATAGGCCATCAATAGGAAGAATCAGGATACCGCTGGTGGGATGCCGCGGCCTATTCTTGGGACTTGGAGAGAGCGGCGGACTTCCTACTGCGCTCTCAAACTTAGGCCGAGCAGGCCAAGAGGTGAATGGATGTACAACGCCAAAGCTTACTCCGCCGCCAGCGCCACCGCGCGGCTTGCCTCCACCACGATTGTGCGCCGCGATCCCACCGAGACCGACGTGCAGATTGAGATTCTGTATTGCGGCATCTGCCACTCTGATCTCCACCAGGCACGCAACGAGTGGAGCGGATTTATGCCCACAGTTTACCCTTGCGTCCCTGGCCATGAGATTGTTGGCCGCGTGACGAAGGTTGGCTCGTCAGTTTCAAAGTTCAAGGTAGGGGACCTTGCGGGAGTCGGCTGCATGGTGGACTCAGATGGGACTTGCCCCGCATGCAAGGAAGGGCTCGAACAGTTCTGCCAGAATGGCACCTTTACCTATAATCTTCCTGACAAACATCTGGGTGGAGTGACCTATGGGGGCTACTCCGACAGCATCGTCGTCGACCAGCGCTTCGTGCTCAGAATACCCGCAAATCTTGATCTGGCCGGGGCCGCCCCACTGCTTTGCGCCGGCATCACGACCTACTCCCCAATGCGCCACTGGGGCGTGACTAAAGGGAAGAAGGTTGGCATTGTGGGTCTGGGCGGCCTGGGACACATGGGCGTGAAGCTGGCTCATGGCCTCGGCGCGCATGTTGTTGCCTTTACGACCTCTGCCAGCAAAAAAGAAGACGCGCTGCGCCTGGGAGCGGATGAAGTGGTGCTCTCGCGAAATGCCAGCGAGATGCAGAAGCACGCCGGGAGCTTCGACTTTATCCTCGACGCGGTGGCCGCTGATCACGACATCAACGCCTACATCAACCTGCTCGGCAGGGATGGCAACATCACACTAGTGGGCGCACCGGAGAAGCCTCTGCCAGTTTCGGCCTTCAGCCTGATCATGGGTAGGCGCAGCCTCTCCGGCTCGCCGATTGGCGGCATTGCAGAGACTCAGGAGATGCTCGACTTCTGCGGCGAACACAATATCACCGCCGACGTTGAGGTCATTCCAATACAGATGGTGAACGAAGCGTACGAGAGAATGGTCCGGTCTGACGTAAAGTACCGCTTCTCTATCGATATGGCTTCTCTCAAATCCGAATAGCGCAACTCTGGACCAATTTCAGTAGGAGCAAATGAAGAATCGCAAACTAGGCAATCTTGAAGTCTCCGAACTCGGATTCGGAACCATGAGCTTTGCTTCCAGCTATGGTGCTTCGCCTGACAAAAATGCGGCGATCTGTGCCATTCGAGGCGCCTGCGACCTCGGCGTAACCCTCTTCGACACGGCCGAGGCCTATGGCCCATTCACCAATGAAGAGCTGGTCGGCGAGGCACTAGCGCCGATCCGCGACCGGGTATTGATCGCCACCAAATTCGGCTGGAACATCGATTCTGACACTGGAGTGCGGCGCCCCGGCCTCAACAGCCGCCCCGATCACATCAAGCGCGCAACAGAGGGGATGCTGAGGAGGCTTCGCACAGATCATATTGACCTGCTCTATCAGCATCGGGTCGATCCTGAAGTGCCGATTGAAGATGTTGCCGGGGCCGTCAAGGAACTGATTGCCGAGGGAAAGGTCAAACACTTCGGCTTGTCCGAGGCCGCAGCCGGGACGATCCGCCGCGCGCACGCCGTCCTGCCAGTCACCGCTATCCAAAGCGAGTATTCGCTTTGGACGCGCGACCCGGAGCCGGAGATCCTGCCGCTCTGCGAAGAACTCGGCATTGGCTTTGTACCATGGAGCCCCCTGGGCCAGGGATTCCTGACCGGGAAGGTCTCAGTGAATACTGCGTTTGACAGCACGGACTGGAGGTCCCGCTTCCCTCGGTTTACACCTGAGGCGATGCAGGCCAATCAGGCACTTGTTGATCTGCTGAACCGCATCGCAACCCGCAAACAGGCAACGCCTGCACAGATTGCACTGGCATGGCTACTCGCCCAGAAACCCTGGATTGTGCCGATCCCAGGGACGCGCAGGCTCGATCGGATCGAAGAGAACTGTGGCGCCTCCAACGTCATGCTGACATCCGACGACCTTGAAGAGATCAAGAAGACGGCTGCGAGCATTTCGGTGCAGGGGGCCAGGCTTCCAGAAGAGGTCCTGAAGTTCTCTTATCGGTAATGGCCGAAAGGCGGGCTGAAAACATCCAAATAATTTCCAACTTGAATGCGAGGAAGTTCTAAAATGCAAAAACGTAAATTAGGTAAGAGCAATCTGGAAGTATCGGCAATTGGGCTTGGATGCATGGGAATGAGTTTTTCCTACGGCCCGCCCAAGGACAAGCAGGAGATGATCACTCTTCTCCGCGCCGCTGTGGAGCGGGGCGTAACCTTCTTTGATACGGCAGAGGTGTATGGGCCGTATACGAATGAAGAGTTGGTGGGCGAGGCGCTGGCTCCGTTCCGCGGCAAGGTGGCGATTGCCACCAAGTTTGGTTTCAATCTCAACCCCGATGGAAGCCCGGGCTGGCAGGGGCTCAACAGCCGCCCGGAGCGGATCAAGCAGGTTGCTGAAGACTCGCTGAAGCGCCTCAAGATCGATTCCATCGATCTCTTCTATCAGCACCGCGTGGATCAGGATGTGCCAATTGAAGACGTTGCGGGAGCGGTCAAAGAGCTGATCGCCGCAGGCAAGGTGAAGCACTTTGGCATGTCAGAAGCTGCCGCCAAGACCATCCGCCGCGCACACGCCGTGCAACCGGTAACTGCGGTGCAGAGCGAGTATTCGCTGTGGACACGCGGTCCGGAGGCTGAGGTGCTACCTACGCTGGAGGAGCTCGGCATCGGCTTTGTTCCGTACAGTCCGCTGGGCAAAGGCTTTTTGACGGGGAAGATGGACGCGAACACCACGTTCGGCAGCAATGACTTCCGCAGTACGCTGCCGCGCTTTACGCCACAGGCCCTGAAGGCAAACCACGCGCTGGTCGACTTGTTGGGCAAAGTTGCAGCAGAGAAGAAAGCGACGCCCGCGCAGATTGCGCTCGCATGGCTGCTGGCCCAGAAGCCGTGGATTGTTCCCATCCCTGGGACGACGAAGCTGAATCGCCTGGAAGAGAACATCGGCGCCGCAGCGGTGGAACTCACGGCCGCGGACTTGCAGGAGATTGACACCGCCGCGGCAGAGATCAAGGTAGAGGGCGCGCGGTATCCGGAGCACATTGAGAAGATGACCGGGCTCTGAGGTAGATCGTCTTATGCAGTGGCGGCAGGCAGTGTGGTGATTGCTGCCACCCGCCACTGACCGCAAAGCAAGAATTTTGGGCAGATGCGAGCATCTGCCGAAGGGGACCGAATGAGCAAGCGAGTACTGATACTTTCCTCAAGCCCGAGAAAGCATGGCAATTCAAGCGCACTTTGCGACCGGTTTTTAGAAGGCGCAATGGAAGCCAGCCATACGGTCGAGAAGGTAGTGCTGGCAGAGAAGACGATTAACTACTGCACTGGTTGCTATGCCTGCAAAGGGAATGGGCAATGCGCGCAGAAAGACGATATGGCGCAGTTACTGGATAGCATGGTGGTGGCTGATGTGATTGTGATGGCGACGCCCGTCTACTTCTACACGATGTGCGCGCAGATGAAGACGGTGATTGACCGGACCGTGGCGCGATACACGAAGATATGCAATAAGGACTTCTATTTTATTGTGGCCGCGGCAGACAGCAACAAGGCAGCTATGGAGCGAACCATCGAGGGATTCAGGGGATTCACTTCTTGTCTGCCTGGGGCAAAAGAAAAAGGTGTCGTGTATGGCACTGGCGCGTGGGCAATAGGCGATATCGCAGGAAGCCGCGCCATGAAACAAGCGTATGAGATGGGCAAAGGATTGTAGATAGTGCGTGCAAGTATCAGGCAAGGCAGTTGAGCGACAGGATGGGAAAATATACAAGGGGGAGTTAAAGGATGGAGATCAAGCGAATCGGTTCAGAGCCTTCAGGCAAAGGGCCGGCAGATTACTTTACAGGCGCGGTGCGGGTAGACATGCTGTTCAATGCGCCCGACCCAGCGCGGGTTGTTGGCGCCAATGTGACCTTTGAGCCCGGCGCGCGTACGGCTTGGCATACACACCCGCTGGGGCAGACGCTTGTGGTGACCTCTGGCTGTGGACGCGTGCAGCGCTGGGGCGGCCCAATTGAGGCGATTCACCCTGGGGATGTGATCTGGTTTGCGCCCGGAGAGAAGCACTGGCACGGAGCCGCGCCCACGACAGCGATGACTCACATTGCTATCCAGGAGAGACTGGATGGCAAGACCGTGGATTGGATGGAGCAGGTGAGCGAGGAGCAGTATATGGGGTAGTTGTGCTGCGTGAGTTGATTTTCACAAGGTAGTTTTTTAATGATGAAGCAAAAGAGCCGCAAGCCCTCTCGGGGATGCGGCTCTTTTTGTGGCTGGATTTGTGTCCGAGTTACATGTCTTTGACGCCTTCGACGAATGCCTTGAGCTTGCGCGAACGTGAGGGGTGGCGCAGCTTGCGGAGTGCCTTGGCTTCAATCTGGCGGATGCGCTCGCGGGTGACCTGGAAGCTTTGGCCCACTTCTTCAAGCGTGTGCTCGGAACCATCTTCAAGACCAAAGCGCATCTTGATGACGCGCTCTTCACGCGGAGTGAGCGTGCGCAGGACCTGCGAGGTGTACTCCTTCAGGTTGACGCTGATGACGGCCTCAGAAGGCGAGACGGCCTGACGGTCCTCAATAAAGTCGCCGAGGTGCGAATCTTCCTCTTCACCGATGGGCGTTTCGAGGGAGATGGGCTCCTGCGCGATTTTGAGCACCTTGCGGACCTTGGCGACAGGGATATCCATGCGACGCGCAATCTCTTCACTGCTGGGCTCGCGGCCTAGCTCCTGCACAAGCTGACGGCTGGTGCGGATGAGCTTGTTGATGGTCTCGATCATGTGAACCGGAATACGGATAGTGCGGGCCTGATCGGCGATAGCGCGGGTAATGGCCTGGCGAATCCACCAGGTTGCATAGGTTGAAAACTTGTATCCGCGGCGGTATTCAAACTTGTCAACGGCCTTCATGAGGCCGATGTTGCCTTCCTGAATCAGGTCAAGGAACTGGAGGCCGCGATTGGTGTACTTTTTGGCGATGGATACGACGAGGCGCAGGTTGGCTTCAATCAGCTCGCGCTTGGCCTGCTCGGCGTCCATATCGCCCTGGATCATTTCGCGCTGCGTACGCTTGAGTTCGGCGATGGATACGCCTGCGTCGCCTTCAATCTTCTCTAGATCCGCCTTGCAGTTCTTCTGCTGGCGGCGGTACTCCTTCTTCAGATCCTCGCTCTTTGAGGTCTCATGCTTCTGATCAAGCGAGCGAATCTGGCGTTCGAGTGTGCGCATGGTGTCGACGGTCTTGTTGACCTTGTCGAGCAGGCGCTTGCGCTCCATGGGTGTGTACTTGAGCTCGCGGACGATGCGCGAGATCAGCACCTTTTCGCGAGCAATGAGCCAGCGAACATGGCGGGCTTCCTTGATTTTGGCCTTGGTGGCTGGGGTGCCGGTAACCTGCTTTTCCTCAAGCGCCAGAATCTTCTTCTGGTGCTTGACGAGCGCCTCAATCCGGGCCACTGTGGCCTTGACGCGGGTCTGCACTACATCTTCAGTGAGCTCTTCTTCGTCGAAGATTACGACTTCTTTTACGTTGCGCACGCCACGCTTGAGGTCTTCTCCCAGCGCCGCGATCTCGCGAATCACAATAGGCGAGCGAGAGATGGCCTTGAGCACGCGAAGCTGTCCGCGCTCAATGCGCTTGGCAATTTCAACCTCACCCTCGCGGGTAAGCAGCGGCACGGTACCCATTTCACGCAAGTACATGCGGACGGGATCGTTGGTCTTTTCAAGCGTGCCAGGGGTCAGGTCGAGCTCGACGTCTTCGCCCTCTTCCAGTTCAAAGTCCTTGTCGCCTGGAAACTTGGGCGCGTCAAGCAGATCAATGCCCTGGGTGCCAATGGTGGTAATCAGGTCGTCAAGATCATCGCCTGAGCCAATCTCATCCGGCAGCATGTCGTTCACGTCGCCGTAGGTGAGGTAGCCCTTCTCTTTGCCTGCTTCAATCAGACTGTCTATGTCGTGTTCGAATTTGTCGTCGATTGCCAAAATATGCCTGCTCTCTTACGCAATGAAGATTCAGCACCGTATTGCGCATCGGTGCGGGGTTGGATCTGGATGCACGAAAAAAGACTTCAAATTCTGGAAGCCTCGGCACCAGCAGACGCAAACCTGCGGTTACCCGCGAAAAAAGAAGCGGTGTAGGGTAATTGCTCGGAGTAGGATGGCTGCGCTTCAGGTTTCGCCTGGGTCGCCCGCGAGCCGTAGCTCATGTATGGGGCAAAGGGGCGCGCATCCTCACAGAGATCAATAGATTACCACATTGCTGCCTGCTGGGCCTAAAACTCCTCGAAGTCCAGGACAGGCCCGGACTGCTCCAACGAGCAGGACAAGAGAGGTTTACTTGTCATCCACTCCTGCTCCTGTTACTTAGACGCCGTCAAAAGCTGATTCGACGCACTATTCGGCTTCCCAGGGTGCAGATTTGAGGGCTGCCGGAAGGGCTGCCTAGCTTGGGGGTGGCTTGTGGTTGTGCAACTGGCGCAGGGCGCGGTCCAGATCGAGCTTTTGCTGGGTGAGCAGGGCGAGGTCGGCATAGTCGCCGCGACGCTCGGCCTCGGCAATCTGGGCGCGCAGGTCGCGCTGTCGGTTCTCGATGGCACGCTCCTGGATCTCCTGGATAGCGCTGAGAACTTCGGCTTGCTCCGGCGGCTTGGTCTCTGCAAGCAGAGCCTCGGCCAGCAGGGCTCGCTGGGCAGAGTCCTCCACCACGTCCATGGGATCGCGGGCAGCACGACCGGAGAGGGACTGGAGGGCTTGGTAGGTGCCAAGGTGCTCAAACCACGTTGGTTGCTGGGCGAGGGCTTCTGCTGCCAAGCGCCGGGACAGCTCATTCTCAGGGTCGCTGATGGCCAGTGCCCGGAGCAGGACTCGCTCCACCTCCGTCAATGCAGTGGTCCGCAACTCGACGTGGTCGCGGCGCTTGAGGGCGGCTTGGCGCAGCTCTTCGCGCAGCACCGCGGAGTCAATGCCGAGCTTTTGCGCGGCGTCGGCAGCGAACTGGTCGCGGGAGAGCTTTTCCGGCATCCGGCGGATGTGGGGCAGCAGGTAGTTCATCGCCTTTACCTTCTGCTCGGAGCTGGCGCCGGGAAACATTTGGCGGGCGCGCTCGATAAGGTAGTCAGACTGCCTGCGGGAGCCCTTGATGGCTGCCGTGTAGGCCTCGACGCCGCGCTCGCGGATGTAGCGGTCCGGGTCAAGGCCGCCATCAAGGGTGACGATCTTGATGGTGAAGCCCTCTTCAGTGAGCAGCGCGATGGATTTTTCTGCGGCATTGCTGCCGGCCGCGTCGGGATCGAAGTTGACCACGACATTGGAGGTGTGGCGGCGCAGGATGGCAACCTGCTGCTCGGTAAAGGCCGTGCCGCTGGTGGCGATTACGTTCTGGATGCCGCGCAGAAAAACCGAGATACAGTCCATTTGCCCCTCGACGAGAAGGGCGAACTCATGCTGGCGAATGGACGACTTTGCCTTGTCAAGGTTGAAGAGCACCTGGCCTTTGGAATAGAGGGGCGTCTCCGGCGAGTTAACGTATTTGGGACCGGCCTTGTCTCCGGTATCGAGGGTGCGGGCGGTAAAAGCGATGACGCGACCGCTCTCGTTGGAGATGGGGAACATGACGCGCCTGCGAAAGCGATCGTAAATGGGGCCCTGGCCGCCGTCGCCCTGCTCTTTTGAGCTGAATAGGCCGCTGGCGCGCAGGGTCTCATTGTCCGCCATGCCGCTGAGCCGGTCGCGGAGCGCGTTGAAGCTGTCTGGCGAGTAGCCGATGCGGAAGGCCTTGATGCCCTCAGGCGTGAGTCCCCGACCAGCAAGATACTCGCGGGCCACTGACCCCTCCGGGCCGCGTAATTGCTCCTCGAAAAAGGTGGTTGCGGTCTCATGCAGCTCAAGAAGCCGGGCGCGCTGGCGGGCCCCGGCAGCTTCTTCAGGGGAGGAGAACTCGCGCTTGGGCAGGGGAATTCCGCACTTGCCGGCGACAATGCGAACTGCTTCCGGGAAGCCTACATTCTCAATCTTGCCAACGAAGCTGAAGACGTCGCCCGAAGCCTGGCAGCCGAAGCAGTGGTAGAACTGGCGTACCGCATGGACAGAAAAGGAGGGCGATTTTTCCTTGTGAAAGGGGCAGAGACCGGAGTAGTTTTGCGCGCCCGCCTTGCGCAGGCGTATGTAGCCCTCGATCACCTTGACGATGTCGGCCTGCTGCTTGACGGTTTGGGCGAAGTCGCTCACGGGGCTGTATTGAGCATAAGGCCGAGGTGGGGATGGCAGCAGTGTGGACCGGGTGGATAACCCGGCGGGAATGAGGCGGGGCCAAGGTCAAAATTATACTTGTTGCAACGAATAAACTTCCACTGCATCGAATCATGTGTAAGGCAAAAGGAGATTTCCCATGTCGCTTCGTGCAGTCAAAGAGATGCTCACTACCAAATCGACCATGGAGGGCGCAGGCGTAAAGCTGCAGCGTGCTTTCGGTTTTGGCAAGACGGCCGAGTTCGATCCATTTCTGCTGTTTGATGATTTCCGCAACGAGAATCCCGCCGACTACCAGGCCGGGTTCCCTTGGCATCCTCACCGTGGCATTGAGACTATTACCTACGTTCTGGCCGGTGAAGTGGCCCACGGCGACTCGCTGGGCAACCAGGGGCGCATGACCGCGGGCGATGTGCAGTGGATGACCGCAGGCAGCGGCATTCTGCACCAGGAGATGCCCAAGGGGGACGCGAATGGACGGATGCACGGCTTTCAGCTATGGGCCAACCTGCCCGCCGCGCTGAAGATGACCCACCCGCGCTACCAGGACATCCCTTCAAGTGCGATTCCCGAGGTAACCGAGGATGACGGAACGCACGCGCGCATTATCAGCGGCGAGTTCTGGGGCAAGCGGGGTCCGGTTGAGGGCGTGGCCGCTGACCCGAGCTACGTGGATATCTCTGTGCCTCCGGGCAAGAAGCGCCGCATCCAGGTGGAGACGACACGGAATGCCTTTGCCTATGTATTTGCAGGGTCAGGCACCTTCCGCGATGCTTCAACACCGCAGGCTGTGCTGACCGAGTCCGCCATTGACCCCAACGCGGCACCCACCTACGACGCGAAGAACCATTCGCTGGTGTTGTTTGATCGCGGCGACGAGATTGTGGTGCAGGCCGGGGCAGAGGGTATCCGCTTTCTGCTGGTCTCAGGCAAGCCGCTGCAGGAGCCAGTAGCCTGGTACGGGCCCATTGTGATGAACACGCAGGCCGAGTTGCAACAGGCGATGAAGGAACTGCAGAACGGCACGTTTATCAAGCACGCTTAAAGATGGAATACCTGCGGGAACAGGCGCCAATCTAAAGCAAGTGAGGGCCGGGACGCTTGTCCCGGCCCTCACTTGCTGGCTTACGATTTGTGGTGCAGTTATCCCTTCAGGGTGAGCCGAAGGCCGGAAGCATGCGGAACCTTGACGGTATATCTGCCGGCTTGCAGGCGGCCAGATTTCGCGGATGGGGTGATTTGAGCCGTGCGGCTTTCAAGACTGGGAGCGTGGAGGGTCTCAGCCGCCAGTTCGCCCGTCTGGCCGGCGCCAAAATCAACGGTCAACTCAAGATCCTTTTCCGAATCCTTGTTGAGGACGATGAGAGAGGTTTGGCCGGTGGAGAGCTTCAGGGCATACGCGCTGGCGTCCACTCCCGCGGCCTGGAGTTTTGCGGTGAGATCGGCGGAGAGAAAAGTGCCTCCGCTAAATGCGCCGGCAAACTTGAGGCCGTAGGCGACGGGCTCAAGCTCGTATTCTGAGCCGAAGGTGGCAACGGGCGTGTAGAAGGGGTGCGGATGGGTTGCGATTTGAGCCGCGGTCTCGCCCTTCTCCTTCAGCAGCGCATCGCCCGGCAAGACGCCGCCCACGGAGTTGGCAACCGAGGGGCCTGTGCCGCCATGCAGATTGATGCCTGAGTAGTTGTTGCTGGCCAGCAGCAGCGAGTAGTCGGCTGCCCAGAGCGCGGCCGCAAAAACGTCAGAGACGCCGGGCTTGCCGCCACGATAGCAGGTGTTGCCTTCCGTCATGCGCACGCGTGCGCCGACCTTGCGGGCTGCTGCAGTGGCCGTGTCGCAGGTCTTCTGTACCTTGGCCATGGTGGCAGGCTTCAGAAGGTTGGGAATGTTGACCTCAGGGTTAGTGGCCGGGCCGCCGAAGTAGTAGTGGTGGGTGAGCGTTGTTACGCGGGGCGGATTCTGGATCGAGGGCCAGAGGTCTGCAATCTCGGTCAGCCAGCCCACTTTCGCGGCGACATCGGGCATCCCAAATTTCGCATCTGGAACGCGAGCCTCAATGGCGCGGGCCAGGGTGAGCCACTCATCAAGATAGGCCTTCGCGGTCCAGGTTTGCGGGTCGCGCAGATGGCGATCGAACATGTCCACCTCGTTACCTATCTGGAAGTACTGAAGGCTCGAACCGAGAGTTTTGGCCGCAAATACGGCCTCGTCTGCCGCGCGGGAGGGCGTATTGGTTCCCATCCCAATGCCGTAGAGGCAGGTCCAGCCGGTGGCGGTCAAAAATTCCGCCAGATTGCGCACGGCATCTTCGGTGACCGGGTAGTAATTCGGCTTGGGCTCGCCCACAACTTCGCGGGTCTTGGGATGCTCGGGTTCGGGGGAGGCGAGGGTGGCTCTCCAGTAGGCAAACTCGCTGGTATTGCCGCCAAGCCGCAACACGCCATGCGTTGACAGCGCCTTGAATTCACGGATGAGGCCCGTGTTCTTCAAGGAAAAGAAGGTGGGATCAACGAGTTGCTGTACTTCATAAGACAGACCAACAAAATCGAGAGGCATGTGCGGGCCTGTCGCTTCGCCGGGGAGTGTGAGCGTAACCTGGGCTCCAGCCGGGCTTTGCGCGCCAAGGCGCGTTGCAACTACGGTAGCTGTGGCGGATGCGAGAAAACTGCGGCGGCTGATCGATGTCATTGTGGGTCCTTCATTCGGGACTGAAAAACAGTCTGCATTGTCCATTGCAAGTATAGGAGGCTGTCCTCGGGTTGTCGCTTGTCGGCAATGCAGGCCAGTACTCCGTTTGGCGCAGGCGTTGATCGAGGATTGGCGCGGCTTGGTTTCGCAATGAGAACTATCTACCAAATGGATAGCCGGGCGGTGTATAAGAAAGCTGCCTGTTCGTTCGCGCTTTATTCGTTGCGAATATCATCGCTTTCGCATGACTGCGGCGGAACTCGCTTCACGACAATTCATCCTGAAGGAACTGTTTCCCATGCGTATCCGCACGCTCGCCGCTCTTGCTCTCATTGCTCTTCCTTTAGCAGCATTTGCTCAAACTTTGCCCGGCAGCCAGTTGCCGCCAAAGACGTGGGTGGACAAGGACACGGGCCATCGCGTGTGGCGGCTGAGTGACGAGCCCAACTCTGGCGGGTTCTATTTCAACGTGAATGCCTACACGCCGGACGGCAAGCAGATGATTTATACGGCACCCGACGGCATCCATGTGATGGAACTGGCGACGCGAACCACCAAACTGCTGGTGCCCAATCCGCCGCGCCGTGCGGGTTCGCCTCAGGCCAGCCTGCGCGAGCCCGGCGCGGACGCCGTGCATGCACTGGTAGTGGGCAACAAGACCAACAGCGTGTTCTATACAGAGACCGACCCGGCGACCGGCGTAACGGGCGTCTACAAGGCAAACACGAATACCGGGGCAATCCGCAAACTGGTCGACCTGCCGGCCAGGCGGAACATTGTGAGCGTAAACGCCGACGAAACGCTGGTTGCCGGAACCTACATTGAGGGCGACGCGGCAGGAAAAGAGTTTGGACAGAACCTGCCCGCCCCGGCGCAGCCCAAGGGGACGACGGGCAATCGCGTGGCGAATGAGGCGCAGGGGCCGCACTACCAGCCCGCCAACAAAGGCGCAATGATGGAGGCACGGCTGGCGGCGCGGCTGCCGCTGGTGTTGTTCACCATCCGCCTGGAGCCGGGACCGAACGGAGAGAAGCCCGGGGACATGAAAGTCCTGCTGCACTCCACCGATTGGGTGAACCATCTGCTGTTTTCGCCGACGGATGCAGCGCTGCTGATGTATTGCCACGAGGGGCCATGGCACAAGGTGGACCGCATCTGGATGATCCACACGGACGGCACGCATAACACGCTCATTCACAAGCGGACCATGGCCATGGAGATTGCTGGACACGAGTTCTGGGGCCTGGATGGAGAGACGATCTGGTACGACTGGCAGTATCCCAGGGGCGAGGACTTCTTCCTGGCCGGCTACAACCTCAAGACCGGGCAGCGCACCGCCTACCACATGCAGAGGGACGAATGGTCAATCCACTTTAACCTCACCAGGGAATTGGACCTGTTCTGCGGCGACGGCGGTGATCCGGGGCAGGTGGCGCACGCCAGGGATGGCGAGTGGATCCAGCTCTTCCACCCGCAACTGATCAAAGGGGACGATGGCACATTGAATGAGCCGGCCTTTTGGCAGGCAGGCGTCTTCCACTCTGAGCGGCTGGTCAACATGGCGCACCACTACTATCGCGAAGAGCCGAATGTGCGCTTTTCGCCGGACAAGACACTAGTGCTGTTTACCAGCAATATGTTTGGGCCCAGCTATGTGTTCGGCGTTGAGGTGGCGAAGGCTGTCAACGCACCCGCCGGGGATGAGCAGTCCACGCCGGAACTGGCGCGCAGGTTTAACCCGGTTGAGCCGCCAAGCGGCAAGGAAGCGGTGCGGTAGGGCCGCTTTCAACCGCTCTTAAACTTCCTGGGGCAGCTCCGCGGAGAGGATATTCATGGGTGTGAGCCCACGCTGGCGGAGGGCACGAAGGCTGAGGGCATCGTGCCGCTTGGCCAGGCGGCGGCCGTTGTGGTCTACCACCAGGCGGCAGTGGTACCACGCCGGAGCGTTGTAGCTGAGCGCGCGATAGAGCAGAATCTGCCGCGCGGTAGACTTGAGCAGGTCCGCGCCGCGCACCACTTCCGTAATGCCCATGGCCGCATCATCGGCCACGCATGCAAGCTGATAGCTGGGAGCGCCATCGCGCCGCCACACCACAAAATCCCCAAAATCCACACCCGCCACAAAACGCTGCGGGCCGAGATTGAGATCGTCGAACTCAACCACTTCGCCATCATTGACGCGGAAACGCCAGTTGATTTCGCCGGGCGTCTCGATCTCGCTGGACGTGGGACCGGGGAGTTGCGGCGTGTGGCCCTGGAAACGGCGGCAGGTGCCGGGATAGATGGGCTCGTCGTCCAAAGGCTCGATTTTGCCGTTGCTTTGCGTTCCGGGCACCCCCGGCAATGAACTCTCGTGCGGTGCGCCGAGCGCTCCTTCAAGGTCCTTGCGGGAGCAGCGGCACTGGTAGAGGTAACCTCGCCGCAACAGCCTGCGCCATGCAGCCAGATAGATCGCCCGGCGCTTGCTTTGCACGTAGGGAGCAAAAGGACCGCCTTTGTCTGGGCCTTCAAGCCAACGAATCCCCAGCCAGCGCAGATCTTCAAGCGCGGCCTCGGCGTAGGCGGCCTTGCTGCGCTCGGGGTCAAGGTCTTCCATGCGCAGGATGAGAGCGCCACCGGCCTCGCGCGTTCTTTGCCAGGCGGTCCAGAAGGTGCGCGCGTGGCCTACGTGCAGGTAGCCTGTGGGCGAAGGCGCAAGCCTGCCGCGATATCCCGAGGTCGGCGCTGGAGCGAGGCTGGCCATACTGGCTTAAGTCTAGGCAGCCAAGACCTCGGCGCATATGGACAGTTTGATTCGGTGAACATCTTGATTCCTGCCCGCACAAATTACAGGAGAGTCATTCGCGCCCGGCTCTTCGTGCCTGGATGCCCAATCCGGCGAGTCGGAGCGAAGGTTACTGCGGGCCCTCAGCCGCCGCGGAGTAATGGGCGATTACGGAGAGATGTTCGCTGCCACGGAAGAACTCGACGCGTACGTCGTCGCTGCTGCTGGCAGCGGGCCATGCGGCAGTGCGAAAGGCGGAAAAGAAAGAGCCGCTGCCGGGGCAAGGGATGTTGTTGACCTTGTAGATCAGATCACCGGGGAGCAGGCCTGCCCTTGCCGGCGGTCCATCGGGATCGACGCGGGTGATGAGCCAGCCGGTCTGCTGAATCTTGAGGCGGCGGTCTTCGGCGATCCCCTGCTCGGCCCATAGGCCCAGAGGCGGAACAAGGGTGGCTCCACTTGCCTTCGCCAGCGTGGCCAGAGCATCGGCCAGCGACTGCGCGTCTTCCCGCGAGGCGAGGCAGAGCACGTCGTTACGGGCAGTGAGGTTTTCAACAGGAGCGACACACCAATCTGGCTCGCCATGATGAGTATGAATGCGCCAGATCTCCAGGTAGCTGATTTCGTGATAGACGATCGTGGTAAATAGAGGACTTCTGCCTAAATTTGCCGGGGGCGTGGCAGCCTCAGGAGACCAGGGAGCCCCGGCTCCGCGTGCGGCGCTGCCCTTGCGAAAAGCGAGTTGGAGTCCCGAGGGGTTGGCCTCGGCGCGAACGAGCGAGTAGCCCTCTTCAAGATAGAAGTTTGCGCCCTCTACGCTGACGGGGAGAAAGTGCCCGGAGAGCGTTTGAATACGGTCAGAGGCGGCCGCGGCATCAGAGAGAAGGTGCGGCTGATACCAGTGAGCCTCAAAGCGTTGTGCGGGCAGCGCCAGGGCAGGGCAAAGCATCGCCAAAGTCAAAATCCAATTGCGCGTCATCTCTAGGTTCTCCCAACGGAGCGCGGCTCGTCCCTGATGACTGGCAATGCTCGCTTGAATTGTATCTCTGTATACGCGAGGGGCAGCAAGGTTGGCTGCGGATGAGATTGAAGACATCTTTCAGAACAGCTCGGGGATGCTATGAAAGGCAATGCGCGTGGGAGCGGCCTTGAAGGCTGTGAGCATGGTAGCGGGGGCCAGCGTGCTCATGCCGTATTTGTTGTTCAACTGGTCCATCGCAGTAAGCAGCCGCGCGCGGCTCTGCTCGTCTTCAGTACCGTCAAACAAGTTGAGCGAGTGAAGCCGGTCCGGGACGAGTCCGTTGAGATGCACACCAATGAAGTAGGGCTGGTTGTACTCCTGTCCCGAGGGGCGGCTCGCCCACAGGCGGCTGAGTGCGGCAATGAGGGTGGGATTATCCTGGCACTCGCTCAGGCGAAGATCGCTGTGCCATCCGCGCGTGGGCACCCCGTAACGGCTCACTGGCTGTTTCTCTCCCCGCGGCACGGCAAATCCAATAGCAAGCCCGATACTGCTTGCCCACAAGCCGTTTGAGCGAAGGCGCATGGCTGCCTTGTGGAGCAGCTTGTGAGCCACCGCCCAGGCTTTATCTGGCGTGCGCATGTCAGGCGCGAGCACGTGCTGGTGGCTGAGCGACTTCAGGTGCTCAGTCTCCGCCATGCCAAAGTCCTCGCCTTGCAGCCAGTGCCACAGCCGCTCGCCCAACACTGAGCCCCACAGTTGCCCTGCCTGCTCGCAATTAAGAGCCATCAGCTGTTCCATGCTGGTGATGCCTTTGTCGTTGAGCCGCTTCTCCGTCCTTGCCCCGATGCCAGGCAGATCGCGCAGCGTAAGCTGTGTGAGCGCTTCAGGCAGAATATCCAGCGGCAGCGCCACCAGGCCGTTCGGTTTTTCCATGTCGCTGGCGACCTTGGCCAGGTAGCGGTTTGTGGCCAGGCCAACCGAGCTTCGCATCATCGGGCCCACCCGCTCAAGAATGCGCGCCTTGACCTTGCGCCCCAGCTCCAGAGCGGCCAGCAGGGGACGTTCGCGCCCCATAAGGCGGCAGGCCATCTCGTCGATGGAGAGGACAGCCGTGACCGGAACGCAGCTCTCAACCGCCTCGACAATGCGACGGTGATATTCCACATAAAGTTCATGACGCGCCTCAACCAGCACGATCCCCGGACACATCTGCTTGGCGTCGCCCACCATGGTCCCCGTCTTCACGCCATGAGCCTTGGCCTCATAGCTGGCGGCGATGCAACAGGTGCTGTCAGCCATCATGGGCACAATGCCCACAGGACGCCCGCGCAGTTCCGGTCGTACATCCTGCTCAACGGAGGCAAAGTAGGAGTTGAGATCGACGAACAGCCAATTCACAAAAGACCCGCCGGGCGGCTGCGGCAAGGCAGAAACCGGCTCCAGCTCCGGCCTTGGGAGCTCTGCTGGCCACTCGTCGTCATCGGCGAGCGGGTCTGGATTTGGAATGATCTCCATCCTGGACCTAGTTTCGCCTTTTGTTCTCTAAAATACAACTGGTTTATTTGAGAAAATGCGCGATAATAAACTTGTGACGCGTTGGTTGCGTCAAACCAATAGTCGCGGCCCCTGACCGCGATGCACTGATCGCGGAAAAATTCAGGACTGCGTTTTGGATGTGGTTACTGAATTATGAGCAGCTTATTTCACTGGTTTGCTGTCAACGCGAGCGTACTCTCCGTCCTGGTGACGGTGGGCGTTGCTGTGCTGCTGGTGTGCTGTCTGGAGTGCTCGGACTGCTCCTGCCGGGATAAAGACGATATCTTCCATCGTAACGAGCTATAACTTCTTCTCAAAAATAGATACATCCCCTCGGAGCGAAGGCCCTTGATGATCTCCTGTGTCCGCAGTGCGGCTCCAGCCGCTCTCTTTCAAAGCCGCGCCGGGAAAGGCGATCAACACGCTAGGCGTTGATTGCCATCCCTTCCACTGCGCCATATGCATCCAGCAGGCTCTCGGCGAGTGTGGGATGGGCATGGATTGCAAACATCATCTCCTCCACCGTGCCTTCAAGTTCAAGAACCGCTACCGCTTCAGCAATCAGCTCCGTGGCCTGCGGACCGAGAATGTGTACGCCCAGAATCTCTCCGTACTTGCTATCGGCGACAATCTTTACGAATCCGTCGTGGTTGCCCAGGATGGTGGCCTTGGAGTTGCCCGCGAACGGGAACTTGCCCACCTTGACGGCGTAGCCCTTCTCTTTAGCTTGCGCTTCGGTGAGGCCGACAGAACCGATCTGCGGCTCTGTGTAGGTGCAGCCGGGGATGCGGTCGCGGCGAATGGGGCGAAATTTGCGGCCTGCTATTTTGGCGGCGGCCACCATGCCGGCCATGGCGCCCACGTGCGCCAGTTGCGGAAGTCCTGCCACAATATCGCCCACTGCAAACACGCCGGGCTCCGCTGTTTCTTGTGCTTCATCCACTTTTATTAGTCCGCGCTCCAACTCCGCCCTGGTTTTATCAAGGCCCACATTCGCCGTACGTCCCGCGCGTCCAACGGCTACAAGCACCTTTTCAGCTTCCTTCACCTGGGTCTTGCCGTTGGCGTCTGTGTAGGTGACCTTTACGCCGGTGTCAGTCTTCTCCACCTTCTCTACGCGCGCGCCAGTGTTCACGTCGATGCCGCGTTTCTTGTAGAGGCGCGTCAATTCCTTTGAGATTTCTTCGTCTTCAACCGGCACAACACGGGGCAGAAACTCGACGACGGTGACTTCAGTTCCGAAGCTGCGAAAAATGGAGCTGAACTCCATGCCCACAGCGCCCGCACCGATAACGATGAGTGACTTGGGCGGCTCCGCGAGCGAGAGGATTTCAATATTGGTGAGCACGCTGCCGTCTGCCTCAAGGCCGGGCAGCATCTTGGCATCAGACCCGGTGGCAAGGATCACGTTCTTCGCCTTCACCTGGCTGACCGCATCGTCGGCCGCTGCCACATCGACCGTATGCACGCCTTCCTGTGCCGCACCGGTGAGGCGGCCGTAGCCGGGGACCACCGATATCTTGTGCTTCTTCATCAGGAACTCAAGGCCCTTTACGTGCTTGGTGATGATGGCGTTCTTGCGCTTGAGCACAGCGGCCCAGTCCAGCGTGGGCGTGCCGATGCCGGCAATGCCGAAGTCGGCGGCGTGCTTCAGGTGGTCCCAGATTTCCGCATTGAAGAGCAGAGCCTTGGTAGGAATGCAGCCCACATGTAGGCAGGTGCCGCCCAGCTTGTCAGTCTTTTCGATCAGCGCGACCTTCAGGCCGTACTCAGCGGCGCGAATTGCGGCCGTGTATCCGGCGGGGCCGCCGCCAATGATGGCTACGTCAAAGATTGTCTCTGCCAAGGGAAACTCCATTCCGGGGCGCTGGCCGTGTGCTGGCTGCGCCGCCTCACCCTTCCTAGTTTAAATGCGCGCGGCTTCATGTTGGATTTGGGCCAAGGTTGCTCGCTCCAGCCGTCACAAGCTCGCTTGAATCAACTCTACAGCCGCGCGCACTGTCTCCGCCTCATCACCAAAACTCGCCAGCCAGCTCACCTCAGGCTCACGGCGGAACCATGTAAGTTGGCGCTTTGCGTAGTTGCGATGGCCCTGCTGGGCGGCTGTGATTGCATCCTGTGTGCTCATGCTTCCGTTGAGCACGGCCTGCGATTGGCGATAGCCGAGTGAGTCCAGCGCCTTTACGGGGCCGTATTGCTCAAGCAGGCTGCGTGTTTCGTCTACCAGCCCAGCCGCGAACATGGCCGCACACCTTCGGTTGAGGCGGTCGTAAAGTGCCAGGCGGGGCGGATTGAGGCCGATCCGCATCAAGCGGAAGCCGGTCAGCGGGTCGCGCGCCAGCACTTGCGACAAGGGCGGGCGCGCTGCCCGGCAGACCTCGATGGCGCGAATCAGTTTGGCGGCGTCGTTGGCGTGGATTCGCTCCGCCGAAACCGGGTCAAGACGCGTGAGCAGTCGGTGCAGCCAGCGCTCGCCGAAGCGCGCTCGGCTTTTCGCAAGGCGCGCACGCAGGGCGTGCTGCCTCTCCGGCCCGGCAAATAACCCCTCAGTGAGGGCGCGCAGGTAGAGTCCTGTTCCCCCGGTCACGATGGGGAGTCTGCCCCGGGCGGCGATTTCGCGCAGGGCGGTGCGGGCAAGGCGACTGTATTCGCCTGCTGTAAAAATCTCGTCGGGGTTGACTACATCAATAAGGTGATGGGGCAGGCGCGTACGCTCCGCAGGTGTGGGCTTTGCCGTGCCCAGGTTCATGCCTCGGTAGACAGCCACCGAGTCGCAACTTACAATTTCTCCGCCGAAGCGCTCGCCAAGTTCGAGCGAGAGCGAGGTTTTGCCGCTGCCCGTGGGGCCAAGGATAAGGATAGCGAGTGATTCGGCGGTTGGGGAGCTGGAGGAATGGACAGAACTTGAACCCTGCAATTTGCTCATGGCCGCCACCAGCCGGTGGGGAAGATCCACCGCGAATTGGTATGCAAGAGCGACCACACTAGAATCGCAGCCGCGACCAGCAGCACGCCGAATACACGGTTGCGACGGAAGGCCCGCGTCTGCTCGGCGCGGCAGGCTTCTTCAGCCACCTGCTCGCCGTACGGTTTTATGCGGGTTTCAACCATCTCCTGGTTCTCTCCACTGCCGCAATTGGGCCTGCCACGCCTCAGTATAGGCGAGCGCGCCCTCGCCGAATGCGCTCATTGAGCTTCTGGTTTTCAGGCCTGCGGGACGGCTACCGCTGCCTGAGATCATCGGCTATCCACATTCCCTCGGTTTGACTTGACCCGCCCACTTTGCCGACCATTACCTTTCAGGCTGTTTAGTTGCCTGAGCGGAAGGTGTGGCGCCATGAAAGTCTTGATCTTTGGTTCGGGAGGCCGGGAGCACGCGTTGGCCTGGGCGGTTGCGCGGAGCAAGAAGGTGACGGAGGTGGTGTGCGCGCCCGGCAACGGCGGCATTGCGCAGATTGCGCGCTGCATGCCTGTGAACCTGAAGGATATGGACTCCATGGTTGGCCTTGCCGAGGCAGAGCAGCCTGGGCTGATTATTGTTGGCCCGGAGTTGCCGCTTTCACTCGGCATTGTGGACGCCCTGCAGGAGCGCGGCATGCGTGTGTTTGGCCCGACGCGCGCCGCGGCCATGCTGGAGAGCAGCAAAGGATTTGCCAAGCAGTTTTTGCAGCGGCACAACATTCCAACCGGCAACTTCGCCGTCTGCTCAAACATCGCTGAGATTGAGAAGGCCATCGATTTCTTCCATGCTCCCATCGTCGTAAAGGCTGACGGGTTGGCTGCGGGAAAGGGAGTCATCATATCCCCATCTCGGCATTCAGCCATTGAGGCGGCGCAAGGGCTGTTCAGCGGATCACTGCTGGGCGAGGCTGCAGAGCAGGTGGTGCTCGAGGAGTTTCTAGAGGGCGACGAGATCAGCTTCCTCTGCCTCAGCGACGGCAAGCATGCGGTGCCGCTGGTTCCCGCGCAGGACCACAAGCGCATTGGCGAGGGCGATACCGGGCCAAATACAGGCGGCATGGGCGTCTACTCCACAGACGAGATGCTGGAGTCGGGCATGACGGAGTGGATTATGCATCACATCGTCGATGCCACCATCCGCGGAATGGCCGAGGAAGGTACGCCGTTCGCGGGCGTGCTTTATTGCGGATTGATGATGACCGCGCGCGGGCCCCAGGTGCTGGAGTTCAACGCACGCTTTGGCGACCCGGAAACGCAGGCACTGCTGATGCGCCTGGACAGCGACCTGGTCGAGGCGCTTGAGGCCTGCGTCGATGGCCGCCTTTCCGAGACCGAGTTGCGTTGGGCCCCCGGCGCTGCTGCCTGCGTGGTTGCCAGCTCTGCAGGATACCCCGGAAGCTATAAGACAGGCCTGCCGATCACCGGTCTCGCCGCCGCCGCAAAGGTGCCCGGAGTCCAGGTCTTCCACTCCGGCTCAACACAGTTGGGTGAGCAGACTTTGACCGCTGGGGGGCGCGTGCTGGGCGTCACCGCCGTTGGCTCATCGCTGGAGGAAGCCCTGAGCCATGCCTATCAGGCGCTGGGAGAAATTCACTTTGAAGGGATGTATTTCAGGCGCGACATTGGCCATCGCTTGCTGAAGAAGAAGGCGTAGAGCAGCCAGTGTAGAGCAGCCAGGAAAGACCGCTCATTCGCTCGGGGCCAGCGTCTGTTCCGAGTTCTGCGCCAAGGGAGCTTGGCCCTGACGCTGAAAGCAGGAGCGGCACAGCACCGGCCTGCCCTGTGTGGGCTTGAAGGGGACCGTAGTCTCCGCGCCGCACGCCGAACATGTGGTTCGGGTCTCAGGACGTACCCTCTGCCCCCCGCGAGCGCGCTTCGCCTTGCACTGCTTGCAGCGCTTGGGGTCGTTCGTAAACTGTTTGTCGTGGAAAAAGAGCTGCTCGCCTGCGGTAAATACAAACTCCGCGCTGCAGTCGATACACTTCAAAACTCGATCTGTAAACTCCATGGCCGGCATCCCCAAAACAGGGAGACACACCGAAATCGGCCTTTGCTAAAACTCTTGCCGGTCCCGGTTCCCTGTTTCCGTTCATGACATACAACAAGGGCCCGGGCCGCTCCTGAAAACCGAGCGGCGCTTCAATGTCCATCCGACTTGCCGGAAGACTTGAATAACACTACCACGGTTCAAAGCTGGTGAGCGACGACAGCAAATGAAAAATCGTGACAGGCCGCCCCAATCCTGTCTGGGATACCTGGCAACGCACGCTTGCTTGCTGCGGGCGGTGCCGGGACGGCGCATGTCACGACGGGTTAACGAATTAGTCCTGCTCTTTGCGAGCCTTCTTGCGATTCCGCTTGCGCGCCAAAGCTGCCTTGACGCGGCGCTTTTCACCGGGCTTCAGATAGTAGGAGTGACGCTTGACTTCCTTGATGATGTCCTCCTGCTGTACCTTCCGCTTAAACCGGCGTAGCGCATTTTCGAGCGGCTCGCCTTCTTGTACGCGAACCTCTGCCAAAAAATCCCACCTCCAAACCTGCCAAAGGGGCTTCTCTAGGATACTCGATATAAACGGATTATGGTACACCCACTCTCTTCCAACACAAG
>Ga0316226_1001169_pt1 | contig 29865 bp, 19 predicted proteins | sample TBH18017metaG_FD_206009 | JGI IMG/M metagenome (GOLD analysis project Ga0316226, IMG submission 206009) | Freshwater microbial communities from Trout Bog Lake, Wisconsin, USA - TBH18017 | ecosystem: Environmental > Aquatic > Freshwater > Lake > Hypolimnion/Profundal zone | place: USA: Wisconsin...
CGGGTTTTCAAGACCTTGATTTGAAGACACGGCATCCGATGCGTCCTGACCCATGTTTTTGACGCCGATCCGCGAGATCCACGCAATCCGTTGCTGAATTCCCGCAGACTTTTCTCCCGCCGATCCACCAACCTGAATCGCACCCCACGGATGTGCATGGCGTGGATTATCCTCGACATCTTCCGGGCACGGGTGGATCGTAGGCGCTGCAGAATAGATGACGCGGTACGCTTGGCGCGGAGCGTTTGTGCGAGGCAAAAAACGGCTGCCTATAGGCGCAAGATCTGGCGGAGAGACAGCGACATGACCATTCTCATTGTGGATGATCGCGAGCAGAGCCGCGAACGGCTCCAGACGCTCCTCGGCAACGCCGGGTATCCCGTCATTATTGCAGGCGGCGCCGGGACCGCCGACGGCTCGAGCGTGCTGGGATTGGGCACGCCGGATCAGCCGGCCGGATCACCATCCCTGCAGGCTCTGGTGCAGACGATCCGCGCCGGGATTCAGGACGTGCCCGACGCGGCCTTGCGGGAGAGCGAGGCGCGCTACGACACGTTCGTCAACTCACTTCCCGACATGGCCTTTCTGAAGGACGAGAACTACCAGCACCTGATGGCCAACAAGGCGTTCCTGGACTTCCTCGGCAAGCGCAAGGAGGAGGTCATCGGCAAGACCGACTTCGAATTGCTGCCGCCGGAACTCGCCCGCACATGCCGCGAGACGGATCTGAAGGCCCTGGCATGCGGTGACATTGTTCGAAACGAGGAGACCACGCACGGCGGCGTCTACGGCTCCTGGAAGTTCCGCGTGCGGCTCGCCAACGGCCAGTGGGGCGTGGCGGGCTTTGTGCGTGACATCACGGCGCAAAAACGCGCCGAGGAGGCGCGCCTTGTTGCCGAGGCCCGCTACCGCCTGCTCTTCGAGCAATCGCCGGACGGTATTGTGATCATCGATCCGGCGACGGCGCGCATTCTGGAATTCAATGAGACGGCCCACCGGCAATTGGGCTATTCCCGCGAAGCGTTTGCCGGATTGCGCATCTCCGACATCGAAGCTCTCGAAACGCCCGAGGAGACGCAGGCGCGCATTGCACGGGTGATCGGCAAGGGCCGCAGCGATTTCGAAACCCGGCAGCGCACCCGGCAGGGAGAGATCCGGTACGTCCATGTGACCGCGCAGGCGGCGGAGGTCCTGGGGCGGCCTATCTACCACTGCGTCTGGCGCGACATCACCGAACGCAAGCAGGCCGAGACGGCTTTACGGCAGAGCGAGGAGCGGCACCGCACCGTGCTCCAGACGGCCCTGGACGGCTTTTGCCTGACCGACCTGCAGGGACGCCTGCTGGAAGTCAACGAGGCGCAGTGCCGGATGAGCGGCTACAGCGAGCAGGAACTCCTGTCCATGAACATCGCGGACCTGGAAGCTGGCCAGACCCCCGAGGAGATCCGCAGCCGGGTGCAGCAGGTTGTGGCGCAGGGCCAGGCCCGTTTCGAGAGCCGGAACCGCTGCAAGGATGGCAGCATCCGCGACGTCGAAGTAAGCCTCCGCTACCATCCCGTCGAGGGCGGACGGCTGGTCGGCTTCCTGCGCGACATCACGGAGCGCAAACGGGCCGAAGAGACCCGCGCCAAGCTTGAGGACCATCTGCGCCAAGCCCAGAAGATGGAGGCCGTGGGCCGGCTGGCCGGCGGCGTGGCGCACGACTTCAACAACATGCTGCAGACCATTCTGGGCGTCACCGAGCTGCTGTTGAGCACGACGGCGCCTGACGATCCGCGGCAAAATGACCTGAATGAGATCATGGCGGCGGCGCGGCGGTCGGCCGACCTGACCCGCCAGTTGCTGGCTTTTGCGCGTCGGCAGACGATTGCCCCGAAGGTGCTCGACCTCAACGCCGTGGTGGCCGACATGGCCAAGATGCTCTCGCGCCTGATCGGCGAGAACATCGAACTGGTCTGGAAACTGGGCGGCGGGCGCCTGACCATTCGCATGGATCCATCGCAGCTCGACCAGATCCTGGCCAACCTGACCGTCAACGCCCGGGAGGCCATCGCCGGGAGCGGCAAAGTGACGATCAAGACCGGCAAGGCCGAATTCGATGCGGCCTACTGCCAGACCCATCCCGATGCCGTGCCGGGCGCCTACGTCATGGTGGCGGTGAGCGATAACGGGTGCGGCATGAACCAGGAGACCCTGACGCACCTGTTCGAGCCGTTCTTCACGACCAAGCCGGTCGGGCAGGGGACCGGACTGGGCCTGGCTACGGTGTATGGGATCGTCCGGCAGAACAACGGCTTCATCGCCGTCGAGAGTGCGCCCGGCCGCGGGACGACGATCAGTATCTACCTCTCCCGGTATACGGCCGACGAGGCGGTGACGCCGGCGGTGGCGGAGCCGGCGGCGCTGGTTCAGGGCACCGAAACCGTGCTGCTGGTCGAGGATGAGGCCCTGATCCTGCGCCTGGCGCGGCGCTTTCTGGAGGCGATGGGCTACACCGTGCTGACGGCAAACACGCCTGGCGATGCGCTGCACCTGGCCGCGCAGTACGCGGGCGACATCCATCTGCTTCTGACCGACGTGGTGATGCCGGAGATCGGCGGCCGCGAACTCGCCGACCGCCTCCACGCGACCAGGCCGAAGATGGGCTGCCTGTTCATGTCCGGCTACACGATCGACGCCATCGCCAGCCGCGGCGTGCTCGACTCCGGGTTGCACTTCATCCAGAAGCCCTTTACGAAGGAGGACCTGGCCGTCAAGATCCGGGCCGCGCTGGATGCCGGAAGCGCCGCTGGGTCCGACTGACGCGCGGGCCCGGGTGCGACGGCATGGCGGCTTGCGCCAGACCGAGCCTTCCGGTACGGTGTGCCGACCACGAGCCGCGCCCATCGCGCAGCAGACGATGCAGACGCGGGAGCGTGCGGTGGCAAGAACATCAGGAGTGCGGGACGTGATGCATATGCGTTTGGCTGCCAGTTGGGCGGCGACTCTGTGGCTGGCCGGGACGGCGTGGGCTTCCGACGTCTCGCCGGAGCTTGATCGTCTGCTGACCACGCCCACTTTGTGGAGCGAATCGTCGTCGGATTTCATGCTGGCCTACACCCCGCTGGCGTTCGGCTACGAGTCGCAACAGCGGGACAGCGCCCGGTCGGTCGACAAGCGGCTCGTGTTCATGGGACAGCGGGTCTGGGATGCGCTTGTCTATTTCGAAGGCGGCACCATCAAACGCATCGAGCTTTCGCTCTACAACCGGGGTGACACCGGCGCGCTGACGGAGTCCGCGTTCCAGCAGCTCGGAAAGACGCTGAGCGAGGGTCTGACACGCTGGGCCGGTAACCCGGGCAATCCCGCGGAGGAGACCCGGGATCGGGCCAATTGCCTGGTGCGCGGGCGGACGTGGATCAAGGCGCCCAGCGCCGTGCAACTCACGTGGGCTTACATGGAACCGCGCCGACAGGATGGCGAGAACCTGCCGTTCCGCGCCGAGTTCGTCAAGGTCTCCCTGGTGCGGCTCAACAGCGACATGCAGGTGGCGAAAGACTCCACGACGGTTGACTGGATGCCCGGCGCCAGCATGCTGTCCATCAAGAAGCACGTGCGGCGATCCGAGACGGGCGACGTGTGGATTGATGGCCTGCCGATGGTGGACCAGGGGCAGAAGGGGTATTGCGCCGCCGCTTCCGCTGAACGGCTGCTGCGCTATTTCGGGCGGTCGGTGGATCAGCACCAGGTGGCGCAACTGGCCGACACGGCGGCCAAGGAAGGCACCTCGCAGGACGGCATGATCAAGGCGCTCGAGGCGATTGGGCAGCGCTACACCTTGGAACTGAAAGCGCTGATCGCACTGGACTGGACGCGTTTGTCACGTTTGATCGACGAGTACAATCGCATGGCCAAACAGGCCGGCAAGCCGGCCGTCGAATTCGGCAGGGTGATCAACGTGATGCTCGTCTACAAACAGATGGATGCCGCGTTGCTGCGCAAGGTCAAGGTGCGGCAGGCGCAGGATCTGGCATCGTTCAAGAAGCAGGTCAAGACCTACGCTGCCGAGGGCGTGCCGCTGATCTGGTCCTGCGTGGTCGGCAAGTACCCCGAAGTGCCGCCGATCAACCCGCCCGGAACCTACGGCCACATCCGTCTGATCATTGGCTACAACGAGAAGACGGATGATCTGCTCTATTCCGACACGTGGGGGCCGGGACACGAACTCAAGCGCATCCCGTTCGATGATGCCTGGGCTATGACGCTGGGGCTGCACGTCCTGAAACCGCGGTGACAGGCCGCAGGCGTGGAGGCGAGTTCGAACCGTGGCGCCCCTGCCGCTTGCTCAGTCGTACACGACGACCCCTTTGGCTTGCAGCAAGGGAATCTGGTTGGTCACGGCGAAATCGCTCAGCGGGTTGCCTGAGAGATAGACGATCGTCTGGGGGCCAATCCCCCCTGCTTCGGCGTTGGCCACAAAGGAGGTCAGGTCGGTCAACAGGTTCATGCTGCAATCCAGGCAGCCCAGGTTGACGCAGGCGGCGACGTCCAGCGTGGTGAGATTGTTGTTGGCGCAACCCAGGTAGGACAGGCTGGTGCAGGCGGCGACGTCCAGCGTGTCGAGGTTGTTGTTGGAGCAATCCAGATAGGAGAGGCCGGTGCAGGCGGAGCCGTTGAGGCGCTCCAGTTCATTGTGATTGCAATCCAGCACCTGCAGACTGCCGCAGTCCGCCACGCTCAGGCTCGTCAACGCGTTGGCACCGCATGTGAGGGTCTGCAGCATGGCGCAACCCGCGAGATCCAGATTGGTCAACGCATTATTGTCGCTGGCCACCGTCTGCAAGTTGGTGCACCCCGACAGGTCCAGGCTCGTCAACAGGTTGCCCAGACATGACAACGATTGCAGGCTGCCGCACGCTGCAACGTGCAGATCCGCCAACTGGTCGAAGTTGCAGGACAAGGACTGCAGGCTGGCATAGCCGGAGAGGTTCAGCGCGGTCAACGGGTTGTCGTCACAGGAGAGCGAGAGCAGGTTGACGCAAGGCGAGAGGTCGATGCTGGCCAGCTGGTTGCCATAGCACGAGACGGACTGCAGCGCGACGCACCCCGACAGCTCCAGGCTCGTCAGTCGGTTAAAGGCGCAGGAGAGGGATTGCAGGTTGGCACACCCCGCGAGGTTCAGGTCCGTCAGCTGGTTGAAGTCGATGTACAGATTGGCCAAGTCCTCCAGACTGCGCAAGCCGGATGCATTCCGGATGCCCGCGAAGGTGGCATCGAGGCTGGTGATGCCCAGGAGATCAACGTCATAGAACAAGCCCGGCGGATCATACCAGGTCACGACCGCATCGGTGATGCGCTGCAACAGGCTCGGATCGGCGAAATGGGCCAGACCGACCTCCCGGATACGGAAGAAAGACGGACCGGGAGGCGCGGTCAGAGAAACGCCATTCGTCGACAGGACGGCGCCCACGCACTGGAACCGGCCGGTCGTCAGGTCGGGAGACCAGGCGACGATGTAACGATCCGTGGTTGACGTCCAGGCCAACTCGACGACGTCAGGCGACGGGTTGGAAAAATGAGTGATGCAAAGCGGCTGGGGTCTTGCCGCCGCTGGATTTGCACCCAGGATCAGGGCTGATGCCAGTCCAATCCAGAGCAGTCGAGTCTTCATATCTCCTCCGGTCTTTCGCGTTCACGCGAAAAGAGAAACAGGTGCCTCGGTCCCTGGCGTGGAATCCACCGGTCCGCCAGACCCGATCCGCCGCCTGGCAGCCTGCCGAAAAACGGCTCGCGAGGCCGCTCGCCCTTCCGTGACTGGCGAATTGCCTGTATGTTGGAGGGCGGCGAGCCGCCGCCGCCGTGCGATGAGGCTACTGTTTGGTTCTTCAATGGGCTGCTCGCACCGACGAGTACTGAAAAGCAACCGGCGTGCCACCGTCTTCACAATCCTCGATCATGATCGCGCACGGACCCGGGGGCTGGCTGGCTGGGTGAGGGAGAAGCAAGGGTCTAGGCCGTCACCAGGTTGACCAAGCACCTGCTGCAGCACCTCGTCGTAGTACGGATCGATGCCCTCCGGCATGCGTCCGGCATGCTCCAGCATGTCGAGCCCGCGCTGCAGCGACCGGGCGCGACCGGCCGCGCGTCGAGCGGGGTGCGCAAAATGACCATGGCATTGGCCCGGGCGGGTGGCATAAGATATCCGGAATCCGGACAAGCGGAATGATACGACAACACCAGGACAGGCCATGATGACGGGACGAGAACGGATTGCACGCATCCTGAAACGGCAGCCGGTGGATCGCATCGGTTTGTACGAGCATTTCTGGGGCGACACGTACAAGTGCTGGCAGGCACAGGGGCACATCCGGGCGGGCGAGAGCCTGGAGGACCACTTTGGCTTTGACATGGCCAACTGCTGGTGCTTCAACCTGATGGCCGACCTCGACTTTCAGCCGGTGGTGATCGAGGAGACGGCCGAGACCAAGGTGGTGCGCGATGGCAACGGCGCCACGCTGCGCCGACACAAGCTGCACGACACCACGCCGGAGCACATCGATTTCGTCGTCAAGGAGCGCCAGGCCTGGGAGGAGTTGATCAAGCCCCACCTGCTGCAGCCGGATCGCCGGCGCATCAATTTCGCCGGCTACCGCCAGGCCCGGCAGCACGCCGCCGAGACCAACCGCTTCTTCAGCTGGGCTGGCGTCAATGTCTTCGAGCTGATGCACCCGGTCTGCGGCCATGAGTACATGCTGATGGGCATGGCGCTCGATCCGGACTGGGTCCGCGACATGACCGAAACCTACGCCAATCTGACCATCGCCCTGATGGAGATCCTGTTCGCCGAGGAGGGCAATCCCGACGGTGTCTGGTTCTACGAGGACATGGGGTTCAAGCAGCGCCCCTTCATGTCGCCGGACATGTACCGTGAGCTGATCCAGCCAGCGCATGCCAAGACCATCGCCTTTTGCCACAGCCGGGGCCTGCCGGTAATCATGCATTCCTGCGGGTTCGTCGAGCCGCTGTTGCCGGGCATGGTCGAGGCGGGGGTGGACTGTCTCCAGGTGATGGAGGTCAAGGCTGGCATGGACCCGCTGCGGATCCAGCGTGCCTTCGGCGACCGGCTGTCGCTCTGTGGCGGCATGGACGCCCGCCATCTCGTCGCCAACGACCGGAACGCGATCCGGCGGGAACTGGCGGAGAAGATTCCGGTGCTCAAGCGCGCTTCCGGGTATATTCTGCACAGCGACCATTCCATCCCAGAGACCTGTTCCTACGAAACCTATCGTTTCTTTGTGGACGAAGGGTTGCGTTTGGGAACATATTGAGAACTGCCATGGACCCGACCGATAGCGCCTTTCCGGATTTTCAGCCTGCGGTGCTTGCGGGCAAGCGTCGGATGGATCGCGTGTTCGCGCCCCTCTGCGGTCTGGTTGCGTTTGGCTATGCGCTTCTGCTGCTTTCCCGTGCGCTGCCGTCAGGCGCGCCGGCCGAGTTGACCGCCGGCGCCCTGGGCCTGCCCGCCCAGGCGCCCAGCTTTCACGTGCTTTGGCACGCCTTGACCTGGCTGGCGGCGTTACTGCCCTTCGGCTCCATGCCCCTCAAGCTGTCCGTTCTGGATGCGGGTTGCACCGCCTTGTCGGCTGCGCTGCTTTACCAGGTCGTGGTTGAACTCATGATGCACCGGCTCATTCCGCACGGCACGCGGTTTGACAGGCTCAAGGTGCGCGCCATCCAGATCGGCGGCATCGTGTCCGCGCTGGCCTATGCCACATCGCTGCCGGTGGTGCTGTCGGCCACGTGCGCCTCGTTGCGAGCCCTGGAACTCGTGCCGGTGACGCTCTCCATGTTGTTGTTTCTGAAGTATCTCGATGGCGCGCGCGTGTCACACCTGCTGGCCGCGGCGACGGTCTGCGGCCTGGGCATGGGCGAGAGCCAGAGCAGCATCATCGCATTCATGGTGCTGTGTGTCTGGGGCATCGTCGCGCTCTGGCACCAGGAGCGCTCGAGCCTGCCCATGCTCGCGTTTGCCGGTCTCGCGTTGCTGCTGGCCATGTTGGTTTATCCTGGCCTGGCCTATCTGGCGGGGTTGCCGGGCGGAGGCCCCGGAGCGCTTCTTCTGATGCAGTGGCAGTCTCTCGTGCAGGATTACGCCACGCGGACCGGCCTGTTTCTGGTTGCGCTTTCCCTGTTCCCGCTGATCCTGACGCTGGCGACGTTGCGCCAGACGTTGAACTACGGTGCCGAATACGAATCGCTGCTGACCAATCTGGCCCTCTCCATTGCCGCCGTTCTGGTGTTGGCCAATGTCTTCCCCTCGTTCTCCTTCTACGCGCTGACCAGCCCGGAGCCCGTGGTGCTGCCGTCCTTTCTGGCGGCGTTGACGGCCGGCTTCGTTTCCGCCTTCTGGTGGGTGCTGGGATTCAGCTTGCACGCGCCACGCGAATCCGCCGATGAATTAGACCTGCGGGAATCGGCGGATGGATCCCTGCGAATCGCCAAGGGCATGGGATACGGCGGCGCCATCACCTTCGGCGCCGTGCTGATCGTCTCGGCCGGGCTGACCGTCAACACCCTGCGCCAGCGCCCCGAACGGTTTGCCCAACAACTTGCCGAAACCATGTTCCGCGACCTGGGTGCGCGGAGCTGGCTCTTCGGCACCACGCCGGCCAACACCACCCTGGCCATTCTAGCCCGCGAGAACCATCGCCCGCTGTACATCCTCCCCCTGATCGCGGATCGTTTCTGGACGACCCAGCGCCAGGATCAAGTCCGGCGCGCCGTGATGCACGACACGACGTTTGACGGATTGGATCGCCACCAGTTGCTCGAGTCCCTGAATCTGGGTCCCGATGTCTTCCTGCGCACCTGGCTGCTGACAGACCCCCAGGCGGTCAACAAGCTGGCGATCGCCGGTCCGCCGCGGCTTTGGGCTTCGTGCGGACTGAGCGCCGTTCCCGCGACCTATTTCTTCACGGGCGCTCTTCGTTCTACGCCGCCCGCACCGGGACTCGTGACACAGTTGCGCATCGCCGCCGATGAACGGCAGCCTGTGGTCGATGACCGCCAGGTGGATCGCGCCCTGGCCACCATGAGCGAATGGTCCGAGCAGGCGCGTTCCTCCTCCGCCGCCTATGCCGCCGCGCTGTGGCGCAGCCTCGGCGACACGAACGCTGCGGCTGCGGCCTCCCTCCAGTGCAACGGTTCGGCGATTCTGCCGGTTCCACAGCGCTTGCTGCTGGCGGCGCCCCTGTCCTGGCTCTGGGAAGCCACCCTGCCTGCCGGGCGGCTCGAACAACGCGACATCCTGCATGTCATCCGCCAGGCCGAGTCGCTGCGCAACGAAGACGCGGACGACGACCTGGCTGCGCGCCACGGCGCCGCCATGGCCAGCCGCCCCACCCGCAATCCCAACACGACCGCGGACGTCTACCTGCTGGCGCGCATCAGCGCCGATCAGGCGCACATGGACGAAACCTTCTCCTGGCTTTCCCGTTTGGAACAGGAGATGCCCGACGCGGTCGGTCTGCAGGCGCTGCATGCCGAGGCCTGCCTGGCCGTCACCGGCAGCGTGTCACAAGCCGAGGTTGTTTTGCAGAAACTGACGACGGATGCGCCGCGCGACATGTGGGCCAGGCATCTCCTGGCCGTGGCCGAGCTGCTGGGCGGCCGGCTTGACAAGGTCGAGCGCGACCTGCTTCCTGCCATGACGCAGGCCGCTGGCAGCGCCGATAACGATTTCGTGCGGCTGACACGCGCGCTCGCGCTGTGCGTGCATGGCGGCGTCAGCAACCAGCGATCCGCGCGCGACCTCTTCGTACAGGTGGCCGACGCCAATCCGGACTTGCTGGTGGCTCGAGAATGGGCGCTGCGCCTGGATGTGCAGCTGGATGATGAGCCGGCCATCCGCCGCGACGCCCGCGTTCTGGCGGACTGCGACGAGAACCATCCGCAGGCTAATTACGTCCTGGCGCAGCTGGCCATGCGCGCCATGCAGCTTGCCGAGGCGGAACGGCTCTTCAGCCGCTCACTGGCCGGCGCCATGACGCCGCAGGCCATCGTCGGCCGCGCGCGCCTCTGCTACCAGCGCCGTCTCTATGCCGACGCCTTGCAGCTGGCGCGCAAGGCGACCAACGAGTATCCGGCCTATCCGGAGGCCTGGATGATCCTGGCCGACGTTCTGGACAGGATGGGCAAGCCCAGCGAGGCGGAGGTCATCCGCTCCCGCGCCCTGGAGTGCACCAACGCGCCTCCGGCCAGCTGAGCCGGGTTTCCCCCGAGGCGTTCTCCGTCCGCCGCTGAAACTGAAACGGCGAGGAGCATTCTCCCTGAAACCTGAAACCTGGAAACCCGCCTCCTCAGCCCGGATCCCGGCCACAGGCGCGCCGGCGCTGCAGCGTTCGGCGCATCTGGTGAACCCCGACGGCCACCAGGTAGCAGGCGGCGGCCACTTCGACAATCGTCGCGCCCGGAGGCCAGTTGGGCGCATAGCTCAGGGCCAGCCCGCTGGTGGTCACAAAGAAGGTGATCGCCCCTGCCGTGACCATCATCGGCACGAGACGGCGCACCAGCAGGCCAGCCGTGGCCGCGGGAATCGTCAAGAGCGCCAGGGCCAGCACGATCCCCGCCACCTTCACCAGCAGCACCACCGTGAGTGCCGTCAGCACCAGAAAGAGCGTCTCGAAGAAGGCGACGCGCACGCCGCGCAGGCGCGCATGCTCCGCGTCGAAGCCGATGGCCAGCAGGGTGTTGAAGGAGAGCCCGACGATGGCCAGCACCAGCACATCCAGGGCCGCCATCCAGGCCAGTTCCACCGGGTCCACCAGCAGGATGCTGCCGAAGAGGTAGCTCATCAGGTCATCCTGGTAGCCTGGCGTGACCGCCAGGAAGGAGACGCCGATGGCCATGCCCACCGCCCAGACAATGCTCAGCGCGGTGTCTGTTCGCTGCCGGTGACGGACCGTCAGCCAGGCGATCAGCGCCGCGGCCGCCACAGCGGCCAGCGACGCGCCCAGCATGGGCGTGAACCAGGTGATGCCGCAGCCGCGCTGCAGGTAGCGCGCCAGCCCGAGGCCCGCCAGCACGCAGTGCGACACCGCGCCCGCCAGGTAGGTCGTGCGCCGCACCACCACCAGGCTGCCCACGACGCCGCCGGCCACGGCCGCCAACGCGCCGGCCAGCACGGCATATTGAAGAAAGGGAAAGCGCAGCAGGTCGTGCAGGAAGGTCATGGGCCTTCTCCCGTCGCGCCGTGATGCGGCGTGTCCAGCACGCCCGTCGCATCGAGCACGTGGCAGTGCGGATCGTGCTTCAGCACCGCCAGATCGCCGGCCGCCGGCGCGCCGCCTTCGGCGACGTCCGCCAGCACCTGCATCTCGGCCGTGTGGTTGACGCAGAGCACGTGCGTGGCGTGGCGCGTGACCGCCCCCAGGTTGTGCGACACCATGACGATCGTGCGGTCCGCCTTCAACCCGTGAAACAGGGCGTGCAACTGGCTGGTCGCCGCCGCATCGACACTGGCCGTCGGCTCGTCCAGCAGCAGCAGTTCCGGCGCGGAAACCAGTGCCTGCGCGATCAGCACGCGCTGGCGCTCGCCGCCCGAAAGGTCGGCAAAGGCCCGGTGCGTGAAGCGCCCCATGCCGACCTGCCCCAGCGCCGTCTCCGCCGCGCGGCGGTCCGCCGCATGATAGGGACCGATGGCGTGACGGTCCACCAGCCCCATCAGCACCACGTCGCGCACGCTGACCGGGAAGCTGGGGTCGAAGGCCAGCGACTGCGGCACGTAGCCGATGCGGCGGCGCGTCGCGCAAGGCGCGCCACCGAGCACGCGCACCCGGCCGAAACGCGGCTCGAGTTCGCCCAGCAGCAGCTTGAGCAGCGTGCTCTTGCCGCCGCCGTTGGGGCCCACCACGGTGACAAAAGCGCAGGCCGGCACGACAAAGGAGACGTTGTGCAGCACCTCCTGCTCGCCGTAGGCGAAGCACACGTTCTCGACGTCGATGACTGGCGTATCCATGGCAGCGGGATTGTGGGACAAATCGGTCGCAAAGACAATCAGGCAACACCGCAGGTCTGGCGGTGGGGATGCGAATCTATTGAGCCTTGCACAAGCGGGTGACGAATCATGATGGCTTCCAGATGGGTCCTGCGGGGTAGGGCGTGCCGCTCCGCGGCCGCCGAATTCTGCGCACAAGCATCGAATCGATCTGCGGCCGGCGGCGGAACGCCGGCCCTACCTGTCGGCACACGCATGACGCATTTTTGCAAGACTCAATGGTTGGTGGAAAGGCGAAGCCAGAAACAGCCTTCACCGCGATGCGGGCGCCAGCGCCGTGCGCACCTGTGTGGCCACCGCGCGAAGATTGGCATCCCAGGCTTCAGCCAGGGGATCGATGATCGCGACCTCGGCGCCAATCTGGCGCGCGAGCGTCTGCGCGGGCCGCGGATCATAGGGCGGCTCGGTGAAGACCCGCCGCACCTTCTCGCGCTGCGCCAGGTCGATCAGCGCCGCCAGCTGGCGCGCCGCTGGCGGCCGGCCCTCGGCCTCGATCGCCACTTGCCGCAGACCGTAGGCCTCGGTGAAGTAGCCCCAGGAGGGATGGTACGTCAGCATCAGGCCGCCGCGTACCGGCGCCAGCAGGGTCTTCAGCTCCTGGTCCAGTTGGGCCAGTTCCGCCTCCACCTGCACCAGACGCGCCGCGTAAAACGGTGCGCCTTGAGGATCGCGCGCGGTCAGCGCCGCCACGGTATTGGATGCCATGATCGCCATGGCCCCGGGCGTCAGCCAGACATGCGGATCGGCGCCCTCACCGCAACCGTCGTCATCGGCATCGGCTTCGTGATGGTGGTCCGATGATGCCAGCATGTGCCGCGGGACACCCGCTGCCATCTCACAGACCGTCAGGCCGCCATGGATGGCTTGCACTTTGCGCAGGATCGTCCGCTCGAACGGCAGGCCCATCATGAAGTAGAGCTGCGCCCGCGATAGATCGGTCACTTGCCGCGCGGCAGGCTCGAAGGTGTGCGGGTTCTGGCCGGGACCCAGCAGCAGCCCGACATCGACGCGCTCGCCGGCCAGCTTCTGCACCAGCCAGCGTTGCGGCGGCAGGCCGACAAAGACCAGCGGCCGCTCGGCGGCGGCCGAGACGCCGGCCAGCACCAGCGCGGTGCCCAGCACAAGCCTATGCAAACGGCGTACGATCATGGTGAAATCCGACCCGTGAACCCTGAAACCGCAGATGAACACAGATCAACGCGGATCGGCTCATCGCAATCAACACGTTGCAGCGCAAAACCATTTCACCGGATAGATGAAAGCCGTTTCTGTCGCCAGACCGTGCCATTCAGCGTCCATCAGCGTTTATCTGCGGTTCAACAGAACATGCACCACGCGCCCGGAGATGTCCGGCGCGGTTTTACGACATGGTCTCGATGCCCTAGGCGTTCTTGAGCGCCACGTCGGCCATCTCTGTGGCCAGGCGGTCAATGGCCACGTCGTGATAACCGGTGACACCGGTGCGCAGGCGGTTGTGGATCGGCCGCGTCCAGTGGGCGGGCAGCTTGTCCACGCCGTTGCGCACGCCCCAGATGCTGCCCACGGTGGCGCCGTTGCAGTCGGTGTCGAAGCCGGCCATCACGGCGCGGCCGATGGCCGTGCCGAAATCATCTTCGCCATACAACAGGCCCATAGCCACGATCTGCGCATTGGAGTTGGTGTGGCACCAGTCGTGCCCGCGCCGCTCGTTCCACTGCTGGTGAATGAAGGTCACGACGTCCTCATACTGGATGCCGGCGTCGTGCACCGTCAGGAGCATCTCCACGTCCTCGCGCAGTCGGCACTCAGCCGGAATCTGGGCCAGGCCGGCGCGGATGATCCGCGACCAGTCCTTCTCGACGTAGGCTGCGGCCAGCATGGCGGCCGCCCACATCTCGCCGTAGATGCCGTTGCCAACGTGGCTGATGGACGCATCGCGCCAGGCCCATTCGGCGGCGCGCGCCGGATTGCCAGGATTGGCATAGCCGAAGTAGTCGGCGCGAATCTGCGCGCCGATCCATTCGCGGTAGGGGTTGCGGAACGTGGCGCTCTGCGGCGGCGGAAGGCCCTGCACCAGGTTGCGGTAGGCCGCCCGCTCGGCGGTGCAGGTGTGCAGGATCGGAATCTCCTGCAGCCAGAAGGTGGCCACGTCCTGCGGCGTGAAGTCGCGGCCCCAGCCCTTGACGATGCCGAAGCCGGTCGCCGTGTAGTTGGTGTCGTCGTCTTCGACCATGCCGTCGATGTCCGGCAGCATGCAGGCATTCTTGCCGCCCAGGCGCTCCGTCTTGGCGCGCTCGAAACGTCCCTGCATGCGCCGCAGCTGCGCCGGCGTGGCGCGACGGAAGTAGTCGGTCAGCGGCCAGGCGCCCGTGGTCTCGGCGTAGAGTCGCATATCGCCGCGCAGCCACCCCTCGACCGGCTTGCCCAGCATGCAGCCGCAGATGCGCCCCAGCAGGCCGCCATGCAACTGGCGCACCAGATCGGCACGGCTGCCGCGCCAGCGCGGCAGGCGCACGGCTGACGGCCGCAGCCGACGGATGTCGGCCAGCGCGTCGGGCTCGACATAGCCAAAGTCGCGCCGCCGCGGCAGCTTCTGAATCGAGGCCGAGAGGTCGAAGTAGGCCGCCGACCAGCGCGCTCCCGCGCCCTGATCGAGCGGCACCCCCGCCTCCGGCTTCGTGCGCTTCAGCCGGGCGATCGCGCGCGCCACGGGACGCAGGTCGCGTCCCTCCTGCTCAGCCTGGAGCAGTTCCGTATCCAGATCGATGCCCGCCATCCAGACGTGACGGGTCAGCCAAGGTGCGGTCGTGGATTTCATGCCGCCAGTATAGGCATCCCACGTGCGCAGGTGCAAGCTGCCGCCGCGGCGCCGTTTGTCCCGTTCTGTTCCACCGGGGTCGGTGTCGCGATCGGAATCGCGATCGGGATCGGAATCGATGAGCGGAGAAATTCCGATAGCGATTTCGATTCCGACCCCGGACGAAAGGTCTGCCGCACAACAGAAACAGGAAGAGCCGCTTGCCCGTCGATGTGTCGAGCATCCCGCCGATGTTGCGCCGCAGGCGGTTTTTCGGCTATGGTCATGTTTCAAACCCGTCATCAAACCGTGGTGTCGTCTGGGGGTCTCATGGCAGCACAGAATTCGTCGTACGCGATCGCTCGCGAACAGTACGCCGCTCAGGGCGTGGAGACCGAACAGGCCCTGAAGGTCCTGACCGCCACGGCCGTCTCGCTCCACTGCTGGCAGGGCGATGACGTGGGCGGGTTCGAGAAGACAGGCTCGCTGGACGGCGGCCTCGCCGCCACCGGCAACTACCCCGGCAAGGCCCGTACGCCCGAGGAGTTGCGCGCCGACCTCGACCAGGCGCTGGCGCTGATTCCCGGCAGCAAGCGCATCAACCTGCATGCCCTCTATGCCGAAACCAACGGCCGGCGCGTGGAGCGCGACGCCTTGGAGCCGGCGCACTTCGCCAACTGGATCGCCTGGGCCCGCTCGCACCGCCTGGGCATGGACTTCAACCCCAGTTGCTTCGCCCATCCCAAAGCCGCCAGCGGGCTGACGCTCTCCCACCCGGATGCCGCCATCCGCGCCTTCTGGATCCGCCACTGCCAGGCCGCGCGTCGCATCGGCGCGGCCATGGGCCAGGCCGCCGGCACGCCCGCCGTCACCAATGTCTGGATCCCGGATGGCTCCAAGGACACGCCCTTCGACCGCCGCGGCCCGCGCGAGCGGCTCGCCGCCGCGCTTGATGAGGTCTTTGCCGAAACGCTTGATCCCCGCCACAACCTCGACGCCGTCGAGAGCAAACTCTTCGGCCTCGGCTGCGAGAGCTACACCGTCGGCTCGCACGAGTTCTACCTCGGCTATGCCGCGCGCCACAACAAGCTGCTCTGCCTCGACACTGGCCACTTCCATCCGACTGAGACGATCTCGGACAAGATCTCGTCCACGCTGCTCTGGGTGCCGGAATTGCTGCTCCACGTCAGCCGTGGCGTGCGCTGGGACAGCGATCATGTCGTCACGCTTTCGGACGACCTCTTCGCCATTTTTCAGGAGGTCGTGCGCGGACGCGCGCTCGACCGCGTGCACATTGGCCTGGATTACTTCGACGCCAGCATCAACCGCCTCGCGGCCTGGATCATCGGCGCGCGCAACACGCAGAAGGCGCTCCTGGCCGCGCTGCTGGAGCCGACCGCCGCGCTGCGGCAGGCGGAGACGACGGGCGATTTTGCCAGCCGCCTGGCGCTGCTTGAAGAGGCCAAGGTCCAGCCGCTCGGCACCGTGTGGGCCGAATTCTGCCAGCGCCAGAACGTGCCGCCCGACGGCGCCTGGATGGCGGCCGTCAAGGCGTACGAGCGTACGGTGCTGGCCAAGCGGAATTAGGTTTCGGTGTTCAGTGTTCAGGGAAGCTGCAGGCACGAAGGGTCAGATGTCGCGCCATGGCATGAGATGACAATGCGATAGCTCCCTTGCGGTCGCCGCCGCGTGATCCTGAACCCTGAACCCTGAACACCAACCAAGAACGAGGAACGATCTGCCATGTCATCAATCCGTGAAGACTTGATCAAGTACGGCGTCAAGATTGCCCAGGCCGGGCTGGTAGCCGGCGCGGGCGGCAACATCAGCGCGCGCGACGGCGACCTGATTTGGATGAAGCCGAGCGGCTTCGCCATGGACGACATCGCGCCGGATGACTGGTGCGGCATGGACCTGGCGACCGGCAAGCAGGTGCGCGGGCCCCACAAGCCGACCAGCGAGGTGAACATGCACCTCGGCCTCTACCGTGCGCGGCCCGACACGCAGGTCATCTTTCACGTGCACTCCCCCTGGGCCTCCGGCATCTTCAGCTCCGGCGCCGAACTCAAGCCGATGTTCGCCGAGTTCGTCTGCGATCTCGGCCGCGTGGGCACCATTCCCTACATCACGCCGACGACCGAGGCGCTGGCCCAGGCCGTGACCGAGGCCGGCAAAAGCCACGAGACGATCTTCATGGAGAACCATGGCATGATCGCTCAGGGCGGCAGCATGAAGCAGGCCTTCTACCGCTGCCTGGTGGTCGAAGACGCCGCCAAGTCGATGATCGCCGCCGCCATCGTGGGCAAGCCCCGCTTTCTCACGCCGTCCCAGCAGGCTGAACTGATGGCGCTGGGCGGCGTCCAGCATCGCATCAAGACCATGCAAGGAAAGGCTTAGGGTTTAAGGTTCAGGGATTAATCGAGTTGAGTCGGCCGGGGTCGATCTGCGCACGCGCCGTCCCGCATCTAAACCCTCCCATGAGTCCCCATTCCGATAGGCCGCGCATCGGCCTGGCGCTGGGCAGCGGCGGCGCCCGCGGCTGGGCGCATGTGGGTGTGCTGCAACGCTTGCGCGAGATGGGCGTGCCCGTGGCCTGCGTGGCCGGGACCAGTATCGGCGCCATCATGGGCGCTGCGTTTGCCGGCGGGCGCATTGACGTGGTGGAGGACCTCTCTCGCGTGCTGGACTGGCGCCGCGTCGCGACCCTCTTTCTCGAAGTCAGTTTTCCGCGCGGCGGGCTGGTGAGCGGCAAGCGCATCCAGCAACTGCTGCAGGATATCGTTGGCGTGACTCGCATCGAGGAACTGGCCATCCCGTTTGCCGCGGTGGCGGCCGACCTGCGCAGCGAGGAGCAGGTGGTCCTCGACCGCGGCTCCCTTGTGGACGCCTTGCGCGCCAGCATCGCCATCCCTGGCATCTTCACGCCTGCCCACCATGATGGCCAGGATCTGATCGACGGCGGCACGGTCAACCCGCTGCCCATCGATGTGGCACGCCTGCTGGGCGCGGACGTCGTGATTGCCGTGGACATCAACCTGTGCCATGGACGCGGCTGTGCGCCGGATGCCCAGGCACCGGCGCCGCCCCGACCGCTTTCGCGGGAGGTGCCCGCCATTCTGGCGCGCGTCGGGGAACGGCTGCCGCCGCTGCAGGGCGCGATGGCCGATGCCATGCAGCGCTGGTTTCACCGCGAGTCGAAGGAGCTGAACATCTTCGACGTCCTGACGCGCGCCGTGCGCATCGCGGAGAACCAGATCACGCGCAGCCGGCTCACGATCGATCCGCCCACCATTCTCATCCAGCCGGCAGTCGGCGATATCGACACGCTGGAGTTTCACCGCTCCGCCCCGGCCATCGCCGCCGGGCGCGCCGCCACCGATGCCGTGGCCGACCAGATCCGCGCGCTGTTGTGAGAGGGCTGATCCTTGCGCCGCCCGCCGGACTCTGGTACATCGAAGGGGATGCGCATCTATGTGGACTTCGATGACGTGCTGTGCGAGACCGCGCGCGCCCTGTCGGACCTGGCGCGGACGCTCTTCGGACGCGACGTGCCCTACGCGCGCATTCACGCCTTTGATCTGCAGATCGCCTTCGATCTCGACCGCCGGCAGTATGACGTTCTGATGGACGCCGCACACCAACCCGCCTTCCTGCTGGCTCTTGCGCCCACGCCGGGCGGCGCGGACGGACTCCGCGCCTGGCTGGCTGACGGCCACGAGGTGATTGTCGTCACGGGCCGCCCCGCTTCCGCCTGCGCCCCCTCCCTGGCATGGCTGGCGCAGCAGGGGCTGTCCCATGTGCCCATGCTGCACGTGGACAAGTACAACCGGCACCACGCGCTCACGCCCGGCGCGCCGCCCACGCTGACCCTGGCCGAACTGTATCGCGAGCATTTCGACGTCGCTGTCGACGATGCGCCGCGCGCGCTCGATGCACTCCTGGCACGCCCGGCACCCGGATCGACCATCGTGTTTGATCGGCCCTGGAACCGCGGCTACGCGGCCGCCGGCCTGGTGCGGTGCGCGGACTGGGACGCGTTGACCGGCATCGTGCGCGGTCTGCAGGATCGGGTTTGATTCTCTGTGCCGGCATTGCACGACACGGCGCGTATACCTGACCAAACCGTTCGAGGCCGATCCACTGAAGATCCATTGGCCTGATCCGGCCGTCCCGGGCGCGATCATGGACCATGTCCCGCCCGGGATGGGAGCCGAAGATTTCGGCGACTCAATCAGCATCACGAAAAGCGGACAACTCTATATTCGGGCCGGCAAGACGGCGTACATCAACATGCAGGTCACCGATACGAGATGCAGAGCGTGATACTCCTCGCTGGCGCCAAGATCGAAGTCAAGGTCGATGCCAAGGCCCGGCGCTACATCGTCGAGGCAACCATCCCGCTGGCGGAGATTGGTCTCAAGCCCGCATCAGGCATGACCGTGGGCGGCGACTTTGGCGCCACCTTCGGCGATCCGGACGGCAAGGACACCGTGCTGCGCAGTTGCTGGAGCAACCAGGCCACCGGCCTCGTGGCCGACGAAGTCTGGGAAATGGTGTTGGAACCAAAGAACTGGGGTAGAATCAGCTTCGAGTCATTCAAGACCGCCAGCGAGAGGACGACCGGCAGATGGGCATCAAAACGGAACGCGAGCACTTCGAACGGACCAAGATGGTGTATGAAAGCGCCAAGCTGGTCTTTCGCGGGGTGGATGGCTTCGACGTGTACAACGCCTCGATACCATTTCCCTGGCGGGGGAATATCTACATTTTCGGCCGCGTGGAACGCCGCGCCGACTGGGCGCGCTCCTGGGTGCGGTTGTTTGCCGCTTCCGGCCGGGATGAATGGACGCTTGTTCCAGACTCGATGATATACCCGCTGGAAGACCCCTACGTCGCCTGGATTGGCAACGAACTGGTGATGGGCGGGACGCACGTCCGCTACAAGGGCGGGACGGTTGACACCTATTACGGCTATTTCTACCGGGGAATCGACCTGCACGACCTGCGCTATTTCACGACGGGCCCGGACCACATGAAGGACATTCGCCTCGTGCAACTCGCCGACGGCCGCATCGGCGTTTTCTCGCGCCCCCGCAATGCCGAGATCCTGAAGCGCTTCGGCTGCGAGTCGCAGATCGGCTTCACCGTCATCGACGGCCTCGACGAACTGACCGGCGAGGTGATCGAGCAAGCCCCCTCCATTCCCGGCCTGTTTGCCGAGGGTGAGTGGGGCGGCCCCAACCAGGCGTACCTGCTTGAGGACGGGATGCTCGGCGTGATCGGCCACCAATGCTACAACGCGCAGAACGTGGGTGGCGTGAGGGTTTCGACGTATCTGAACATCGCCTTCGTTTTCGACCCGCGGCGGCACCAGGCGAGCGAGCGCAAGGTCATTGGCACCCGCTCCTGCTATCCGGCCGGTCCGGCCAAGAAGCCGGGGCTCGTGGACTGCGCTTTCACTGCCGGCATCGTCATGCGGCCAGATGGCAGGGCGGATCTGTACAGCGGTATCGGCGACACGGAGGTCGGGCGCCTGGTCATCGACGACCCCTTCGCCGGGCATGGCGGGATCGCGAAGACGCATGGATAGCGCCCGGCCATGGACACGACGGGCTCACTGGGCTCAAGTGCCGGCTGATGCTCAAGGCGAATCAGGCCGCCGTGCTGACACCGGTGTCTGATTGACCACGGAGCGCTTATTGACGAGGGCACGATGAAAAGTACCGGCCACGCGATCCATGCCGCGATGCTTTTCATGGCTGTCAGCACCCAGACAGCGCCAGCCGCCATGGATGATCCCGGGAACTCTGCCCAGCCAATCCCTTTGCCATTGATTCCACGGCCTGCCGCGTGTATGTTCACGCCACAGCTTTCTTGGAAAGATCCGGTCCTCATGCTCCGCCATTTTCGCGTCCAGAATCTGGCCATCGTCGAAGAGGCGCAGGTCGCTTTCGGCGAGGGTCTGAACGTCATCACCGGCGAAACCGGTGCGGGCAAGTCGATCCTGATCGGTGCGCTGGACCTGGTGCTGGGGGGGCGCGCCGACAAGTCACTGATCCGCACCGGCGCCCAGGAGGCGTTGGTGGAGGCGGCGTTCGAGCTGGCCTCGACCGCCCTGGTCGATCCGCTGCTGGCCGAGGCCGGTCTGCCGCCCTGCGAAGATGGCACGCTCCTGATCCGCCGCCAGCTCAGCGCCAGCGGCGCCGGCCGCTGCCTGGTGAACGACGCGCCCGCCACGGTGCAAACCCTGCGCCGCCTGGGCAACCGCTTGGTCGACATCCATGGCCCCTCGGACCACCAGTCGCTGCTCGACTCCGCTTTTCAGCTCGATCTGCTCGACGCCTTTGGACGGTGCGAACCGCCGCGCGAGGCGTATGTCGCCGCGTATCGCGCGGTGCAGGATCTGGAAACCCGCCGGTCCGAACTGTCCGGAGACACGTCGGACGTGGCTTCCGAGATCGACCGCTTGCGTTTCGTGGCCGACGAAATCAGCGCCGCCAAGCTGACGCCCGCCGACGAGGCCGACCTGATCAACGAACATGCCGCGGCCGCCAATGCTGAGGCCATTCTGCAACTTGGCAACGCCCTGACCACGGCGCTGACCGACGGCGAGGGCGCAGCCTTCGACGTGCTGGCCGCGGCCCAGCAGCGCTGCGCGGAACTGGCGCGCCTGCTCCCCGAGGCCGATGGCTGGCGCCAGGAGGCGCAGTCGGCCGCCGTGCAGATTCAGGAGCTGGGCCGGGCGATCGCCAGTCGCCTGCAGCGCATCGAGGCCGATTCGGAACGTCTGCAGGCGCTCGAAGAGCGCATGACGCTCGTGCAGAAGCTCAAGCGCAAGCATGGCGGCACGGTGGACGAGATTCTGGCTGTGCTGGAACGCACGCAGGCGCGGCTGGCTGACCTGCAATCCCGCGGGGAGCGGTTGGCCGCGCTGGACCAGGAGATGGCCGCGGCCCGCGCGCACATGACCAAGCTGGCCGCGACGCTGACCGCCGCGCGGCAGGATGCCTCCGGTCGCCTGGCCAAGGCCATCACCAAGGAGCTGCGCGATCTCGGGTTTCTCAAGGCCGGCTTCGGCGTCGACCTGACTCCCTATGCGCCGCGCGCCAGCGGCGCGGATGACGTCAGTTTCGGCTTCGCGCCCAATCCGGGCGAACCCATGCGCCCGCTGCGCGACATCGCCTCCAGCGGCGAGATCGCGCGCGTCATGCTGGCCGTCAAGGCCGTGCTGGCGCGCCATGATCGCATCCCGGTGCTGGTCTTCGACGAGATCGACGCCAACATCGGCGGCGAAGTAGGCCGCGCCGTGGGACAGAAGTTGCGGACCGTGGCAGCCTCGCACCAGGTGCTTTGCATCACCCATCTGCCCCAGGTGGCCGTCTATGGCCGCCAGCATTTCGTGGTCGGCAAGGACGTCAAGGGCGGGCGCACCTTTGCGCACATCGCCAGCGTCGACAAGGACGAGCGCATCGGCGAGGTCGCGCGCATGCTCGGCGGCCGCGACTCGACCTCCGTGACCCTCGACCATGCGCGCGAACTGCTCAAGACCGCGCGGGAATGAGGGCGCCTCGCCTTGAGCTGTAGCCACGCCGCGCTTGCCCTGAGCCTGTCGCAGGGCTGTCGGCGTGCAGTACACGAACGCGCGGCGACAGAGCGCCGCGGCCACAGCAAGAGATCACAAGCGCGCCCGCAAACCGCTATTTGACGATGCCGCCGGGCGCGGCGCCGGCATCGGCGGCGACCACAAAGAGCGATCCGTCGGCGTTGTTGGCGCACAGCACCATGGCTTCGGAGATGCCGAAGCGCATCTTGCGCGGCGCCAGGTTGGCCACGACCACCACCATGCGGCCGACCAGCGTGGCGGGCTCGTAGAACTTGCGGATGCCGGCGAAGACCTGCCGCGGCTTGGCTTCGCCGATGTCGACCATCAGCTTGAGCAGCTTGTCCGCGTTCTCGACGAGCTCGGCCGTGACGATCTTGCCGGCACGCAGATCGACCTTGGAGAAGGTGTCAAAGTCGATCGTCGGCCGGGCGGCGCCTTCGACCGGCGCGGCGGCTGCGGCTGGCGCGGCGGCTGCGACCGGCGTTGCCGGGGCAGGTGTCGGCGCCGCGGCCTGCGGGGCTGCGACTTCGGGCTTCTGATTTCCGGTTTCTGGCTTGCTGGCTTCGATCATCTTATCCACCTGTTCCTTTTCGATGCGCGTGGCGAGGTAAGCGTAGGCCCCCACCGGTTTGTTCTCGAACCGCGTGTTCAGATCGTCCCACGTGTAGGACTTCTCGCCGAAGAGCTTCTCGACCTGGGTCACATAGGACGGCAAGATCGGCTTGAGGTAGATGGCCAGCACGCGGAAAAGGTTGAGCGTCGAGGTCAGCACCCGCTGCGCTGCGGCGGGGTTGGTCTTGACCAGCGCCCAGGGCGCCTGGCTGTCGAAATACTGGTTGGCGCGGTCGGCCATGCCGCGCACCTCCACCATCGCGCGGCAGAAGTCGCGCTTCTCGTAGGCTTCCGCGATGGCGGGCGCGCGGTCGACCGCCCAAGCCACCAGGGCGCGCCCATCGTCGTCCATGGTGACCGTCTGGCCGGCGAAGTGCTTGTGCAGCATCTGCGCGCCGCGCGAGGCCAGGTTGGTGATCTTGCCGACCAGGTCGGAGTTCACGCGACCGAGGAAATCGTCGAGGCTCAGGTCGAGATCGTCGGTCGTGCCGTTGAGCTTGCAGGCATAGTAGAAGCGCAGGTCCTGCGGCGGCAGGTGGTCCAGGTAGGTGCGGGCGTTGACAAACGTCCCCTTGGACTTGCTCATCTTCTCGCCGTTGACCGTGAGGAACCCATGCACGAAAACCTGGTTCGGCCCCCGGATGCCGGCGCAGTGGAGCATGGCCGGCCAGAAGAGGCAATGGAACCGCACGATGTCCTTGCCGATGAAGTGGTAGAGCTCGGTCGCCGCGTTGGGCCACCACGCCTCGAAATCCTCGCCGTGGCGCGTGCACCAGTTTTGGAGCGAGGCCATGTAGCCGATCGGCGCATCCACCCAGACGTAGAAGAACTTGCCGGGGTGGCCGGGGATCTCAAAGCCGAAGTAGGGGGCGTCGCGCGAGATGTCCCAGCCGCGCAGCGGCTCGCCGAACCACTCCAGCAGCTTGTTGGCCACATCCGAGGCGGTATGCGCCGGCAGCCAGGTTTTGAGGTAATCGCGGAAGGGCTCGAGCTCGAAGAAGAGATGCTCGCTGTCGCGAGTGACCGGCGGCCGGCCGCAGAGCGAGCAGCGCGCATCCTTCAGCTCGGCGGCGGCGTAGGTTGCGCTGCAGGCATCGCACGAATCGCCGTACTGGCCGTCTGCGCCGCACTTCGGGCAGACGCCCTTGACGAAGCGGTCCGGCAGGAACATGCCGTCATGCTCGCAATAGAGTTGCGGCAGCCGGCGCGTGGTTACGGAGCCGCTCTGTTCCATCGCCTGGAAGATCCGGCTGCTGAACGCGCGGTTCTCCTCGCTATGCGTGGTGTAGTAGCTGTCGAAGGCGATTTCGAAGTCTGTGAAGTCGCGCACGTGGCGCTGATGGCTGCGGGCGATCAGCTCCTCGGGCGTGATGCCTTCGCTGCGCGCCCGCACCATGACGGGCGTGCCGTGGGTATCGTCGGCGCAGATCGAAAGGCAGGCATGGCGGCGCATCTTCTGGAAACGGACCCAGAAGTCGGACTGGAGATACTCCACCAGGTGTCCCAGGTGGATGTCGCCGTTGGCGTACGGCAAGGCCGATGTGACAATAATGCGTCGCGTGCTCATGCGTGTATGTCCCACGCGGAAATCGGCCGGTCAACCGGCCTGCATCCGCGTGTGATGGAGGCATCCTAGTTCAAGCGCTCCGTCTTGTCCATCGTCCGCATAAAGCGCTCGATACGACAGAAGGCAAGGTCTATAGTCAATCCTCACGTCTTCGACCGTGAGAGGCCGCCTGCAGCGTCAAGCTGGGTATGGACCGCGCCGGGGCGCGGTCCGGGGAGACGGGACGGAAACCGGGAGATGGGTGATGGCCAAGGTGCTGCTGGAGCGCGTGGACAAGATTTACCCTGGCAATGTGAAGGCCGTGGACGCCTTCAGCATGGAGATCCAGGACGGCGAATTCGTCGTGCTGGTGGGGCCCTCTGGCTGCGGCAAGTCAACCACCCTGCGTATGGTGGCGGGGCTGGAGGAGATCTCCGCCGGCACGATCAAGATCGGCGAACGCATCGTCAACGACGTGCCGCCGAAGGATCGCGATATCGCCATGGTCTTCCAGAACTACGCCCTCTATCCGCACATGACCGTGCGCGAGAACATGTCCTTCGGCCTGAAACTGCGCAAGATGCCCAAGGCCGAGATCGACAAGCGCGTGGACGAGGCTGCTGCCATTCTGGGCCTCGGCGAGTATCTGGACCGGCGCCCCAAGGCTCTTTCCGGCGGACAGCGCCAGCGCGTGGCCGTGGGCCGGGCGATCGTGCGCAAGCCGGCGGTCTTCCTCTTCGACGAGCCGCTCTCCAACCTGGACGCCCGCATGCGCGTGCAGATGCGCGTGGAGATCTGCCGGCTGCACAGCCAGCTCAAGTCGACCATGATCTACGTCACGCACGACCAGGTCGAGGCCATGACCATGGGCCAGCGCATTGTTGTGATGAAGGACGGCCGGGTGCAGCAGATCGCGGATCCGATGTCGCTCTACGACCAGCCGGCCAACCGCTTCGTCGCCAGCTTCATCGGCACGCCGCCCATGAACTTCTTCGAAGGGCGCATCGGCGGCAGTGGCGAGTCCCTGGTGTTCGAGGGACCGGGCGGCCTGACGCTTCCCGTGCTCAAGGAGCAACGCGCGGTCCTGGCGGCCTGGAAGGGCAAGGCCGTTACGCTCGGGCTGCGGCCGGAGAACATCGACTCCGCCGTTGCGCGGCAGCAGGCGGACGCGCCGCTGCTGCAGGCCACGGTGGAGGTGGTCGAGCCCATGGGCTCCGAGTCCTACGTCCACCTGCGCATTGCCGACACGACCTTCGTCAGCCGCGTCGAGGCCCATCGCACCTTCAAGGTGGGCGAGGTCGCCGCCTCGGCGGTCGACCTCTCGAAGTCCCGCTTCTTCGACCCGCAGAGCGAAGCGCGCATCGTTTGACGTCGGCGCGCCGGCGTTTGGGAGAGCGAAAGCGCGGAGCCATCGCGCTTGTCGCTGCACGCTGTCGAACCCTGGCATTTCTCTATCCACAGCGGGAGAAAGGATCCTCGGCGGGGGCATTCTGGCATGAGCCTGGGCAGGGCTTTCGCCTCATCCTCTGGCAGCGGCATCATTCAGCCGGACTTTCCACGCCGTGGTTGGTCGACAACGCATCAGAGCAACATGCGACGCCCGTGAGAAACGGCAGTCAGGTTTGTCAAAGAAAGAATCATTCACGCCATTGGATTACGATAATGATTATAGTAGTTTACCGTCAATTGGACTGCGCGATTGGAGGGGAACATGGACTGAAGGCACTGGCGCTGCTGACAGGCGCCGGCACCTGCGCCCTGGCGCTCGGGTGGATCATGAACCGAATGGGATGGTCGATGATGGCCTCCTCTTCCGGAAACGCGCCAGGCGCGGCGCCGCTACCTGCCCGGGAGCGAACATGAAGGCACTGGACAAACAATTGGAAAGGATTGTCCGGCAATTGCCCGATCCGATGGACTTTCCGGATCTCTTCTCCGGCGCCGAAACCACGCTAACCGCGCTGCCCAGAAACGTGCTTCAGTTTCACCGCCACAACAACCGGGACATGCAATCCGATCAGCCGACGTGTCATCATCGGTTTGTACTCATCTTCTGCATCCACGAAACGGGCGGGATCATCCTTGATGGGGGCGTGTTCCGGCTAGCGCCTGGGCAGGGCATTCTCGTTTTTCCGTATCAGAGCCATCATTATGCCCGGTTTCAGCATCCGGAACGAATCATGTGGTTGTTCACCACATTCGAATATGACCATCCCGACGATGTCTTGGCCTTGCGTAACACTTCCATCACATTTCAGAAGCGTGACATCGAACATCTGTTGCGGATGAGCGCTGCTTATAACCGATATCTCAAAAGCAAGCGCATGTTTGGCACGGAGATGCCCTTTGAACTGGCCATTCTCTTGAGTGGCCTGTTACAGCGGCAGCACTTGTACGGGGATCAGTTTTCGGATGTGCGCTATCTGTACTTTCTCAAGCCGGTCGCGGCCTTCATCCACAAGAACACGAATCGCATGATCAGCGTCAGGGAGATTGCCGATCGTGTGCATCTCTCCCCCAGTCGCCTGCGGGCAAAATTCCGGCAGGCACTCGGCATCAGTCTTGGCACGTTTGTCCGACGGACCAAGATTTCCAGGGCATGCGAACTCATGTACAGCACGGATCTGAACATGACACAGGTCGCCGATGAATGCGGTTTCAACTCCGTTTCATCATTCAGTCGGACTTTTCGTACGGTATTTGGGAAACCCCCGACGATATTCCGCAGCGAAATGCGGCGCACATGAGATGCGGCAGTCATTTTTGTCAAAACAACAGTCATGACTGCCATTGCGTTGCGATAATGATTGCGATACAGTCAAAAACATGTTGAAGGATGACGGGTTTCCCAGACCCCGCGAGGTTTTCTTTGGAACAGAATGATGCCCATGGGTGTGGCGTGCAAGCGGGAGACGATCATGAACGACAAACAGGGGATGATGCGGCGGAAATGCAGCAGAGCCAGGCTTGCGTGGGGCTTCATCTTGGCCCTGTCGCCGGGTCTGGTGCAACCCTTGCAGGCTGGCAATTATACGTGGGTGAACACGGCGGCCGGTGCCTACGACTGGGCCAACGGGGGCAACTGGACGCCCACGGGCTATCCCCAAGCGGCCGGTGACGTCGCCAACCTGACCGCCAACATCGCCGGTGCACAAACAATTACCTTGAACCAGTCAACGACCATGGGCACGCTGAACATCGGCGATGCGGATGCCAGCGCATCTTTCACGATCATGACCAATGGCGCTGGCGGATCACTGGTTTTTGACAACGGAAGCAGTGCGACGACGGCGACGATCACGCAGGTCGCCGGCAGTATGGGCGACACTCTCGCGGCCCCGCTGCAACTGAATTGCATGCTCCTCGTGAGCAATGCCGCGGTCAATACGCTGACGCTTTCCGGCAACATCAGTGGATCGGGCAGCCTGACCAAGAACGACGCGCATACGCTTCTCGTGACGGGGAACAGCAGCGTTTCCTTGCCGGCTAACGGCCTCAAGGGAGGCGGAACACTGATCTTGTCGGGCGGTTTGTTCACCAACCTCAGTCTGCCCTTCGGATCGATTGGCAACACGCTGGTGATCAGTAATGGCGCGGCTTGCTATGGTCTGACAGGAAACTACAACAACGGCAACGGCGGGCCCAACACCCTGCGGATTACGGGTACAAACAGCGTGTTGAGACAAACGGCAAAGATACAATTGATCAATGCGGGAGACAAGTTGGTCATTACGGACGGCGGCACGCTCACCAATAATGATCAGAAAATTGTCCTTGGGAGTACCGCAAATACCGTCAGCGGATGTGTGCTTGAGGTGTCCAACGGTGGTCGGGTCGTCGGTGGCCTGCATCTCGGCAACGGGGGAAGCAACTGCACGGGCGTCATCAGCGGTGCGAATGCAGGTACGGGAGCTCAGTCGTTGTGGATCGTGACACCTTCAGGCGTGACCATTGGCTATAAGGGAGGGGACAATAACAATACGCTGACTGTTGGCAGCGGCGGTATCGTCACCAATAACACGATCACAATTGGCAATGATACCGCTTCCGCCAACAGCCTGATCATCACGAATGGCGGAAGGGTCTTTTCATCGGGAAACGCGGCGATCGGGAAACAGGGAACAAACAACGCCGTTTGGATCGGGGGCGTGGATCCAGTCACCGGCGAGCCGTCGTCCTGGAGTTTGGGGTCTTCCTCTCTGACGATTGGCACCCTGGCTTCGGCGCTGAGCAACGTGGTCACCGTGACGCGTGGCGGCGTGCTGGAGTGCAACACCCTGAGCGCAAATATCGGCGTCGGCAATGCGATCATCGACAACGGCGGCATCCTGCAGTTCACCACCGCGACGCCTGCGATGACGGTGGGGGTTGTTGTGACCAATGGGACGGTCTCATTCAAGAACGTGACGCTCGTGAATCTGACAAACAATTGGGGCGGCACGCAGTTGGCCACCAACTTGGCCTGGCAGGGCAACAACACGCTGCGTTTGAATGGGACTGCCGCGTCGAACACGCTGGCGAACGGCTACACGCTTGGAACTCAGAATGGGCCTACCAACTACGCGCGGCTGGAGTTGATCAACGGCAGTACAATCGTCAAAGGCAACAAACCACTGACCGTGGACAGCACGGGATCGATGTTGGTCTCCAACACGACGGCCACAATTGTCGGCGCGCTGACCAACTGCGGCACGCTGACGCTGGCCAACAGTTCGCTGACGGTCAGCAATGGGCTCGTGATTGCCGGTGGCACGTTGAGTGGCTCGGGCATCGTTTCCGGCGTTGTCACGGTGGCGAGCGGCACGTTGTCGCCGGGGGGCGGAGCCAGCAACGCGTTGGGGACGCTGACATTCAGCAGCAATCTGACATTCTCTGGAGCCGCAACGGTTGCTTGGGGCTATAATGCTCAGGCGTGCGATCTGATTCAGTTGTTGGGAACGAACAGCCTGCCTGCCAGTTTGACGATCAATATCGTTGGCAGCGGGCCTCTCCCGGCCAATCCAGCGATCTTCAGTTTCCCGTCTTCCGCCAGCGCGCCGTCGGTTAAGGGCTGGACGATCAACCCACCGGGTGCGTACGTTGTATCGTCATCCTCGACGAACATCAGCGTGCGGCTATCGTCCATGTGCACCATCATCCTTCTCAAGTAGCAGGCATGATCGGGATTGTGGGCGCGGAAGCAATGGCCGTCCGCGTCATCTTCTGTATCTGATCACTGGCGCGGTCAGCCAGGGTCGCCTTGCCGAGGTTCGGTTTCTTACGATTTGATCGCCAGATGATTCAACGCGGCACAA